>Ga0187769_10000797_pt1 | contig 17408 bp, 13 predicted proteins | sample 0116_SJ02_MP02_1_FD_133140 | JGI IMG/M metagenome (GOLD analysis project Ga0187769, IMG submission 133140) | Tropical peat soil microbial communities from peatlands in Department of Meta, Colombia - 0116_SJ02_MP02_10_MG | ecosystem: Environmental > Terrestrial > Soil > Wetlands > Peat | place... | reverse complement strand
TAGGACGGAGCCTATTGTCAACCACCAGAGAATGAAGTATGGATTTAGCGCTGTTAGGGCGAGACCGAGAACCAAGGAGCTGGCAGGCAATCTTCCAGCTTTCGGGATGTCACTGAATTCAGGTTTGTTTTTCACAGTAGCGTAAATCTGCGCCGCCCCAAAGCCGATTAAACCAACTCCTCCCACGAGGCCAATCACGAATTTTATGCTCGGTTGACTCGCGGCGACGAGTAGGCCGAGCGAGAGTGCGATGACCAGGGGGAATTCGACTAGCATATGTCCTATGGCGCATGAGAAGCCAGCGCGAGCACCCTCCCTCGACCCGTGCATTAGCAATCCAAAGAACAGCGGTCCAGGCGCTAAGGCACCAGACGCTGTTACTACAATCACTGTGATGACGAAATTAGTTAGATCCATGCACTTTGATTCTCTGCAGCCTCTAAGTGGGTCGGTCTAATGTTTTTTTGCCTCGACGATCAGATTACGACCAGTTTGTCCAAGCGCCTTCACTATGTCGTGTTTAGTAATCAAGCCTGTGACCTTGGAACTGTTGTCGGTTACGGGCAGGCTGCCTACGCTCTGGGTGATTATGATTTGTGCGGCTTGGGCCAAATCTGTATCCTCATGTGTCGTTATAGGATTGAGAGTCATCACGTCCTTGGTCGTGATCAGCGCCGCGTTCTCTGCGCCGTGAGAATTTAGGCGTAGACCAGTGTGTTGCTGAAATCTCTCCTTAACCGACAGGATATCTGACAAGGTTAAGATGCCCACTAGTTCTTCGTCAATGACTGGAACGCTCTGCTGTCGAAAGACGATTGCGTGCGCGACGTGTACGACTGGGTATGTGCTCTTAGCGAAGATGAAGTCGCTTTGCATAAAGTCTTTGACTTTGAACCGTCCCGGTGATTTCTGTGAGAAATAGTGGCAGAGGTCAGTTTCGGTAACTACCCCCGACAACGGGTTCTCGTTTGTCACAACCGCGCAGGCAATGTTATCAGTGTCAAATAATCTCGCGGCATTAATCACGCGCACGTTTGCCTTGATAGTGGAGATCGACTTGGATGAGGCTTCAGAGACTGGAATATCGTTAAGCTCTCGGTTCGACGTGTCCTCAAGAAGAAATTTTGCTATGTCACGTTTTGAAATGAGGCCTATTGGTCGATTGCGTTGATCAGCCACCACGAGTTGCGACGTGTGGTTCTCGGTCATTATGTCTCTTGCTTTCAGAAGCGTCTCTGATGGAGCGACCGTTAGGACCCAACGTGTCATAATGTCGTGGACAGTATGCTCTTCGGGTGAAGGGTGCACTACAGCCACCGACTGGTCGCTCTCTCACTTAATCAAGTAGATGCATGCGTTGGTTTTGATATAAGTGGGCCTAACAGTTCCCACAACTGATTATGAACTTAGAGTTGATGCAACTTCGGATAAGCGGAGACGCGACCATGAAATCCCTATGTCATTTTTGATTCGATCTTCATCCCTCTTTCTGCGAGATAGTCTAAGAATTCGTTTCGTAGATCGTCTGTGAACGCGAGTTCCGGTGGAATTAGGCCTTGTCGAGGTATTCTTCCCGAACCCAAAAGCTGTGCGGCTATTGAGCACGGAAACGCTGTAGTCCTAGCCATGGATGTGGTTTCATGGCGGCTGTCATAGTGGTCTATCATCTCATACCTGTGCCGCGTAAACTTTCCACTTTTCTTGCCGGATACCTCAACTCTGAGGAGTGTAACATCCTTCTCCTTTCCAAGTGCTAGTCTATCTGACAACACGTTTGAGACGAACTCTCTAGGGGCAATCGATTGGCCATGGTAGCTGATGGGTTTGCTTTCGAGCAAACCGCAGTCAATCAGGGATCTTATCTGCTCTGCGTGCCCAGGCCAGCGTATGGTCTTCTCATCCATCTCACGCACTTTCCTAATGGTATGAACTAGGGTTGAAAGTCCATCTGTGTAGAAGCATTCGCACTTACCAATCGGTGAGCGGAAGTAGATTGTTTCTAGACCGGAGAGTGCCGGGACATCCACGATCTTCCTCCCCCGCACGATTCTGGCTTTCCGAAGATACTCCTCCAACACGGCTTGGAAAGAGAAGACTATTCGGTAGTTGAGGGGTGGTCTTGGCATTTCTGGGATGCCCCCGACCTTGATATGAACTTCCTCAACTCTTTCCATCGGTTCCGACGCTGCCATAGCAAGGATATTCGTTAATCCTGGAGCCAAACCGCAGGCGGGGATAATTGTTATCCCTCTTCTTCTGCACGCCGAGTTTATCGAACCTTGACCGAATCGCCAACCGAAAATCAAGTCGACAAAATTAGTACGCGCATCAATGGCCGAGTGGATTGCGTATCCACTTAGCTCGTGTGGGAGCGCCCCGATTCCTACGTCGCACCCTTTCAATAACTTGGCAGTTTCACCTCTCTTGCGAACGTCATGAATCTTCGTCCTAAGTTTCCACGACTGCTCCTTCCGGGCTAGGGCCCGTAATCTCCTACGGTCAATGTCGTACACTGTTACTTGTTCAACCTGCTTAGATCTCACTAAATCCCGAGCGATAGTTGCACCCATCAATCCCGAACCGAAAATTGCGACCTTCATTGCCTCGTTCCTTCAGGGGGCTTTTGATTTCGACTGGAGGAAGTAGATTTGAGGCTTTGGATAGATGTTCAAGTCCTGCACGCTTTCGCAGGCCTGATCGGCATCTTAGATTTCGCCCAAGGTCATCGGCGTGTTGCTTTCATTTGACCAAAAATTCGGTTAAGACCGACCTACCTTGGCGGAACTGAAGCCGAGGTCATAAGCGGTAGCCATACCTCTACAATTCGAATACCTGTTGGAATAGGGGTGCCTGCCTAGTGCTTTTGCGCGGCTTCTTGTACAGCAAAAGTTAGCTAGTTTTTGTCGAGGCCTAGGGGTAGGAATAAATGATGACCTCTCGTATGCCGTTGCGGCGCGGTAGAGAGTTGAGTAAGCAGCCTAAAGTCCTCGGCAGGTTTGTCGAGGTTTCCAAGGATACGATGCGGAGGGGCGGTAAACTCTTCGTATTCTTCTTGGGCGCTGAATATTGCCCATATTGTGCTGCTGAACGGTGGGCCATAGTGAGAAGCCTCCAAAAATTCGGACAGTGGGAGGGGCTCAAGCAGACCATAAGCGCAGCGAGGGACGAACAATACCTGAACCTCCCAACCTACGACTTTACGAAGGCCACCTATACAAGCTCCCACATCGAATTTGTGGCGCGTGAGATAAAGGACCGCGAATTCAAGCCGCTGCAGAAACCTCTGAAAACAGAGGAGAAACTGCTTCGTAAGTTCAATCCGAAGAAGGAAATCCCATTCCTACTTATCGGCGGCAGGTTCATGCAAATCGGCTCGGGGTTTCCACCAAAGATCTTCATTGGACACACGTTCCGGCAGACGGAGACGGAACTCAAGAAAGCTGAATCTGAGATCAGAAAAACGATTGACGAGGAAGCGAACATTATCTCAGCCCTACTATGCCTCTCAGGTTTGCCGCCCGAGCTATGCAAGGAGGCTGGGACAGCGGAGTTAATCGCGCAGGCAAACACTAGACTAACCTAACTGACCAATCTCTTAAGAACGGCAAACAAGAAGCGTAGAAGCTACTGGAGACTGTGACTTGGTAACTCAAGTGGAAACCCACAAGTACTTTCTGGACGGCAAATGGACCGCCTCAAACGAGAAATTCGAGCTATTGAATCCGGCCTCTGGAGAAATCATCGGTCGAGTGCCAAGGGCCAGCGTCGAGGATATGAAAGAGGCGGTAGAGGTTGCTCGAAAAGCGTTCGAGGCTCCAGCATGGCGTGACATGGAACAAACGAAACGCGGCAAAATACTGATGCAGATCGCCGCTCTACTTCGCGACCACTTCGATGAGATCAGCAAGCTTGAGACACTCAACCAAGGGAAGCCGTTGCGCGAATCGAAAGCCGACGTCGCTTGGACGGTCCGCGCATTCGAATACTGGGGAGGAGCCGCGGACAAGATCGAGGGTGAAACAATCCCCGTAACCGCAAACAGATTGACTTACACCCTACGCGAACCACTTGGCGTTACAGCGCACATCATTCCCTGGAACTACCCCCTCGCCCTGGCAACCAGAAGTTTGGCGCCCGCTTTGGCTGCGGGGAATACGGTGGTCGCGAAACCCGCAGAACTAACCCCACTCACTCTACTGCGAGTTGCGGAGTTCGCCCAAAAAGCCGGACTGCCAGACGGTGTCCTAAACGTGATAACAGGGTCGGGAGCGGAAGCGGGAAGAGCCCTAGTCTCAAACCCAGATGTGGACGGGATTACGTTCACGGGCTCAACCGAGACGGGGAGACAGATAATGGAGACTGCGGCGAAGAACGTAACACCAGTTCTCCTCGAACTGGGCGGCAAAAACCCAAACATAATCTTCCCAGACGCCGACCTCCAGAAGGCCACCCAAATGGCAAAGTACGCGATTTTCACAAATGCAGGCCAAATGTGTTGGGCTGGATCCCGCCTCTTCCTGCATGACCAGATTTACGAGAAAGTCTTGGCTGAACTGAAGAAGCAAACGGAACAGATCAGGATGGGGTCCGGCCTCGACGAGAAATCTGAGCTTGGACCGATGGTGTCTAAAGATCAGCAGGAGCGAGTGTTGGGATACATTAAGTCCGGTGTGGAGGAAGGCGGGAAACTCATAACCGGAGGCCGACCTCCCGAGGACCCGACGCTTCAAAAGGGCTTCTTCATTAAGCCAACAATCTTCGCAGAAGTAAACACCAAAATGAAGATTGGGTGTGAGGAGATCTTCGGGCCCGTGCTTACCGTTTTTCGCTTCTCCGCGGTTGAAGACGTCATAAGGATGGCGAACGACACTCAGTTCGGTCTGTACGCCGGCGTCTGGACCCGTGACCTCACACTTGCGCACCGGCTAATCCGCGGACTTCAAGCAGGCGTCGTAGCGGTGAACGATTACTTGGTCGCTTATCCACAGACGCCGTTTGGTGGATACAAGGACAGCGGTATAGGGTACGAGAGCGGTCTACAAGCCATAAGCCACTACACGCGAATCAAGAGCGTCACAGTGAATGCGTCGTAGCTACATGATTCGACATAGCCCAAGTTGGAAGAGTGCTGTACCTCACGCGGGCGGAGCAGCCGCGATCTGAATTAAGTCGTTCTTTCGCTGCTCCAAGAATCCTTCTCTAAGTCCGCGCCGAATGTAGTATGCATTCCTCTCCCGCTTTTTCTTATTGCACAACTTGACGACGAACGGGAGACCAGGCTTGACCGTTTCTATGGGTACGGATTCAATTGCTTTCGCCTTGACTGCGCTATCATAGAGCTTCTGTCCCAGCTCGGAGCGAACAATCACGGTAGTCCACCCATCGGCTGACCCGACCGCGCCGATTGAGATGTCGGCGAGTTCAGCGACGTAGTCGATGCAGTAACTGCAGGGGTGACTCATGTAGGGTTCAAGTTCCTTTGTTGAAACGTCGAGAACGCAATCAGGCCCGACGTATACCTTGAAACGGTTTCTCTTGATAACCGTCCTTGTAATCTTGGTCGGATCGATTCCATGCGTCTTCTGAATGAATTCCGTCACCAGATGCTCGTGCGTGTAAACCTTCGAACAGAAAAGACCGATCGTGAACACCGGTCGCCCTCCCCTAATCCACGAACCACCGAACTTAACCGTGGCCTGAAGTGAAGTGTACATCCTCCAGAGCCCCTGCAGTTCGCAGGGTAACGCGACTAAACCCACGCGAGCGTCCGGGTATGATGCCGCGGCGTCGGAAAGTACACCCAGAACGCCACCGTGAGTATACTTTGAACCGGCCGTACGAACTATGTCCGCCGCAGTGTCCCCAACGACGGGGACAGTTTTCAAGGGCATGCCGCTTCCTAGGACGAAGACTGAGTTTGATTTCGTAAAGTCCGAGGTGGCGAAACAGTTGATCAACCCAATCTGGAGCGCGTGCGTCATTAACGCTATCGTAGTTCCCCCGTCCTGACCAGCGTGCCAGATCTCATCATCCAAAGCCCTGGCGGAGTACACGTTCCGGTATATCCCAAGCGATTCCTCTTCCGGCTTGCGTGTCCGTCCAAAGAGGTAGTACTCTATCTCATCTAGGGGTAGCTCTAGTCTGGGACAGCTGTAGTAGCAAACCTGGCAGGCTGCGGAGGGCCCCTTAATGACCGGTTCTTCGTTCACGTTTACGTTGAGCACGTTAATGGGACATGAGGCGACGCATGCGGCACACATCATGCAGTGGTTGGCGCGGACCACTTCGTTGAAAAGATGGCCCCAAATCTTGGCATTCTTCGGCGGCGACCAACCATCAGGCATCAGGCGCACACGACCTCAAGGGGATAGGCCTCGTACAGAAACGAGATGGTATTTGAACACTGCTCCATCTTCACGAAGATTGTCCCGCGGCCTGGTGTTCAGTTGACTTCCCGACGGGCTTCGCAATCGCTGCGATGCCTAACACGGCCACAATGATCAGACCTACCCAGTATCCGGCGACCAGCAGACCAGCCACAACCAAAAACAAGATGACCCCTGTCGCTTCATCGAATTCCGCCGTAGCCAGGAATGTGAAGACCGCGAATAATGACCCCGCAATGCACGCTAAAGCGATCAGGAGGTAAACGAACTCTTTCCGGCGGAGGGTGCTGAGGAGGTGTGACACTTGCTGCGCCCGGTGACTGCGCTGGTCAATCTCTCTTTAATGCATTACCCGGGAGGGCTACTAGTCTCGGGTTTGCTGGCCTCGTGCTAGTTTCTCACCGGGAGACCCCTTCCATGCGCGCATTGTCATCCACAAGTTGTAGGCATGGATGTACAGGGCGAGCACGAGAACCATAAGCGAGCCCACGGTGGCGAATCTTATGTCCGGGTTGTAGGGTATTAGCCCAGAGAAGACCGCGGTCATCCCGAGAACTCCAAGATTCATCAAATAGAACTGCAATCTCGCAAGTCGCAGACTGTGAAGGAAAGCATGCGCGAATGATGGGACGAAGAGGTAGGATAACCCGAAGATCATCATAGCGACGAAACCGTACAGCTGCATGAAGTAGAACGCCGTTAAATCGAATGAGAGGATATGCGAGAAAGTTAAGACAAGAAGAGTTCCTCCTACGGCGAGCCACGTGATGCTAGCCTTCACATACTTGAGACTCAACTGCATGACCACGGCGGCCACAGGCCCTTGCGACAATGCCGAACCGCACTCTCCTCCCCCGGTTCGAGAAAAGTGTAAAAAGAACTTACCTGCAACGCGCCAAGCTAGCATTTTCAATTAGAAGGCCCTGATTGATGACGAAGTTTCCCTTAGAGTCCCTTCTTTCCGCCAGACGACTAGTTTCCCCTCAGCTTGTGGACGATTACATCTACTTCCTCAGCGACATGAGTGGCATAATCAGCCTCTACCGGATGGACAGAGAGGGAAGTGTCCCGGAGCCATTGCTCCCTTCAGGGTTGGCCCTTCAGAACCCACACCTGATGCTGGGAGAGTCCTTTGTTGTATTCCCGAAACTAAGCAAGGTCTTGGTAATGATCGACAATAACGGGGATGAAAACTATCAACCCTGCTTCACACCCTTGCAGGGCGGAATCCCCGAACCAATCTTCGGCGAGAAATATCAGAAACAGCAGGTCGCCTGCATCCACTACGATCGAGATGCCGGGATGGCTTACTTTCATCGCGATGACAGAAGGACACCTAACATAGAGTGCCTGAGGGTTAACCTTCGCACCCTTGAACAGACTTCATTGGGGACGAGCATTTACGGCAACTACTGCGCAGGCGCCAGCAAAGATCACTCCAAGGCCGTTTTGATCGACGGGTACACGGCTGCGGACGAAGTCCTGTACCTCTGGAGTGAGATGTCGGGAAAGCGAGAGGTATTCTTCGGCGTTCCGATTGAGGAACGTGAAGAGAGCAAGGAGTACCCGCCCTCGGGAATTTCGACATGCAACTTCACAGAGGATTCCAAGAAGGTTCTATTCAAAACGACCTTGCTCGACGACAAGGGAGAACTCGCCTACCTCGCACTCGATGACCTGTCCGAACTCCACCCCGTCCCAATCTCGGGGTTAAGACACAGGGGTGTAGGGGAGCTGGAAGATGTTCGCAAAGTCAGCGCGAACCGGTACCTGCTCCTTTACAATATCGGCGGTTGTTCATGGGTCTATGAGGGGCGATTCGATGATGGCAAGAAGCCAGGTTTCGTGGTTGAAGAAATTATCGTTGGTCCATCGTCCACATCTGGAGGCGTCGTCCTAGGAATCGAACAGGGAATTACTAGGAAACGGAGGAAGGGGAAGGGTTACGCGTTCTCATTCACAACCGCCACTAGCCCGTCACAACTTTACCTCTTCAACCCCAGGGCTACTGGCAGAAAACGTTACACGGCTTTGACGAATGAGAGGATAGTTGGGATAGACGGTAAGTTTCTGTCACGTGGGGAGGAACTGAGCTACAGTAGTTTTGATGGGTTGCGAATCAACGCACGCCTCTACCTACCCTCCAAAGCACTTGGGTTCGAGGAACCTTACCCGTTAGTTCTGTATGTGCACGGAGGGCCTCAGGGACAGGAGAGGCCTGATTTCACCTGGTTCTCCATGCCCCTAATCCAACACCTAACCCTGAACGGGTTGGCGGTTTTCGTTCCGAACGTGAGGGGAAGCACGGGGTACGGCCTCAAGTTCATGAAATGGGTTGACCACGATTGGGGTGGAAAGGACGCCCGAGACCATGTCGAAGGCTTGAGGGTGCTCGAGAGGGACCCACGCATAGACTCATCCAAACGGGGTGTTGTGGGCAGATCGTATGGTGGATACATGACCCTAACCTTGGTCTCAAGGTACCCGGACCTGTGGAAGGCTGGCGTCGACATGTTCGGCCCATACAACCTCCTAACCTTCATAGAGCGACTTCCCGAAACTTGGCGCACCCATTTCTACCTCTCAATCGGACACCCTGAGAGGGATAGAGGATTCTTGATAGAACGCTCCCCGGTCACATACATAGACGAAGTGAAATGCCCCATGCTCATAATCCAAGGCCGAAACGATCCACGGGTCGTGGAGAAGGAGTCCTCCGACCTCGTAGCCCGATTACGATCGAGAGGACTCCCCGTAGATTTTCTCGTCTTCGAAGACGAGGGCCACGATGTCATAAAGTTCAAGAACAGAGTCACCTGCTACTCCAAGATCACACAGTTCTTCATGGAGCAACTGAAACCCGCATAGGTTTGTCCCTATGAGCGATTACATACTCCAACAGGCACCCTCAACGCGGCGGAGACGTGAGAGTAGGCGGTTAAGTTTCATTCTCTACGAGGCATTGTATGGGCCAATTGTGCTATTCCGCTCCGTCTACCGCCAACTAATCGTCCTCATGACGATGTTCATTTTCGGAGCCCTAATCTTCGCCTATTACGAGCACCTACCTGCTCTCGACGCCATGCTCGCCTCCGTCTCAACCATAACAACCATCGGCCTCTACGTTCCTAACGGCGGGGATTTCCTAACCCTAAACAGGACAGAAGCAACCCTTCTTATCGCAATGATCATAATCTCCGTCGGAGCTGGTGCCTCCATAGTGCAAAGCACAGTGAACAGCGTCGTAAACGGCGAGATGGCGAAAGGCGAAGCTGACAAACGACTCATCGCCCGACTGAAAAATCACGTGATAATTTACGGGTACACTCACATGGGAAGGTATGTGGCCGACAAGCTGGAAGAGCTTGGAATGGATTACGTTGTAATCTCAAGAAACCCCGCCGTATATCAAGAACTGATCAACAAGGACATACTCGCGGTGATCGAACATGAAACACAACCGATCGAAGCCCTAACCGCAGCCGGCGTCGACAAAGCGTCAATGATCATAGTTTCACACACCGACGATTCAGATAACATGCTCTTCGTCCTAAGCGCCCGCAAACTAAGACCTGACATCAAGATCGTAACCGTAGTCCATGACTCCAACCTCGTAGGCATGGCGAAGAACGCCGGCGCAGACGTCATAATACCTGCCTCCGTCACAGTAGGGCACCTGCTCGCATTATCAGCCGTGACTAAAGACATCGTGGGCGTCGTCTTCTCTGAAAAGATCGGAACGAAGGAGATCGCCGAGTTCTCAATCTTCAAGAAGTCCCCATTAATCGGGAAGGGACTGGAAGAAGTGATGGAGCTTGCAGTGGTAATCGGCGTCATAAGGAAGGAACAGGTTTTACAGCACGTCTTCGATCCAACCTTCAGACTCCAAGAAGGCGACACGCTACTAGTGCTTGGCGATCCGTCTAAGCTCCAACTGCTTGAGAAGGAAGCGGAAGCAACCTAGCAGGCATGCCTCGAATCTATCGAGTGCTTGCTAAATACTCATGATACCCCACACGCGAGTAGCTTGAGACGCATATCGAACATTAGCGTTCTAGCTGCGAAGGACGCATCGAACGCTAATCGGTTCTAGACTTCAAGCCGAATTAAAGAAACGCCTAAAACCGCGATTATTCTCCGTGGAAAGAATAGCGATACTTGACGAAGAAAACTAGAGACCAATACTTATCCCGCCCACCAAACAAAGATAACCAGCTTCAATCATTTACCTGTAACAGTTCAAGCCTAAGCTCACATCAGACAAGATACCGTCACCTGACCACTCCAAAACCAGTAACCATCAGAATATGACCGATGAATGGCTTTATATCCGGTTTTGACGTTCCACGTGAGAATCATGCGACCCCGACTCATCGCTTGCGTACTTACGCTGCTTCTAGTTTTCCCGCTCGTAGCATTGAGGGAGACCGCGGCAACAACTGCCCTGCAGGTTCCCGGCTGGTCCACGTGGCACAGCCAGATATCCCAGATTCCGACACCGTATGCGGGTTGCTTTACGGTCACCTATCCAAGTACCGTGTGGCAACCGACTGAGTGCAGGACCGTGCCGCCGTCACTGCGCGTACAGCCCTCAACGGTGGGCAATGGACATGATGAGGTTGCGAAATCCCCCGGCACCATAATCGGTAGCTCAACCGGATCCTTTCCGTCCATAACAGGATTAGTGTCCGAAACCGACAGTGTGTTCGGGGCTAACGAGTTCGGGCTTCAAGTCAACTCTCAGTTCTTCCCCGGCGTCAGTACGCCGTACACGGGCGACAAATCCGGGTATGCGGGTAGTTGGGAGCAATTCGTCTTCATAAATGACCCTAGCGAGATATACGGGACACAGATATTCATTCAATACTGGTTACTCGGCTATGAGAGCACTTATGGTGGCTGCCCAAGCAAACCTCCTTCCATCGGAAACGGCTGGTACCAATATGGCGGCGACTGCTACGCGAACAGTGCTTCAACACAGGTTCCAACCCAGACAGCCACAAACCTCGCGAACCTAATCCTGACGGGTTACGCGAATATAGGCTCAAACGACGAGAACCAGTTTTGCATCACCGGGGGAAGCTGTTACCGGGTGGTCATAACAGACCAAGTCGTGGACTTGTACAAGTATTGGCTTCAGTCAGAATTCAACGTCTTCGGCCTCGGCGACGGGTCTCAGGCGAATTTCAACGCGGGAACATCAATCACCGTAGCGAACGCTCTGAAAGACCAGAGTGGAAACGTTATCGTGCCCTCATGCGTTAAGACGGGGTATACGGGTGAGACTAACAATCTGAAATTGGGTTCGTGCTCCTCGGGTAGTGGAGAGATTGTTTTCAGCGAGAGTAACGCCGCTACCTCGACAGTTACGATGACTGTAAGCTACTCCATTGTCGGAGGCGGGACTCCAACCGCACCCGTCTTCCACTATGTCCTGCACGGCGCGCCAAACTCACTGACGCTCAAGAAAACCTTAAAGTCGGTTTCTGTGGATGCGGGATCCACTTGGTACGTCACACCCAGCACTGGAATCCTTACGGGGTCCACATCAACTCAGCAGTGGTACGCAAACCCGTCTACACTGACCGGGACGGCTTCGGCTGCCTCAATGGTCTTCACATTCCAACGACAATACTACCTAACAATGCAAATCAACGGACCCGGGTCCGTCTCTCCGAGCAGTGGCTGGTATAATGCGGGGGAGACGGTTCCGATCTCAGCCACACCAAACCCGGGAGACACGTTCACATCCTGGACGGGCACCGGAAAAGGATGCTACACGGGAACCAGCAACCCAGCAACCGTCACCATGAGCTCAGCCATAACAGAAACCGCAAACTTCACATGACAAGATTCCAGCCCTCTGGTTTTGGCGCAAACACTTTCGAACATGAACACATCATTTCCCGCGGAGCCGGGGGAGTAAGTATATCGCGTATTGCGATAGGCTGATGGATTGTCCTTAGACAGCTCATCCATGACCGCTTCGACTGGGGCACCCTTCTTATGGTTGAATTTGAAGCGGACTCAGTATGGTATGAAACAACTCTTACAATTGTCCCTACGCGTTGAGGGGGCGTGAAGGCTGCTTACATATTTTCCGACGTGCATCCCACGATCTTGAACGGGATTTCGCCGCCTAGGAATGGGTGGAAAGAAGCTGAAGAATGACGACGTCTTTGATCTAACGTAGAAAAAAGAAAGGAGGGGAGGGAGGTGCGGGTCAGCGTCGTAATCGGAGTCTACACCTTGTCTACGGTGAGCCACACGTAGTCGGATTCGATGCCATGGGTGGTGCCGTGGAAGTAATCCGTAAAGTAGAGCGCCGTCGATATACCGATCACAACGTCCCATCCGAAACTGTACGGGTGCGGGAGTATGATGCCTTTAGTGGGTTCACCAACGAAGGGGAACGGATAGTTGCCACACCCGTTGTCAACCGCCAGGTAGAGGTGCGCCGTGTTGGTGGGATTCAGCGTGCTAATCTGGTCCGCGATAAGGTCGTCGCCCACCGAAAACTGCCAGATACCATTGTCGTACACGTTACCCGCGCAGGACGAGTCAACAACCCAATGGTTACCCTTACTATCAATAGTTAGGCCAATGATGGGATCGCATGTAGCGAACGGTATGCAATTCAGGTTGTCAGTGTAGCTCCTGAACACCCCAACCGCGGAGTAGTGCGACGCCGCCGTTAGTTCAACCTCCACCCCGTTGTTGGAGTCAACGTACCAGAGGTTCATGCTCGGGTCGAAGGCTGCACCGTTAGGATTACAGTAGCCTGCCGGCATGGAGGCGCAGAAGACGGCTGGGATAGGGATGAAAGCGCTAGTCGACGTGCAGGATCCAGAGTAGTAGGCACAAAGATACAAACCGCCATTTTCTGTCGTCACCGCAACCAACCTGCCCATCACGGCTAACCCCCACCACCCGTAAATCGGCGCGGCGGGGGGTGCGGTTTGCATTAGGGTGCAGGTTTTGCTTGCAGTACTATAGAACCACAGGTTCCCCGTAACATAGTCCTCAATCAGTTGCCCTCCCGCAACAGTTACAATACCGCCTGTAATGCCGGGGTAGGGTAACGAGCACACCAGCTTCGGGTATCCCATGACCGTAGCCGGCGGTCCAGCGGAGGGTTTCGCGCCTCCCCGCACAGCGCCGGGCGGAATCACGAAGCCGGTTGTCTTTACGGGGTGGTAGCCTGGGAACCTAACGATCCCCGTAGGTGTGACGGGGACTGGTGGCGCCTCGTCGTCAGCGTACGCGTGGGGTGCAGCGAAGACCAGCATTAGCATGAGTGAGATGACGAGTGTTCCGAAAAGGAACTTGTTTCTTGAACTTCCGAAGTATGCCAAGATTTTTTCCTCGTCCCCTACCCTCCCCGAACAGTTCTTATGACTTGCGGTGACCCGGCTCACCCGCCCTTGAGAGTCCTCTCAAACAGTGCTTGGACAGGAAAGATGTGTTGATTAGGCCTCGTGTTTTCAAGCATAGAGTGATTTACTTTTAGCAACTGTGATCCCGTTTTTCCTTATATTATCCGCGATTGAAGCAGGATTTCGTGACTGAAAATGGAGAGTCAGAAACCCACAATTGCGGTTGTGTTGTCAGTTCTCGCTGGTATCTTCATCATAATTGGGGGTGGAGTACGAGTCATGGTTGATGCGTTTATGGGGCGACGATATGGAGCGTACGGGGGGATAATGGGTGGATTTGGCTTTGTTGCTTAACGTTCACCCTAGTGAACACGCGGTCTACTGATTCTTGTTTTCTCAATATTGAGCGTCTTCGGAAGTGTAATCGGACTTGTGCTTGGCATCATAGGCGGGATACTCGCGATCATATGGCAGCCTAGGACCTGATCTACACAAGAAGCGGAAGCAACCTAGCTGGGCTCGCCTCGAATCTGTTAGGTGCTTCTTGATCGTTCCTTCCTCAACCTGTGAACGCCGTAAATTATAAGGCAGACCGTCGCTATCGCAGCGGAGATCCTCAAATCATACAGGGCGGTCACTATCAACACTATTGTCAAGACGATATTGAGCTTCGTTTCAGTATCCAAACCTGCGGGTCTCCATCCTGGCTCGCCGCGATCTTAGTTCCTCACCGCCCCTCGCGGTATAAGCCTACTTCGAATCGATCTCGGACCTACTCGTGGCGATGGAGCGCAGGTGGAGGTATGCAGCTATCCCTCTCTCAGCGCCGGTCGCTTTGGGATTAGTTGTGCTAGTCTTAGCGATCATAGCCATTGTAGCTTTTAGACGCAAAGGAACGGAAGCTGTCCAGGTGGAGGATGTGACACGGATTTGCGAAGAAACGGAGCCCCAGCAAGCCGAGATGTCAACACGAACCGCATCTGCCATGGACAAACGGTTCTATCTCCGGTCAGTCAGACGCGGCTTTGGAGGGCGGGCGATGAAATTCAGTTATGCTCTCATCGCCCTACTGTTGGTCAGTGCCTCGCTCTCAATAACCGGTGCCTCATTCGACGCCGCTAACTCGATTCGCAACCCCGAGCAATCGCCAACTACAACGGGGTTTGCCAATTGGGATGCTTGGCACGAATACATATCCAGCGTTCCGACGCCAAGCGTGGGGTGCTTTGAGGCCAGTTATCCGAACGCCATTTGGCAACGAACTACATGCGGTCTGCCAATCTCGGGCCATGAAACACCGTCAGAGACGGCTGCAACATCAACCGTCGGCAATGCAAATGATTTCGTCGCACAATCCTCGGCCACTTTGGTAGGTAGCGCAATAGGTACGTTCCCGTCCGTTACTGGACTAAAGAGCGAAGCCTATGTGTGCGTACCACTATTCCTTGACATATGCCACCATCCCCCTCCGGCGAATTTCTACAGTCTATAAGTGAATGCCATAGAGGGATTCCCGCTAACCTTCAACGGTTGGACGGGGACGCGTTGGCAGCAGTTCGTTTACGACAACGATCCAACCGGGGCCTTTCGCGGGGTTTGGATTGAATATTGGCTGTTTAACTATCTCCTGTCTCACACGAACTGCCCAGGATCAGCATCACAAAATCCTATAGACGGCGGACCGTGGTTCTCGGCGGGTAGCGACTGTGTTTGGAACACGGCCATGGCGCCAACTCCAAATGAACCTCCTACCGGTCTTCATCTCCTGAGCTTTGAGGCCTCTGTTAATGTCGACTCACTTGATGAGGGCATATTATGTCTCACTGGGGGAAAGTGTCACACAAAGTCGGAACCGGCCACGGTCCTGAACCTCTATCAACAATGGCGTCTTGCGGAGTTCAACGTCTTCGGATTTATCGACGGTTCACAGGCGCAATTCAATTCCGGAACAGCGATCACTGTGCAAAACGCTTTGACGGACCAGAGCGGCGACCCGATTACACCCATCTCGCCCTGTCCGAATAATGGCCAAACAGGGGAGACGAATAATCTCAATCTCGGGAGTTGTGCAATAAGTGGCAATGCAATAGTTTTCGTTGAGAGTAATGAAGTCGTTGACGGTTACGCCGACTAGCCCAGCAAATGGCGCTAGTGTGGAGAAGGGTTCGCCTGTGATCCTGAAGGTTAAGGTGACAAGCGGCGGCAAGGCGGTTTCAGGAGCCACGGTTACCATGACAGTTAATGGAGTCACAATATGCACTACAACGACCAATTCATCTGGGGCAGCTTCAAGCAAATTCGAGGTCAGCACGTCAGCTGGAGTCACATACACCTAGTACGCGACGGCCACTAAGACGGGATATAGCTCGGGCACTTCACTAACTTGGACATTCCACACCTAACCCGAACATCCAGCAGGAAAATGCAAACGCGACCACAAAAGCGGTGTCATCACCATAGACGCAACAATCAGGGAAGTTCTTAGACCGCCGGGTATTGAAAAGCTTCGAGGTTGAAGAGGCCTAGGAGAATCAGTAACGAAGAGCTTGCGAAACTAAAGAAGGAACTGCTATTCACAGCGCGGTTCTCTAGTAGAATCTAAAGTGTTTAGTCCAGACTTCCGTCTTGCGTGATCCTGGAACGAACTATTCCCCCTCCGCCTGGCACCACGATAAGGGAACATCAACAAAACGCAAACTCTCCAATCGGTGGCTGATACCTGTTCCGTTCCTCGTGTCAGCCCCACTCACTAATTGAGCTTTCAAAGCGGTGTAAGCGCGCTCGCCGCAAATTATAAGAACATATGGTCGATAGTTGTTGGCGATGAAAAATCTTGGCATACTTCGGAAGTTCAAGAAACAAGTTCCTTTTCGGAACACTCGTCATCTCACTCATGCTAATGCTGGTCTTCGCTGCACCCCACGCGTACGCTGACGACGAGAACCCACCCGTACTCGTCACGCCGACCGGAATCGTCAGATTCCCAGGCTACCACCCCGTAAAGACGACTGGCTTCGCGATCCCGCCCGCCGCTGTACGGGGAGGCGCGAAACCCATCGCTGGAACGCCAGCTATACTTCCCAAGGGTCTAAAGCAAGTCTGCTCGGCCTTCAGCGGTGCCCCATCCGGTATTGTAACTGTCGCGGGAGGTCAACTGATTAATGACTGGATTACGGGAAACCTGTGGTTCTATAGTACTACAACAAGAACTTGCACCCTAATCCAAACCGCACCCCCCGCCGCGCCGATTTACGGGTGGTTTGGGCTGGCCGCGATGGGCAAATTGGTTGCAGTGACGTCATATTATGGCGGTTTGTATCTTTGTGCCTACTCCCCCGCAACCCACACCTGCACGTCCACTAGCGGTTACATCCCTATCCCAACCGTCTTCTGCGCCTCCATGCCGGCAGACTACTGTAATCCTGACGGTGCAGCCTTCGACCTGAGCATGAACCTCTGGTACGTTGATCTCGTGAACGGGGTGGAGGTTGAACTAACGGCGGCGTCGCACTACTCCGCGGTTGGGGTGTTCAGGAGCTACACGGACAACCTGAATTGCATACCGGAAGTTACATGCGCACCCATCATTGGCCTAACTATTGATAGTAAGGGTAACCACTGGGTTGTTGACACGTCCTGCGCGGGT
>Ga0187769_10000796_pt1 | contig 17409 bp, 19 predicted proteins | sample 0116_SJ02_MP02_1_FD_133140 | JGI IMG/M metagenome (GOLD analysis project Ga0187769, IMG submission 133140) | Tropical peat soil microbial communities from peatlands in Department of Meta, Colombia - 0116_SJ02_MP02_10_MG | ecosystem: Environmental > Terrestrial > Soil > Wetlands > Peat | place... | reverse complement strand
TTCCTTGCCATGACCGTGACGATGGTGCTGTACTTCACCCCGTGCCCTGCAAGGGTCATTGCCTTGGCGGCAGCCATCCCCATGTTGAGCATGGTGAAGTTGTTCCCGTCGATGAACTCGCTCACCTTCGAAAGCGTCTTGGCATCATAGCCAGTTTTCACGAGGAACGGCGCTATCTGCTTGGCGAACAGCGAGGTCGTCGCAACGTACCTGTTGTGGCAATCGTCCCCCATGGTGAGCGCCTGTGCCATCATGGGTTTCAGGGCCATGCCTCTCTTGGCCTTCTTCATTCCCTTGATAGTGGCCTGGAGAACGGGCGCCACCGTCTCGGACATCCAGTGCAGCCTGTCAAGGACCTCGCTACTGAAGGCGCCATACCTCAATACCTTCCCGATCCCTTCGTTCATGTTCGAGTACGTCTTGTTGCCGAACTTCATATCCTCGAGCTCATAGACGGGCATGCTCGGCGAGATGACCCCTGCCATCGGTCCTGCAGCATTGTGATGGTGGTCGCAGTCGAGCTTCACCTCGCCCTCTTCGACGAGCCTCTCGGCCTTCTTCTCCGTCTCGGCCCATCCCTCGTAAATCACCGCGCCTATGATAGCACCCCGCATAGGCCCGCTGGCTTCTTTCCATTCGATGGGAGGGCCGGCGTGCAGAACCGTCTTTGACTTCAGACCCATCTTCTTCCCCGCAGGTGCGATGTCGACCCAGACAGGCTCGGATTCCATCATCCTGTCGACTGCCTTCTCGTTGGCTTCCTCGACTTCCTCCCTTGACACTGTCAAACGTCCGGTTTTTGTCGCCAGACCTGTTAAAGGTTTGTAGGACGGAAAGCCTTAACATGAATTGAGAAACGCTTTCTGTCGTTGCCTCTTGTCACTGTGGTAAAGCGCAACCTGTTCCGCGACTCTATCCAGCTGATGCGCCTCACCGAGGATGTGAAGAAGCTCGACGGGGTGGACGATGCAGTAGTCTCGATGGGGACCGACACCAACAAGCGGCTCCTTAGGGACTTGGGGCTACTGGGCCAGGAGACCAAGGGGGCGGGGGACGGCGACCTTATCATAGCCGTGAAGGTGGAGAGCAGCGCAAAGACCGGGGAAGTGATGGACCGGGTGCAGCGCCTGGTAATGTCGCCTCCGGCCGCGTCAATGGGGCCGAGGATCTCCACGGCCCATAGCATTCAGTCTGCGCTTCAACGAGCAGGAGGGGCCAACCTCGCAGTAGTCTCGGTCCCAGGAGGCCAGGCGTTCGGGCCTTCGATGGAGCTCCTCCGCAACGGCGTGAACCTGCACTTGTTCAGCGACCACGTGCCCCTTGAACAAGAGGTCGAGCTCAAGACATACGCCAGCTCCAAGGGGCTCCTTGTGATGGGGCCCGGCGCCGGAACTTCGATAATCAACGGCGTCGGCCTGGGATTCGCCAACTCCGTGAAGAAGGGCTACGTCGGGATAGTTGCGTCGGCAGGAACAGGGATTCAGGAAGTCTCCATTCTGCTCGACAGAATCGGCCTCGGAGTCTCCGCCGCCCTAGGTGTAGGCGGTACTGACGTCTCGGAGAAGGTAGGTGGAATCATGATGAAGGACTGCCTGGGCCTGCTCGAAGCAGACGAAAACACACGCGTGCTCATGATCATCGCGAAGACACCCACTGAGCGAGTGATGGGCGAAGTCATGGCCTACGTCGTCAGGAGGACGACAAAGCCCGTGGTGGCCTGCTTCCTCGGACAGGACTCCCCCCCGACCCTGGGAGGGCGGGTGAGGTACGCTAAGACTCTCCACTCAGCGGTCCTCAGGGCGGCACAAGCATCTGGTGGGGGCGCCGAGAAGGAGTTTGAAAGGAGAGTTTCAATTACCTTCGACGATCTTTTGGAATCGTCTAGAAGGCTCGCCGCCGGCCTGGGGGCCGAGAAGAAGTACGTTCGCGGACTTTACAGCGGAGGGACCTTGGCCCACGAAACCCTGCTCATCTTTAGGGAACTCGTGGGGGAGGCATACAGCAACACACCTCTCTCGGAGAAATTCGCCCTGGAGAACCCCGACAAGAGCAAAGAGAACAGCATCGTCGACCTGGGGGATGAGTTCTTCACCGCCGGAAGGGCTCACCCCATGATCGACCCCACCCTCAGGCGACTCAGGATCGCCCAGGAATCCAAGGACGCGGGGGTTGCCGCCATCATGCTGGACATCGTCCTTGGCTACGGCTCTTCTACTGACCCAGGGGGAGCCCTTCAGAGGGTCATCGAAGACGCGAAGCTCGGTGCTAGGAAACTGGGGAGCGATATGGTGGTCATGGCCCACGTTTGTGGCACCGAATCGGACCCGCAATCGCTAGGGGAACAGAGCAACAAGCTCTCGTCAGCGGGCGCCGTCCTGTTCGAGACCAACGCGCTAATGGCAGCGGCAGGGGCGCTGATAGTCGGGGGGGACGCAGCAGCGGCCCGTCTTGAAAGCAGGTGGGGGGAGCTGCTTGGCTAAGAAGAGCAAAGGGAAGTCCCTCCTCGGGACCGAGCTAATCGTCCTGAACCTTGGCCTCGACATCTTCAGACAGTCGTTGGAGAGCCAGAAGGTGAAGTGCGTGCAGGTCGACCTTTTGCAGGCCCCGAAACTAGAGAAGAAGCTGGCGGACGCGTTGGACAGGCTGCTCTAGGGACCAATGCAACCGCCCAGGGACCCTTCGGCTCAGTGGTTCCTAGAATTCGATTTCGATGCTCGATGTGGCCTTCAGGGGCTTCGTGGCCGCCAGGACCTTCCCATCGACCGGCCTTGAGCCGAGCCATCCCTTTTCTTTAGCGAATGGCTTGACGTACTCCTCCCACTGCTGCCTATTGATGTAGAATATCCTCGCCCCGCCAAGTTCGTGCTGCATCTCGGGCCAGGGCTTTGTCACATGGTTGAATCTGAACCCGAGCCTGAACCCGAACGGGCTTTCGAAGGTCGCCCACCACTCGTTGACCCCGACCACATCGAAGGCGTGCTCCATCTTCGACACGTAGAGGAGCACCCCGACCCGCTCCGCTCTCTTCAGAACCAGGGTGTGGAGGCTTATGGCCACCTCCTTGTCCCAGAACCTGTGGTCCACGACCCCCACCAGCTCCCCATCCTTCTTCGTTGCAACAATGACGTAGGTGTCCTTCAGCCTGTTCTGATGCCAGGCGAGTATCTCTGCGTATGTCCTGACCCCGACGAGATGGTAGAAGTCCTTGTCGTACTTCGCGTCGATCAGGGGTTTAAGTGACTTTAGTATCGCCGGTGCCTCGCTCTTCTCTGCCGGCCTAATGACGAGTTGTTCCCCGCTCTTCAGAGTGTAACTCTTGGGAACGAACGGCTTCTGAAAGGCAGGGTTGTCGGGGATCCCGCCCAGGTACCCTTCTATCTCCTCGACAGAGAAGTTGAAGGAGTCGAATGAAATCGGAACTGATGGCTTTACCACAAGAGTGAACCTTTCCCAAAGCCGTTTTAATCGTTGTCCCGAACTGACCCGCTGAACCGACCTTATGCCTGGGCGAGGCTCTCTGCTGCCCGGTGCCTGGGTTTGGACGTGCTTTCCGCGACCTCGGCTACGGCCTCCCGTATCTGGTTGTAGGTGCCGCACCTGCAAACGAGGCCTCCCACAGCCTCCGTGAGGTCAGCTTCGGTTGGATGAGGATTCTTCTTCAGGAGGTCGTAGGTGGCCAGCACCCATGCGGGGGTGCAGAAGCCGCACTGCGCGGCGCCATGCTCCACGAACGCACGCTGGATTGCCGTGAGCTCTCCCCCTACCGTGATGCCCTCGACGGTCCTGACCTCCTTGCCATCGGCCTCCACCGCCAGGACGAGGCATGATTTCACGAGGGCTCCGTCGAGCATGACCGTGCAGAGCCCGCACTCCCCTCTCCAGCAGGCGGCCTTTACACTTCTCACCTCGACTTTGTCCCTGAGGAAGTCCAGGAGCAGCTCGTTGTCTTTGATCTCCCGCCTCCTAACATGGCCGTTCACCTTCACCGAGACCGCTCTCATCTGCCCATCATCCTCCTGAGGACCTTGGTCGTGATGACCTTCACCAGGTGCTTCCTGTAAGGAGAAGAGGCTAGGACGTCGTCCATACACTCCACCTTTTCGTAGGCTGCGTCGGCTGCCTTTCTGACGCTCGCTGGCGTCAGACCATCTTTGATCTCCTCCTCCACCTCGAGGCAGCGGGCCGGCGTTGGATTCACCGCCCCGTAGACCACACGCGCGCTCCTCCTTCGCCCTTCGTTCAACAGGGCTACAGCGACGCTGGCTACCGAGAACTCCGACCCCGCAGTGAATTTCTCGAAGGCGCTCTCCCTTCCCCGAGCCTCCGGTATCTCCACTGCAGTCACTATCTCCGTGGGGGATAGGTCGATGTCGACTGGCCCCCTGATGAATTTGGAAACCTGGGCGCTCCTCTTACCGTCCGTTCCGAGTATTTCCACGGAAGCGTCGAGGGCAATCAATGCGGGGGGGCTGTCAACCCATGGAATGGCCTCACAGAGGTTCCCTACCAGGGTTGCCCTCCTCCTGATCATAGGATCCGCCACCTTGGATAGCGCCTCGTGCAAGACCGCGTACCCTTTCTTCAGCTTCCCTTCCTCCAGGAGTTCCTCTAGGGTGGCCGCGGCGCCAATCCTCATCCCCCTGCCAGGCACTTCCTCCACGACCTTCAGCTCCGCCACTCCCTTCATGTCTATCACGTGGGTGGGGGACATCAGCCTCTCTTTCATGAAAGCTATCAGGCCCACCCCTCCCCCCATCAGCTTCGCCTCATCCCCGTGCTCTCGGAGCAGCGCGATTGCCTCCTCCAGGGTCGCAGGTCTGTGATAGGCGAAGTCGGGCAGAGTTAGGTACGGCGAGCCGAAGCTCATGGTCTCGCCCTCACCTGGGTCTGGACCTTGGAGTACGCATCCATCGACTTCGACAGGAGGTCGGGCCTCTGCTCCGATATTGCAGCCCAGACCGCCTCGGGATTCATGGGGAGGTTGTTCAGTTTGACCCCCACAGTCCTGAAGATGGCGTTGGAAATGGCTGATGCGACCGATATCATGCTCAGCTCACCTATTCCCCGGGCGCCAAGAGGCCCGTCGAATTGCGGCGTCTCGACGTACCTTGCCGCGAACTCCTTAGGGGTGTCTTTCATCCTTGCAATGTAGTAGCTGGTGAAGTTAGGATTGGTCACCCATCCCTGCTCGTCGAACTTTATCTTCTCGAACAGTGCGATGCTCATCCCCATGATGAACCCACCGTCTAGTTGCATCTTCAGAAGGAGAGGGTTGATTGCCTTGCCCACGTCGAAGACCTGGACCGCCCTGAGCACCTCTATCGCGCCTGTCACTAGGTCCAGCTCCACCTCGACTGCCGTCCCTCCGAAGGTGTGGAAGATTGTGGGGACCCCCTGGCCTGTCTGCGGGTCGAGGTACGTATTCAGGCTGGACGAGTAGTGCCCTCTTCCTATTACCGGTCCTCCGACGGTGTTTCCGTTTGGATAGACGTAGCCAAAGACAAGGTCCTTCAGAGGGACTGTCAACCATGGTCTCCCCTTCGCCCTTACTGCCCCCTCCGAAAGCTCCAGCTCGGCCTTGGGAAGCCTCAGGACCTGGGACGCGAGGTCGATGATTTGGTTCTTGGCGTCCTCACAGGCGCGGAGAGTGGCGACCCCGTCAGTAAAGAGTCCCCTGCTTCCCACGGTCTGCCAGGTGTAAGCCGACTTGCCCGTGTCCCTTATCGGGTCGACCCTTACCTTCTCGACCGAGACACCGAACTGGTCGGCAACAATCTGCGAAAGAGCCGTGGCCGTCCCTTGCCCAAAGTTCCCAGTCCCCACTACTAGGTCAACAGTTGAATCTTCGTTGAACTTCACAATGGCCGAGGAGGATGCGTTAGGGGGCTGGGAAGGACCTTTCACACAGAGGGCGAAGCCCCTGGCCCTGACCTTCCACGGTTCTGATGCAGGGGCGACCTCTCCATCCCAATCGATACCTTCCAGAACGGTCTGCAGCACCTTCCGTGGGTCTCCCACGTCTTCCCTGACTCTCTCCCCGGTAGCCGTGTGGGACTCGCCTGGTCTGAGCAAATTCATCCTCCTCAGCTTCGCAGAATCCATCCCAAGCTTCTTGGCTGCCCTTTCGAAGACCTGTTCCAGAACCCAATTACTCTCGGAGTATCCAAATCCCCTCATGGCCGTAGTGGGAATCTTGTTGGTGTAGACCGCCAACGACTCGCAGTAGACGTTGGGAATCTCGTAGACCCCTTCAGCTGAATAGCCCATAGCCCTGGACACGTTTACCGTGTAATCGGCGTATGCTCCGGCGTCCAAGACGAATCGCACCTTGTACGCCAGGCACTTCCCATCCTTGGAGAATCCAGCCTTCACGTTGGCCACCACTCCTTCCCTCGAAGCTGCAGAGGCGAAGTTCTCCTTTCTCGAAAGCGTAAGCTTCACTGGCCTGTACCCGACAGCCTTCGAAGCCAACGCCACTAGGGCCTCCCACCCGAGCCCGGCTTTCCCTCCGAAGCCTCCGCCCACGAATGGAACTCTGACTATGACCTTGTTGTATGGAACCTTGAGCGACTCGGAAATGATTTGCCTCACGACGAACGGAGACTGGCAACTGGTCCAGATCTCGTAGGTCCCGTCTCTGAATGCTTGTGCAACGACGTTCTGAGTTTCCATGTATGCGTGGCTGACGTGCGATACCCTGAACTCTTCCTCGATTATCACCTCTGCCTGTTCCAGGCCCTTCTCGGCGTCTCCGTGGATCAGTCTGAACCTGTTGCCGATGTTGGTTCCAGGCACCGGATAGAACACGGGCCCGTGCTTGTACTCCTCCATGCCTTCGTGCAGGATGGGTGCCTCAGGCTTCAGCGCCTCGACGGGGTCGAAGACGGCGGGAAGCGCCTCGTATTCCACGTCGACAAGCTCCGCGGCCCTTTCGGCCGCTTCCAGGTTCTCCGCTACCACGAGCGCAACGGGATGGCCTGCCCACCTGACCTTCTCGACTGCGAGAAGGTCTCTGTCCCCCGCGTACATCCCAACCCTGAAGGGCATGTCCTTCCCAGTGAGAACCGCAGCGACACCCGAGACTTCCTTCGCCTTGTCAGTGTTTATTCCAACTATCTTTGCGTGGGGAACAGTACTGGTGACAAGCTTCGCATGGAGCGTCCCGGGCAGGTCCCAATCGAAGGTATAGGTGGCTGTGCCCGTGACCTTCAGAGTAGTGTCCTCGGGTGGAACCGGCTTTCCTACGGCGGTATCCCCTGTCAAGAGCCGGGAAAGCCTCTCAAAAATATAAAAGGATTACCTTGTCTCACGAGCCTTGCCAAGGCCGCTCGTCTGGCCCGAGCTCGGGGTCGAGGTCCTGCTCACGATTCCCTTCGTTCGAGGAAGGCGATGATTGCTTCACGCCTGCCCCGTGTCACTAACGAGGCGACCCCCCCTCTCGAGCAGCAGAATGGGGCCGCATGGGCGGTCACGCTCGGGCTCAATCGGTTATATCTCGGTCATTGGCGCGAGCGCCCGTGGGAAAGAAAAAGATCCACCACATGGACTTCGAGACGCTAGTGGAGGTGAACAAGGAAGTGGTGGCGCTCACTGGCGAACGTCATGGCTACTCTAGGGCAGACGGCGAGAAGCTTTCCAAGCTCATCGAGGAAGTGGAGCTTCGCGCCGATAACCAGGACTACGAGGAAGCAGTAGCGGAGAAAGCCGCTCTCCTCATGTACAAAGTCGCAAGCGGCCAGTACTTCCACGCAGGCAACAAGAGGACCGCCATAGTTGCCGGGCTGGCCTTCCTGGCCAAGAACGGCTACGCCCTGGACATCAGAAAAGAGGAGTTCGTGTCGACAGTCGACAAAGCAGGGATCGCGGCCGCCGACCTCGACGACCTGTATGCGGTCATCATGGGGCTGGTTACGAAGTCCAAGACCGAGCGGAAAGGATGGGACGGCGCGGTCAAAGGGGTCGTGGCTAGCAACAAAGAGTTCCTCACCCGGCTGGCCTCGTGACCTTACGCGATTCTCAGCATTAGGAAACGTCCCACACTCTTATTTGGTGTTCCAAGGGGCCGAAAATCTGACGCTTCTTGTCACTCGTTTCGGCACGGTCCCGACATGGGTTTATGCTAAATATCGCTTCGCCGCGCACCGGTAGAGGGCTCGTGGAAGCGGAATTGAGCGACCAGGCCTATTCGCGTGACTGGGAGACCAAACTCACGGAGGCACTGACAACCCTTCCGGGCCCGGTCCACCTTGTCGGGGTAGGAAACAGCATGAGGACGGACGACGCAGTTGGACTGAAGATAGTCTCCGAGTTGCGATCTCGTCTCGGGGCCGCCCCGGGCCCTAGGCTTCGGATACATCCAGCTCCTGTGATGCCTGAGCGGCTCCTCTCCAGGCTTGCTTCAGGCCCTGGAGGAATTGTAGTATTCGACGCCGTGGAGGCGGCGAAGTCGCCCGGAGACATAATCTTCTGCGCGCTGGCCGACACGAAGTATGGCTTTTTCGCGACCCACAACATCCCTCTCAGGTTGATCCCAGGGCTTGCCTCCCGCGAGAACGATGTTTTCATGGTCGGAGTGCAGCCCCAGTCGCTTGAGGTTGGAGAAGAGCTCACGGACCAGGTGCGAGCTTCTGCAAGGCTAGTTGTCGACGCCGTCGCCAGGACAGTGGAGGGGTTCAGTTGACCGACATCACCGACTCTCTCCTCGGCCCAGTGATCATAGTCGCCGTCGACCTTCTGGCTTACGTCTTGGTGGGGAGGCTGGGGAGACGTTCGAAGGGGACTGGCATTAAGTACGAACCCTTTGCAGGCGGCGAGCCATCAGTCCCGCCGAGGGGACTCTACCAGTCGAGCCTCTTCATCTTCGCTGCCCTCTTCCTCGTCGTCGAGACCTTCGCGCTCATTCTCGCCAGCTCGTTCGAGGCCCCGACCACTTCCTATCCCCTGCTCTTCTTAGTAGGAGGAGGGAGCGTTGTTGTTGTCACGGTGACTTGGTTCCTCCTGGTCGGAGGTGGGAAGTTTTAGGACTGGGCTGACCCATTGGGCCAGGAAGCGGTCCATCTGGGTCTTCCACGTGAACGCTGCCTCGTGCAACGGCTGCGACATCGAGATACTTGCGGCCCTGACGCCGAGGTACGATGCTGAAAGGCTCGGGGTGGAACTTGTCCCCAGTCCCCGCCACGCTGACGTGCTTCTCGTGACTGGTGTCACGAACCCGATGATGCGCGAGCGCTTGAAGACGGTCTATGAACAGATGCCTGAGCCCAGGCACGTCGTAGCAATCGGCGCGTGCGCCCTGGGGGGAGGTGTCATGAAGGACTGCTATGGCGCGGGGAGCGGCATAGATTCCATCATCCCCGTCGACCTGTACATCCCTGGCTGTCCCCCGAGGCCTGAGGCGATAATCTTCGGAATCCTAAAGCTCGTCCTGGGTTCTCCCCCGGACCCAGTACCCGAGGGTGAGGCCATTGTCAAGTGAAGACCTGACCGCGCTGGCCTCCAGGCTCGGCGGGTCCCTGACCCCAGGCCCCAGGTCGACGATCTTGGCCGTCCCCCCTGATAGGGTCATAGAGGCGTGCACGGCAGTATCCTCGCTACCTGGGTGGTACCACCTGAGCACGATAACAGGAATCGACCTGGGCGAGAACATAGCCCTCCTCTACCACTTCTGGCAGGGGAAGCGATTCGTGCAGGTGAGGACGCAGGTCCCCAAATCTGCTCCTAGGCTGAAATCCATCTCCGGGGCTTTGACCGCGGGCACTCTCTACGAGGCGGAAATCCAAGACCTGCTCGGGGTCGCCTTTGAAGGGAACCCCTTTCTGGGCAAGAAGCTCTTTCTTCCTGACATCTATCCTCCTGACGCTCCTCCCCCTCTCCGCAAGGACTCTGACCCGCACAGGATCAAGAAGATGATGGAGCTTGAGTGACCCGGTCCAGAGCAACGAACAGACGGAGGCGGGAGCGGGGCTTATGCAATACTCCGCCGAGAACATGATGCCCTTCGGCCCCGTTCATCCGTCGTTGAAGGAGCCCGAGTACTTCAAGCTGTATCTGCAGGGGGAGAAGATTGTGCAGGTAGTGCCCAGAATCGGGTACGTGCACAGGGGCATAGAGCGAGCGGCCCAAGAAAGGACATGGGTGAAGAACATCTACCTGTTCGAAAGGATATGCGGCATCTGTAGTTTCCACCACAGTCTGTCCTATACGGAGGGGGTCGAGGCGCTTGCACCCTTCGAGATACCGAAGCGCGCAAAGTACCTGAGAGAGCTCGTCGCCGAGTTCGAGAGGATCCACTCGCACCTTCTCTGGCTTGGGCTGCTGGGTCACTGGGCGGGTTTCGACACCCTGTTCATGTGGATTTGGAAGGACAGGGAGCACATCCTCGACCTGGAGGAGGCAATTTCTGGAAACAGAGTGAACAAGTCCTACACGACCCTTGGCGGCGTCAGGAACGACCTCCCAGAAAACCTCGCAGAGAAGAGCCGCACCGAGGTGAACTACTTAGAAAAGAGGGCCGAGTACTACAAGAGTCTCGTCCAGAGCGAAGAGACCCTCAGCGTTAGGACGAAAGGGAGAGGTCGTATAAACCAGGAAACGGCAAGGAAGCTCTGCCCCGTCGGGCCCCTGCTTCGTTGCACGGGAATAGCGAGGGATATCAGAGCCGAGGACCCCTACGCAGCCTACGGCGAGGTCCCGCCGCAGGTCCAGACCGAAAACGACGGCGACATAGCCTCTCTCCTGACTCTGAGGCTCAACGAGGTTACGGACTCGTGCCGATTGGTGAAGGAGACGCTCGAGAAGATGCCATCCGGCCCGTTCAGGGTCAACTTCCCCCGGAGCGTCCCTGCAGGAGAGTCGACGTTCCACGTGGAAGCACCGAGAGGCGAGCTCTTCTATTTCGTGAAGTCTGCTGGTGGCAGCGTTCCGGAAAGGGTGAAGGTTCGCACCTCCACCATGGCTAACATCCTCACGGCTACCGAGATGCTCAAGGGGCACACGCTGGCTGACGTTCCCGTCGTCCTCACAGGAATGGATCCCTGCTTCGGCTGCATGGACAGAATTTCAGTGGTCGATGTGGACAAGTCCAAGGAATGGACGGTGAGTGGCGAGCAGCTTCGCAGATACGGCATAGAGTACTACAGAAGGAAGTAGGATTGGACCCCATCCAAGTCGTCGAGCTTCTCCTCTTCCCCGGGGTCACTTTCTTCGTGTGGCTCGCCTTCCTCTTCGAGTGGCTCGAACGCAAGACAGCCGCCCGAATGCAGGGAAGGAGGGGCCCAGTGGTCACCGGGCCCTTCGGGCTACTCCAGCCTGTGGCAGACTTCTTCAAGCTCGCCGCGAAGGAAGAGATAGTCCCCGCCGAGGCTGACACGTTCGTCCTGACGTGGGGCCCTGCCCTCTACTTCGCTGCTCCGGCAATAGGGTTGGCGTTCATCCCCGTCATAGGATACCAGTCGATTCTCTACAATCCCCTCGACCTGCTCTTCATGCTCTTCGTCTTGTCGTTCTCCACTCTGATGGCCACGCTTCTGGGTTATGCATCGGCCGGGAGATACTCCACCATCGCCATAGGGAGACTCGTGGTGCAGTACACCAGCTATGAGGTCCCGCTGCTCATCGCCATGGTCACCCCTGCGGTCCTGGCCGGGAGTCTCTCCATCGAGGGGATCGTTGCGGCCCAGAGTTCGGTCTGGTACATCGTGCTCGCGCCGGTGGCATTCGCCATCTTTGTGATTGCTACTCTGGCCGAGCTCGAGAAACCTCCTTTCGACATCCCGACTGCGTCCACGGAGATCGTAGGGGGGTGGATGACGGAGTTCTCGGGGAACGCCCTGGCGTATGTGAAACTCACGAAGAACCTGAGCTACGTCTTCCTGTCCGCTCTCGCCGCCAGTTTGTTCCTCGGCGGGGCGGGAGGTCCCGTCCTGACGGCCAACGCAGATCTCCAGGCTCTTTTCTACACCTGCTATTTCCTGGTTAAGCTCTTCGCGGTCGGGTTCCTCATCTTCGCAATCAAGACCGCCTTGGCCCGCGTCAGAATCGACCAGGCGGCCAGACTCTTCTGGACCATCATGGCGCCGCTCAGCCTCCTACAGCTTGCGCTGGCGATCTTGATCAGGTGACCAAGGTGGCAAGAAAGAAGGTCGGTGGCGCCTTCGGGGAGATGTTCAGGACGGTCCTGGACCATCCTGTGACGGTGGAGTACCCCTTCGGGAAGAAGGTCGTGACGGAGAGGTTCAGGGGAAAGCTCGACATCGACCCGGTGAAGTGCACCGGGTGCAGCATTTGCGAAATAGTCTGCCCCGCCGATGTCATCACGATGGTCCCTGTCGGGAAGAAGGTCGTAGGGTCGCGGGAAGTAGACATCAAAAGGCCATCTTTCGACTTGTACACGTGCATCTCCTGCGGTCAGTGCGTCGACGACTGCAAATTCGGCGCACTCACCCTTACCCACGACTTCGAGCTGGCCGTGTTCAAGAAGGAATCCCTAAAGATGACGAAGGCGCTGAGAGTTGGAAAGTGAACTCATCGCCGCGGCCCTCGGGTGTGCGCTCTTCGTCACTGTTGCGGCTGCACTGCTCTCCAGCAAGGTTTCCAACTCCCTGATTGCCCTGTTCTACAGCTCCATAATCCTGGGCATAGCCTTCACCTTGTACGGCGACGCGCTCCTCGGCCTCGTCACCATGATAACCTTCGCCGGGGCCATCTCCGTTCTGCTTCTTTCTGTAGTGTTAATCACGGGAGAATCGAAGCTCGACTTCGGGCCGAAGAGGATGGCCCTCGCAGCAATACCGATGGCCGCGGTCATCGGCGGAGTCTCCTTCATCGCCCTCTTCACGGGTCAAGCAGGCGGCTTGGCCACGACAGACTCCTCGCTGAGTGTCCTTTCGTTCCTGTGGACCCTAAGGCCTTGGGACCTGCTGATTCTGATGGTAGTCTTCGCGGGAGCGATGGTGGCCATAATCAGCCTGCTAGGAGGGGAGGACTAATTTGGCGCTAGACCAGACGATTCTCCTTGCCACTGGCACCGCCCTCCTATTCATCGGAATCGGCTCCGTCGCATTGTCCAAGAACCTGCTGAAGAGCATCATGGCCTTCCAAGTAACTGTCTTCGGCGCAAACCTGGCGCTGTTCGCTTCAGGGATGGGGTTCGGCTCCCGGCTGCTTTCCGATACCTTCGTCGTGCTTTCGGTGTTGGTCGGAGCATCAGTCGAGGCAGTGGGCCTTGCCATAATCGTGGTTGTGTACAGGAAGTACGGCACCCTCGACCCTGACGAAATAAGGAGGCTGAGGCGTTGATTTACTGGGCCTGGCTCTCCTGGGTAATCCCGCTTGTAGGCGTGCCCCTGGTCCCGCTAGTCGCCATGTTGGACGAGAGGCTCAGGGGCTGGCTTGCTGTTGTGGTCTCGGGCGGGGGCTTGGTCGCGGCACTCTACGGCGCGGCCACCTTCGGCAGAGCCACCACCGAGGGTTTCACACTGTGGTTCCCTGCTCTTAGCGTCACGCTCCAGGTGAAAGTGGACGAACTCTCCGTACTGGTGGGCGCTTTCGTCTCATTCGTCTCCTTCCTGGTGGTGGTCTACTCCCTCGGCTACATGAAGGAGGAGCCCGGACAGAGCAGATACTACTCGCTTGTCCTCCTCTTCGTTGGTTCCATGATGGGGCTCGTGATGTCGGGGAACCTCATCCAGTTCTACTTCTTCTGGGAGATAATGGGGGTCTGCTCGGCCCTGCTCATCGCCTTCTGGAGCGACAGGCCGGCCGCGAGGAAGGCGGGCATCAAGGCGTTCGTTGTGACGAGGCTGGGGGACGCCTCGCTCCTTGTGGCAGTGATATTCATTGCCGTGGTTCTGGGGAACACGAGCTTTGACTCGATCCTTGGGCCGAGCGGAATAGCGTCTCTAGGGACAGGAACGATCTTCGCTCTCGGTCTGCTGATGTTCATAGGTTCGATGGGCAAGTCGGCCCAGGTCCCGCTTCACGTGTGGCTCCCTGACGCGATGGAGGGTCCAACCACAGTGTCGGCGCTCATCCACGCTGCTACCATGGTCAACGCCGGGGTCTTTCTCATGCTCCGCATGTACCCCGTTATTACCCTCCCTCAGCTCTCTGGCTCCTTGACGACCATAATCCTTGCCATTGGGCTCCTCAGTGCCTTGGTGGGAGGCGTGTGCGCCCTTGCGGCGGACGACATCAAGCGCGTCCTGGCCTACTCCACCATCAGTCAGCTGGGTCTCATGTTTGCGGCCATCGGACTGGGCGGTCTAACGGCTGCAGCATACCAGATGATAAGCCAAGGCCTGTTCAAGGCCCTCGCCTTCCTGGCCGCAGGGTCAGTAATTACCGCCCTTGGCACGAGGGAGATTGACAAGATGGGCGGGCTGGCCAGGGTCCTCAAGTTCACCTACGTCGGGTTTCTAGTAGCGATGTTGGGCATGAGCGGCCTCCCCCCATTGGTGGGCTTCTGGAGCAAGGACGCGATTCTATCATCTGCCTTCAGCGCGGGTGCGGTCCAGGCAATCCTGGTGGTCTGCGTCTTCGCAGCTACGGCCCTCTACAGCTTCAGGGCGCTTTTCCGTGTCTTCCACGGAAAGGCGGGTCCCTGGAGCTCCCCCAAGGAGTCGCCCTCCTCCATGCTAGTCCCCATCGGGGTCCTCACTATTTCCGTTCTGGCGGCATGGGCGATTCTCCAGGTCCAGCCACTGCTTTCCGCGACCTCCTGGGTGCCTGATGTCACGACGCTCAGCGCATCACTGTCCGTTCTGGCGGTCTGCGCGGGGTTCGCGTACTTTGTCTTCGTGCCGAACTACCAGAGGACGGTCTCCACGATCCGCTCCAGCGGGTTCCTAAGGAGCGCCGGAGGGCTGCTCCACGACGGCCTCTGGTTCGATAGAGCCTACAACTGGCTCTACAGAAGCGTGCTCGGCCCCATCGCCGTCGCTGTCTCTGACATCCAAACCGGGCTCATAGAGTTCAACACCGTGCTGGTGCTGCTGCTCGCCGGGCTGCTCTTCGCACTTTTCGCCCTGGGGATCCTTTGAACATGTGGCCAACCACAGTGATGGAAATCCTATTCGCCGGGGGAATGCTCTCCCTCTTCATGGATGTAGTCGGTCGATCAGTGGGCTTCCTCAAGCGCTACGGTGCCGGCATCGTCGGAGCGCTGGCAATCATCACATCGATTGCCGTGCTGGCGTCAGACTGGTCCGCGTCCCTGGGGGCAATAGTGACCCTACAGCCGGTCCAGCAGGCCCTAGCCAGCCTCTACGTGGTTGACAAGTTCACCACCTTCACCGCCTTCACCGTCCTAGTGGTGGGATTGGCGGTGCTGACCTACTCGTTGATGTACTTCGACTCGGGCCGCCAGGGTCCCTTCTACGCTCTGTTTTCGATCCTGATGTGCAGCCTAGTCGGGGTCATCTCGGCCGGCGACCTGCTCACACTCTTCCTCTTCTGGGAGGGGATGACCATCTCTGCCTACGGGCTGGTGACCTTCGGGAGGTCCCCGCTGTCCATGGAGGCCGGGGTCAAGTACTTCCTTATGGCCGGCATAGGCAGCCTCCTGGCCCTCTACGGAATCGCCGCAGTCTACTTTGCGGTCGGATCGATTCAGTTGGCGTCGGTTGGGTTGGCCTTGAGCACAGGCTTCGGAGAGCTTGGCCTCACGATTCTGTTGGTGGGCCTCGGCGTGGAAGCAGCCGTAGTCCCCCTGCACACGTGGCTGCCTGACGTATATTCAGCGTCGCCCCTGCCGACCGCGTCAGTCATCTCCGGGGCGGTAACGGGAGTCGGGGTCTTCGCCCTCTTCAAGGTCCTCCAGCCGCTTGTGCCAGGCGGAGGCATAGCTCCCCTCCTCAGTCAGACAGCCGGCACACCCTCACACCTCCAGCTGATTCTGGCCAGCCTGGCGCTGCTGACGATGCTCGTCGGTAACCTTTCGGCCCTCTTCCAGGGGAACCTCCGGAGGATTCTCTCCTTCAGCTCCATAGCCCAGACCGGGTACATGCTCGCGGCCCTGGCCACGCTTAACCTTGCAGGGCTGGTGGCCGTCGTGTTCACCATCTGGAACCATGGCCTCCTGAAATCCAACTTCTTCATGGTAATAGGCAAGAAGAACTCCTCCCTGGAGGACTCGCAGCTAGAGAAGCTCAGGGGAACTGGAAGGAGCAACAGGTTCTTGGGTTTCCTCTACGCCTCGTCCTCACTCGCTATGATGGGCGCTCCCCCCTTCGGGATGTTCTGGAGCGAGATCCTCGTCGTCCAGTCCCTGCTGATTGGCGGGCAGATCTACGGCACACTGTTCTATTTCCTGGCAGCAGCCGTCGTCCTCAACATCGTTCTGTCCATCGGCTACTACTTCAGGATCATCAACACAGTGGTGTTCGGCGACGCGCAGGCCGCGACCGACAAGCGCCCTGTCAGGGACCTCTTTCCCTCGGCTTCACTACTGGCGATCAGCATCTTGACGGGGATAGCCCCGTTCATCATACTGGGTACAGTGCTCTAGCAGCAACATAGCCACCGGAGTGCGGCGTTCTTAATACTGGGGGGAATCCGGAGACCCCCGACAGAGATTGACAAGGAACAGAGTCATTGTGGAATTCGACTCCGTTGACGACGCGAAGAAAGTCGAAGAGACCGTGAAGACTGGCTATGCAGAAACCTCCATCGAGAACCTTACACAGTGGCTGGCAGTGGAAGAGGACTTGGTAGACAGCTATGGCCGCATGGCGGAGTCGGCCAAGAACTCCAAGCAGAGGGACGCCTTCAAGAAGCTCCAGGGCGAGTCCAAGACCAACCTATCAGAGCTCGCCAGGCTCCTGAAGTCCCTCGAGGTGCTGGACAAGGCCAGGATAGATCGGATCGACCTACTCAGCGGACTCTCAGGATAGCTACTTCGTTCCCCTGCTTTTTGCGGCGAGGAACCGGTTCACGAGGGTAAGGTCCGCCTCGGTGTACCTCGATATGTTCCTCGTCTGCCTAGGCGTGAGGACGTCGCAGGCATAGCTCCAGTGGATGGAGACAGTGTCACCTGGCTTTACAACTTCGAAGGGTTTCACCTCGGGGTTGTACGAAATATGTTTCAGCACCGGCCGAGCCAGAACGAGACGCCCCTCCTGAATCACGACAGGGCTTGACTCGACTCTGAGCTCTCTGACCCCCACCTTCTTCACCTTCCCCCACGAAATCCTGCAGCTGTCGATCAGGTCGGCGACCTTCTTCCAGCTTTCGTTGGCCAGATTGGGCCCGTCGGTAACCCCAGACGCAGCGTAGGTGCTCATGACGTAAAACGAGTGGTGAGGGAGGGCTGGACCGTTCAGGCCCTTGAAGAGGGCCCTAACGCTCTCCTTGTCCTTCCCCTTCAGCTCGCCATGGGAGAACCCGTAGAAATCGGAAACTGGGACCCTCTCC
>Ga0187769_10000795_pt1 | contig 17435 bp, 12 predicted proteins | sample 0116_SJ02_MP02_1_FD_133140 | JGI IMG/M metagenome (GOLD analysis project Ga0187769, IMG submission 133140) | Tropical peat soil microbial communities from peatlands in Department of Meta, Colombia - 0116_SJ02_MP02_10_MG | ecosystem: Environmental > Terrestrial > Soil > Wetlands > Peat | place... | reverse complement strand
GCATGGGAACCTCGTAGTCGCGCGGCTTCGGCACGCCGTCTTTGATGATCTCGCTGATCCAGCCGAGGCTGCCGTCGCTGAGAAACGAGTGGCCGCTCACCAGCGAGGGCGCCTGCGGCCCTCCTCGTGCATCGGAGCCGTGGCAACCGCTGCACGTGCCGCCCGCCGCCTCGCCGTGGAAGATACGCTCGCCAAGCGCCACCTGCTCCCGGGTTGCGCCGGGTGGAACGGGCAGCGCCGCGGCGATCGGCCGGCCGGCATCCGGATGCGTGCCTTCCGGCGGGCCAGGCACGGCGGAAGTCGTTGCAGCGGCGACCGCGGGTGCCGGCGCCGGTTCGACCGGCGCATTGGCGGCGCCATAGTAAGTGACGCGCCAGATTCGGCCGTGCGTATCGTCGGAAATGAACAGCGCACCGTCGGGCGCCATAGTGAGCCCGGTCGGCCGGAACGCCGCTTGTCGCGGCTCCTTGATGGCGCCGGCAAAGCCGTCGGCAAAGACCACGAAATCGCCGGAGGCCTTGCCGTTGCTGAGCGGCTGAAACACCACGTCATAACCGCCTTGTGGTAATGGCGCGCGATTCCACGAACCGTGGAAGGCGACGAAGGCGCCGTCCCGATAGGAGACCGGGAACGCCTTGCCGGTGTAGATCAACAGATCGTTGGGCGCCCAATGTCCGGGGAACGCGGCAACCGGCGCGGTCTTATCGGCGCAGATGCCGACCTTCTTGCCACCGTCACCGCCATATTCGGGCGCCAGCACGAGCTTGTGCTGAAATTGGTCGTAATAGCATTCCGGCCAGCCGTAATCGGCGCCCTGTTGCATCAAGACGACTTCCTCGGCCGGTAACTCGGCGCTTTGTTGGGGCGTGTAAAGCTTGGAAAAATGCTGGGAGAGCTGGTCGCGGCCATGCTGGGTCACGAACAGCCGTCCCGCGGAATCGAGGCCGAAGCCCTCTCCGTTACGCAGCCCGGTAGCAAAGCGTTCCGCCGGCGAATAATGCTGGCCGGTTTTATTGGCGTCGTAGCGCCAAATGCCGGCGCGCCCTTCGAGCTCGGTACAGGGATCATGTCCGGGCGAAGCAGGCATGCGGTTGTCGATCTGGCATGAATTGGTCGCCGAAGCGACATCGACAAAAATCTGACCGTGTGCGTCGATAATGAAGGGATGCATAGGATGATCGCCGGTTAGCGGTAAGCCGGAGACCACGACCTCCGGCGCTCCGATCGGCGCGGTCGCGTCCGAATTTGTCGGCAGCGCATAACGGATGATCTTGTCATTCTGTTCGGCGTAGATGGCGCCGTTGTAGAACGCGATGCCGGTGCCGCCGGCGGATCCTTGCGGCACGCCGTCGCCAAAGCGTTCGATCACATCGGCATGACCGTCGCCCTTTGAGTCCTTGAGCGCCACCAGAAAGCCGCCGGCCGGCGGCGTATCGTAGTGGTAATACCTTCCGCTCCACGAATTGACATAGAGCACGCCGTTCGGGGCGACGGTCATATGGCGAACATGGCCGAGCTTGTCGGCGAAAACGGTGGCGCAAAAGCCGGACGGCAGCGTAATGCCGGTGCTGTCGCCGGCGCAGGCGCTCGGCCCGCTTTGCGCACCCGCCTGGCCATAGCTGAGCAATGGGACGACAACGAATGCCGCGGCGGCGAGAACGCTGCGATGCCGACTGTTCAATTTGCGACGCTTTGCCATGGCGATCCCCCGTGCTGCGGCTTAGGCATCATCCTAGCCCGGCAAATCGCCGAGCCAATGTCAGTTTCCGCAATGCAGCTCGTATCGCGGGAAATTGATCGGCCGTCGGCGCGATCGATCAGGCCGATTTACACCCGCGTTTCGTTCAGCATCGAATCGGCAAGCTTTTCCGCGACCATGATGGTCGGAATGTTGGTGTTGCCGCGCGGTATGGTCGGCATGATCGAGGCGTCGATTACGCGCAAGCCGGCGATGCCGCGAACGCGGCCCGACGGGTCGGTCACCGCGTTGCGGTCGCCGGCGGCGCCCATGCGGCAGGTTCCGACCGGATGGAACGTGCCGGCGACATTGTCGCGGATATGTTCGGCGAGCGCGGCGTCATCGGCCGCCAGCGCGGCGAGATCGACGCGGCGATCGGCCAGTGTCGCGAAGATCGGACCCGCCACGATCGGCGCCGCATCGATGAGCGCGGCAAAAGCTGTGCTTTTCAGCTTGTTTGCCGGAGTGATCCGGTTGAGCCGCCGCAGGCGGTCGGTGAACTTTACCGGGAATGTCAACCGCGTCATCGTCCGCACCGCGTCATGGGCGAGGATTTCGACGCAGCGGCGGAAGCCCTGCATGAACCGGGCGAGATCGAGCTCATGGCCGGTAAAGTTAAACTCGACGCGAGGCGGCCGCGCCGGATCGCTGGCGATAAGCGACACACGGCCGCGCGCCATCGGCTTGAGCAGCGACGGCGCCAGATTGGCGACCGCATGCCCGAGCGGACTCCAGGACGTTTTGCATTGCACATTGAGATACATGTCGGCCGGCGGCGCGCCCGGCAGGCCCGACGAATAGCGGAACGCCGTCATTGGATGCGGCCGAATGTGCGGCGATTGCCGGGCACCGCGCTTTTGCAGAAGCCCGATGAAAAGAATGGCGTGATTGGCAAGATTCTCGCCGACGCCCGGTAGATCGGCCCGCACCGCGATGTCGCGGTCGCGCAGCGCCACCGCGGGCCCAAGCCCGGCACGCAGCAAAAACGCCGGCGAATGAATGCCACCCAGCGCGACAATGACCTCGCCGGCACGAAATTGTTTGCTTTCTCCGGCGATCATCGCCGTCACCCCGACGGTCCGGCGACCCTCGAACAGAAGTCCGGTGACCGTCGCGCCGGAAACGATGCGCAAGTTATCGCGGCGGCGTACCTCGGTATTGAGGTAGCAGATCGCCGCCGAGGCGCGCTTTGCCGGCCAGTTGCTCATCGGCACCGCGCCATACCCGTCGCGAAAATCGGCATTCATATCGGCGATGAAGGGAACCTGCCGCTCCTGCGCGAATACGTGCACGGCCTTGGCGAGCGGCGCCCAGTCGGCCGGCGCCGTGCGGCGGATCGGCACTGGCCCATCCTTGCCATGCAACGCGCCGTCAAAATCGAGATCGTTTTCCAATCGGCGGTAGTACGGCAGGACGTCGTTCCAACCCCAGCCGGCGGCACCCGCCGCCTGCCACTCGGCGTAATCGTCGGGCGTGCCGCGATAGGCGACCATGCCCATCACGGTCGAGCCGCCGCCAATGACGCGCCCTTGGGAAAATCCGACCGGCGGCGAGTTATCCTTGAGCCGCCAATGCACTCTGAGTTCGGGCCAGAAATAAGCGTCGTTGTAATAGGAGCGCGGATAGGAATCGAGCACGTCCGCCGGCTCACTGCCCGGCGGAAAATCGCGGCCCGCTTCGAGAAGCAGAACCTTCGTTGACGCCCGCGCCGACAGGCGATTGGCTAATACGCAACCCGCGGCGCCGGCGCCGATGATGATGAAGTCGAAACCGTCCGTCACTGCCACTGCCCAAAGCCGACGCCGGCGGCCTTTTGCCCTCGATTGAACGTCGCCCCGTCATGCTTTACTGGATCGGTGGCCGGCGCAAGCGGTGCCGGCATGTCCGGCAACCTCAAGGCCCGACCATGACCGCTACCCTGCACGGTGTGATCGCCGCGATCGCAACCGCAATCGACGACCAAGGCCAACCCGATTGTGGGCGCTCGACGGCGCTGGCGCGCTTTCTGCTCGAATCCGGCTGTGACGGCCTTAACGTGCTCGGCACGACCGGGGAAGCAACCTCGTTTTCGCTGGATCAGCGCAAACGCGTGATGACCTCCTATGCGGCAAGCGGGCTGCCGCTTACTCGGATGATGGTCGGCACCGGCGCCGCGGCGCTGGCCGACGCCATTGCGCTGACCCGGCACGCCGCCGAACTCGGCTTTGCCGGCGCCCTGGTGTTGCCGCCGTTCTATTACAAGGGCGTGCACGACGACGGGCTCGTCGCTTATATCGACGCCATCGTCAATGCGACCGCGGCGCGATCCATACCCATCTACCTCTATCATTTCCCGGCACAGTCGGGCCTGCATTGGCATGTCGCGCTGATCCGCCGCCTGCTCGATAGTTTCGGCGAGCGTATCGTCGGGCTGAAGGATTCCTCGGGCGACATGGCCTATGCGCGCGAGGCGGCAGGCATTCTGCCGCGCTTCAAGGTCTTCCCGTCGACGGAAGCGGCGCTGCCCGAGGCGCGCTCCGGCCCCTTTGCCGGCTGTATTTCGGCGACCGCCAACCTCAACGCCGACCTGTGCGCGCGCGCCTATCGTTCAGGTGATGCCGCTGCGCTCGGCGAAGCGGTCGCGATCCGCAAATTGTTCGACGGCAAGCCGCTGGTGCCCGGCGTCAAGGCGCTGCTCGCGCATATTCACGGCGAGCCGCAATGGGCGCGCGTCGAGCCGCCGTTGTCGGCATTCCCCGCGGCCGACCGTGCCGCGGTCATCGCCGGTTACGATAGGGTTCGCGCCAAGCGCGTCGCCTAGTGTAGCGGTTCAGAAGTCCGCACCATTATTTCGGCCGGGCGCGTCGTGCGGAGTTCCGAACCAAAGCCACACTAAGTCAATACCTTGCTAGGTCGCGGCCGCCGACGGCGTTGACGACCGCGCCGGTCGCCCCTATAAGCCTGCGCTTTCGCTCACGAGAGTCTGCGTCTGCGTCCAAGAGAACGTCCAAGAGAGCTAGCAAGACAGTTATGGCCAATACCAAGTCCGCCAGAAAAGCCGCCCGCCAAATCGCACGCCGCACCGTCGTCAATAAAGCGCGCCGCTCGCGGGTACGCTCGGCCATGCGCAAGGTCGAAGAAGCGCTCGCCGCCGGCGACCGGTCGCAAGCGCTGGCCGCCATGACCGAAGCGGAGCCGGCGCTCATTCGCGCGGCGCAGAAGGGCATCTTGCACCGCAACGCCGCACGCCGCACTGTGTCACGGCTGGCGCAACGGATCGCCAAGCTCAAAAAATAAATTTCGCGTAGGCGCCGCAATCAATCTCTCGGATTTGCCCGGGCAAAATTGTGCATTGCCATCAAATTGTTAAACAACTGTCATCAGCACGCACACAATCGCGAACAGCATAATTGCGCTGCTTTTTGCGGGCGCGAGAGCGGTCAAGTTTGTTTGATCGAACTGTCCGGCGGGGTGGGTACCCCACTTCTTCGCGCAGAAGAATGATTGAACAATGAAAGGGTTATGAACATAGACGCCCTCGGACTTTGAGTTTGCCGAAAATCGTGCCTCGGCGTTTTTATTTGTTGCGTTGTTTGGAGTCCGTGGATTTCACGTCGCTGTCACATATTGCAGAATTATGAATCGTCAAATTAGGTCAATACTTTGTGGCGCGCGGCGTTTTTTTGCTCCGGATCGCCTCGCGGCGCGCGGTACAGAAACTCCGATGTAACGGCGTTTTTTATCGGTTGCGAGCCGCAAATCGCGTGCTAACGTCTAGCTCCCTCAGTTCTGAGGGTCTTCAACAAGTCGGTCTAAGCGGCAACCCGTGGAAGAATGGGTGCGGGAGAACTGTGTCCGGACGCCAGGCAATTTCGTCCCTCGGCATACTCGTTGCGAGCGGAGAACTTGGTGCGGCGACTGGTGGAAATGCGCAGATAACCGTCTCGCGAGAGAGTGACAGAGCGAGCCGGCAATAACCGTCGTACTGGGAGCGATGGAGTGGGGGGAATGACAGCGACAAGCCACAATCCGTTATCGGCGCTGCAGCTGATCTGGCCCAATTGCGGTTGGGCAAGAGCCGTATCTAGCGGCTGAGCGCAACTCGATCCGGCGGGCGCTGCCTTCGCCACATCTGCGTCCGCCTGCAATCCCCTCAAATGCGTGAGTTCCGTTTTGACGATGTCAGGTTGGGATCGACCAACCTTCACCGGACCGACCGGGTCGATGCCGCCCTCCGAACGAAACAGCAGACCGACATGAGCACGCATTACGATCGCTGGCAGCAGGTCAAAAAAGTACTGCGCGCGAAACTGGGTGAGGACGTGTTCTCCAGTTGGTTCGGGCGCATGGAGCTGGAAGGCGTGGAGAACGGCGTTCTGCGGCTGTCGGTGCCGACGCGGTTTTTGCGGAACTGGATCCAATCCCACTACTGCGACCGCGTGCTGGCGATGTGGCATGAGGAAGACCCTGAAGTCACCCGGGTGGAATTGAGCGTTCGTTCGCCGATGATGAAGGTCCCCACGGCGCCGCGACCGAAAACAGCGGATCTGCCGGCAGCGGCACGCGGCGAGCGCGACGGGGTGCCGATCGGCGGCGACGCGCGGGCCAGCGTGCCCTTCATGACGGTCCACGAAGCGCTGGGCGGTTCGCCGCTCGATCCGCGGTTGAGTTTCGAGACCTTCATCGTCGGCCGCTCGAACACGCTTGCGCATGCGGCGGCAAAGCAGGTCGCGCTAGGCCGCCGCGGCGAACCTCTGATGTTCAACCCGCTCTATATCCACGCCGCGGTGGGCTTAGGCAAAACGCACCTTTTGCAGGCGATCGCCTGGGCCGGCAACAGCGGCGGCGACCGCAAGATGCTGTATCTGACCGCCGAAAGGTTCATGTACGGCTTTGTCTCGGCGTTGCGCACCCAGACCACGCTTGCTTTCAAGGAGGCGGTACGCGCCATCGACGTGCTCGTGATCGACGACCTGCAGTTTCTGCAGGGGCGTTCCACCCAAGCCGAATTCTGCCACACGCTCAACACACTCATCGACGCCGGCCGCCAGGTCGTAATCGCCAGCGATCGGCCGCCGGCCGATCTGGAAAGTCTCGACGATCGCGTCCGTTCGCGGCTCGCGGGCGGTCTCGTGGTCGAGATCGGCTCGCTCGGCGAAGAACTGCGGCTCGAAATTCTCAAGAGCCGTATCAGCGCCGCCAGAGCCCACCATCCCGGCTTCGAGGTCCCGGCACCGGTATTGGTGTTCATCGCCAAGTCGGTGACGCACAACGGCCGTGACCTTGAAGGCGCCGTCAATCGCCTGTTGGCCCATAACAAGCTGACCGGCCAGCCGGTCACGCTGGAAATGGCCGAGCGCGAAATGCGCGACCTCATCCGGCCGGCCGAGCCGAAGCGGGTGCGGATCGAGGATATCCAGCGGGTCGTGGCGCGCCAGTACAATGTCAGCCGCGCCGACCTCCTGTCATCGCGGCGCACGGCGAACGTGGTCCGGCCGCGCCAAGTGGCGATGTATCTGGCGAAAGTCTTGACGCTGCGCTCGCTGCCGGAAATCGGCCGACGCTTTGGTGGACGCGATCACACCACCGTGCTGCACGCGGTACGCAAGATCGAGAACCTGGCCAGCAATGACACCGCGTTAGCGGAGGAGATCGAGGCGCTCAAACGTCAGCTTCAGGATTGAGTGTTCGCGCCGACGGCGGGTCCGGGACCCGCGAAAAGGCCGGGAAAAGCCGGCCCCAATTGCCGCCCGGGCTTGCCGAAAGCATCCAGCCGCGCCACTTTTGGCGTCCGCCGGGCCCGGTCCCTGCCCGGCGACGGATTTTGCGATGAAAGTCACGGTAGAACGTTCCGAATTGTTGCGATCGCTGGGCCACGTCCATCGCGTGGTCGAGCGGCGCAATACCATTCCGATTCTGGCCAATGTGCTGCTGCACGCCGACCGCGCCAAGCTTGCGCTCAAAGCCACCGATCTCGACATCGAGGTGACCGACGCTATTGCTGCCGAGGTCGGCCCGGCCGGCTCGACCACGGTGCCGGCCCATATGTTCTTCGATATCGTGCGCAAGCTGCCCGAAGGCGCACAGGTCGTCCTGGAATCCTCGGGCGACCGCGCGGCGCTTTCGATCCGCGCCGGCCGCTCCCGCTTCACGCTGCAAACGCTGCCGGAAAGCGACTTTCCCGATCTGGCGCCGGGCGAAATGACCCACAAGTTCACGCTCAAGGCCGCCGAACTCAAGCGGCTCATCGATAAGACGCAGTTTGCCATATCGACGGAGGAAACCCGCTATTACCTCAACGGCATCTATTTGCACGCCGCAGGTTCGGCCAAGGCCCAGACGCTTCGCGCGGTAGCGACCGACGGCCACCGTCTGGCGCAGATGGAGATTGAGCTGCCGAAGGGCGCCGCCGGCATGCCGGGCATCATCGTACCGCGCAAGACGGTGGGCGAAGTGCAGCGGCTCATGGAGGACGGCGAAGCCGAGGTCGGCATCGAACTCTCGCCGGGCAAGATCCGTTTCACCGTCGGCGATACCGTGCTGACCTCGAAACTAATCGACGGCACGTTCCCCGATTATGGGCGCGTCATCCCGCTCGGCAACGACAAGGAGCTGGTCGTCGACAAAAAGGAATTCGAAGCGGCGGTCGACCGCGTCTCCACGGTGTCCAGCGAGCGAGGTCGCGCGGTAAAATTGTCCATCACCGGCGGTAAGCTGCAATTGTCCGTCACCAATCCGGATTCCGGAAGCGCCAACGAGGAACTCGAGGTCGAATACGAAGCCGATCCGATCGATATCGGCTTCAACTCGCGATACCTCCTCGACATCGCCGCGCAGATCGAAAGCGAAGCGGCCGTGCTCAAGCTCGCCGATCCCGGCTCGCCGACGCTGATCCAGGACAAGGAGCCGCACGGCGCCCTCTATGTGCTGATGCCGATGCGGGTTTGACAGGGATCAGGTATCGGGACTCAGGTATCAACCCTATCCTGATCCCTGATTGCTGATCCCTGATGCCTGTTCGCCGGCTCACCCTCACCAACTTCCGCAACTATCACGCCGCCTCGCTCGAATCCGACGCCAACACAATAGTACTGGTCGGACCGAACGGCGCCGGCAAGACGAACCTTATTGAGGCTATTTCGTTTCTGGCGCCGGGCCGCGGCCTGCGCCGCGCCGCGCTCGACGAGGTGGCATTCAGCGAGGGCGACGGCTCATGGGCGGTCGCCGCCGAGGTTGAGGGGGCGCTCGGACTGGCGACCTTGGGCACCGGCATCGAGCGGCCGCTCGACGACACCGTCGCGATCACGCGCAAATGCCGGATCGATCGGGAACCGGTGGCTTCCGCCGCAGCCTTTGCTGACCACCTGCGCGTAGTCTGGCTCACGCCGGCCATGGACGCCCTCTTTACCGGCGCGCCATCGGAACGGCGGCGTTTTCTCGACCGGCTGGTTCTCGCAGTCGACGCCGAACATGGCAGCCGCGTCAACGCGCTCGAGCGCTCGCTGCGTTCGCGCAACAGGCTGCTGGAGGAAGCGCGGCCCGATCCGCACTGGCTTGACGCCGTCGAACATGAAACCGCCGAGCTTGCGGTCGCCGTCGCGGGCCTGCGGGTCGAGACGGTACGCCGGCTCGAAGCCGAGTTGGCCAAGCGCCGGCATGCCGCCTTCCCGGGCGCCGAAATCGCCCTGGACGGCTGGATGGAAGCGCTCATCCCCCTCCACCCGGCCGCCGAAATCGAGGAGCGCTACCGGGCGGTGCTGCGCGATAATCGCGGTCGCGACGCGGCGGCCGGACGCACACTGGACGGTCCGCATCTGACCGATCTCAAGGTCGGTTATGCGGCAAAGGGGATCGCCGCAGCGGACGCCTCGACCGGCGAACAGAAGGCGCTGCTGATCGGGCTGGTGCTTGCGCATGCCGGACTGGTCGCGGCGATGACCGGCTTTGCCCCGGTGCTTCTCCTTGACGAGGTCGTCGCGCATCTCGACCCGGCGCGGCGCGGCGCGCTGCATGGCGAACTCGTTGAGCTCGGCTGTCAGGTCTGGATGACCGGCGCCGATCCGGCGCTGTTCACCGAAGTCGAGGTGGCCGCCGCAATCGTGGAGGTCCGTTCCGGTCGCCTTAAGCCGGCGTCGAAAGGGCTTTGAAAATGTGAACGAACCGGCGTTGACTGATGCGGCCGTTCGACGGCCGAATCGAGGCTGTTTTCTGCGCCGCGCGAAGCCTTGAAAAACTGCGATTTGACAATATGTTAGTCGCGTTCTTTTTGCTCTGTACGGGGCCTCGTTTTGGTGTACAAGAATCATCGATTCTCACGCCCATTTTTCCGCCGACTCGCGAGCTTCCCGCATGGCTGAACCGGTTCGCAAACAGAGCCCCGCACCGTCCGATTACGACGCCGAATCGATCAAGGTGCTCAAGGGCCTCGATGCCGTGCGCAAGCGGCCGGGCATGTATATCGGCGATACCGATGACGGCTCCGGCCTGCATCACATGGTCTACGAAGTCGTCGACAATGCGATCGACGAGGCGCTCGCGGGCTTCGCCAAAGAAGTGAGCGTCACGCTCAATCCGGACGGCTCGTGCACCGTGCGCGACGATGGCCGCGGCATTCCGACCGACATCCACAAGGGCGAGGGCGTGTCCGCCGCCGAGGTCATCATGACCCAGCTGCACGCCGGCGGAAAATTCGACCAAAACGCTTACAAGGTTTCAGGCGGCCTGCACGGCGTCGGCGTGTCGGTGGTCAACGCGCTGTCGAGTTGGCTCAAGCTGACGATCTGGCGCGATGGCCAGGAGCATTTCATGGAATTCGCCAATGGCGAGGCGGTGGCGCCGCTCGCCGTGATCGGAGCCGCGCGCGACAAGCGCGGCACCGAGGTGACGTTCCTGCCCTCGAAGAAGACTTTCACCATGACGGAATTCGACTTCGCCACGCTGGAACACCGGCTGCGCGAACTCGCCTTCCTCAATTCCGGCGTCACCATCGCGCTGTCGGACATGCGCCACGCCGTCGAAAAGCGCGAGGAGATGCGTTACGAGGGCGGCGTCGAGGCTTTCGTCAAATATCTCGATCGCAACAAGACCCCGCTCGTGCCGCAGCCGATCGTGATCAAGGCCGAGCGCGACGGCGTCGGCGTCGATTGCGCGATGTGGTGGAACGACGGCTATCACGAGACCGTCTTGTGCTTCACCAATAACATTCCGCAGCGCGACGGCGGCACGCATCTGGCGGGCTTTCGCGGCGCGCTGACGCGCCAGGTCACGGCCTATGCCGAATCCGGCGGCGTGGCGCGCAAGGAAAAGGTCGCGCTGACCGGCGACGACTGCCGCGAGGGCCTGACCGCGGTGCTGTCGGTCAAGGTCGCGGACCCGAAATTCTCCTCGCAGACCAAGGACAAGCTCGTTTCCTCCGAGGTTCGCCCGGTGGTCGAGGGTATCGTCAATGACATGCTCAATGCCTGGCTCGAGGAGCACCCGTCCGAGGCCAAGGTCATCGTCGGCAAGGTGATCCAGGCCGCCGCCGCGCGCGAAGCCGCCCGCAAGGCCCGCGAAATGACGCGCAAAAGCGCGCTCGGCATCACCTCGCTGCCGGGCAAGCTCGCCGACTGCCAGGAACGCGATCCGGCCAAATCCGAACTGTTCATCGTCGAGGGCGATTCGGCGGGCGGCAGCGCCAAGCAGGGCCGCAACCGCGAATTCCAGGCGGTGCTGCCGTTGCGCGGCAAGATTCTCAATGTCGAGCGCGCGCGCATGGACAAGATGCTGTCGTCGGAGCAGATCGGCACCTTGATCACCGCGCTCGGCACCGGCATCGGCACCGATGAATTCACCATCGACAAGCTACGCTACCACAAGATCATCATCATGACCGACGCCGACGTCGACGGCGCCCACATCCGCACGCTGTTATTGACCTTCTTCTACCGGCAGATGCGCGAGATCATCGACCGCGGCCATCTCTTCATCGCTCAGCCGCCGCTCTACAAGGTCGCCCGTGCCAAGTCCGAGCAGTATCTCAAGGACGAGCGGGCGCTGGAAAACTATCTGATCGACGCCGGCATCGAAGACTCAACACTGCGGCTGGCCTCCGGCGAGGTGCTGGCCGGCAACGACCTCCGCCGGCTGGTCGAGGACGCGCGCTCGATCCGCAATCTGCTGCACGGGCTGCACAGCCGCTACAATCGCCAGGTCGTCGAGCAGGCGGCGATCTTGAGCGTGCTCAACCCGCAAATCTTCGGCGATCCGCAGAAGGCGGTCGCGGCGGTGCCCTACATCGCCAAGCGGCTCGACGCGCTGTCGGACGAAACCGAGCGCGGCTGGGACGGCCAATTCACCGAAGGCGCGGGCTTCCAGTTCGAGCGCACCGTTCGCGGCGTCAAGGAAGTCGCGGTGCTGGACCAGGCGCTGCTCGGCTCCGCCGACGCGCGCAAACTCGACGAGTTCGCGCCTGAACTGCAAAAGGTCTTTCCGCGCCCGACGCCGCCCGCGATGTTCAAGCGCAAGGACGAGGAAACGCCGATCCATGGCCCGGTCAGCCTGTTCGAGGCGGTGATGGCCGCCGGCAAGAAGGGCCTGACCCTGCAGCGCTATAAAGGCTTGGGCGAAATGAATCCCGAGCAGCTGTGGGAAACCACGCTTGACATCAACGCCCGCTCGCTATTGTGCGTCGGCGTCAAGCAGATCGACGAGGCCGATACCATCTTCGACGAATTGATGGGCGACAAGGTCGAGCCGCGCCGCGAGTTCATCGAGCAGCACGCGCTCACGGCGAGCGTGGACGTGTAAGCACCCAGGAATCAGGGGTCAGGGGTCAGTAATCGGAGGGACCTGATTTACTGACTCCTGATTCCAGGTCCTAGCGCCCCGAGGTAATGGTGCCGCGCGCGGTCAGCACCACCCACTGGCCGTCCTGGCGTTTGACGGCGTCGACACGGCCGACGCCGGGCAGGAAACTGCCGGCGCCGACGTCGAACACGCCGTAACGGCTTTCGACCAAAGCGCGGCCGTCCTGCACGTCCTGCACGACCCAGCCCGGCACGATACGATCGACCACTTTCGGGGTCTCGACCGGGGCCGCGGACTCGGCCGCAGCCGGCGCCGCCGCGGCAATGGATCCCGTGGTATCGCTCGTAGCGCTGGCGACATGTTGATCGAGGCGATCGAGCCGGTCGGCAATCTTGGCGAACTGGCTGGCCGTGCCGCGGCTCGCCGCGTCGAGTTCGGCTTTGATGGCTGAAAGATCGGCGAGCTTGAGTTTCATCTCTCGGAGCGCATCGGCCGTCGAGGCCGTCATCTCCGCGGCGGGAAGCGGCGCCGGCGCATAGAGATAGCGCGCCAGTCCGGACCCCGACACCGAGCCGATAAACGCGGCGAACGCGGCGGCAAAGGCGACGGATCCGGCAAGCATCAGAAAGCGCGAATGGGTGCGGGCGGGCGGCGCCGCGGCTTCCGCCGCCGCTTCGGCCGCCGTCTCGTCAATGTCCTCTTCGCCGGCGCCGAGTTTCGGCGCCACGACCATCGGTAGATTGTTGCTCATGTCGTTGCTGTCCTGCGCGGCTTTCCTCTCCCCGTTGTCGCCGCCGCCGTTGTTCTGGTTCTCAGCCATGGTCGGATCTCCGGAATGATGGTTGACCAGTCGTTAACCAGCTTTGGTTAGCAATTGGTTACCGCTCGTCCTCCCCCCGCAAAGCGGGGGAGGACGCATCAGTCCGTCAAGCCGTTCTCGCGGGCCAGACCTTGAAGCGAGGTTTCCGGGCGTGCGCCGAGATGGCCGATGATTTCGGCGGCGGCGAGCGCCCCGAGCCGGCCGCAGGTGCGGTCATCGGCGCCGCGGGCGACGCCGGCAAGGAAGCCCGCGGCAAACAAATCGCCGGCGCCGGTGGTATCGACGACGCGCTCGACCGGAAAAGCCGGCACCGCCTCGATGCCATCGCCGCCGATCACCAGGCAGCCCTTTTCGCTGCGGGTGACCACGGCAATGCCGATATCGGTGCGCACCGCCGCGACCGCGGCGTCAAAATCGGCGGTTTGATAGAGGCTGTGCAGCTCCGACTCATTGGCGAAGATGAGGTCGACGGTGCGCGAGCGCATCAGCTGCAAGAATTCGTCGCGCCAGCGATCGACGCAGAAGGCATCCGACAGCGACAGCGCAACCTTGCGGCCGGCGCCATGCGCGATTTGCGCGGCTTTCAGAAACGCGTCCTTGGCGTGCCGGGGATCCCACAGATAGCCTTCGAGATAGAGAATGGCGCTCGCCGCGATCGCGTCGCCGTCGATGTCGCTGGGATGCAGATCTTGCGCGGCGCCCAAATAGGTGTTCATGGTGCGCTCGCCGTCGGGCGTCACCAGCACGTAACAGCGTCCAGTCGACGGGCCGACAGCGGCCGGCTTGGTCGCGAAATTGACGCCTGCGGCGCGAATATCGTGGCTGTAGGCCCGGCCAAGCAGATCGTCCTTGATCTTGCCGACAAAGGCCGTGCGCGCGCCGAGCGAGGCGAGACCCACGATGGTATTGGCCGCCGAGCCGCCCGACACTTCCACCGCCGGCCCCATCGCGTCGTAGATGGCATGCGCGCGAGCCTCATCGATGAGCATCATCGTGCCCTTGCGCATGCCTTGCGCGAGCAAAAAGTTCTCCTCGGTGCGGGCGATCACATCGACAATGGCATTGCCGATGCCGAGAACGTCGAACTGGGCGGGCATTGATTTTCTTCCGGCTCGATCTTTGAGGGCAGGCGCGTGGGGACGCGCACTATAACGGGCGCCTCTTGCACGGCAAGCCGAGGCCGTGGCATGGGACGCCCGGCGGAGATTTGGCAAGAGACTGGCAAGAGATTTGGCATGGCGTTCAAACAACTGGTCTTCTCGGGCGTGCAGCCGACCGGCAACCTGCACCTCGGCAACTATCTCGGCGCCATCAAGCGCTTTGTCGAGCTGCAAAACGCGTTCGACTGCATCTATTGCGTCGTCGACCTGCACGCCATCACGGTGTGGCAGGAGCCGACCGAACTGCCGCATGCCATTCGCGAGGTCACCGCGGCCTTCATCGCCTGCGGCATCGATCCGAACAAGCACATCGTGTTTAACCAGAGCCAGGTCGCCGAACATGCCGAACTCGCCTGGATCTTCAATTGCATCGCCCGGCTCGGCTGGCTCAACCGCATGACGCAGTTCAAGGAGAAAGCCGGCAAGGACCGCGAGAACGCGTCCGTTGGGCTTTACGCCTATCCGACGCTGATGGCGGCCGACATTCTGGTCTATCGCGCCACCCACGTGCCGGTCGGCGAGGACCAGAAGCAGCACCTGGAACTGTCGCGCGACATCGCGCAGAAATTCAACAACGATTTCGGCGACTCGATTCGCGCCCACGGTTTTGGCGACGCGCTGTTTCCTTTGCCGGAGCCGCTGATCACCGGCGAGGCGACGCGGGTGATGTCGCTGCGCGATGGCTCCAAGAAAATGTCGAAGTCGGACCCGTCCGAACAATCGCGCATCAATCTCACCGACGACGCCGACGCGATCGCGCTCAAAATCCGCCGCGCCAAGACCGATCCCGATCCGCTGCCGAGCGAAGAAAAGGGCCTGCACGGCCGGCCCGAGGCCGACAACCTGGTCGGCATTTACGCGGCGCTCGCCGGCACCAATCGCGCCGGCGTGCTGGCGCAATTCGGCAACGCGCAATTCTCCACCTTCAAGGCGGCATTGACCGATCTTGCCGTCGCCAAGCTCGGACCGATCGGCGCTGAAATGAAGCGGCTCTTGGCCGATCCGGTCAGCATTGACGCCATACTGGCCGACGGGGCGGCGCGGGCGCAAAAGATCGCGCACCAAACCATGAACGCGGTCAAGGATGTGGTCGGGTTCGTGCGGCCTTAAAGCGCCGGGGCGCCGGCTCTTGAACTTCCAAGCGAGTTCGCCACGTAATATGATGTCGTTAGGCGAGTCACGCCGCGGCACGCTTGGCCGCAAAGTGACGGAGAACCGCCCATGTTTATCCAGACCGAGGCGACGCCGAACCCGGCGACCCTGAAATTCCTGCCCGGACGGCCGGTGCTCGAAACCGGCACGCTCGATTTGCGCGAGCCCGAACAGGCGGCGCAGTCGCCGCTTGCCGAGCGGCTGTTCGACATTGCCGGCGTCTCAGGCGTGTTCTTCGGCTCCGATTTCATCACCGTGACCAAGAACGCCGGCGAGTGGCAGCAGCTCAAGCCGATGATCCTTGGCGCCATCATGGAGCATTTCATGTCGGGGGCCCCGCTGCTCAATGCCGGCGGCGCCGAAACGACCGACGGCGACGAGTTCTTCGACGCCGCCGACGCCGAGACGGTGGCGACCATCAAGGAATTGATCGAAACGCGGGTGCGGCCGGCGGTGGCCAATGACGGAGGCGACATTACGTTCCGCGGTTTCAAGGATGGCGTGGTCTATCTCAACATGAAGGGCGCCTGCTCGGGCTGTCCGTCGTCGACGGCGACGCTGCGCCACGGCATCCAGAATTTGCTGCGGCATTACATTCCCGACGTCACCGAAGTCCGGCCCATGTAACCGGTCCCATGTGATCGTTCCGGCGGCTCGCGCCGGATATCATCACGGTTGACTCTCCATGCGCGTGCTCGCCATCGATACGGCACTGGCGGCTTGTTCGGCCGCCGTGCTCGACACCGCCGGTGGCGGCATTGTCGCAAGCGAGAGCCTGCCCATGATCCGCGGCCAGGCCGAAGCGCTCATGCCGCTTGTCGCCCGCGTGATGAAAGCCTCCGGCATTGGCTTTGCCGATCTTGACCGCGTCGCGGTGACGACCGGGCCCGGCAGCTTTACTGGGCTTCGCGTCGGACTTGCGGCCGCGCGCGGGCTCGGGCTTGCGGCCGCCATCCCGGTTATCGGCGTTTCGACGCTGTCCGCCTATGCCGCGCCCTATCTCGGCGTCGACGACAAGACCGCGGTGGTGGTCGCTATCGATGCGCGGCACGCGCAGGTTTATCTGCAAGCGTTCGGTCCGAGCGGCGCCACGCTGGTGGCGCCACGGCTTGCGCCGTTAAGCGAGGCCACACGCGCGGCGGCCGCGGCGCGCAGCCGCATCGTCGGCTCGGCCGCGCAGGCAGTCGCCGACGCACTGTCAAAGAGCGACCCCTCCCCTGTCACCGTCGACGCCCGCCCTGCGCCGGATATCGGCTGGGTCGCCCAGATCGGCGCCGTGGTGCCGGAGGCGGCGGCGCCGCCGAAGCCGCAATATTTGCGTGCGCCGGACGCGCAACCGCAAAACGCCGCCTCGCTGCCGCGCCGATGATGAATTTCGTTTCCCGCCTGTTGGCCCGCGGCGTACCGGCTTTCTCCGAAGCGCGGCCGGCCGACGCCGCCGCCATTGCCGCGCTGAATGCCGCCTCGTTCCAGCGCGGCTGGGGCGAGGACGAGGTCTACCGGCTCCTGATCGAGGGCAATGTTGTTGCCTATCGCGCCGTGAGCGGCCGCAAATTGATCGGCTTCATCTTGTCGCGGCATGCCGCGGGCGAAGCGGAAATTCTCTCGGTCGCCGTCGCGCCGCCGTGGCGCGGCCGCAAGCTCTCGCGATCGCTGCTCGATCTGCAGCTGCGCCGGCTCGCAGGCCTCGGAATCCGGTCGGTGTTTTTAGAGGTCGACGAACACAATGCGGCAGCGCGTGCGCTGTATCGCCGCGCCGGCTTTCGTGAGGTCGGCCGGCGCCAGGGTTATTATGCCG
>Ga0187769_10000794_pt1 | contig 17453 bp, 13 predicted proteins | sample 0116_SJ02_MP02_1_FD_133140 | JGI IMG/M metagenome (GOLD analysis project Ga0187769, IMG submission 133140) | Tropical peat soil microbial communities from peatlands in Department of Meta, Colombia - 0116_SJ02_MP02_10_MG | ecosystem: Environmental > Terrestrial > Soil > Wetlands > Peat | place... | reverse complement strand
CCGGATTTCGCCGGCACGCTGCGGGTGATGGCGGTGGCCTGGAGCAAGGACAAGACCGGCCACGGCACGAGCGATGTCACCGTGCGCGATCCGGTCGTGCTCTCCGCGACGCTGCCGCGCTTCCTCCTCCCCGGCGACCATTCGAGCCTTCGTCTCGATCTCGACAATGTCGAGGGCGAGGCCGGCGATTATGCGATCGCTATCACCGCCGCCGATGCCGTCGCCGCCGAGGGGAGCGCGCCGCACAAGCTCACGCTGCGCGCCAAGGAGCGCGGCGCGCTTGCCATTCCGCTCACCGCCACCGCCGCCGGCAGCGGCGCCGTGCGGGTGCGGGTCACCGGACCGGCTGGCTTTGCGCTCGAGCGCAATTTCGTGCTGGCGGTGCGTTCGCCGGCGCAGATTCTGGCGCGGCGTACCATCAAGCCGCTCGCCAAGGGCGAAGGCCTGACGCTGTCGGGCGATCTGTTCGCCGACCTCGTGCCCGGCACCGGCTCGGTCTCGATCTCGGTCGGCGCCTCGACTGCGTTCGACGCCGCGGCGCTCCTCGCCGCGCTCGATCGCTACCCGTATCGCTGCTCGGAGCAGATCACCAGCCGCGCGCTGCCCCTCCTCTATGTCAGCGATCTCGCCAAGGAGGCGCAGCTCGCCCTCGACGTCACCACCGAGCAGCGCATTCGCGACGCCATCGAGGCGCTGCTCACCCGCCAGGACTCCAACGGCTCGTTCGGGCTCTGGGGTGTCGGCGGCGACGATCTTTGGCTCGACTCGTACGTGACCGATTTCCTGACCCGCGCCCGCGAGCACAAATTCGCGGTGCCCGACGGCGCCTTCAGGCTGGCGCTCGACCGGCTGCGCAATTCGGTCGCCAACACCACCGACCTCGGCAAGAACGGTGGCACCGATCTCGCCTATGCGCTCTATGTGCTCGCCCGCAACGCCGCCGCACCGATTGGCGATCTCCGCTACCTCGCCGATGCCAAGCTCGACGCGCTGGCGACGCCGATTGCCAAGGCGCAGATCGCCGCCGCGCTGGCGTTTGTCGGCGATCGCGGCCGCGCCGAGCGCGCCTATGCGGCGGCGCTCGCCGCGATCACGGTGCAATCGTCGCCGCTCGTCGTGAGCCGCGAGGATTACGGCTCGACCTTGCGTGACGCGGCGGCCCTCGTCGCGCTCGCCGTCGAAGGCGGCGCGCCGCGCGCGACGGTTGCGGGTGCCGTCGAGAAGGTCGAGGCCTCGCGCTCCTCGCCGCGCACCACCTCGACGCAGGAGGATGCCTGGCTCCTTCTCGCGGCGAGCGCCATGGCCAAGGACGCCGGCCGGGTCTCGCTCGATGTCGGCGGTTCTGCGATGCAGCGCCCGCTGTTCCGGACCATCCGTGCCGGCGATCTGAAAGAGCCGCTGCGCGTCGCCAATACCGGCGAGGACGAGGTGAGGGCGGTGATCACTGTCACCGGTGCGCCGCTGACCCCCGAGCCCGCCGCGGAGAAAGGCTTCAAGATCGAGCGGCAGACCTACACGCTTGCCGGCGACCCGGTCGACGTGAAGCAGGTCAAGCAGAACACGCGGCTCGCGGTGGTGCTCAAGATCACCGAGGCCCAGCCGCAATTCGGCCGCGTCATCGTCGCCGACTACCTGCCGGCGGGATTCGAGATCGACAATCCGCGCCTCGTCTCGTCCGGCGACACCGGCACGCTGTCGTGGATCACCGACGCGCAGGAGCCGGTCAGCACCGAGTTCCGCGACGACCGCTTCACCGCGGCCTTCGAGCGCAAGAAGGACGATGAGGCGGTCTTTACCGTCGCTTATGTCGTGCGCGCGGTGGCGCCGGGCAAATATGTCCGCCCGCAAGCGAGCGTCGAGGACATGTACGCGCCCGACCGCTTCGGCCGCACCGCGACCGACAGCGTAGAAGTGACGGCGGCGAAATGACCTTGCTCCGTCATTACGAGCCAACGGGTCCGGCCCGAAGTGGGGCACCCCATCGCGCTAGCGCGATGGGGACCCCGGGCCGGCCCAATGACAGGCTCCACGAAGCGATGCAGCGGAGCCTCATCGCTCTGGATTGCTTCGTCGCTTCGCTCCTCGCAATGACGCGATTGCGCGGGGCTATGGCCATCGCTTTCCTCGCATGCGCCGCAGCGCTCGCCGGCGCGGCGGCGTGGATCGCCTCACTCGGTCCGGCGCCGACCGGCAACGGGCTCGAATTCTCGACCCGCGTGGTTGATCGCGACGGCCGGCTCTTACGCGCCTACGCCACTGCCGAAGGCCGCTGGCGCCTGCCGGTCAAGGTCGCCGAGGCCGATCCGCGCTTCCTCGACATGCTGTTCGCCTACGAAGACAAGCGTTTCCGCAGCCACCATGGCGTTGACCCGCTGGCACTCGGTCGCGCCGCGTTGCAGCTAATCGGCAGCGGGCGCATCCGCTCCGGCGGCTCGACGCTCACCATGCAGGTGGCGCGGCTTCTTGAGCCGCGCCACGGCCGGACGCTGGCAGCGAAGCTTCGGCAGATCGTGCGCGCCGTCGAGCTCGAACAGGAGCTGAGCAAGGACGAGGTGCTCGCGCTTTATCTCGACCTCGCGCCTTATGGCGGCAATATCGAAGGCATCCGCGCCGCTTCGCTCGCTTATTTCGGCAAGGAGCCGCGGCGGCTCTCGCTTGCCGAGGCGGCGCTGCTGGTCGCCTTGCCGCAATCGCCGGAGCTGCGGCGGCCGGATCGTTCGGTTGAAGCGGCGCGCAGCGCCCGAAACCGCGTACTCGACCGCTTCGCCGCCGCAAGCAACGTTCCCGCCGATGAGATCGCGCTCGCCAAGGCTGAGCCGGTGCCGGCGGGTCGCCGGGCCATGCCGATGCTCGCGCCGCACGCCGCCGACCGGGCGATCGGGGAAGTGGCGTCCGGGAGCGAGGTCCGCCTCACCATCGATGCCGATTTGCAGAAGAGCCTCGAAGCGCTGGCGCGCGAGCGTGTGCGCACGCTGGCGCAGACGCTCGGGCCCGACGTCTCGCTCGCCATGCTGGTCGTCGACAACGCCACCGGCGCGGTCGCGGCGCACATCGGCTCGCCCAATTATTTCGATCAACGCCGCGCCGGCGAGGTCGACATGACGCAGGCGCTGCGCTCGCCGGGCTCGACGCTCAAGCCGTTCATCTACGGCCTCGGTTTCGAGGACGGCCTCATTCACCCCGAGACCCTGATCGAGGATCGGCCGGTCCGCTACGGCGCCTATGCGCCGCAAAATTTTGACTTCACCTTCCAGGGCACGGTCACGGTGAGGAGAGCGCTGCAATTCTCGCTCAACGTTCCCGCGCTCGCCGTGCTCGATCAGGTCGGCCCGAGTCGTCTCGCCGCGAGGCTCAAGCAGGCCGGCGCAGCCTTGGTGCTGCCTGACGGCGAAGCGCCCGGCCTTGCCATGGGCCTCGGTGGTGTCGGCATCAGGCTCTGCGACCTTACGATGCTCTATAGCGGGATCGCGCGTCTCGGCACCGTGCTGCCGCTTCACGAGCGGGGCGCGTCGGGCCCGCCCTTGCGGACCGCTGCCGGCGACGGGGAGGGCAATCGCCTGATGGAGCCGGTTGCCGCCTGGTATGTCGGCAACGTGCTTCTCGGCACGCCGCCGCCGGAGAACGGCGTGGCGGGCCGGATCGCGTTCAAGACCGGAACGAGCTACGGCTACCGCGACGCCTGGTCGATCGGCTTCGACGGCAAGCACACGATCGGCGTCTGGGTCGGCCGGCCCGATGGCGCGCCGGTGTCCGGCCTGATCGGCCGCGCCGCCGCCGCCCCGATTTTATTTGATGCTTTCGCCCGGTTGCCGACGCCGCCGGCAGCGCTGCCGCGAGCGCCGGCGGGGGTGCTGGTCGCCAATTCCGCCAAGCTGCCGCCGCCGCTGCGGCATTTCGCGCCGGGCGATCTCGCTGGCGCGACGCAGCCGAGGCTGCACATCTTGTTTCCGCCGGACGGCGCCCGGCTCGAGCTCGCCACCACTGACGGCAAGCCTGACCCGGTGCCGATCAAGGTGACTGGCGGCAGCGCGCCGCTCACAATCCTCCTCAACGGCATGCCGGTCGCGGGCGAGGCGCGCGGGAGCTTTTTCCGGCCGCCAGGGGCTGGCTTCGCGCGCCTGACGGTGATCGACGCGTCCGGCGCCGCCGACAGCGTGGTGGTGCGACTGAGCGACCGCGGTCAGCCGTGAACCGGGCGCTTCCCCGGCGGCGGCGTTTTCACTATCGTCGCCGCGACCGTGCCTGAAGTTCGCTCCAATCCGGTTCCTTCCGCGCCCGCGGCGGACGCGTTCCCGCAGCGCTTTGCCGGCAACGCCGCGCGCGGGCTTCTCGCGCTGACGCGCGCGCCGCGAGCAAAGCCGCCGCGCGTGCGCAAAGGCGCGTTGGTGGCGGTGATGGCGGCGATTGCCGCCGTGATTGCCTCGATGTTTTTCCTCGACGTCGCGGCGAGCGACTGGGCGCGCAATCTGCCGCGCTGGTTCGTCGAGCCGTTTCATACCATCACCAAGTTCGGTCTCTCCGGCTGGTTTCTCTACCCGCTCGGAACCATTTTGCTCGCGCTCGCGGCGATCGCGTCTCCGGCGCTGCCGCACTTTGCTCAGGGCGTGCTTGCCGCGCTTGGTGTCCGTTGCGGGTTCCTGTTCCTGGCGATCGGCGCGCCCGGCCTGTTTACGACCATCGTCAAGCGCCTGATCGGGCGGGCGCGGCCATTTGTCGGCGGCCACGATGACCCGTTTTTGTATGCGCCGTTTATCTGGCGCCCGGCCTATGCCGCGATGCCGTCGGGACACGCGACCAACGCGGTCGCGGCGGCGATCGCCATCGGCGCGGTCTGGCCGGAGAGCCGCTGGGTGATGTGGCTTTATGCCTTGACCATCATGTTGAGCCGCGTCGTCGTTCTTGCGCATCATCCGAGCGACGTGATCGCGGGCGCGCTGGTCGGCGCCGTTGGTGCGCTCGGCGTGCGACGCTATTTTGCGGCGCGACGGCTCGGCTTCTGCCCGAGCGACCTGCAAGCCTACCCGTGGCCTGCATTCAGGCGGATCGCGGCCGCCTTGCGCCAGGTCGCGAACTCCCGGCGCCAGAGAGCATGATCCGGAGAAGTGGGGAACCGGTTTCCCGCCTTCGCGAAGCCCGCTTCGGCGGGCGAAGCAAGGTCCGAAAAGATCATGCTCCACTAAAGAGTTAGAGCGACGATCAGTTCAACAGGATCGTCGCTCTGAAGCTCACGCGCACGCGGCGACCGCGAGCGCCGCAAAGCCCGCTTCGAGGTCCGCCAACAGGTCTTCGACCGCTTCGAGCCCGATGTGGAAGCGCACCGTCGGCCCGCCCGGCGCCCACCGCGTCGCCGTGCGCACCGGCGCGCAGTCGAACGGAACGGCGAGGCTCTCGAAGCCGCCCCATGAGGGACCGATGCCGAACAGCTCAAGCGCATCGAGAAACGCGTACACCGCCTGTTGCGGCACCGGCTTGAGCACGATGCTGAATAACCCGCAGGCACCGGTGAAATCGCGCTTCCATAACGCATGCCCGGGGTGGCTCGGCAGCGCCGGATGCAGGAGCTTGAGCACCTCCGGTCGCGCTTCGAGCCAGCGCGCCACCGCGAGCCCGGATTGGCAATGCCGGTCGAGCCTGACCGCAAGCGTGCGCAGGCCGCGCAGCCCGAGATAGATGTCGTCGGGGCCGACGCACCAGCCGCTAAAGCGCACCACGTTTTTGAGGTCCGCTGCGGCCGCGCTGTTCGCCGAAACCGTGCCGAGCATGACGTCGGAATGACCGCCGATATATTTGGTGCCGGCCTGGATCGAAAGATCGACGCCGTGCTCGAGCGCGCGGAAATAGAGCGGGCCGGCCCAGGTGTTGTCCATCAGCACCAGCGCGCCCTTGGCATGAGCGGCTGCGGCAATGGCGTCGACCTCCTGGATCTCGAAGCTGAGCGAGCCCGGCGATTCGAGATAGACCGCGCGCGTGTTCGGCCGCATCAACTCGCTGATCGCGGCGCCGACCAGTGGATCATAGTAGTCGACCGTGACGCCAAGCCGCGTGAGAATCAGGTCGCAGAAGCTGCGCGTCGGGGCATAGGCGCTGTCGGTGACGAGCACATGGTCGCCGGCATGCACGACCGACAGCAGCGCCGCCGAGATCGCCGCCAGCCCCGACGGCAACAGCGCCACATGCGCGCATTGCGGCCCCTCGAGTTCCTGCACCGCAAATTCGAGCGCCTCGGTCGTCGGCGTGCCGCGCCGTCCGTATTGGTAATGCGCGCGGTGCGCGACATAGTCCTCGGCACTGGGATAAAGCACGGTCGAGGCGTGATAGACTGGCGGGTTGACGAAGCCGTGATAGGCGGCCGGATCGCGGCCGCCGGTCACCACTTGGGTGTGCGGGCGCCGTGTCTTGGCGGGGCGGTTCTTGCTGCCCTCTTTCATGGTGCTTTCTCTTGGCCCCGGTCTCTCGCGTCCGCGCGGCCGCCGATTGCGGCCCGGCGCGCGATTGCGCCATTACTTCGGCATCGGATGCGCTCGTCAACCCCTTGACCTTACAGTATGATCGTTCTCAGATGCGGCGGGGCAAAAGAGTCATCGTGCGCCGGTTGCTCCATTTCGGCGCGCCGCCGTCCATCCTGAAAGGCCCGAACATGAAACGCCTCGCTACGGCAATGGCTTATGCAACTGTGCTCGCGTTCGGGACGCAGGCGGCGTGGGCGCAGACGCTCAACGCGATCAAGGATCGCGGCCAGCTCATTTGCGGCGCCAACGGAACCCTCGCCGGCTTCGGTTTGCCCGATCCGCAGGGCAATTGGACCGGCTTCGACGTCGACTTCTGCCGCGCCATCGCCGCGGCGATCTTCAACGATCCGACCAAGATCAAGTTCGTGCCGCTGACCGCCAAGGATCGCTTCACCGCGCTGCAATCCGGCGAAGTCGACGTGCTGTCGCGCAATACCACCTGGACGCTGTCGCGCGATACCTCGCTCGGGCTCGATTTTGCGGCCATCACCTATTACGACGGCCAGGGCTTCCTGGTGCGCAAATCGCTGAAGGTGACCTCGGCGCTCGAGCTCAACGATGCCGCCGTGTGCGTGCAGCAGGGCACCACTACCGAGCTCAACCTCGCCGACTATTTCCGCGCCAATCACATGGGTCTCAAGACGGTGACGTTCGCGACCGGTGACGAGGCGGTCAAGGCCTACGAGTCCGGCCGCTGCGACTCCTACACCACCGACTCCTCGGCGCTCTACGGCGAACGGCTCAAACTCGGCGAACCGGCGGAGCACATCGTGCTGCCGGAGATCATCTCCAAGGAGCCGCTCAGTCCGGCGGTGCGCCACGGTGACGATCAATGGACCGATATCGTGCGCTGGACCCATTTCGCCATGATCGACGCCGAGGAGCTCGGCGTCACCAAGGCGAATGTCGACGAGAAAATGAAATCCGCCGATCCCGAGACCCGGCGGATGCTTGGCGTCGAGGGCCAATATGGTGAAGCGCTCGGCCTGACCAATGATTGGGTCTATCGCATCGTCAAGCTCGTCGGCAATTACGGCGAGGTCTTCGAACGCAATGTCGGTCAAGGCTCGCCGCTGAAGATCGTGCGCGGGCTCAACGCGCTGTGGACCAAAGGCGGCCTGCAATACGGACCGCCATTCCGCTGAGCCGCCGCCGGCGCGCTCCGTCGCCGCCGGGGGCCGGCTCATGACCGATGCAGCCCATCAAGCTGCAGCTCATGAAGCTGCAGAGCATGAAGCGCCGCGCCGCCAGCGCCACCTCGGCGGCATCGCGGTCCAGATCGGCCTTCTCGTCATCATCGGCGCGCTCGCCTATGGCGCGATCCTCAACGCGGCGCAAAATCTTGCGCGCGCGCACATCGCTTCCGGCTTCGGCTTCTGGAACAACACCGCCGGCTTCGACATCAGCCAGACGCTGATCAGCTATTCGGCGAGCGCCTCGACCTTCGGCCGCGCCTTCTGGGTCGGTCTGCTCAACACGCTCCTTGTCGCCGCCATCGGCATCGTGCTGGCGACCGTCATCGGCTTCATCGTCGGCATCGCGCGGCTGTCGCGCAATTGGCTGGTGGCGCGGCTCGCCGGCTTCTATGTCGAGCTGCTGCGCAACGTGCCGCTGCTGCTGCAAATTCTGTTCTGGTACAACGCCGTGCTGCAGTCGCTGCCGGCGTTGCGCGACAGCGTCATGCTGCCGGGCGGCGGCATTCTCAATAATCGCGGCCTGTTCTTGCCGCGGCCTATCTTCGCGTCCGGCTTTGCCGCGGTCATCGCCGCTCTGCTGCTTGGGATCGTCGCCGCGCTCCTGCTGCGGCTGTGGGCGAGCCGGCGCCAGGCGGAAACCGGGGCGGAAGGCCGTGTCCTCTGGCCCGCGCTCGGCCTCATCGTCGGGCTGCCGCTCGCCGCCTTTGTTCTCGCCGGCTTTCCGCTCAGCTTCGAAATTCCCGATCTCGGCCGCTTCAATGTGCGCGGCGGCTTGGAAATCCTCCCGGAGTTCGCCGCGCTTCTGATCGCGCTCTCGGTCTATACCGCAGCCTTCATCGCCGAGGTGGTGCGCGCCGGCATCTTGGCCGTGCCGCGCGGCCAGATCGAGGCGGCGCAGGCGCTCGGACTGCGCTCCGGCAGCACGCTGCGTCTCGTCGTCGTGCCGCAGGCGATGCGCGTGATCGTACCGCCGCTGACCAGCCAGTATCTCAATCTGATCAAGAATTCCTCGCTCGGCGTCGCCATCGGCTATCCCGACCTGGTACAGGTGTTCGCCGGCAGCGTGCTCAACATTACCGGCCAGGCGGTCGAGGTGATCGCCATCACCATGGCGGTCTATCTCGCCATCAGCCTCGTCACCTCGCTTGTGATGAACCTCTACGGACGAACCACTGTGATCGTGGAGCGCTGACGCCATGTCCGCGATCGAGCAGCATTCGCCCTCTGCTCCGCACCGGATGGCGGCGCAACCGCCGCCGCCGGCGGGCGCCGGCCTCGCGCCCTGGCTGCGCGCCAATCTGTTTTCGAGCCCGGTCAATATCGCGCTCACGCTCCTTTGCATTGTCTTCATCGCCTGGGCGGTGCCCTCGCTGATCAAATTTTTTCTCCTCGACGCGGTGTGGTCCGGCGCCGACCGCCAAGCTTGCCTCGCCTCGCCGACGCGGCCACACCCGGGCGCCTGTTGGGCGTTCGTGCGCGTCTGGTTCTCCTATTTCGTCTATGGCTTCTATCCCGTCGGGCAGCGTTGGCGGGTCGACCTGTTCTTCGCGGCTTTGGCATTCGGCGTCGTCTGGCTGCTGCGGCTCTCCGCGCCGCGCCACGACCTCGGCGCGCTCTATTTTTTCATCGTTCTGCCTGTCCTGTCCTTCGTGCTGCTGCATGGCGCGCCGTATGTCGGCCTTGCGGTGGTGCCGACCGCGCTTTGGGGCGGCATCCTGGTGACGATCGTGGTCGCCACGGTTGGCATCGTGTTCTCGCTGCCGCTCGGCATCCTGCTCGCACTGGGGCGCCGCTCCGATAAGCCGGTGGTGCGGCTTCTCGCCGTCGGCTTCATCGAGTTCGTGCGCGGCGTGCCGGTGATCACCGTCCTGTTTATGGCGAGCGTGATGTTGCCGCTGTTCGTGCCTGAGCCGCTGGCTCCGGACAAGCTCCTGCGCGCACTGATCGGCGTCGCGATGTTTGCTTCGGCCTATATGGCGGAGGTGGTGCGCGGCGGCCTCGCCGCGGTGCCGCGCGGCCAGTATGAGGCCGCCCGCGCGCTCGGGCTCAGCTACTGGCGGATGATGGCGCTCGTCATCCTGCCGCAGGCGCTGCAGGCGACGCTGCCGAACATCGTCAACACCTTTATCGGGCTGTTCAAGGACACCACGCTCGTGTTCGTCGTCGGCATTTTCGACTTCCTGCGCACCATCGAGGCGGCGCGCGCCGATCCGAAATGGGCGGGGCCGAACATTCCGGTGACCGGCTACGCGTTCGCCGCGCTCTTCTACTTCATCTGCTGTTATGGCATGTCGCGCTACGCGCAGAGCGTGGAGGCGCGGCTCGCCCGCGGCCGCCGGCGCTGAGGGGAGGCGATGACTGAAGCCGCAAGTGATTCCGGCGCCACCGCCCCGCCCGACGTCGCGGTCGAGATCATCGGCCTCGAGAAATGGTATGGCGATTTCCACGTGCTGCGCGACATCAATCTCAAGGTGGCGCGCGGTGAGCGCATCGTCATCTGCGGTCCGTCCGGCGGCGGCAAGTCGACGCTGCTGCGCTGCATCAACCGGCTCGAGGACTGGCAGCGCGGCCGCGTCATCGTCGATGGCGTCGAGCTGACCGAAGATCCTAAGCACGTCGTCGCGGTGCGCCGCGACGTCGGCATGGTGTTCCAGCACTTCAACCTGTTCCCGCATTTGACCGTGCTCGAAAACTGCACGCTGGCCCCAATCTGGGTGCGGCACATGCCCAGGCGCGACGCCGAGGCGCTGGCGATGACCTATCTGACCCGGGTGAAAATCCCGGATCAGGCGCACAAATATCCGGCGCGGCTGTCCGGCGGCCAGCAGCAGCGCGTGGCGATCGCCCGCGCGCTGTGCATGAACCCGAACATCATGCTGTTCGACGAGCCGACCTCGGCGCTCGACCCGGAGATGGTGAAAGAGGTGCTCGACACCATGGTCGAGCTGGCGAGCGACGGCATCACCATGCTGGTGGTCTCCCATGAGATGGGTTTTGCCCGACAGGTGGCGAACCGCGTCATTTTCATGGCCGACGGCCAGGTCGTCGAGGTCAACGAGCCGAAGGCGTTCTTCGCCAATCCGCAGCACGAGCGCACGCGGCTTTTCCTGCAGCAGATCCTGCACTGAGGGCGGGACGTAGTGACGCGCCCGTCCGGCAGCGCCATGAAAATGATAGAGTCGGTGCGATCGGACAACGCGGCCTTGGCCGGCACGGGAGAGGGTAGTGGTTCAGTCGCTGTTCGGCTTCCTTCGCTACGTATTTTTGGAATTCGGGACGCTAATTCTGTTTTGGGTCGTGCTCTACAGCGCCGGCATCAAGCCGGCGATCGCGGCGATTGTGGCTTACATCCTGCTCGACAGCACGTATCGCTGGTGGCGCAAGATTCCGGTGACGCGCATCTACGTCCTGACCAGCGCACTCGCGGTCGTGTTCGGGTGCGTCGATCTCCTCGCCGCCAATCCGTTCATGATCAAATACGAGGCGGTCATCACCAATGTCGCCACCGGCATATTCTTCGTCGCTGGCGCCCGCGGCGAGAAATCGCTGATCCAGGAAGTGGCGGAAAAACGCAGCAGCTTTCCCGACCGTGCCGACGTCCGGCAGTTCTTCCGGCTGTTCACGCTGTTCTGGGCCGCTTATTTTTTCGTCAAAGCCGCGTTCTATCTGTGGCTCGGGATGATCTTTCCGTTGGAACGCGCGCTGGCGCTGCGCACGATGCTGGGCGGGATCAGTCTGGCCTGCATGTTCGCGATCAGCTTCTTGCTTGGCCGGCCGCTGTTCTTCTTGTGCCGGCGCCTCGGACTCCTGCCGGTGGTCGAAATCGACCCGCAGGCGCCCGCATCCACTTGATTGCACGCGCCGAGGCGAGTCGTGCGGTCTTGTGAGTTTTCGCACATCGGCCGGCGCGCGCCTGCTCTAGGTTCCTCGTCACCGCAGGGCGATCCCCGCCCTGCCGAAACGAGAACCAGGAGAACACCAATGACCAAGCTCAGCATCACCAACACGCTCGCCGCTGCGGCGACCGCCACAGTCCTGACCATCGCCGTGTCCGGCAGCGCATTCGCCCACGGCGGCGGGATGGGCGGCCATATGGGTGGCACCATGGGCAACACCACGAACAACACCATGGGCAACACCACGAAGACGACGGTGATCACCAAGACGACTCATGACCGCCGCCGCTTCCGCTTCCTTCCGGGCTATGACTATGTGAGCACCGCGCCGGGCTGTTTCTATTCGTGGACCAGCATCGGTCGCGTCCGGATCTGCCCCGACTACAACTGACACCGAAACGAACGACTGCGCGGCGACCCGTGCGGCGTTGGTCCGCGAGCGGGTCGCTTTGCGTGCTCGCGCACGCGCGTTGTTAGTTCAAGCTCGCTACCACCACGAGCCGCTTTATCTGGTGGTTCATATATGCGTGCAGGAACGCGTCATAGTCCCTGAAGGACACGCAGCCGTTCGACTGGCCATTTGGGCCTAGCAAATAGCTGTGCGCCAGCAGACCCGCGCGACCCAAGGCTTTTTTCTCGTCTACGGGGATGAGCCTTAAAGCGGATACGCCGTGGAACGGTTGTTCCCGCAGTTCGAGTTTGTACGTATTGGGTGGGGTTGGACCTTGATTTTTTTCGTCCACGCTACGGGGATCGTCGAGGCTTGTCCCAAGGCCCGAATGTGCTTCCAATTTGGTCCCGTCCGGCATGTAAACCGTATGCGCTGAGATGTCATAAACGGCCGTCCACTGATCGTAGCGGTCGCCGATTTTCCCGCCGTCGTTGAGCGGGCCTTGATCCGGGGCGGCATATGCAAGCGTGAGTACTGCTGATGTTTTTCTAATTAGTTTCGTAAAGAAGCTCTCCAAGGGCGTTGCCGTATCGTCAGACAAATTTTCGTTGGTCTGCGGACTCGTGGTGAGAGCCGCGTGTTTCGTCATTCGATGGAGAGGATGCTGTCCTGACGATGCCGGGCGTTGTGGAGCAGGAGAGCTTTCCGCCGGCGTCGCCGCGATATTCGGCTCTTCCAAGCTGGCAAATTGTAACCATGCCGCTGGCACGCGGTGATCGTCCGATCCCGGTGCAACGCTCTCCGCAAAGGTCTTCGGCGAAAAATAAAACTCAAAACGGGAATCCAACAGCGCCCAATAGGTCTCCGAATTACTTGGCAACGGAGCCTCTACGACGACGGGTCGCTCATGCGGAGGCGACGGGAAAAGGGCAGTGAGAAACGAGGCAGCTATGAACGCCGCAGCCGTCAACGCCGAGGCACGGCGCACCGCTTGGCGCACCGGTGAGCGTTGAAAATAGTTCCTTCTGGAATAATGACGCTCCCCATGCGTCATCAGCCGCGCTCCCCCGACAGTCCGACTTACGTCCCCACAACGCAGTGCTATTCGGCCAATCGATTCCGCCGGTTTAGTGGCGATGCCGGGGCTTTTTTCATGCCGTCCACGGCTGCATCGGCGTCGTTACTTTGTGCCGGCCGGGCCCCGAAGCCCCTAACTGGCGGAGCCGACCACTGGATGAGCGCTGAAAGGCCAGAACTGCGTCGGCGGCAGGACGACAACAGCGGTGCCCATCTTGACGCGACCATAGAGGTCGATCACGTCCTCGTTGGTCATGCGGATGCATCCGGAAGAAATCGCTTGGCCGATATATTCCGGCTGGTTGGTGCCGTGGATGCGATACAGCGTATCCTTGCCGCCGGCATAAAGATAAAGGGCGCGCGCGCCCATCGGATTATGCGGTCCGCCCGTCACGTAAGTTGGCAGGCGGCCGAGCCGTTCCTGCTCACTGGCCGTCGGGACCCACGACGGCCATTCCTGCATGCGGCCGACCTCGGCGGTGCCGCTCCAAGCTTGGCCCTGTTCCCCTACAGTAATGCCGTAACGGATCGCTTTGCCGTTCGGGAGCACGTAATAGAGGAACTTGTTGTCCGTATCGATGACGACCTTGCCCGCGTCATGGCGAATGTAGCGGACGATATGTCGTTGGTACTCTTCGGGAATAGTCGCCTGCTCGTATGGGAGATGCGACATCAGTTGTTTGTCGCGCACAGTCCAGTTCGCCTGGGTCGCAGGCTGAAGCGTGCCGCCTCCAACCTGAAGCGTATCTTGCATGCAGCCGCCGAGCATCAACGCGATAGTGACGAACGCAAATGCGCGCATGTTGCAGCTATCCCTCGATCATCCCCCGCACCGAAGCTTAGTCGCATTCCGCGAGCAGGCAGTCCTCTGTCGCCCCCCGGACACCCCCGACACCCCGGACACCCCCCGACAATCCATCGGCTGCCTAACTGAAGACACGCCACCGCGCACCCGAAGCGTCTCTTTTATGGCTACTCTGTGGCGTCTGAAAATAATTTAAAGCAGTGGCGAAAATGCTACAGCATCAAGAATACCACTCAGGCCGCCCAGGAGCAGACATAGATTTCGCGGCCTTCTCGCCGTTGGTCGCGCTGCTTACGAATGCACCCCTATTCATCGGCCTCCCTGATCAGCTCCGACAATCGCGCACGATCGCGGATGACGATCGCTCCGCGGCGGCGCTCGAGCAGGCCGGCGTTTTCTAAATTCTTGAGTTCGCGGGTGATCGCCTCGCGATGGCTGCTGACCCGCGCCGCAAGTTCGGCATGCGTCGGCGGTGGCGAGATGATCGACTGCGCATCGCCTTTCGGCCCGGGCCGCGACAGCCGCAACAGCTCGGCATAGATCCGCCGGCGCACGTCCAGGGTGCTGTACTCGTTGACGCGGTTGGCCAGCATCCGAATCTGCGAGGCGAGCAATATCAGAAGCTGGTCGCAGACGTCTGGATAGTCGTGCACCGTCTGGCGAAACACCGCTGCCGGCATTTTGGCGATGACCGAATTGGTGATGGCGACGATCGCGGCCGAGCGAGGCCGGCCGTCGATGGCCGCGAGCTCGCCGAAATATTCCCGTCGCGAAGGTCGCGCAGGATTATTTCCTTTCCGGAGATCGGCTGGATCAGGACCCGCAGGTGCCCTTGCGCGACGAAATAGAGATCGGTGCCGCCGTCCTGGTATTCGAGGACGAATTCCGTGGCGCCGGCGCGGCGCCAAGCGCATTGCGTGTCGAGCCGTCGGATTGCCTCCGCGCCGAGCGATTTGTAAAGCGGGATGCGGGCAAGCGTCTGTAGATTCACCGCGCCGATCCGTCACGAGTTTGCGGAAGCGAGTGTCTCTCCTCAACCGCGGCGAGGACGCCGGACGACCGCCGCAATAGTCAACGCATTTGCCTCGCATGCCCGATCGCGTAGAATCATCGTTGCCAAGAATTGGTCGCGCTCCGGCGACGTGTTTCTGAGCTTGATCCCGCGAGAGGGCAGCCGCGTTGCTCATCGTACGAACTATTCGGCTGGTGACGGGACTCGTGCTCTTTACCTACGCCGCGTGCCATTTTCTCAGCCATGCAACCGGGATCTTCCATCTTACGTCCATGGAAACGGTTGGCCGCGGCATCTTGCTGGCGCCGTGGCGCAGCACTCCCGGGCTGGCGCTTCTCTTAACCGCGTTCTTTGTCCATGGCGGCCTCGGCATGCTGGCGCTCATTCGGCGTCAGCATCTGCGCATGCCGGCGCTCGAGGCCTGGCAGCTCGCCTTGGGGCTGTCGATTCCGCTGCTGCTTATTCCGCATGTGAGCAATGTGCGGCTGGGCAGCGCGCTCTACGGTCTGGACGATAGCTACTACCGCATTGTCTACCAATATTGGATCACCTCGCCAGCGGTCGGCCTGACGCGCCAGGCTCTGCTGCTCACCGCGGTCTGGGTGCACGGATGCCTGGGACTGCACATGCTCCTGCGCTTCCGTCCCTGGTATAGCAAGGCGGTGAAAACCTTGCTGGGTCTCGCGATCGCGATCCCGGTTTTGGCGGTGATGGGTATCATGAATGCCGGATGGGACGCGGTCCTGCATACGGCGCTGGTGCCGGGATTTTCCGAGCAATATGGACCGCCCATGCCTGGCACCGCCGACGCCGCGCATCGCGCGAACCTGGAGCGGATTTGGGAACGGCTTCAGCTCGCCTATCTCGCTTTGCTTGCCGCCGTCTTGTTATTTCGTGCGGCCCGGCGCTGGGTCTTGGCGCAAGCCGGAAGCTTCAAAGTGTCTTATCCCAATCGGCCGCTGGTCACCGTGCCGCGGGGCCACTCAGTGCTCGAAGCGAGCCGGTGGGCGCGCATTCCCCATACCTCGATCTGCGGCGGCCGGGGGCGATGCTCGACCTGCAGGATCAGAATAACCGAAGGATACGACCAACTGCCGCGACCCTCCGACCTGGAACGGCTGACGCTCGATCGGATCAAGGCGCCGCCGCGGGTGCGACTCGCCTGCCAGCTCCGCCCGCTCCACGACCTCGGCGTCTTGCTGCTGCTTCCACAACGAGCCACGGGACGCAGCCGCCGCTTCGATTTCGACGAGCGCCGCGAAGTGATTGCCACAGCGGTGTGCGTCGATCTGAGGGACTCGACGATGCTTGCGGCGGCGAAACTGCCCTTCGATATCCTGTTCGTCATCGACAGCTATGTGCAATGTGTCAGCGAGATCATTCAAACGCACGGCGGTGTCGTTACCAGCGTCGCGGGCGATGGCTTGATGAGCGTGTTTGGATTTGACGGCAATGCCGCGCCGGGCGCCCAGAGCGCGCTCGCCGCTGCCGCCGCCATCTGGGACAGTCTCGACCGTCTCGGCGAGGAGTTCGGTCACGACCTTAGTGTCCCGTTGCGATTTGGCATCGGAATTCACGCCGGCTTGTCGATTGTCCCCGTGGGTGCGGCCGCCGACTATTCGGGTCCGTACTTTCTCGGCGACACCGGCAATGTCGCGAGCCGCCTCGAAGCGCTCAGCAAAGAGTTCGCGTGCACCGCGGTGGTTTCTGAGGAACGTGTTCTCGGCAGCCGGCATCGAACTCCCCGCGACGGCGCAAGCGACCGATATCGTTGTGCGCGGGCGCGAGAAGGCGCCGGTGCGCGTGCTTGCGATAACAACGCGCGACGTGCTGGGGTCTTTGACCGGCGCCTCAATCGCCCGGCACCTCGGCACATAAAATCGTTGCGGCCTCGTTCCGGCGCCCGATTTCGTCGTCGTGACAGGCGGCGGACGCGGCATTTTACTGTCATTGCATAACTCACCTGTAGTAATTCTAAGCTTCTCCTTTGATCTTGTTGTCTTAATACTGGTGCAATACTTCAAGCAAGATGACATTACCCGGATGTAATCTTGAACAAGCATTCATCTGACCAAACTTTAACTTGCCAGTTTCCGATCGCTGACTTTTACTTCGCGCATCTTGATCTCTGAGGAGGAGAACATGCTCAAGCCAGTAATCACCGCGACGGCGGTCCTCGCCATCGCCGGTTCTTCGATTGCGTATGCGCAGAGTTGGGACGGTCGGGGCCGCGACGGCGGGCCGCGCTTCGAGCACCGTCACCATCATCATCATATGAGCGCCGAGGATCGCGCCGCGTTCACCGATGCGCGCATCGCCGCGCTCAAGGCGGGCCTCGAGCTCACTGCCGACCAGGCGAAGAATTGGCCGGCGTTCGAGCAGGCGGTGCGCGATATGGCGCAGCTGCGGGCGCAACGCATCCAGGCGCGGGAAGCTGCCGCGAGCCAACCCGAGCAGGCGCCGACTTCGCCGTTCGACCGCATGTCAAAGCGCGCCGACAACATGGCGAAGACGAGCGCTGTGCTCAAGCGCGTCGCCGACGCCGGCGCACCGCTCTATGCGAGCCT
>Ga0187769_10000793_pt1 | contig 17462 bp, 16 predicted proteins | sample 0116_SJ02_MP02_1_FD_133140 | JGI IMG/M metagenome (GOLD analysis project Ga0187769, IMG submission 133140) | Tropical peat soil microbial communities from peatlands in Department of Meta, Colombia - 0116_SJ02_MP02_10_MG | ecosystem: Environmental > Terrestrial > Soil > Wetlands > Peat | place... | reverse complement strand
CCGGTTGAAGTCGACCTGGGTCTGGCGCCGACGCGCCATCTCCTCGATCGCCCGCTTCATCGACCCCGTGACCCGGTCGGCGTAGAGGATGACCTTGCCGGCCACGTTGCGGCTCGCGCGACCCGCGGTCTGCACGATCGAGGTCTCGCTCCTGAGGTAGCCCTCCTTGTCGGCGTCGAGGATCGCGACGAAGCTCACCTCGGGCAGGTCGAGGCCCTCGCGCAGGAGGTTGATCCCGACCAGCACGTCGAACTCCCCGAGCCTAAGGTCGCGGAGGATCTCGACCCGCTTCATCGTCTCGACCTCCGAGTGGAGGTAGCGGACGCGGAACCCTTGGTGAGCGAGATAGTTCGCGAGCTCCTCGCTGGTCGCCTTCGTGAGGGTGGTCACGAGGGCCCGGTCCCCGCGCGCGATGCAGGCCCGGAGTTCTCCCATCAGGTCGGCGATGTGACCCTTCAACGGGCGGACCTCGATCGGAGGGTCGACGAGGCCCGTGGGCCGAATGATCTGCTCGACGAGACCCTTCGACGCCTTTCGCTCGAACGGCCCAGGCGTCGCCGAGACGAAGACCGTCTGGGAGACGTGCGTCAGGAACTCCGGGAACTTGAGCGGCCGATTGTCGCGCGCGGAGGGAAGGCGCCAGCCGAACTCGACTAAGTTGTCCTTGCGGCTCCGGTCCCCTTTGTACATCCCCTGAAGCTGCGGGATCGTCACGTGCGACTCGTCGATGAACGCGAGGAAGTCCTTCGGGAAGAAGTCGAGCAGCGTGTAGGGAGGTTCGCCCGCCCGCCGGCCGGCGAAATAGCGAGCGTAGTTCTCGATCCCCGAGCAGTAGCCGGTCTCCCGGATCATCTCGAGGTCGTAGTCGACCCGTCCCTTGAGCCGCTGCGCCTCCACGATCTTCTCCGCCCGCTCGAGCTCCTTGACCCGCGCGTCCCGCTCTTCCTCGATTTCGTGGAGGATCCCCCGGAGGCGCTCGTCCACGGTCAGGAAGTGGGTCGCCGGGAACACCACGAGGTCGTGGAGCGATCGGCGTTCCTCCCGGGTCACCGGGTCGAGCTCGACGATTTCGCGGATCGTGTTGCCCTCGAGGATGACGCGATGCACGGTCTCGCCGGCGCCCATGACGTCGATCGTCCCGCCGCGGACGCTGAACCGCCCTCGCTTCAGCTCGACGTCGTTGCGGGAGTATTTCATCCGGACGAGCTGCTCGAGGAGCACCTGGCGGGAGATCTCCTGACCCACCGACAGCTCGACCACCGACGCACGGTAGTCCTCGGGCGACCCGAGGCCGTAGATGCAGCTCACCGAGGCGACGATCACGACGTCGCGTCGCGTGAGCAACGCCTGCGTCGCCCGGTGGCGGAGGCGGTCGATCTCCTCGTTGATCGAGGCGTCCTTCTCGATGTAGAGGTCGATCTGCGGAACGTATGCTTCGGGCTGGTAGTAGTCGTAGTAGCTCACGAAGTACTCGACCGCGTTCTTCGGGAACAACGCCCGAAATTCGCTGACGAGCTGGGCGGCGAGCGTCTTGTTCGGGCTGATGACGAGCGTCGGCCGTTGGAGCCGCGCGATGGCATGGGCCATCGTGAACGTCTTGCCACTCCCCGTGACCCCGAGCAACGTCACGAACTTCTCGCCTCGTTCGATGCGTTCCACGATCTCGTCGATCGCGTGCGGTTGGTCGCCCTGAGGGGCGAGGTCCGTCTCGAGCTGGAAATGTCCGGGAAGCGGCGAGGCCACCCCGGTCGCGTCCTTCGGTCCGGTCATGGCACCGTGGGAAGCTCGACGAGCGCGCCCCGGTAGCCGCGCGGGTCGACGGCGACCGACGTGAAGCCGACCTGCGCGACCGCTCGAACGACTTGGCTCGACAGCGGTTCTTCGAGGAGACGAGGGACCTCGGTGGGATCGACCTCGATCCGGGCGACCCCTCCTCGCACCCGGACCCGGACGCGGCGGAACCCGAGGTCGAGAAGGATCTGCTCGGCGGACTCGACCCGCGCGAGGAGTTCCGCGGAGACGGGTTCTCCGTGGGCGACTCGGGAGGCAAGGCAGGCGTCGGACGGCTGGTCCCAATTCGGGAGACCCCGTCGGTGGGCCTCCGACCGGACCTCTCGCTTTCCCCAACCGGCCCAGAGCAGCGGATGCTGGAAGCCGGCCTCGTCCATCGCACGGAGACCGGGCCGGTCGTCCTCGAGGTCGTCGCGTTGCACCCCATCGAGGTACTGGCGAGCCGCCCGTCTCGCCCCGAATGCGCGAAGCACGGAAGTCTCGACCGAGCGGCAGTGGTAGCAGCGGTCCGGTCGGTTCTCGCGATACTCCTCCCGGGCCAACGGGTCGACCTCGAGTAGAACGTGCTCGATCCCTATGGCCGAGGCCACCCGCTGGGCGCGGGCGACCTCGGTTCGGGAGACCGCAGCCCCCGTGAGCGTCACCGCCACGGCCTCGGGTCCAAGGGCAGCGAATGCGAGGGACGCGACCAGCGAAGAGTCGACGCCGCCCGAGAGTGCCACCACGGCACGACCGCCTTCGGCGAGGTGGGCCTCGAGCTCCTCGGGGCACCGTGGGGACAGCGGGGCGGAGAGGGAGGTGGCCATCTCGATAATCTACCACATGCGGCGCATTACCCTTTCCTTCGCCGACGGCCGGCTGAGGTCGGAGAGGGCGCGGTCACGCAACTCCGGCCCGCTTCCGTTCGCAGCGTGCCTCCGCCACCGCTTGTCCATCAACCCGAGGGGATGCCACTGTGGCCCCGACTGGTCGCGACGTACGTCGCGAGGGCGAGCACGGAGAGCCGGGGGCACGGAGCCGAGAAGCGGACGGTCCACGTGCCTTGACCCGCTTTGGCCAACATCGGAATCTCCTCCGTGATCATAGCCACCGGCGCACCCCGAAGGAGCATGGGGTAGGGCTGGGAACGAGAAGGAGAGGGCACCGTCAGTACCGCCTCTCCTTGGTTCCAAAGTTCGTAGCTGCGCCCGGTGAGTCCCACCGCCCGCCGACGGAGTTCGCCGATCGTCTGGCCCTGGTCATCCACAGCGAGGTAGGGGATGCCAATCTGGACGAGCGGTCGTCCCGGGAGCCGGGCAAGGCGGAACGCGAGCAGGAACCGGCCGGCGGGGTCAAAGACCACCATCTCCATCAGACCGACCAGACCTTCCATCGACCGGACACCGTGGGCAAGGAGTTCGCCGGCCTCGTCCTCCACCCGGAGGAGGTCGAGATACCCGCCCGCTTCCCGGATCACGAAGAGAGGAACACTCGCGAGGGCCCCGGACGCAACCCCCGGCGTCCGAACGAAGCCGGGCGGTGGGGGAGGTGGTAGCGGAAGCGGGCCGCCACACCACGCGCAGGTGGAAGCGAACGGTGGAGCCGGCGCGCCACAGCGAGAACATCGCAGGACGTCCACGGGGGCCGGGAGTCGGGGTCGCTATTTGAGCGGCCCGAATCCCCTTCCCGTGCCGGCCCACCGAAAGGAATCCGGCCGCACGCAACCTCCATAGAACCCGAATCCGTGGGGTGGACGATGCAGACGCTTCGCGAGGGGAACCGGTGGATGCTGCGACTGGACGACGGCCAGGACCTCATCGAGGCGCTCTCCGAGTTCGCCGTGCGCGAGGAGGTCCACGCCGGGACCGTCGTCTTCGGCATCGGGATGTTCCGGCGCGCGACCCTCGGGTACTGGGACGGAACTCAGTACCGCCCTCACGAGCTCACCGTGCCGCATGAGGTCGTCTCGCTGCACGGCACGATCGCACGCCAGGATGGCGCCCCCTCGATCCACTTGCACGCTGCGGCCGCGGGACCCGACCACCGCATCGTCGGGGGCCATCTCTTGCGGGCGACCGTGGGGATGCTTCAGGAGGTGCTCGTGGAGACGTTTCCCGGACGCACGTTCGGCCGTCCGATGGTCGAGAGCTACGGGCTCAAGATGCTCGACCTCGAGCCTCCGAAGGAGCCGTAGCGCTCCGTCATCCCTTTCCGTTCCCCCGGGCTCGCGCGCTTCGCCCATGGCATCCTCGCCCTCCGTCTTTTCGACACTCGACCCGCGGCTCCGCGAGGCCGTCGGGCAACGGGGCTTGGTCGAGCCGACCGAAATCCAGCGACTCGCGTTTCCCCTTCTCGCGACCGAGGCGGACGCCCTGCTGCTCTCCCCGACGGGAACCGGAAAGACGGAGGCGGTCCTGCTTCCCCTCCTTTCTCGGCGGCTTGCGAACCCCTCGCCGGCGATCTCGACCCTCTACGTGACACCCCTGCGCGCGCTCAACCGAGACCTTGAGCAGCGCATCGTGGCCCTCGTCACCCAGGTCGGGTTGACCGCCGCGGTGCGCCATGGCGACACCCCGACCTCTGCCCGCCTGGCCCAATCGCGTCGACCGCCCGACCTCCTCCTCACGACTCCCGAGACCCTGCAGCTCCTGCTGACCGGGGTGCGTCTCCGGGAGGCGCTCCGGAGCGTCCGCACGGTGGTGATCGACGAGGTCCACGAGCTCGTCGGGTCCGACCGGGGAGCGCAACTCTCGATCACGCTCGAGCGGTTGGACCGTCTGACCGGGCGAACTGTACGACGCATCGGTCTCTCGGCGACCGTGGGGAACCCGAGCGAGGTAGCGCGGTTCCTCTCGCCCGCGCCGAGGGTCGTGGAGGTCCGGACCGCTTCCGAGCGAAGGCCCCTCGAACTCCGCGCGCGGAGGCCGGTCCGGGAGCGGCCCCCGCTCGACGAATCGCTGGTCCGCGAGCTGAAGGCGGACAAGACGCTCCTCGAAGGACTTCGAGCGGTCGAGGAGGAGATCCGGGAGCACCGGACGACCCTCGTCTTCGTCAATACCCGCCCGACGGCGGAGGGCCTCGCGGCGCGCCTCCAGAAACTCGCCCCGGACCTTCCCATCGCCGTCCACCATGGGTCGCTGTCCCGAGAGGTCCGCGAGGAGGCCGAGCGAGCGTTCCGCGACGGGCAGCTCCGAGGGCTCGTCGCGACCTCCTCGCTCGAGCTCGGCATCGACATCGGGGTGGTCGACCATGTGGTGCAGTTCGGTTCCTCGCACCAGGTAGGTCGTCTCGTGCAACGGGTCGGGCGTTCGGGCCACCGCCTCGACCGCACGATCCACGGTACGGTGCTCGCGCTCGACGACGATGACCTCGAGGAGGCCGCCGTGCTTGCTCGGAGAGCCGACGCCGGGATGATCGAGCCGGTCGCGTGGCGGACCCGCAATCGACTCGCCGCGGCGCAGCAGGTAGTGGCTTCGCTCCGCGCCGAGGGAAGCCTCGGGGTCGAGGACCTCCTGCGTCCGCTCAAGCACGCCGCGGCGACCGCGGACCTCTCGGACCCGGAGTGGGTCGAACTGATCGACTATCTCGTCGCCCTTGGCCTCGCGAAGCGCATGGGGGACCGCATCGTGCCCGGGCGCGGTACGCTTCCCCGCTTCTACGCCTCCCTTTCGCTCATCCCGGACGAGCGCACCTATCGGCTGCGCGACATCGGCACCCGTCGACTGATCGGGACCCTCGACGAGCGGTTCGTCCTCACGCAGATCCTCGCCCAGCCGGAGGAGATCTTCCTCCTCCACGGCCGGACCTGGAAGGTCGTGGAATACCGGGAAGGAGAGCTCCTGGTCGAGACCGTCCAGGAGATCGGTCGGGAGCCCCGGTGGGCGGGGGAGGACCTTCCGGTGCCGTTCGACGTGGCCCAGGAGATCGGGAGATTGCGCCGAGACGGCGCCCTCGACGCGTATCCCCTCTCGCCCGCCGACCGCGCGCACCTGGAACAGCGCCGGGCCGCACCGGCCCTTGCGGGAACCATTCCCACCGACCGGCGCGTGACGGTCACCTCGCACGGTCGGGTCGTCGTCTACGGGGCCTGCTTCGGGACACGGACCAACGAGACGCTCTCCATGGCGGTCGCCGGTCTCCTCACGGCGCGACTGGGCGCCCGCGTCGAGGTCGCCGCCGTCGAACCGACCTGGTTCATTCTCGAGCTCCCGATCGCCGTCGACGCGCCGACGCTCGTCGACGCGCTCATGATCGACCCGACGACCCTCCGGCCGCTCGTGGAACGGCTCGTCCCTTCGGGCCTCGACTACCGATGGGTGTTCCTCGCGGTCGCCCGAAAGCTCGGTGTGGTCCCGGCCTCGGCGGACCCGCGCGACCTGCGGACGCTCGACCCGCTCCTCGCCGCCAGCCGCACGAACCCCCTCGGCGAGGAGACGCTCGAGAAGACCCTGCACGACCGGTACGATGTCGACCACGCTGTCGAGGTCCTCGAGCGGATCCGGGACGGGGCGGTCGAGGTCATCGTCACCCCTCCATCGCCGTTCACGGACGGTCCGCTCGAGCGGCTCGAGTGGCGGACCGTGCCCGACGTACCGCCCCCGACGCTCCTCAAGGCGGTTCAGGAACGTCTTGCGAAGGAGTCGCTGACCCTAGTGTGCCTAAGGTGCGGTTTCGTCCGGACGACGAGTCCGTCCCGGTATCGGGCGGAGGGCGGGAGCCGATGCCTCCTCTGTCACGGCTCCCTGTCGGCCGTGCTATCGCCGCGCCGGACCGAGGAGATCGACCGTCTGAGCGACTACGCGAAACGTAAGCGGGCTCGCGAAAAACCGGCGAAGGGCCGACGGGTGCGACGGGAACGAGCGCTCGCCCCGGGGACCGAGGCGCTCGTTCGCTCGGGATACACGTCGGCGGAGTTGGTCGCCCACTACGGGGAACGGGCCCTCTTCGCCCTCGCGGGCCGTGGCATCGGACCCGAAACGGCCCGGCGACTCCTGATGCGGCTCTACCGCGATGACGACGCGTTCTTCACGGAGATCCTGAGGGCCGAACGGGCGTACGCCCGGACCCGGGTCTTCTGGGACTGAGCCGCGCTAGGCGGCCTTCGCGAGCTGTCGGACCAGCTGCTCGACCTCGCTCCGGGGCGCGTCGGTCCGGAACGCCTCGGGCCGCGCGTGGGTGCGGGAGACCTTGAACCCGAGCGCCCGAAGACCGTCCGAGACGGAACGAAGGCTCGGGGGGGCCGCGAGACGGAGTCGGGCGGCGAGCACGTTCGCCTCGTAGTAGAACGGCCGGTCGACCCATACCTCCTCGCGCAACCGTTCGAGGAATCGCTCGAGCTCCGCCGGGGCCGCCGCACCATGCGGAACCTCCAGGCGGGCGACCAGTCCCGCGTCAAAGAGCGGCCCGAGCCAGAGAGGCCCATACGGACCGTGGTCTCCGACCCACGGCCCCGTCCATTGGGGCGGGTCGATGACCCCCACCGGCGTCGGTTCGGTCGTGCCGGCGCCCACTTCCACGTACGCCCGGACGTAATGGTCCCGGGCGTAGGCGAGCAGGGGTCGGATCGACCGACCGAGTGCCTCGGCGTTCTTCGCCATCGCCGCGAGGAGGATCCGCAGCCCACCCTCCGGGCCGAGACGGCCGCGCACGGGGCGGGCTCCGTAACGGCGGAGACACGCGGAGGGCTGGGGGCCCGCGAGCACCATCATGTCGGTCGCGGTCACCGCCAGGACTCCGCCCGGCCGGACGGAGGAAAGCGCGACCGGTAGGAACGGGACCGGCGAGCCGTACGGGTCGAGGTCGACGTAATCGAACGGTGCCTCCGGGGGCGCGTCGTGGGCATCCCCCGCGATCGCGAATGCGTTTCCGAAGTGTCCGACGTTCGCGCGGAGCACGCGGAACGCGTCGGGGTTCGCTTCGGTGAACGCGAACGAGGTGAACGCATCGCTTTCGCGGAGAAGTCGCAGTCCGCGCACCCCCGTGGCGGCCATCATCTCCCAGCCCGTCCGTCCTTCGGCCCCCGGCAGCGGGAGGGCGCGGGCGAACGCGACCCCGAGATCTCGGTCCCCGGCCATCGCGGGATTGTAGAATACGGGCGCCCGTCGTCCCGGTCCCCGGGACGGGGATGCCCGGGGAAGAAGAAGGTCGGTTCTCCCTTCGGTCGCGAGCGCTAGTGAGCCCGGCCGGTGATGAGATGGACGATCTTGAACGCGAGGAGGTTCTTGTTCACCGGGGTCACTTCGAGCAGGCGTAGTTCGTCCCTCCGACGGATGTCCTGGAGCAGCGGGTTCCGGGATTTCTTATGGAGGGTCATCACGATGGACTTGCGGGCGTCGAGCGTATCGAGCACGCTCTTCGTGAACGGCTCGCTCTCGACTTCCATCTTGCCGACCTCATCGATCACGATCACGTCCGCCGATTCCCGCGCCTCGGCCAGGGCCCGCGTACCGAGGCCCTCGAGGGCGGCGATGTTGACGCCGAAACGTCCCGAGCGGATGCGGGACTTGAGCCCCTCGTGGGCGAAGACCTCGTGCTCCTTCGTCATCCAATCGGTGATCTGGAATCCCGTCCGGCGCTGCTTTTCCACGATCGGCTCCGTGACCATCCCGCCGACGGTCACGCCCTCCTCCTCGAGGAGCTCGATGATGCGGAGGAGCGTCTGGGTCTTGCCGGAGCCCGGCAGGCCCGTGATTCCAATCTTGACCGGCGGAGAAAGTCGGCGGGGCATCGCCCATTAACCCCTGAGGCTAGGTTGTACGCGTGGAGCCAATAAGAAGCCATCGTGCTCCCGGCCCCCCGCCGAGAAATGGAGCAGGTCCGGCCCCTCTCCGGCACAGAGGGCCTCCCATCTACCCTCCCCGCGAGGATTCGTGGCTCCTCCTTCCGTTCGCGAACGTCCCTCCCGGTACCCGCTTCCTCGAGGTCGGCACGGGTTCGGGAGTTGCAGCGCTGACGGCGGCGCACGGGCGGGCAAACGTCGTGGCCACCGACCTCAATCCGTTCGCCCTCCGCGAACTCCGAGCCCGTGCGCGAGGCGAGGGGGTGCACCTCGAGGTCGTCCGGACCGACCTCGCCCGCGGCCTAGGGCGGTTCGACCGAATCGTCGCGAACCCACCGTACCTCCCGACCCGGCCTGAAGAACGCGACCCGGACCGCTGGCACAATCTCGCTCTCGACGGCGGTCCCGACGGCTGTCGGGTCACCGCTCGCCTCGTTGGGGAACTCGATTGCCATTTGACCTCCGGCGGGGAGGCCTTCGTGCTCACCTCCACTCGCCAGGACCCGGATGCCCTCGCTCGCGTTCGGTCGGGGTGGGTCTCGCGCGGGGGGACCGTCGAGGTCGTTGCCTCGCGCGCTCTCGAGGGAGAGCGGCTCGAGGTCTGGCGGCTGCGTCTCGCGTGACCTTGGCCACTACGTGTGGCGCTCGGCGTAGCTCAGCACGGCGTCCAAGAACCGTCGACCGTCCCCGAACCCTTCGGGCGAACCCTCCCGGGTCCAGTCGGGGGCCTGGGCGCGGAAGAACGAGCGTTCGGGGTGGGGCATCAGGCCGAAGACGTTCCCCTCGGCGTTGGTGAGGCCCGCGATGTTCCCCTCGGAACCGTTCGGGTTCCAGGGGTAACTGGCCCGGGAACCGTCAGGAGCGGTCCAACGGAACAGCACCTGACCGTTCTCCTCGACCGAGCGTCGCAAGTCCTCGCTGCCGAGCACGAGCTTCCCCTCGGCGTGTGCGGAGGGAAACAGAAAGCGGGTCCCTTTCGGTAGCGACTGAAGCGGCGGAAAGATCCCGCCTTCCCAGGCCACGAACGTCGGGCGGCATTCGAAGTGGCCGGAGTCGTTGGTCATCAGCGCGGCCTCCGGGGTCACGAGGTGCCCGCCGGGGCGTCCCGGCAAAAGACCAAGCTCGGTGAGTACCTGGAAGCCGTTGCAGATTCCCCCTACGATCCGGCCGCTGCGGACGAACTCCTCGAGCTCGGCCCCGATCGAGGCCCGCACGCGGGCGGCGAAGATCGCCCCGGCGCGAACGTAGTCGCCGGCCGAGAACCCGCCGGGGACGAACAGTCCCTGGTAGTCCGAGAGCCGGCGCCGAGCCTCCGGAAGAACGTCCCGTCCTTCGAGCTGCTTCAGATGGACGACCTCGGGACGGGCCCCGAGAGTGGCGAGAGCTTCGCGGAGCTCGTCGTCGCAGTTCGTTCCCTCGATGGAAAGGATGGCGAGCGCGAGGTCACGACGGGACACGACCGACCGAGGCGAGCGACCCCTTAACCGTTGTCGCCGGCCGCCGTGCGGTCGTCTCGAGGCCCCCCGTTCCTAGGGGTGGGTCGAGGAAATGGACCCGGATGCGACTCCCCCGACGCACGACCCGTCGACCGGGAGGGAGCATGGCGAACGCCGTGGCGCCGGATAGGCTCGTGATCACCGACGAGCCTCGGAACGTGGTGTAGGCGATTCCCCGCTCGAAACGCAACGGCACGACGGTGGCCAGTCCCGGGGTCGGCGCCACTGCGTCGCTACCAAGGACCGCCCATCCGTCGGTCCATCCGGGACCGGGGCGGTGCGCAAGCCGCCGAAGGACGGGGAGAATCAGCCAGTACATGTTCGCGAGGCAGGAGGTCGGATGGCCGGGGAGCCCCACGACCAGCTTGTGGCCGCTCCGTGCGGCGAGCGTGGGTTTTCCCGCGCGCACCGCGATCCCGTGGAAGAGGAGCGTGCCCAGCTTCGGAAGGATCCGGGGGAGATGGTCCCGCTCGCCGACGGAACTCCCACCGGTCGCGAGGACGAGGTCTGCCCGAGAAAGCGCCGAGCGGATCTCCCGCTCGATCCGCGCGGGCTGGTCGGGCACCGGAGCGTGGAGCTCTGGGATCGCGCCCGCTGCGAGGATCACGGAGGCGATCGTGGCGTTGTTGCTCTCGTAGATCCGACCCTCGCCGGGGGGGTCCCCGGGGGAGAGGAGTTCGTTCCCGTTCGGGATCACCGCGACCCGGGGTGTAGCGTACACCCGGATCGTGGGGATGCCGCATGCCGCGATCGCCCCGAGCGCCGGGGCGGAAAGGACCTCGCCCCGTCGGGCGAGCACGGCACCCCGGGGAAAGTCATGACCCGGGGAGGAGACGCGGTCCCCCTTCACGATCGGTCGTCGGACTCGGACCCACTGCCCGTCGCGCTCGACCTCCTCGAAGATGACGACCGCGTCGGCGCCGTTCGGGATGGCTCCTCCGGTGGCGATCGCGACCGCCTCCCCTTTCCGAAGCCGCCGCGGGTACGATTGCTCCGCGAACACCTCTCCCACGACTCGGAACGCCGTCGGGCGGGCGCGGGTGGCTCCTTTCGTGTCGCCGCTTCGGAGGGCGTAGCCGTCCCAAGTGGTTCGGGGAAATGCGGGAACCGGCGCCGGAGCTCGGACGTCCGCGGAGAGGACCCGCCCGAACGCCTCCTCGGTGCGCACGGGATCGACGCGGTCGACCGGGTGCGTTGCGGTGAGCAGGCGACGCCGCGCCACCTCGACCGGCGTCAGGTGCCCGAACGCATGCATCTCCATCGACGCAGCTACCTCGTCCCTTCGATCCAGCGGGCGGAACTCCGAGTGCCGGCGGTGAGGCACGCCGCCAGCGGCTGACCCGCAAACCATCCCGCGTAGAATCCGCCGCGGAAGGCGTCCCCGGCTCCGACCAAACTGCGAACGCGCCTTGGCCGCGCGGCGCGAACGTGCACGGTCGCGGCCCGGGAAAAGGCCGACGCGCCCCGGTCCCCTTCGGTTCGGACCACGAGCGGCACGTACACGAGCAGCTCTTCGACGCGGGCGGCGCCCATGAACTCCATCGCCCGGGAGATCTCCGAGCGGTTGCCGAACAGGAGTTCCGAGCCACGGAGCAGCTCCCGGAACGACCGACGGTCCCAGCGGTAATGGATCTCCTGCGCCGGGTCGGCCGCCACCTTGAGCCCGCGGGCCCGCGCCGCCTTCTGGAGGCGAAGCTGGAACCGTGGGTCGGCGGTGGTCAAGTGGAGCCATGAGTACTCGGCGAGCCACGACGTCGGAACCTCCGCGCCCGAGGCGTCTCCCATCACTCCTTGGTCGATGAGCGTCCGCTGGGCCCCCCCGCGATCCTCGATGATGTAGCAGGTCGGCGTCGGCTGACCTCGTACCCGTTCGAGGCCGCGCACATCCACGCCCGCACGCGTGAGGGCCGTGACATAGTCCGTCGGGAACCCGTCCCCGACCCGGGCGACCAGCCCGGTGGCCACCCCGAGGCGGGAGGCCGCGCGGACGATGTTGGTCGCCGTTCCTCCGAGCTCGGCCCGCCCCCCGAGCACGGGAACCGTTCGGTCTGCAGCGGGGAACGATTTCACCGATAGGAACCGGTCGATGATGACGTGGCCGGAAACGAGCAGGTCCCGTGGCCGTTCGACCATCGATCCCGTCATCGTTCGCGGCGTCGGGTGAACCCTCGGTACCCTTATCGCTTGGGGGAACCCGCGGAGCCGCTTAAGTCGCTAAGAGGATGCCGCCGGCCGAACGATGCTCGTGGTCGGAGCGATCCTGGACATCGAAGGCGCCCGACCGGCGTATGTCCGCCTCCGCCACGGTCGCGTGACCGAGGTGGGGGTCCGCGGTACAGAAGGACGCCGTCGCGGCGAGCGAGTCGTCCGCGGAATCGTTGTCCCGGCCCCCGTCAACGCCCACACTCACCTCGGCGACTCGGTCTCCGTCCGGGAGCCGCCGCCCGGTCCCGTGTCGAAGCTCATCCAGCCGCCCCACGGCTACAAGTTCCGGCTGCTCGCGAATGCCTCGCGCGAGGAGAAGGTAGCCGCGATCCGCGCCGCCCTCCGCCGAATGGAACGCGAGGGGGTGGCCGTGACCGTCGACTTCCGCGAAGAAGGAAGACCGGGGGTCGAGCTGCTCCGGACCGCGGCGCAGGGCCGCTCGATCCGCGTGCTGGCGCTCGGCCGGCCCCTCGCGCGGCCGGTCGACCGTTCGGAATTGGACCGCCTCCTTTCGGTCGCCGACGGCGTGGGCCTGTCGAGCGCTCGGGACGAGACGGACTACAGCCGCCGTACGATCGCTCGGGCCTGCCGGGCCCGCGGGCGGAAGTTCGCCCTCCACGCGAGCGAAGCGGTCCGGGAGCGGCCGGATCGCTACCTCGACCCTCGCCCGGACCTCCTCATCCACCTCGCGAAGGCGACCCGAGACGACCTCGCGGCCGTCCGGGACGAACGAGTGTCGGTCGCGGTCTGTCCCCGGTCCAACGCGCTCTTTGCGCGTCAGCCGGACCTGGAGGCGATGGAACATCTCGGTCTCTCCGTGCTGTTGGGCACGGACAACGCGATGTTCCACGCCCCGTCCCTGTGGCACGAGATGGAGTTTGCCTACGTCGCGTCCCGGCTGAAACGACGACCCGTCTCGGCGGCGTTTCTCGCGCGGGCCGCCCTCGTGGAGCCGTGGGCGTGGCTCGGAGAGCCCGAGGCCGCGCTCGTCGGGCCGGGGATGCCCCATCCTCCGGTCGTCCTGCGGCTACCTCCGGACGACCCGGCGTACCAGGTCGTCACGCGGACCACCGAACACCTTATGGCCCGGTTCCGGCCCCCGGCTCGACGCCCAAGCTCCGACCGATGAAGAGCGACGAGCTGTTCGCACTGTTGCGCCGCCGTGGGGTATTCTGGCCGAGCGCCGAGATCTACGGGGGCGCCCAGGGCCTCTACGACTACGGTCCTCTCGGGGCCGCCCTGAAGCGCCGCATCGAGGAGGCCTGGACGGCCTGGTTCGTGGGGATGTCCCACGACTACTACCTCATTGACCCCACCGAGATCCTCCCCGAGGCGGTCGTGCGCGCGTCCGGCCACCTGGAGAACTTCACCGACCCCGAGGTCACCTGCGAAAGTTGTCACTCCGCCTTCCGGGCCGACACGGTCCTCGAGAAGATCCGCCCCGAGGGTGTGGACGGTCTGACCTCGAAGGAGATCGAGGAGATCGTGCGCGCCCGGGGCGTGAAATGCCCGAACTGCGGCGCGAAGACGCTGAGCGTCCCGCCCCCGTTCAACATGATGTTCGGCCTAGACTACGGGGTCACCGGGCACGAGCGCGTCTACCTGCGCCCCGAGACCGCGCAGAGCAGTTACCTCGCGTTCTCCCGGATGTGGGACGTCGGCCGGCACGCGCTCCCGCTCGGCATCGCCATCATCGGCAAGGCGTACCGGAACGAGATCGCGCCGCGCCAGATGCTGTTCCGGATGCGTTCGTTCGAGCAGGCCGAGCTCCAGGTCTTCTTCGACCCGGAGCACTTCCCCTTGCCGTTCGACCGGGTCGCGGAGGACGTGCTCCCGGTCGTTCGGGCCGCCCGTCGGCTCGCCGGCTCGGAAGAGGTCGAACTCGTCCGCGCGGGGGACCTCGTCTCCTCGGGGGGATTTCCGGACTTCTACGTCTACCATCTCGTGCACACCTTCCGGTTCTTCCGGGACGTCCTCGGGATTCCGGCGGAGAGGATCCGGCTGTTCGAGAAGTCCGACCAGGAGCGGGCGTTCTACAACCGGATCCAACTCGACATCGAGGTGCGCCTCGACAGCATGGGCGGGTTCAAGGAGATCGGCGCCGTTCACTACCGCGGAGACTACGACCTCGGGCGGCACGGCCAGGGGTCGGGGAAGGACCTCTCGGTCACCTTGACCGGGGGCCGCACCGTGCTTCCCCACGTCCTCGAGCTCACGTACGGCGTCGACCGCAGCCTCTGGGCGCTCGCCGATGTCCACCTCGGGAAGGACGGCGAGCGGACCGTCTGGCGCCTCCCGTCGTACCTGGCGCCCGTCCCCGTCGGGGTGTTCCCGCTGATCGCCAAGGAGCAGGCCGGGTTCGCCGAGGACCTTTCGGACGACCTCGCGGCTGCTGGGATCCCGAACCAGTACGACGATGCCGGTACGATCGGGAAACGGTACGCCCGGATGGACGAGGCGGGGACCCCGTTCTGCGTCACCGTGGATTCGGAGACGGTCGCCGAGGGACCGAACCACGGTACCGTCACGGTCCGGTCGCGCGATACGAAGGCCCAGGATCGGGTGCCGTCGGCCGAACTGCCGGGACGACTGGCGCCGTTCTTCCGGCCCCCGCGGCCGAAGCGGCGGTGAGCGGCACCCCGGGTTCTGGGGCAAGACAACGGATATATCTCGCGTCCCGGTGATGTCGTTCCTATGGCGACCGGAGGCGGTGATACCCCGCAACCCACCGGGGCGGCGACTCCCCTCGCGGCCCGGCGGTCCCGCTGGATCGGTCAACAGTACGCGGACATCACGAAACTGCGCGAGATCGCGGCCCGCCACGACCGGGCGGCCGCGCGCGCCCAGCAACGGGTGGCCCGATTGAACACCCACATCGAGAAGCTCCGCCATCAGGCGACGCTCCTGCGGGAGAAGAGTCAGCGCGCCCTCGCCCAGATTCCCGAGATCGAGCAGCAGATGAAGCAGCACGAACGGGACATCGACGCGGCGACGAACCGCACCGGGGGCGCCCCGGTCGGCTCCGACGTGACCGGTCTCCACTATCGTGTCCGGAAGCTCCAGCAGAAGGTGGTCGACCGCCAGCAGAAGGCCCGCGCCCTCGAGCTACGCGCCGCTACCAAGACACAAAAGACCGCCGAGCTGAAGGTCAAGGTCGACCGCTACGTGGAGACCGCGCGCCTCGAAGAGCAGGAGGCGATCGCGTACCGCCAGCGGGCGGACCGGCTGCAGATGGTCACGGAGCACGACGTCGCGGACCACCTCAAGGCGACCGCGACCGACGCGAAACCTCCGGCGGACGAGCCCCCGCCCTCGCTATGAAGCTCATCGTCACCGTCGGAATGCCCGGTTCGGGCAAGGACGAGCTCGTCGGCGTCGCCCGGTCGATGGGCCTCGCGACCCTCAAGATGGGCGACCTCGTCCGGGACGAGACCCGCCGTCGGGGTCTTCAGGTCACGAACGCGAACGTCGCCCGCATCGCGTCCGAGGAGCGCGACAAGCACGGCGCCGGGGTCTGGGCGCAACGGGCGATCCCGAAACTCACCGAGACGAGGATGCTCGTCGACGGATGCCGCTCGGACGCCGAGGTGACGGTGTTCCGGCATAACTTCGGCGACCTGTTCGTCCTGGGGATCTTCGCCTCGCCCGAGACCCGGCACGACCGTATGGCGAGCCGCAGCCGGTCGGACGACGCGACCGACCTCCAGGAGTTCTACGACCGCGACCGGCGGGAACTCAAGTGGGGGATCGGCAACGCCTTCTCGCTCGCGGACGGCATGCTGGTCAACGAGGGCTCGCTCGACGACTTCCGCCGGGCCGGTCGCGCGATGCTCGAGCGGATCCTCGCCCGCGAAGAGTGAGCCGCCGCCGCTGCCCCCGTCACGGGGGCGCGGCGGAAGGTCCTTGGGCCAACAGGTTGCGCACCGAATCGAAACGCTCCCGGTCGACCACGACCGCGAGGGGCCGCCGCTCCGCCGTGAGTGCGGGGACCTGCCGAGCGAGATACCAATCGCGCGCGGCGGCGAACTTCTGGGAGCCCCGGCCGGAGGCGACCTCGTGGTCCCACTGGAGGGCGAACTCATCCGGGGTCGACGGCGTGGGGGGACTCCGCGAGACCTTCCGTTCCCGGACCGTTCGACGGACGAGCTCCACGTACCCGATGTGCTCCGCGAACAGCGCGGCGGTCTGGTCGTCGTCGGGGTCGAGGGGCACCGCCGGCACGCCGCCGGCGTGCGCCCAGCGCAGCACCTCCACGAACGACGGGTTCGGGACCCGTACCTCCCCGAATCGGACCAGCCCCCGGACCTCGCTCGACTCGGTGTTCGTGAGGGGGACGACGGGCTCGGCCTCTGCGAGGACGAAGTAGTCGCGCAGGCTCTGAAGTTCCCCGCTCGATAGGCCTAGGCCGACCTGTGCCGGTGCGAACGATTCGAGCTCCGTCAGCACCTGGGGAACTTCGGTGGTCAGCCCTCGCACAGGAGCGACCAGAAGGAGTCCCGGAGTCTGGGCGAAGCGCGCGGTGATCACGGGCCTTCCCGTTCGGTGATCTCCTCGATGAGCTCGTCCGGGTCGCGGTGGCGACGCAACTCGGTGATGGTCAGGATCGGGAGGCCGGCGATGGCCGCACGCGGTGCCGGGTCGCGGACGACGAACAGTGCGTGCCCCTCGGCGACCCTCGCGAGACCGTGGAGCACCTCGGCCCGGTGGAGCGCGGTCCGAAGACTCCCTGCGGCGGCCAAGAGTACGTCGGGAGTGCGGGCGAGCGCGTCGAACGGCGCGCGTACCGTCACGGTGACCTCGAGCCCCATCCCGTCGAGTTGCCGCAGGACACCGTCGCGAAGCGCGTCGCCCGTGCGCGGAAGGGGCCGGCCCGTCTCCTCTTCCTCCTCGTCCTTTTCCTCATCGGCGGCGTCCGCGTCACGGACCCGGGCGGTCCAGTCGAAGAGGTCAATCGGCCGAACGATCGTCTCTCCGAGGAACGTCTCGATCCGTTCGACCACCAGCGCTTCCGCCCCCGCGCTCTCCTCGTAGAGTTGGATCGCGCGTCGGGAGACCCCGGCGATGCTCGCGAGGGTCCCGAGCGACAGGCCCCGTTCGCTGCGGAGTGCCCGCAGGCGGGGTCCGTCCACCTGTGCGAACGTGCCTCCGGGGCTCGCGTACAGGAACGGGGGAAGCGCCTTCTCGAGGAATTCCTGGAGTGTCTCCTCGTTGAT
>Ga0187769_10000792_pt1 | contig 17465 bp, 20 predicted proteins | sample 0116_SJ02_MP02_1_FD_133140 | JGI IMG/M metagenome (GOLD analysis project Ga0187769, IMG submission 133140) | Tropical peat soil microbial communities from peatlands in Department of Meta, Colombia - 0116_SJ02_MP02_10_MG | ecosystem: Environmental > Terrestrial > Soil > Wetlands > Peat | place... | reverse complement strand
TTGCTAGGCAGTAACGTTTTGGCACCATTTCGGCACTTTCCCGTTGTAGACGAGTAACCCCCTCGCTACGTTAGCCATTGGCCTGTGCTGTCTTAACAACGCAGAGCACGCACGCGTCCGTAAAAATAGCTCGCTATTGCGAGCAGGCGGACGGCGGCGTCTTGGCCGCATAGCTATGGCTATTGGAGCCTATATCCACGGGACACCGATACGGCGAAAGCGCCAGCTGGTGTGTCGTGTTGTAGCCGAGCAGGCAGTGGCGGTGCCGATTGGCGGCGATCCAGCCGACCAGGGCTCGGTTTATACGTTCAACGAATCGGGCACGACCCTGTGGACCATGATCGAAGCCGGAGGCAGCATCGCGGACCTCGCGGAGTACCTGCAACACGAGTATAGGCTCTCGGGGGAGCAGGCGGCAGCGGACGCGATGGAATTCGTCGCTGAACTGGCAGAGGAAGGATTGATCGAGCCCGCTTAGGCAGCGTGGCACCGTGGCTTGGGCAGCCGGGGACTTGGGATGATCAAAACATACGGTCTAGAGGTCCTCATTCGCAATCGCGCCGTTTACAGGCGCCTGGGCAAAGGAATATCGTCCGAGCCCTCCCTCTTCTTCTGCAGCACCACACAACATCTCGAAGGGAAGCGGCCGCATATGCGCAGCACCCTTCTAGCCCGAACTTTGGCCAAGCGTCAAAGAACCGACCTTGGCCAAGTGTGTGGGAGGTCAGGGCAAGGCGGTTGTGGGGTTCGGCTTACGCAAGCAGCAATTCGATGAGCGAAAGAACGCACGAGCGAGCGACGACACCCGACAGCGCGTCGCGCAAGACGCGGAAAGGCAGGAAGGCTTATGAAAAGCCCGCCTTTCAGCACGAGCGCGTCTTCGAGACGATGGCGCTGGCGTGCGGAAAGCTTTCGCCGACCCAGTTCCAGTGTCGTTTCAACCGAAAGAATTCGTGATTTTGCGCGAGAAGGAGAGGAATGGCGACGCAACCGCGAACGACCGTTGAAATCGAGCTTGCAGAAGAGGTTCTGCGATCATTCGGCGAACTGCAGTTCGTGGCCCGCGGCACGAGCATGGTCCCCGCCATTTTCCCCGGGGACACGCTTGTGATCACAAGGAACCCCCATGCGCGCGTGCGCTGCGGGCACGTAATGCTGGCGTCGCGCGACGGCCGCTTTTTTGCCCACCGCGTCGTCGGCAAGACGAACGCGGGGGGCCGACATCTTGTTTTCATGCGTGGCGACGCACTCTTGGATAACGATCCGCCCGTACCGGATCAGGACCTTCTTGGACGAGTCACAGCGGTTATCCGGCGTGGAAGGCGCATCGAGCTTGAGGAAGAACGCCCGGAAACGACAAGCTTTTTTCGATCGATCATCCAGCGATCGGACCTATTCGCCACTCTCCTGGTGCAGTGGAATTCACTGTGGAATCGTATTGCGCAAGGGGCAGCGAGCGTTCCCCCGCAACTCACAGAAAACCTCGCGGAGTGCAGCGATGAGCGCTGAATCCCTGGCACTGATTTCCGCCACTTCGCCTGTATCAACCGCTGCCGGTGTCACGGTGGAAATCGGAGGCATCCCGATCCTTTTGCGGTCGGATGACGCTGAATTCCGATGGATGGTCGAACAGCGCTACGCCAGCTTCGTGAACACTTGCTTTGAGCCGAGATACCAATTCGAAATCGACCTGCGTCCCCCTGCCGAACCCTCTGATGAAGACGCGCATGTTACCCGTGACGGACGGTTGTGGCGGTTTGAGCGCGGCGATTTCCGGGCGGAGTGGGACCCGCAATTATGCCGAGGCTGGGTTCGCCAGACGCCGAATCCGTACTCAATTGATACGATTCTCCGCATCGTCCATTCGCTCGTGCTGGCCGAGGAGGGCGGTTTTCTCGTGCATGCGGCAAGCGCGGTTCGGTCTGGCTCCGCGTACATCTTCACGGGAGTCTCGGGCGCGGGCAAGACCACGATCTCGCGCCTCGCTCCGGAAAACGTCGCTGTGCTGACGGACGAAATTTCCTACGTGCGCCGGGGCAGGAATGGCTATCGCGCCTATGGCACTCCCTTCGCGGGCGAACTTGCGCGTGTCGGTGAGAACCTATCAGCGCCGCTCGGCGCTCTCTATTTCTTGGAGAAAGGGCCGGCAAATCGCCTCGAGCCCATTGATGACGCCACAGCCGCACGACTCCTGCTGCGCAACATCCTGTTTTTCGCCCACGATGACGAGCTCGTAAAGCTTGTCTTCGATGCGGCGTTCGAATTCGTCTCGAATGTTCCGGTGTTTCGATTTGTCTTCACTCCCGATTCGCGCGCTTGGGATATGGTCGGATGAGCGAGAAGTACATCGCGCGCAGCCCCGCCGTCGCCTCGCGCGTGCTCGACGGTGAGATTGTGATCATGTCCGCGATCGACTCGACGCTGTTCAGCCTCAGCGAGGTCGCGACGATCATCTGGCAGGCCGCCGATGGCCAGACGCCGCTCTCCGAAATCGTCCACAAGCGCATCTGCGCTGAGTTCGATGTCTCGCCCGAGGAAGCCTACCGCGACGCCGAGGCATTCGTCGAAGACCTCGCACAGCACGGAATCCTTCGCGTCTCCAGCAAGCCGTTGGAGATCGACATTCCGGTGGTCCTGGAGGATTCGTGGGCCTGATGCAGGATCTGAATCGCAAGGCCCTGCGGTTGGGGATTCCGCTCAGCGTGCACCTCGATGTGACCTACCGGTGCAACGAACGCTGCGAGCACTGCTACCTCGACCACGACGACCACGGCGAAATGACCACGGGTGAAATCCGCGGCCTTCTCGATCAGCTTGCCGAAGCCGGCGTTTTCTTCCTGACGCTCAGCGGCGGGGAGCCGCTTGTGCGAAGGGACTGCTTCGAGATAATCAGGTACGCCCGGTCGCTCGGATTCAACGTCAAATTCAAGACTAACGCAGTGATGATTCGCGAAAGGGAAGCGCGTCGCCTCCGCGCGCTCGGTGTCGAGCAGGTGCAGATCAGCGTGTATTCGCACCGGCCGGAAGTTCACGACGAAATCACCAAGCTGCCCGGATCGCTGAAGCGCACGGTCGCGGGCATTCGGCTGCTCAAGGCTGCAGGGTTAAAAGTGACGCTCGCAAACGTGCTGATGCGCGCCAATTTCGAGGATGGCGAGGGTGTGCGCCTGCTCGCCGCAGAGCTCGGCGCTCATTACACGGTTGACCCGACCGTCACCCCAATGATGGACGGAAACACTTCTGTCCTCCGGCACCGCATTCCAGCCGGTTCTCTACGGACCGTGTTTCACGACCCTAATCTTGTCGAGGACGTCGAGAGTTTTTGCGCCCCACCCGCACCCGTGGATGACGACATTCGCGAGGGCCTGCCGTGCAGCGCGGGGCATACCGCTTGCTACATTTCGCCTTATGGCGATCTCTACCCGTGCGTGCAATTTCCTTTCCGGTGCGGGAGCGTGCGCCGCGAGAGGTTTCTCGATCTCTGGCAAAACTCGCCGCAACTCGCGGAAGTCCGGTCGATTCGCGGCAAGGACCTTACCACTTGCTCATCCTGTTCGCACCTGGGCACGTGCACGCGCTGCCCCGGCCTTGCCTACATGGAAGGCGACATGCGCGGCCCGTCGTCCGCCGATTGCGAGAAGTCGTTCGTTCGCACCGGCATTGTCACTGCCGGCATGATCGCCCGCGAGACGACCGCAATTCCGATGGCGGGCCTCGTTCAGATCAAGCCTCTGATCCAAGCCAGCCCCTGAGAGTCTCCGCATTTCTATGTGGCGCTTCTCTCTTCTGCGGTACGATTTCGGGCTATGCCATCGAAACTCGACCAGACGGGCCGCGCCTTCACCCGCACTCTGACGATTCGGACGTCTCGCCGCACCGAACTCAAAGACGTCACGGACGAGATCGAGGCCGTCGTACGGGACTCCGGCTGCTCGCACGGCCTCTGCCATCTTTACGTCCCGCACACAACCGCGGGTTTGCTCATCAACGAAGGTGACGATCCTGCCGTGGCACGCGACATCGAATCCACGCTCGACCGCCTCGTCCCGCGATCGCCCTCCTACGCCCACGCTGAAGGCAATGCCGACTCGCACATCAAGACCGCGCTGGTCGGCTCGTCCGAGACCGTATGGGTTGAGAACGGCCGGCTCATGCTCGGACGCTGGCAGGCAATCTTCTTTGCTGAATTCGACGGCCCGCGCTCGCGAGAATTGCGCGTGAAGATCGTTCCAAGCTGAGCACGCGGTCTCCGCCTGGCGTACAATTCTTCCGTCATGTCCTTCAAGTCCGGGTTTATCGCGATTGTCGGCCGTCCCAATGCCGGAAAGTCCACGCTGGTGAACACGCTCGTGGGCCGCAAGGTGTCGATCGTTTCGCCGCGCCCGCAAACCACGCGCAATCGCATCCTCGGCATCCTCAATCGCGAGTACGCTCAAATCGTTTTGATCGACACTCCCGGGATTCATAAGCCCGAAAACATTTTGAACCGGCAGATGGTGGATGAGCTCGAGCAGGCGACCGAAGGGATCGACATCCTGTCATTGATTGTTGACGCGTCCGTGGATTTTGGCCCCGGTGACCGCTTCTCGCTCGAATGGATTCGACGCTTCCACGGCCCCGTGTTTCTGCTTCTCAACAAAGTGGACCGCGTCAGGAAGCTGCTTCTGCTTCCGCTGATCGACCGCTACCGCCGCGCCTTCGAATTCGCCGAGATATTTCCGATTTCGGCGCTCACGGGCGAGGGCTGCTTCGACCTGGTCAAAGCATGGCTGAAATGCCTGCCCGAGGCTCCGCCGCACTTCCCGACGGACCAATACACGGATCAGCCGGAGCGCTTTCTCGTTTCAGAAATTATCCGCGAGAAAGCCATCCTCGCTACCCGTGAGGAAGTTCCGCACGCAATCGCAGTCCTTGTGGACAGTTTCGATGAGCGGACTGACGTGATCAAGATTCGCGCAACCCTCTACGTCGAAAGGGAAGGCCAGAAGGGGATTCTGATCGGCAAGGGCGGCGAGACCATGAAGAAGATCGGCACCGAGGCCCGCAAAGAGCTGGAGGAGATCCTCGGCGCGCACATTTTTCTGGAGCTTGTTGTTCAGGTTCAGCCGAACTGGCGCCAGAATCAGGCGCTCGTCCGCCAACTCGATTGGCATCGCCAGCTCGAGGAGCTGGGCGAAATGCAGAGCGAAGAGACCGAGCCCTAGGGCGTTACCACGTCGAGGTCGTGCGCGATAATCACCGTGCCGCCGTATCCCTTGCGCAGCGTTCCAATCAGGTCCGCGTCCGTTGTCCCGCTCATGAAGACGCAGTGGGTGATCACGAGTGTCTTCGCCCGCGCCCGTGTGGCGATATCCGCGAGTTGGACGGCTGAGGTGTGAAATGCCGCCATATACTGCGCCCAGCGTTCTGGCGGCTGCGTCCCGTTTGCCGGCGCGCCGACGTATACTTCGTGAATCAGCAGATCGCATCCATTGCAAGCCTGCACCACATTTTCCGAAGGAGCTGTATCGCCCGAATAGACGATGCTCCTTCCGCCCGCATCGAACCGGTAGCCGAAGGCCACCGGCCAGCTCCCATGCGGCACCTGGAACGCCGTCACCTTCACGTTCGCGTCCTGATAGGCGAGCCCGGGCTTGAGTTCGTGCGCGTTCACTTTGTACCCTGTGGTGTTCGCCTGTTCCAGACCCGTCGTGCGAATGTGGATGTCTTCCGCGTAAGCCTTGAGTATGTTTTCCGCCATCGCCGCAATTCCCGGTGGGCCATACAACTCCACGGGAGTCTTTCGGCCCATTACCCAGGGCGTCAAAAAGAGGTCCGGCAAGCCAAGCGTGTGGTCCGAGTGGAGGTGGGAAACGAAGGCGATGTCTAGTCCGCGCGGCTCAAGGGCGCGAACGCCGTTGGAATAGGCCGCGCTCGCCTGCCGCACCACGCCGACCCCCACATCCACAAGATAGGCTTTGTCCCCGGCGATCACTGCCAGGCCCGGCCCTTGACGGTTCGGCGTCGGCCCCGGCGTCCCCGTCCCTAGGAAAACGACGAAAGGTGTGCCAAGGGCCTGCACACCGCCGGTAGCTTCCTGACCTGTGGAGGCAGCGGAGAGTAAAAGGCTTGCCCCCGCGGCAAAGGCAATGAAGAGGGTCGAACTCGGCACATATCTGCTGACAGTCTTAATCACTTGTAGGTTCCCTGGTCCCTATCAGGAAGCCTTTGACGGCGCGATGCCCAGCGAGCGCATCTTGCGGTAGAGATGACTGCGTTCGAGCCCAAGCGCGGACGCAGTCTTGGTCATGTTCCAGCGGTTCTCCTCGAGCTTTCGCAGCACGAATTCCCGCTCATAGGCCGAGCGCGCTTCCTGCAGGCTTTCGTATGGCCTCTGCGGGCTTTTCGTTGCGCCGCGGAAAAGTTCAGGCGGCAAGTGATGTGGTTCGATCCGCGGCGATGGGCACATGATGACTAGGCGCTCGACAAGGTTCTTCAGCTCCCGCACGTTTCCGGGCCATGGATAAGCAAGCAGAATGTCCATTGCCGCCGGTGTGAACTCCTTCGGTTTCTTCCCGTGCGCCTCGCAGAACTCGTTCAGGAAATGCGCAGCCAGAATGGGAATATCTTCGGGCCGCTCGCGCAGCGCCGGGACGTAAAAAGGGATCACGTTCAGACGGTAGAAAAGGTCTTCACGAAACGCGTTCCTGGCAATCTCGTCTTCTAGCTTCTTGTTCGTCGCCGCGATCACGCGCACATCTACCGTCACGGGTACATTCGATCCCAACGGCTCGACGCGCTGCTCTTCCAGAACGCGCAGGACCTTCGATTGAGTCTTCAGGCTCATGTCGCCCACTTCATCGAGAAAAAGCGTCCCACCGTCCGCCTTCTGAAATTTGCCCACTTTATCTTCGCTCGCACCGGTGAAGCTGCCCTTGCGATGCCCGAACATTTCGGACTCGATCAGCTCTTCAGGAATCGCCGCGCAGTTGACTTCGACGAAGGGCATTCCGCTTCGCGCGCTGTTCGCGTGCAGCGCCCGCGCCACAAGCTCCTTGCCCGTTCCGCTCTCGCCATAGATAAGGACGCGCCCGCTTGTCGGAGCCGTCAAGGCGATCTGCTGTCGGAGAGCTTTCATCGGCACGCTCGATCCCAGAATCTGGTATCGCTCCTCGAGCTCTGCCCGCAAGCGGCGGTTCTCTTCCTCCAGGCGCATGTATTCGAGCGCGTTGCGCACCACGACAACGATCTTTTCCAGCGACAAAGGTTTTTCAACGAAATCGAATGCGCCGAGCTTCGTCGCGCGCACGGCCGTTTCAATATTTCCGTGGCCCGAGATCATTACCGCCATCGGCGCGTCGTCCTTAGATTGGAGCTGCTCAAGCGTCTCGAGCCCGTCCATCCCAGGTAGCCACACGTCGAGCAGCACGAGATCGAAGCCGCCGCGCGCGACGCGTTCGAGGCACTCCTCGCCGGTCGCCACGCTTTCGACTTTGTATCCCTCATCGCGGAGCAACGCACCGAGCGATTCGCGGATTCCGCTCTCGTCGTCAACAATGAGAATGGATGCAGACATAGGCTAGGCCGCCGAAGTTCCCGCCTGCGCTGGAGTGGGTGTGGCTTCCAAAGCGGGAAAGCGAATCACAAATCGCGCGCCCATCGGCACGTTGTCCTCGACGCGAATCGAACCGTTGTGCTCCGCGATGATGCGGCTCGCGATCGCGAGTCCCAGACCGGTGCCGCGGTCTTTCGTCGAGAAGTGCGGTAGGAACAGCTTTTCCTTATCGGCAGGAGAAATACCGTGCCCGCTGTCGGAGATTTCGATTTCAACGGCGTCGCCGTCGCTTTCGATCCGCGTCGCGATACGCAACTGCTTCACTGCGGAGCCCTCCATCGCCTCTGCCGCGTTGTCGATCAGGTTGGCGATCACCTGGCGCAGTAGTTCGGGGTCCGCCTTGACCTGTGGCAGCGAGGGAGCTAGGTTGGCGCGCACGCTGATTCCGTCGAGGCGCCCCTTGAACATTTCAAGCGCTCCTTCGACGATCGTGTTCAGATCCGCGGGGGCGAGCCGCGCAGCAGGGAAGCGAGCGAATTGCGAGAACTCATTTACCAGAGATTCGAGCGATTGGACCTCGCGTTCGATCAGCCCGGCGCACTCCGCCGCGAGCTTTTCGAACTCCGTTGGCATAGCGCCCCGGCGGCTCACCTGCGCCCGCTCGAGAAACCGCAACAGCCGCTGTGCCGAAAGCTGGATGGGGGTGAGCGGATTCTTGATCTCGTGCGCGATCCTCTGCGCTACTTCCTGCCAGGCGGCCGCCTTCTGCGCCTGCAGCAGGTCCGTCAGGTCGTCGATCACGACTACGAATCCCGGGTTCGACCGCCGCGGTCCGAGCGAACTCACGGTCACGGCCGCCCGCACCAGCCGCCCGCCGACGGCGATCTCGATCACGCGCGAAGCCGCGCCCATGCGCAGAGACCGCCGCATCAGATGAAGAACATAGCGCGAGGCCTCGTCGCCTAACAGGTCTTGCAGCGTACGCGCATCCCGCGCATGTTCGCCGAGAATTGTCACAGTCGCCGTATTCGTGCTCGCCACATTGCCCGATGCGTCGAGAGAGACGACGCCCGTCGGGATGTTCTCGAGGATCGCTTCCATCAATTCGCGTCGCCGTTCGCGCTCCTCAATCGCCTGCTCGAGGCTCTGAGTGAACTCATTGATCTGCCGCCGCCCCTCGCCCAACTGTTCGCTCATCCGGTTGAAAGACCGCGCGAGCGTGCCAAGTTCGTCCCGCGCCTGCACGTCGATGCGGTGATCGAAATTCCCCCGCGAAATCTCGCGTGTCGCCTCCGCGAGCGCCTGAATCGGAACGGTGACCAACTTTGAAAGCCTCAGAGTCAGCCAGACAGTTACGAAGAACACCAGCACGTTGATCAGGAGCAAGATCACCAGGTAGTTGCGCTTGTACGCGCGCATCTGCTGTTTCTGTTCGAAGTACGTCTTGGTTTCCGCCTCGATCTCCGCGTATCTCTCGAGAAAGTCGTCCGGCAGGCGTCCTGCGACATAGAGTGTGCCCCGGTGGAGGGGAGCGCGGCCAGTCATGTAGAGTTGCCCGTTCGCCTTCCAGACTTGCGCGCCGCTTCCGATAAGCTGCGCGAATTGAGGTGAGAATGCCTCGGGTGCCCGACTGGGATTCGAAGCGTTCTTGTGAGCAGTGGCGGGCTGTGCGAGGTTAACGCCCGAAGTCACTTGGCCCGTTGAGTCCGTGACCCAATACGCGTCCGCGGCGTCGCCGATTGAGAGCGAGTCAGTATTCAGATTTCCGTGCGATGTGGCCACGGCCGCTAGGTCATTCAGGCGGTCGAATTCGGCCTGACCGAAGTCTGTCAGCAGGGTCTGGCTCTTTTCGTTCGCAATTTCGAGCGGTCGCGGGAACCAAAGATTGAGCGTCCGATTGATCAGCGCGTAGCTGAAGAAGAAGAGGAACAGCACCGGCAGGAACGACAGCAACAAGGCGCCTAGAACCATCGTGACCTTAAACCGCGAACCAAGCTGGCCGCTGCGCCTTTCGGCCCAGAGCTTCCACAGGTATCGAAACAGGATCAGTCCGAATACCAGCAGCGACGCGGAAATCAGGATCGAGAGCGCAAAGAATATGGGGAAAGCGTTGCCTTCTTCAGGCTGCAAAGGGAATCGGAACGACCCCAGCGTGACGACAATGGCCGTTAGCAGCACGGCGACGATGCCGCCGATGATGGGCCACCATTGGCGCTTCGTGTGCTGGTGGGATGCGTTCAACGGCCCTCCTCCCTGTAGCGCCCCAGAGGGCATTCGCCACACAGAGGTTCCTGTGTGAAGCAGTAGTTCTTCCCTGTCTGGACGATGAGCGCGTGAAATTCGTTGAATCGCTCGACTTGGCCGGGAAACTGGCGCTCGAACATCCACCGGATGTCTTCATACTTTGTCTTTTCGTGCGCCCAACCGTGACGGACGAGCATCCGCTTCGTATATGTGTCCACCACGAACACAGGATGATTGCCCGCGTACAGCAGGATCGAATCGGCCGTCTCCGGCCCGATTCCGAACACTCCCAGCAACTTCTTCCGTAACTCCGCAGTCGGCGTGTCGAACATCCTCTTGAGCGAGCCGCGGTATTCGGCGCGCAGGAACGCGGAGAAGGTTTTCAGCTTTCGCGCCTTCTGCCGGAAATATCCGGATGGCCGGACCAGTCCCTCAAGCCGTCGAATTGAAACCTTCTCAAGGGCGGGAGGCGAAAGCAGGTCTGCCTCGCGGAGGTTCGCGAGCGCCTGTTCAACATTCTTCCATGCCGTGTTTTGGGTCAGAATTGCTCCCACGATCATCTCAAACTGCTTTTCCGCCGGCCACCAGTGCTGTGGACCGAACGCCGTGAACAGGGAGTTGAAGTATTCATCGAGTGGCGGATGACCTGTCTGAGAGGTGGAATTCATGGAAAAGCCACGATAATGGGGGCAGTTTAGCGAGTCAAGCCCTAGTGTTGCGCGAAAGCCACACTTCGTTGCATTTGAGGCGCGGGGCTGGGAATTTGCCTGAATAGGCCCTTCTAACCATTCTTGCGCTCGAATTCCTTCATGAAGCTTGCTAGCGCCTCGACGGCCTCAAGCGTCACCGCGTTGTAAATCGACGCGCGCATTCCGCCGACGGACCGATGGCCCTTCACACCAATGATCCCAGCCGCCTCGGTCTCCTTGACGAACTTCTTCTCAATGGCTTCGTCGCCCCCAGCCCCCCGGAAGACCACGTTCATCTTCGACCTGGATCCTTTCTCGACCGGGCATTGATAGTAGCCGCTCGCTTCAATCGTGTCGTAGAGGCGCTTGGCCTTTGCCTCGTTTCGCCTGGCAATCGCCGCGACGCCGCCTTCTGTCTCAATCCAATCGAGCATCAACCCCACGGCATAGACGGCAAAAGTCGAAGGTGTGTGGTAGAGGGAGCGCTCCTTCACGTGCGTGCGGTATTGCAGGATCTTCGCGATCTTGTCATTCCCGCGTTCGACTAGATCGCGCCGGACGATTACAGCAGTTACTCCGGACGGTCCGAGGTTCTTCTGCGCTCCCGCGAAGATGAGGCCGAACTGTCGCACGTCCATCGGCTTCGAAGCGATGTCCGAAGACATGTCTGCGACGAGCGGAACACTTCCCGTTGCCGGAATCTCGTTCCACTCCGTCCCCTCGATCGTGTTGTTGGTGCACATGTAAACGTAGGAGGCGTCCGGGGAGAGCGAAAGCTCCTCTTTCCGAGGTACCCGAGTAAATTTCGAACTCTCCGTCGAACCTGCGAGGCGATACTCAGCGGTTTTCTTCAGCTCTTCGATAGCCTTTGCCGTCCATGCTCCCGTGTGGAGCAGATCCACGGCCTTACCCGTCACGTAGAGATTCATCGGGACCATTGCGAATTGCAGGCTGCCTCCCCCTTGCAGGAACAAAACCGCATAGTCGTCCGGAACGCCGAGCACCCGCCGGAGCGATTTCTCCGCCTTGTCATTGATGGTCTCGAACTCGGGCGAGCGGTGGCTCATCTCCATCACGGACATGCCCGTGCCCTGATAATCCAACAGCTCCTCGCGCATTCTTTCGAGCACAGGTACGGGCAGAGCCCCGGGACCCGCGTTGAAATTGAAAGCACGCTTCAAGGCGCGCGTTGAAGCCGAAGTTGAACTCACGTTTTGCTTTCTCCCTGTGTCCGAATCCGCGCCGCCGGCGATCTCCCCCCTGCAGCGGCGCCAATCAGGATAACAGAACTGCCCGAGCCTGCGAATTCGGCGCTACATGCTTCCGAGGATGAAATTCGGTGCGTCCCGCATTATAGTGTGCGTACGGCCTGCCCGGCGGCGGGTCATTCGACCACGAGGAGAATCACGAAATGAGGATTTCACGCATTTCCAAGCTCCAGACAGTCACGTATTTGCTTCTCGCTTTTGCTTTGCTGGTTGCAGCGTCGAACGTCCCGGCGATCCACGCCGACGATCAGGCGCAGGCAGTCCCTTCAGTAGGCAGCATGGCTCCGGATTTCACTCTTCCTTCGCAGGAAGGTACGCCAATCAGCCTGCACAGCTTCCGCGGCAAGTGGGTGGTCCTGTACTTTTATCCCAAGGACCAGACCCCCGGCTGCACGATTGAAGCGCACGCATTCCAGCGCGACCAGGCCCAGTACGACGCGAAGAACGCCGTCGTCGTAGGTGTCAGCGTGGACACTGTCGAGTCGCACAAAGAGTGGTGCGCCAAGGACGGGATGAACTTCAAGATGCTTGCCGACACGGACAAGAAGGTTGTCGCCCTCTACGGTTCTACGATGACGATTCCGCAGGCACCGCAGCTCGGCACCGTGGCAGCGAGGAACACGTTCATCGTGGATCCGAGCGGCAAGATCGTAAAGGAGTTCCTGAAGGTCAATCCGACCGGGCACAGCGAGGATGTTCTCGCAGCCCTCGCCGACCTGCAGAAGGCGGGCGGACGGTAGCATCGGAGCGCGAGGCGTGGTATCAATGGGGCGGGCAGGTCAATACCTGACTGCCCCATTCTTTGGAGCGGGTTACTACCCCGGTGAGCGTGCGGCAGAACGAATTTGAATCCGTGGCGATGCCGCACTCCCGGAGCCTGCTCCGCGTGGCCCGCCGCTTGGCGACTGATCCTGCCGTCGCAGAAGACCTTGTACAGGAAACATTGCTGCGCGCCTGGCGCAGCTTTGACCAGTTTGAGCGGGGAACCAATGCCCGGGCGTGGCTCTTTCGGATTCTGTTCAACGCGTTTTATGCGCAGGGGCGGAAGGCACGATCCAGTCCTGTTCTTGTATCGCTCGACCCTCTCGGGCCGGATGTGCCTGTTCGCGGGCCGGCGGACTTCTCACTGCTCGATTCCGCCGCTCTCTCCCGCGCGTTTGATGGATTGTCCGAGGAGCACCAGACCGTGCTCCTTCTGGGCGTTGTGGAGGGGTTCACCTGCCGTGAGGCCGCGGACATTCTCGAGGTTCCTATCGGAACGGTGATGTCCCGGCTTAGCCGGGCTCGCCGGGCATTGCGCGCACGAATCGAGGCGGCCAGACCGAAAGCAAGGGGCGCCGCCTGCGCGGAGAAAGAGGCTTAGTGAACTGCACTGACATTGCGCAACTGGCTCCGCTCTACTTGAGTGGGGAGCTCGACGCCGAGCGCAAGGCTGCCTTCGCCGCCCATTGCAAGACTTGCCCCGCGTGCGGAGTGGAGCTTGCCTGGCGCCAGCAGCTCGACGGTCGCCTGCGCGAGGCCTTCACTTCGGTGACGCCGGATACGAGCCGGCTCGACCGAAGCGTTCGCGACGCGATTGCCGCCGAGCAGGGAAACGCCCTGCGATCTATCCCCCCGCCGGTGAGAGGAACGCGCCGATGGGTCATTGCAGCGATTGGCGCGGCCGCTGTCCTCTTGCTGGCTGGCTTGACCTATCGGCACCTGCTCGGATCCCGCGTCCCCCCTGTTTTTGCCGATGCGGCCCTGGACCATCAGTTGGAGGTCGTCCAGCAGCAGCCGAGACCCTGGACCACGCAGACAGAGGAAATCCTGGAGCTCGCCGACAAGCAGGGCGTTCCCGCGTCCGATGTGACCGCACTCTCGTCGGGGAGCTATCAACTGAAGGCAGCCAAACTCTGCTACCTCGACAACCGCGTCTTCCTGCACCTCGTTTTCGCGGACGGTAACCAGCAGTTTTCCATTTTCCTGCGCCAGCGATACGACCAGTCCATTGCCGGTACGCCCCGGGAGAAGGCTAACGGCAGGGAGCTTTACGCCGGGAAGTTCGGAAGCGACGGCGTGGCTGCCTTCAATACCGAAACGCTCACCGCCGTGATCGTCGCCGATCCCTCTACCGATGCGGCCTTGAAGGTCGCCCGCTTCGCTGCCTCCAAGCTCTGAAGACGCCCCTCTCAAGCGGCCTGCACCCACTCGCCTTGACCTCTTCGCACGCACCCATTAGACTGAATTTCTCTGATCTGCACTGCGGAGCCACAGGGAATGCTTCTCTCGCGAGATTACGTCGGCTACATGGCCAAGGAAGTGGTAAAGCGCCTTGTCGCCGCCAAGATGATTGAAACGAAGAACATCGAAAACCTGACGCAGCAGGTCCGCCAGGTGATGGCCGACGAAGTGACCGTGGAAGACCGCCTCAACGAGGAAGTCCGCGAAATCCTGAGCCGCTATTCGGACGAAATGCGCCGCACCGGCGTCTCATACCAGGAAATGTACAAGAAGGTGAAAGGGCAGCTCGCGCGCGAAAGGAAGCTTATCCTTCGCTAGCATGCGACTGACCCGCGAAAAGACGGTCCGAATCTCTCACCGAATCATTGACTTCCTCGTTTCCAGCCCCGACGTGGATTTCATCGAGGACCGCGACACAATCCGCCAGGAAATCGTCAACATCATCACCTCTTTGCTAAAGCTCGAAGAGCAAGTGGATACAGAAGTCCGCGCGAAGATTGGGTCGCAAAAGAAAGAAATCCTCGAGGGCAGCGAGGAGTGGGACATCCTCTACCGCAAGTATTACGCGGAGAGCCTCAAGCGGCTGGGCGTCGCCGAAGTACACGCCCGCTGATCGCAAGCTCGCCGGCTTCCCAAAACGAGAAGGGCGCTCGCCGCGGCGAACGCCCTTTGTTTTCCTTCCTCACTCCGAATTCTATGCTTCTAACTTCTACTTACTGATCCTGCGAGTCGTCCGGACGACGCTTCAGCGTCGGCTTGTCGCTGTCATCTGTCGTCTGGTCCGACCCTGAAGTTGACGTCGTATCTCCGCCGGTCGAAGTCCCGCCGCCCTTGTTCTGGTCGGTGCGCTTGCGCAGCGTCGGTTTGTTCGACTTCGAGTCCTTCACCTTGATATTCGCTTCAATCATCTGCAGGCGGCGCTTCACATTGTCGAATTCAGAAGTCGTAACGATGTACTGTTCGCGCGCCGGCAGGATTGTGGCGATCTCTTTTTGCGCCGCTTCGATGCGATCGGGCGTCGGAGGATGATCCGCGAAGACCTTGGGGATCGTTCCCGGCTGCTTCTTCTCTTCCGCCTCGATCTTCTCAAAGAACGTCACGAAGGAATTCGGGTCGTATCCCGCCTTGTACATGTATTGCAGGCCGAGGTAGTCCGCTTCGCGCTCGTAGCCGCGTGAAAACTTCAGGAACGTGACCGGGATGCCGAAGTTCATGCCCTGATAGATGGCGTATCCCGTCCAGCTATAGGGAATGAAAATCATGGCCGGAATGGCCGCGAGCTGTGTGATCGTCCGCTTGGTTTCATCTCGTGTGGCGTGCCGCGCGCAAACGTGCGCGATCTCGTGGGCCATCACGCCCGCGAGCTCCGATTCCTCGTCCGCGTGCAGGATCAAGCCGCTGTAAACATAGAAGAATCCGCCGGGCAGTGCGAACGCGTTCACCTCGTCCCCATCAATCACCTTGACCGTGAACGGCACTTGCGCATCCGAATTCCGCACGATGTTCTGAGCCACGCGGTTCACATATTCGTTCACGACGGGGTCGTCGATAAACTTCGCCATCTTATCCACTTGCTGCGCGTAGGCCTTGCCCTCTGCGATGTCATGCTGAATCGAGTAAATATCCCAGCCGTGGACCACGTTGCGGTTCCCGATGGCGTCAACATCATCCCGGCTCCCGGCTTTCACGTTCGGATTATCCTGCTGCGCCACCGGCTGGTCTCCCGACTGTTGTGTCCCTGACGGAGTGGAGGCTGGCTGGGCCGTCGAATCCTGTGTGGACTGCGGTTGCGGAGTTGTCTGCGCGGGCTGCTGTGCCGCGGTCGGTTGTGTTGGCTGCTGCTGGGCAGCCGGAGGTGCTTGCTGCTGCGTCGGCTGCTGGCCTTGCGGTGCAGCCATCGCCGGCAATACAACCAGCGACACGAATACCAGGGGCGCCACCCACTTCGCCGCAAACGGCTTATTCATTGCGACCTCCCAGAGCATCCTGCCGGCATTATACACCCACCGGGCAGGCTCCCACTGCTACGGGATAGGATGACGGCATCCCTCAAAGAGTTTCCTGGTGCCGGGGCGCTATCGGCCGCGGAGCTGCTGCTTCAGGCGCTCGATCTCGTCGCGGAGCTGCGAGACCCTTCGGGCGACAGACACTTCGTACACAAAGAACACCGCCCATACCGCAATCCATGCCGTAAAGAGAAACTGGAAGTTCTTCATCCTTCACCCTTTGTCGTGATCGGATTCCCTTCTTCCGCTCGCGATTCAATCTCGACGCGCAGCTCATCCAGCTCATATCGCAATCGCTCGAGGCGGTAGCGGTCCGTGAGCACAAGGGTCATCACCACCACAATCGCTGCCATGCACACCATCAGCACCTTCAGCATGACCGGGGCGAGGCCCGACCCTTCACCGCCGAAGAGCACCGGCTGGGGGTGCTGCGTCCTCCACAGGCGGTTCGACATGTAAACCAGCGGCACGTCGAGGAACGCGAAGATCCCGAAAATAGCGGAGAGCGAGGCGCGCCGCTGCGGGTCTTCGATTAAGCCGCGCAGCAACAGATAGGAAATATACAGCAGCCACAGAATGAACGTCGTCGTCAGCCGTGCATCCCACGTCCACCAGATGCCCCATACCGGGCGTCCCCATAGCGGCCCGGTCACCAGCCCAGCGGTGCAGCAGGCCACGCCGACCTCCGCGCCGGAAACTCCGAGCCAATCCCACTTCAATCTGTTGGTCACCAGCCAGGCGATATTGCCTGCGAAGCTGACCGCAAGCGCAATGAACATCGCCGCCCAACACGAGATGTGGAAGAACATGATCCGGTAGACTTCGCCCTGCCGGACGTCGGTCGGCGCGATAAAGAGCGCCGCGTAGCCCGCGCCGATCATCAGCAGCGCCGTCAATGCCGCGCCGGCAATCCTCGTTTTCATCGAGCGGACCTCACGCTATTCCTCCAGCAGGAAATCGGAAAGCAGCCAGGAAGCCGTCAGGAACACAATATCAAATCCGCCCAGGAATGCGAGCCAGCCCCTGTCGAGCGCCGGAATATCTGCCAGCAGCGCGGTCGTCGCCTCCACCGCGGCAATCAGCAGCGGCGCGAGGATCGGCAGCAGCAGCAAGGGCAGCAGGAGCTCGCGCATCCGTGCGTGCGACGAAATTGCCGAAAAAACAGTCCCGGTCACAACCAGACCAATCGTCCCAAGCGCGAGCACCAGCGCCATTCTTCCGGCGACGCCAGCGAGTGAAACGTTGTACAGAACCGCGAAAACCGGAACGAGGATCAGCTCGGTCACAGAAAGGAAGATGAAATTGGCAAGCATCTTTCCTAGCAGGATGGCGAATGGCGATACAGGCGCCATGCGCAGCGCGTCGAGCGTTTGGTTCGTCTGCTCGCGCGCAAACGAGGGGTGCAGCATCAGCGATCCCGCGAACAGGAACGCGATCCACAGAAGTCCCGGCCCGTACCGGCGCGACTCGGCAGGCGTGGGATCGAATGCGAAGCTGAAGA
>Ga0187769_10000791_pt1 | contig 17475 bp, 12 predicted proteins | sample 0116_SJ02_MP02_1_FD_133140 | JGI IMG/M metagenome (GOLD analysis project Ga0187769, IMG submission 133140) | Tropical peat soil microbial communities from peatlands in Department of Meta, Colombia - 0116_SJ02_MP02_10_MG | ecosystem: Environmental > Terrestrial > Soil > Wetlands > Peat | place... | reverse complement strand
GGCGACGCGAGCGCCGGGAGCGCTCCGACGACATGCTCCAATACCGGCTCTCCCGAAAACGATGTTGCATCCTTTGGCGCCAACGGCGTGCTGGGCGTTGGCCTGTTCGTCAATGATTGCGTAACGGGCGCAACTTGTCAGGCTGCTTTGCTAAGCACGCCCCTGTATTACAACTGCCCCTCCTCGGGCAACTGCAATGCTGTGGACACGCCGTCGGCGAACCAAGTATCGGACCCGGTGGCTTCGTTTGCCACGGATTTTGCCGGAGTGGTGCTGGAGATGCCAGCAATCTCAAGCACGAGCGGGGCAGACAACGTCTATGGCACGCTGGTGTTTGGAATCGACACCTCTGCCAACAATACGATCCCGAACAGCGCAAACGTGTACGTTGCTGACGGGTTTGGCGACTTCTCTGCCTCCGTCACCAGCGCGAGTCCCTATGGCGCCTCCATCGAGACCTGCGCCAATAGCTTTATTGACAGCGGCTCTAACGGTCTGTTTCTGCCAACAAGTGCGATACCCCTGCTTCCTTACGATGCAAGCGGTTGGTTTGATCCTTCAAGCCCCGAAACCTTGAGCTTGGTTGTCACCGGCGCAACCGGTATGGGGTCCCCGTCGAATTCGTCGCCAGCCATTGCGATGAGCATCGTCAACGCGGATACGACGCTCTTCACCACCGGTAACACCGCGTTTAACAATCTGGGCGGCACGGCCATAGGCGGTGGAAGCTGCGCGACAGGTGGAAGCGGCACTGAGACCGCGAACAACGCAATCGCGGGAATCGATTTGGGACTGTCGTTTTTCTACACACGACCCGTCTATGTGGCCAATGAAACGGTTGAAGTCACGGGCATCACCTTCAACCACAATAACTACACCACGCCGTTCTGGGCGTTTTGAACCACAACGCAATGACGGTCACCGCCTCAGCCATCATTGCGCGTTGGCAACGACAAAATCGGCGCCCTACGAACCTCCGCGAGAAATTTCTTAGCGAATTTCCAGCTGACTGATACTTGGGGCAATGGGGCGTTAGAGCTGCCCTATCGCAAGCGAGCGCGACGCAACATCGACGTAGCCTTACGTTTTGCCGCCGCCGATATAAACAGACCAAAGATGCGCCAGATCAGACGTGCCATCGGCGCCTTGTACTCCGCGCAGCACTTGTACGGATTTGGACCTGTCTCCGGCAAGGTAATAGGCAATGCCGAGGTGCAACTTGGCATCCTCGGGATGCTTTAAATTGCCCTTGCGAAGCCCCTTTTCCATCATCGACAGGCCTTGTTCGAACTTGCCGTTCAGAACGTAGTTGTAGCCCGTGTTAAGCAGTGCATCGCCGCCCTTGGCCTTCTCCGCATCGGCATCACCCTGGCCCAATGTTTTCAAATCTTCCGCCGCATCCCTATTGACTTTGTTTTGCAGGCGCTTGTGGCGTTCTGCCTCCGCTCCCCTTCCCAGGATTCCTGCCGCGAATCCTTGATCGATCACCTTCTTGGCCTCCGCCGGGAAGCCTGCTTCCAGTGCCAATTGGCCCATCGCCATGAAATCGGAATCGCGTTTGAGCTCGCCTAACGCCAGCTGCAAACGCAGTAAATCAAGTTCCAAGCGTTCTGCGAACCCCGGGCGATGCACAAGGTGACTGATGGCCAGCTGCCAATACTCCTTCTTCGGATAGGAGTTCAAGAGCTTCTCGAGCACGGCGCTTGAGCCCGCGCTATTGCCAAGCTTCTGATAAGAGGTCAGCAACAGTTGCAGGTGCACTTCGCTAGCTGCGCGGCCAGCTTTTTCATCCGCGTCGATGAGTGTCTTTAGTTCCGATGCTGCTTCAGCAAAATCGTTGCTCAAGTAATGCGAGTTGATCAGAAGATCCTGCATGCTCGGATCGATGCCGCCATCCTTGATGTAGCGAGCGGACCAACTTGCGGCCTTGGCGTAGTTCTTGATCTTGAAGTACGTGCCCGCAATTGCCTGAATAACGCGCAGCTGCTCAGACGCGGGCAAACGGCCGCTAGCCACCACGGACTCAAACGACGTGGCCGCAAGTTCGTCATCACCGTTGTTGGCCGCAGCCGAACCGCGCATGCGGTCAATTATGTAATTTTCGTAAGCCGTGCGATTAGGAACCGTCTCGGCCTCACGGATCTTGGCCAAGGCCTCCGCAAACTTCTTTTGCTTCATGAGCTCCTGCGCGGCTTGCAGCGGTTTGCCGACTTCTTCGCGAACGGTGTCCTTCGCTGCTGCGGAGGAAGTCGATGGTGTTTCTTCGGCACTTGCCGCTGTGGCACCTAGCCCGACCAGCATGGCGATCAAGAGCGCCACGAACGAAGCAACCGCAGCCGGCACGATCAAGAGGAAAAAACGCATTGCGGGCATTTTGTGTTAGCTACTTGACGAACTGCTCATTGCCAACTAGTCCGATCTTTTTTACTCCAATGCGCTGCGCCGAAGCCAAAACCTCGGCCACGTACTTGTAGGTAGCAAGCTTGTTCGGGCGAAGGTGCACCTCGGGCTGGTCTGGTTGGTCTGCAACCGATTGCAAGTGTGCCTGCAGGCTCGCGTGATCCGGCACAATAGTTCCGTTCCAATAAACCGTCCCATCAAAATCCACGTCAACGTCGATCACCACTGGTGGTGCGAGGGGTGGCGGAGGATGGCCAACTGGCATATTCAGATTTACCGAGTGCAGCTGGATCGGAATTGTGATGATCAACATAATGAGCAGCACCAGCATCACGTCGATAAGTGGCGTGGTATTGATATCTACCATTACGTCCGGATCACTGGCACTGCTCACCGGGCCGACCTGCATCGCCATGCTTGCACCCTTTCTTTATTGGCCAACCGCATAACCCTTCTACCTCTTGGAGCGTAGCCAATCACGCCCCAGGGCGCCTAGCCGCCCGAATTAGGCGGCGGCTCGATGATGAATCCGACTTTGACGATGCTTGCGCGCTGGCAATCGAAGACGACCCGCCCGATCGACTCATAGCGCGCATTCATGTCGCCGCGAATATGTACCTCGGGCTGCGGGTCCTTCACGGCTTCCTTTTTCAGGCGCTCGACAAGCTTCTCATTGTCAGTGATCAGTTCCTGGCCCCAGAAAACATCGCCTTCCTTGTTGATGGAAATCGTGATGTTTTCCGGCCTCGTCTTGCGCGGCTGATTGTGTTCCTTCGGCAGCTCCAGCGCCACTTCATGAAGAACCACCGGGATCGTAATTAGGAAGATGATCAGCAAGACCAGCATTACGTCAACAAGCGGCGTTGTATTAATGGTCGAGACGACCTCGTCCTCCTCGAAGTCCTCCTGACCAATATTCATTGCCATGATGAACTTGCCTGCCCTAAGCGATCAGCCTGCGATCTTGCCGCTCTGGCCGAGTAACACTAAGTGCAAGTCCGCGCCGAAAGAGCGCACGCTCTCCATGGCAACCTTATTGCGTCGGACAAGAAAGTTGTAGCCTAGAACCGCCGGAACCGCTACCGCCAAACCAAAAGCGGTCATGATCAGCGCTTCGCCCACTGGACCCGCAACTTTGTCGATTGAGGCCTGTCCGGCGATCCCGATCGCGGTAAGCGCGTGATAAATGCCCCAGACAGTTCCAAACAGACCGACAAACGGAGCTGTAGAACCCACGGTCGCCAAAAACGCGAGGCCATCTTGCAAACGGCTTTGGACGTTATCAATCGCGCGCTGCACCGACATGGAGATCCAGGTGTTAAGGTCGATTCGCTCGAGCAGCGGTCCCTCGTGTTTGTCAGTTGCACCAAGTCCAGCCTCGGCGATGTAGCGAAACGGGCTGCCGTCCTGCAGCGATTGAATGCCAGCCGTTACGGAGCCTGCTGACCAAAAGGTCTTGCGCGCGGCGCCTGCCTGACCCATTAGCTTGAACTGCTCATAAAACTTGGTAAACATGATGTACCAGCTGCCCAGCGACATGATTACCAAAATGATCAGGGTACCTCTGGATACGAAGTCCCCCGTTTTCCATAGCGCACCCAAACTGTAAGGGTTCTCGACCACCTCCTTGGTAGTCTCCACGAAAGGAGGCGGCGCGGCAGTCACCCCCGTAGCGTCCTTGCCCGCATCGGTGGTCTGCGCCAAAGCCGCTGGCAGCAACGAGCTCACCGCCAAGGCACCACTGGCTCCGACGATTGCCACCGCAAGCATGGCGATCCAACGTTTGCGAAACAACATATACCCCCTCCTTCGATTTGGCGCCGAGCCTTCCCGAAGTCGGGAAGCCCAGTAAATTACTAATCCCGCAAATTGAACGTATACGCTTGGGTTGCCCAGCCAGCCACCGGTTTGCCATCTACGGTTGCAACCTTGAAGCGACAAGACGCAATCCAATTCCTGGCCGATTCATCGAGCCTTGGATACCCGCTGGAACGGGACACCTCGATTTTGGCCGGTGAGCCGTTTATGTCGATCTGGATGCGTAAAACCAGCGTTCCCGCCTCTTGGTTACGGCGTGAGGCCATCGGGTACTGCGGCTCGGGCGTCGGACAGGACGACCGGTCAAGTGCGGCAGCGGTGGCAGCGCGCGGCGAGGGCGTAGGTCGAATCGGGACCGGACTTGGCGGCGGTGGCTTGGTAGTGATTTGGGTTATCGTGCTTTGCACGGGAGGGGCAATTGCAATCTGAATTTCCGGCGGCGGGATAAAGGGCGGCGGGGGTGGAGCTGCGATTTTGGGCGGCGGTGGCGGCGGCGCCTCCGGTGGAGGCGGGGCCCTGTGCTCCTCCACAATCTTGGTCTCAATTGGCTTCTTGATCACTTCGACAATCTTGCGCGCAAGGCCATTTACTAGTGCGTATACGGCGAGCACATGCAAAATGACAACCAAAGTAAAGCTGATCAAATGCCGTGCCGGATTGCGCTGCTGCTGCGCGTAATCCATCCCCGATGCCTCCTCAACCACTGGTACGCGGAGTTACTAGCCCCGCGCGCCTTTGCTTGATTCTTTTAGCGGACCCGATCAAGGCCGGAAGCCGCGAACAATAGATGAGCGATGAACTGGACGCACATACGTGAAATGTACACGATTGCTGTTGCATAGCAGCAACGCTAGCCCTCGCGCGGCGGGCTCCACCCGCCCGGCCCCTGAGAAGGGGTGCAGAAAAATACCTGCACGGTCGAACCCTTAGCCGCAGCGGCACGTAAAGCGAGTATCCCCAAAAGCCCGTCCCCATCCTCGAAGATACTTCGACCACAGCCCGGATCGACCCGTTCATGGCTGCGGTATTCTCTTTTCTGTCCCGCACGCCATTTTTTTACCTCGCAGGCAGTCGCTGGAGACGGAGGCCCTCATGCTGCAACGCGTAAGTCCCATGCCACCACTTGACGATGGCGATCTTCTGAGAAACCAGGCATTTATTGGCGGCAGGTGGGTGGACGGCTCGCTTGGGCGCTTTGCGGTGGTCAATCCCGCGGACGGCGGCAAAATCGCAGATGTTGCCAATTGCGGTGCCGCCGAAACACAACGCGCCATCGACGCAGCCGAACAGGCCTACCCCGCCTGGCGTGCGAAGACCGCCAAAGAGCGATGTGCGTTGATGCAGCGCTGGAACGCCCTTGCTCTGGCCGCCATATCGGATTTGGCAAAGATTCTGACCGTAGAGCAGGGCAAGCCGCTTTCTGAGGCGCGTGCCGAGCTCACCTACGGTCTGAGCTTTATCGAGTGGTTCGCGGAAGAAGCGCGTCGCGTTTACGGCGAAACAATCCCTTCGCCGTGGACCGACCGCCGCGTTCTGGTTTTGCGCGAACCGGTAGGCGTGTGCGCGGCCATCACTCCCTGGAATTTTCCCAGCGCGATGATTACGCGCAAGATCGCGCCGGCTTTAGCTGCTGGATGCACGGTTGTTCTCAAACCCGCTGAGCAAACACCGCTGTCGGCACTGGCTCTGGCCGAACTCGCGGCGCGCGCGGGGTTTCCGCCGGGCGTCATCAATATCGTAACGGCCGATGCGGATCAGAGCATCGTCGTTGGCAAAGCTCTTTGCGACTCTCCCATCGTGCGTAAGCTATCGTTCACCGGATCGACCGCGGTTGGCCGGATTCTGATGCAGCAATCTGCCCCGACGCTCAAGAAGCTCTCTCTTGAACTTGGCGGCAACGCTCCCTTCATTGTCTTTGACGATGCTGACGTAGAGGCGGCGGTCGACGGAGCACTGGCCTCCAAGTATCGAAATGCCGGTCAAACGTGCGTTTGTACGAATCGATTTTTCGTACAAGAGAAGATCTATGAACCGTTCGTTGCCCAGCTTGCGGCGCGCGCGGCACAACTGAAAGTCGGTTTCGGCCTCGAACCGGGGGTACAGCAAGGCCCCCTGATAGATGTGGCGGCACTTGAAAAGGTCGAGGCACATATTAATGACGCGGTTGCCAAGGGCGCAAAAGTCGAGACCGGCGGGCACCGGCACCACCTCGGCGGTACCTTCTTCGAGCCAACGGTGCTCTCAAATGCACGCCAGAATATGTTGCTCGCAAGAGAGGAAACCTTCGGCCCAGTAGCTCCCGTGTTTTCGTTTGCAACCGATGAGGAAGCAATAGCCGCGGCAAATTCCGTCGAGCACGGCCTTGCGGCTTATTTTTACGCACGCGATGTGGGTCGCGTAATGCGCTACGCCGAGCGCCTGGAGTACGGAATGGTCGGCGTCAATGTTGGGCTAATGACCACCGAGGTCGCGCCGTTTGGAGGCGTCAAGCAGTCGGGCTACGGAAGGGAAGGCTCACACTACGGCATCGACGACTACTTAAACATCAAGTACGTCTGCATCGGTTTGTAGACGACGTCGCAACTGGCAAACCTAATTGCGTTCTGCGCAGGGTCTATTGCTCGTGCCTATGCATGGCGCCTATTAGGAGGCGCTAACTTGTTGTCGATTCTCGCAGTTTGCGCCTAACGCTACGTTGCGACTTTGGACTGCGCGCGCTGCACGCCATCCAGGTAGTCTTCAAATTGGTCCAAGGGCATTGGTCGACCAAAGTAATAACCCTGCATGAAGTCGCAGTGATGCACGGTGTTAAGGAAATACAACTGCACATCGGTTTCGACCCCCTCGGCAACGACCCGCAGTCCTAAGTTGTGTGCCAGACCAATCGTCGCGGCGCAAATAGATGCATCGCTGTCACTTTGTTCCAGGTTCATAACGAACGACTTGTCAATCTTAAGTTGATCCAAAGGCAGGCGTTTGAGATACGAAAGAGAAGAATAGCCAGTGCCGAAGTCATCCAGAGAAAAACCGATACCTAACGCGCTAAGCGCCTTCATCTTTGCGATCGTGTCTTCAACATCGTCGACAAACAGGCTTTCGGTAAGCTCAAGTTTCAGACGCTTGGCGATGGCACCCGTGCGCTGAACGACTTCAAGGACCTGCGCCACGAAATCCGACTGGCGAATCTGCAGCGCGCTGATGTTTACAGCCACAGTCAAGTCGGCACGCTCGCGTCTCTTTGCCCAACGGGCAAGCAGCGCACACGCGCTCTGCAGTACCCAGTGCCCCATCGGAACAATCAGACCGGTAGCTTCCGCGATCGGGATAAAGTCGGCAGGCGCCACCAAACCACGGGTCGGGTGCTGCCAGCGCACCAGCGCTTCAACGCCAACGATGTGGCGAGCGCCATCTACCACCGGTTGAAAATGGAGGGCAAGCTGACCGTCTCGAATCGCTGTACGCAGGTCCGCCTCAAGCGCCGACTGCGCAGCAATCGTCGATTGCGACTTGGGGTCAAAAAAGCGCAGCGCATTACGGCCCGCCGCCTTAGCCTGGTACATCGCCATGTCCGCTTGCTTGAGCAGTTCTTCCTCGGCGATAGGCCGGTCGCCAAATATTGCCGCGCCAATGGAAGCCGTGCAGTAGTGCTCATATGCGCCTAGCAAGTACGGGAGATTTAACGCGGCGATGATTTTTTCGCCGACCTTCCTTGCCCGAGCCACTGCCTCGGCTGCGTCACCGGGCAGGTCTTCGAGCAGCACCAAGAATTCATCACCGCCGAAGCGCGCGACGCTGTCCGTAGGTCGCACGCAATCGGTCAAACGGTCCGCAACCTGCTTGAGCAATTGGTCGCCCACGTCGTGCCCGCGCGTGTCGTTGAGCGTCTTGAAGTTGTCCAAGTCGACGAATAACAGGGCGCTGAACTTGCCTGTCCTGCGGCAAGTAGCTGACGCTTGCTCAAGGCACTCGAGCAACCGCCGGCGGTTGGGCAGGCCTGTCAGTGCATCGGAAAAAACGAGGCGGCGAATCTCTTCCTGACTCGCATGATGCTCGCTGATATCCTCAACGATCGCTACCCCTCCGATGATGTTGCCACGGCCATCGCGCGATGGCGTTGCTACCAGTGAGATCCATCCCCGGAAGTCGCCAAGCGCTGCATCATGGTAACCCTCGAAGCGTACGCTTACCCCGTCGGCAATGGCTCTTTGAAGCGTCGCAGGAATCATTGGATCGGACAACGCCTTAAGGTCGCGACCAAGCAGCGTTTTCTTGTTTGCTTGCAGGATTTGCGTAAGTCGTTCGTTGCAGTACGTGATGAAATAGTTCCTGTCGTAATGCAATACACCGACAGCCAGATGATTTAACAACAGACGGTATTGCTCGGTGCTCGTTTTGAGCGCCTCTTCTCGGTCCATTGCCTCAAAGCGCAAGACAATGTTTTGACGCGTGCTGCGTGATACCGCGCGAATCATTGCAAAGACAAATCCTAGATACACAACCCCAAATGCCGCCAGAACCTTGTATAGGTCGCCTTCGCGCGCCAGCATATGCACGATAAAGGGGGCAACAATGCAAATGGCAAATCCGGTTGCCCCGACCGAGTCTGCGGAATTGGAAAGCACCGCCGCAGCGGCCGCACCGGCCAGGAAGAACAATAGGATCAACTGATGCGGCAGATCGCTTGCAGGAAAAAGAAGAAAGCCCGCAAGACCCCACGCCATCCCGGTACTTATCGCCGAAATGCGAAACCATTTAAGCCAGACCTCAGGGGCGACCGACGCTTTCGCGTGCGAACCTCGGTACACGGCCACAAGCGTCGCGCGTGCCAGCATGACGGCGAGAAAAATACACAGCCAAGCGATTTGATCACCTAACGGCACCACGGCTCTTTGCATGTACATGCAGATGAGCGCACATAGAACCGCCGCGCCGATCGCAGCGGGCGCCGCAGAGGCAAGCTGGCGTGTCACTTCCTCGGCAATTTGCGCCGGCGGAACCCTTGGGATATTGATCTTTTCAGACGGCCGAAGCGACTGAGGGCGCTCAACGGATTGTCTTCGATGCGCAGTGGGCGTTAGGGAGTTCGAACCGTCTTGCGCAAGGAGCACCTGAGTGGCCGCAGCTTCGCCATGTTGGCCCGCAGCTGGCAAAAGCTCCTCTAGGCCGGCGCGCTTCAAGTCAACCTCGACTCGCGCCGCTTAGTGCTCGCCAAGCCAGCTGATCGTCATCGTTTGATTATGCAAGCCGCACGCCAAGCTCGCCGCGCCAGGGCTGATCTCGCCATAGGAGTAAAAGCCGGTCAGCGTCGAAGCTCGGCCCAACACACGGCTCACAGCCGCAACTTCCTCGCCAACCCGCTTGCCCATTACTAATTTTCGGCCGATGCAACTCACAAGCAGGGCCAGGCTCGCACCCGACACCGGCCGCACCTTGCGTGCGAATTCAGCCGCTGTAGTGGCACCGCCAACCAGTCGATCGGTGTCCGCATGCATGAGCTTGATATAGCTTCCCGCTTGAACCGTACCGGCCAGCGTCAGGGTTCCAGCGTCGCGATCGACCCCCAAGATGGTTCGAATCGGCCCGACCTCGTTGCCCTCAGCGTCGACAATGGCAAAGGGAAACAGCAATCCGGAGGCCGGGAGATCCTGTGCGTGAATACCCAGGTACCGCTGATACACCACGAGGGCAGGTTCATTGTCGATCTCATATACGACGTTGCCTTCGCAGCGTGTGACCTTTCGAGCGGGTCCAAAGGCTTTCCAGCCTCCAAAGGAACCGTGTGCAAAATCCAAAGAATCACCGTGCAGTCCGATTGCGACGATTTCATTGCTGCTCGCGCCTTCCGAGCGCAGCGTCCACGTGCGAGCAAATGCCCCGCCATCGCCGGCAAGTCCGCCGGTGATTGGCACCGTTTTTCCGAGGCGTCGCACGATTCCATCGACCAATGCGCTGCCGTTGATGGCTACACCTGGTGCGAAGACGATAATTGCTCGGAGCCCAGACGACGCGAGCTGAGCTCCAATGCGCGATCCGGCATCGAACGAATCGTCCATTGACCCCAGCAACGCACTAGCCTGCACGACCCGTGAATGCGAAAACTGCACACCGGTCAAAATGCAATCATTTTCCGTTACACCTTCGCCACTGATTTCGCCCGCGGTCGAGCAACCCAACAGGCAGGCGTCGGGGTAGGCATTTTGCAGCTCGCGCACGAAGCGCGAATCCGAGAAGAACACGGGAGCGCCAAAAACCGTGACCAGATGCGGCTGCAAGTCGCCGAAAAGCGCCCTCGTCGGTGCCGGATCCGTCGATGTAAATCGCGCCTGCTGAACTCTCACTGGGGACCTTCACCACATACGTCCATTACAACTCTGTTAAGTATGCGTCGAAGGAGAATCACGCGTTCTGTCAAATTCCGGGGTAAATCGGCATCTGCACTTCACGCTGGAACCCGATGTCACTTTCGCACGGCCCAGGCGGCAATGAAACCGGTGCCTGGGTTTTCGCCACGAGGCGCGCCGCCGCCGCGGCAATGGCTATGTCGCTTGGTGATCTTTCTGCCGTGCTTACACTGGGGCGAGCTGGGCGTTGATTGTCCAAGCAGTTTTAGCCGCTCTTGACGCTGTTAGCTCCCAATATGGCGGCAGTGCCATGACATATCTGCAACCACCTGAGCGACACTCGAAGCATTTTGGGCAAGCTCAGCTGCAAACCGCACGAGGGTCAACTCGCCGTCGAAGTCGGCGCAATCCCATCAAGAGTCGGCGATACGAGCTTGACCCAACGCACATGCGACTAAGAAGTGCCCGCAAACCCCAGGAAGTTTGTTGGATAATTTTCGGCGTGACAGTCAAAGGACGCTCCGCTAACTACAAAAAATTGCGAGGATGCGCTTGAAAATATCGAATCCTCGCAAGATCTGAGCGGCAGATTTTCAGAAGCGCAGATTTCTTTATACCCACCTACAGACCGGATGTGTCCGATTCTTCCACGGCCCCCAGTGCTTCGCTCAAAGCATTCGCACCTCCAACAAAGGAGCGGGACCGAGTTTGCGCATAACGAAGACCGTCGCATGACGCTCGCCACAAACGTTTAGGTGAATGCGCAAAGCCAAACACGCTGTAGCCAACCAAATGGTTGGACCCTGGCCGCAAGCGTGAATCCTAACGTCGACACGGCGAGCCCAGTGCTTCATAGTCGCCCGCAAACAGGCCAGCTGAGCCAGACCTGGATCGTCACCTCTTTGCTGCAGATGCCCGCGACTTTGATCTGCGCAAACCGTCGCAGAACCCCTCGCTGTCAGTCACGCCGTACCGTGCCCCTTTTGCGAAGAATCGAACCGGTTTTTGAGTCGCAAAAACCGGACTTCGATTAACCGGTACGTCGCCCCCGCAGCAATATAGGAAATAGCCGTTCCCAGAAGCAAATACAACAGGTTCACTGTCAAGGGCGTTTCGTGATCTAAGCCCAGCGCTTGCAGCAACCGTAGCCCCACCAGCAGGTGCAGCGGAACGTGCAGAAGATACATTGAATAGCTGTACTTTCCGATGCGCCGCATCCAGGGCATTGCGAGGACTCGTATCCAACCTCGTTCTTGGCCGGATTGCGCACATGCGGCGAGCAAAATGATCACCGCAAAACCAAGGGCCAGGAGCGTATAGCCTAGCGACATAGTAGTCGGCTTCGCAGCGGCATATCCGCCCGTCAGTGCCGCGCCGACCAAAAGCAAACCGAATCCAGCCCCAGAGACTGCGCCTTGGCGTGCAGCAACTTGCTGTGCAACCATCGAGGATCGCATCGTCGCCGCAGCCGCGCCCCCGAGCGCCAACGCGTCCATCCGCGAGATGGAAAACTGGTAAATCGCTTCGGTCGGTGCGCCAAAATAAAGCATCCAAACACGGAAGCAAAGGCTGAGCGCCGCCAAGCTCACACACAAGAATCGGATCTGCTTCGCGCTGCGATGCGATATCACGAAAGGCCAAATGAGATAAAACTGTTCCTCGACAGAAAGCGACCACAGGTGCGGCATCGAACCTTCGCTCGGATGCATAGGCGCATACCAGTTGGCAAAAAACAGCCAGTACGACAGTTCGGCTCCCGGGAAACGCGACACCATTGACGGAAGAAGATTGGCAGCAGGAAGAATGACAAATACGGTTAAGAGTAAGGCGTAGTACATCGGAAGGATGCGCAGCGCTCTGTGCACAAAAAATGAGCGCAGACACTTCGGGGTTTCGCGCGTATCGAGCAAAATTCCAGTGATAAGAAAACCGCTAAGCACAAAGAACAGTTGCACGCCAATCCATCCACGGTCGAGGTAAGCGACTACTAAGTGTGCGACCGTACCATTGGGGCCAACAATTAGATTTAAGTTGTGGGGAACCACGAGCAGGATCGCGACAGCACGCACGCCATCGAGTGCCGGAATGTGCTGCGTCGACGTCGTCGGTACGGTCATTGCCTTCGTTGATGAACCGATCATCTGCAAGTGCCGGCACCTAGTGCGACCAGGGGACAATACGAATCGCAAATCGCAGCATGTTGTACGGTTATATTAACAACCGGCGATCTGCTTCTCTCATTGCCAACAGCTCGCTGCCTGCGGTTTGCGAGTGCCCAAACGTCACACGAGAATAGCTTGCGGTAGACACTTCTTATTTGCAAATGCCTGCCTGCGCCTTCAGGAGCACTTGCGAGCAAGTGACCCAGATTGGCCGCTTTGTGAACGCAAAAGCATTTCGGTCTGCAAACTAAGAGCCTTCTGACGCCCCTCCAGCACTGTCCCCTTACATCGAGTAACCGTGGGTTATAGCGCGCTCCCAAAATGCGGCAGCAATCGTCTAAAAAATTGTGCTGTGGTTAAGAGCGCGCGAAGCGAGCGAACTGGGTCAGCCGTAAGATTTCACAGGACTTTGGCAAGTCCCGCGAGCGTGAGAAGCATGTACAAGGCGGGCGGCTCCGACGTCGCGTCATTTGCACGAAGGCTGGCGGCTTGCAGGGACCGAAAGGTGCAACACCTTTGGACGCGAGGAACTCCCCGGCGTTCGCCACGTTGATATGCGACGCCTACCGCCACCTTATTGACTGCACTGCGCACCGATTTCGCGATAAGGTTCGATGAATCAAGGGTCCCCACGATGAGAGATTTTTTGAAATTACCTGGCAACGCAGGAACTGGTGCCTTCGGAGCCGGATCCTGGCGCTTTTCTTTGGAACCACCAATCTTCACTTCGGCTAGTGTCTGACACGATCACCCCTAAGAAACACCTACCGCAGACCGCTGTTCTCCCATGGCCGCGACGCTTCCGCTTTCCGTGTGCATGATCGTTCGCGATGAGCAGGCGCACTTGGCCGCCGCGCTGCAATCGGTCAGTACCGTTGCTAGTGAGCTAGTCGTCGTTGACACTGGCAGCCGCGACCGCACGAAGGAGATTGCACGAGATTTGGGCGCTCGGGTTCTTTCGGTTGCTTGGCAAGACGACTTTTCCCTGGCCCGCAATGTTGCCTTGGACGCCGCTCGATGCGAGTGGATTCTTTCGCTCGATGCCGACCAGCAAATCGATGCTACTTCGTTGCCCGCGCTGCGCAACGCCATACTTCGCCCGGTCCTGGCGCAATTGGTTCAAATTGACCTGATGGGTGAGAACCGTCAACAGCCGCCTGTCACCTCCTTTCCGGCTCTACGCCTGTTTCGTCGAGATGAGCGAATCCGCTTTCGGGGTCGAGTCCACGAGGATGTGGCCGGCTCCCTGCTAGATGCCGGCAGCACCGACTGGCCGGACTCCGGCGTGCGATTGCGAGACAGCGGGTACGTAATGGCCTCTGAGCGCGAGCGCAAGCGAACTCGCAATCTGTTGTTGCTGGAGCGAGCTCGGGACGAAAATCCGCAAGACCTATTCATATCATTTAAGCTCGCCTCAGCGCTGCCGGGGTCGCGCAGAGTAGAGCGGCGCGCGATCCTATCTCACGCGATTTCTCTCGCGTGTTCCCTTGATCCCAGCGAGGTAAGCGCACTGCCCTTCCGGCACCGGTTGTTTGCCGAGGCGCTCGACGATCTAGTCGAACAAGGGCACCTAAGCGAAGCCGTTGCCCTGTGTCGCAAGCTTCATCCCGTACTAGGACCAGGAAGTCACTTCGCCGCGGGCCGGGCCTTCGCAAGAGCAGGCTTAACCGATGCCGGAGTCGATCTCCTCAAGGCCTATCTGAATCTTCCGTGTACCCATGAAAACTCCATGACACTAATGGACCTTAGCGCGAGTGCCACCGAAGCTTGCCGTTGGTTGGCTTGGCTCGCGTCGGTGCAGGGTCAAATCGGCTCAGCACGAGCATGGCTCCAAAGGGCCCTGGCGACCGCGAGCAAAGATCAAACTGTCACGATCAAATGTGATGCAACTCGCTTAAGCTTAGCGGCGGGCGATTCGCAGGGCGTGGCCAGAGAACTTGAGAACTTATATTCGGCCGCCCGCAGTTCCCCATTGGCCTATGCCGAGACGATGCTCTTGAGCGGCGAAGTGTCCGTTGCCATGGGCGATTGTGCAGGCGCGATTGCGTTGTTGGAAGCCGCGCAAACACCGCACGACGACAGAGCTGCAGCGTTGCTTGCGAAACTTGCGTTGGACAGCGGTGAAGCGGATAAAAAACGCCTGCGTGAACTCTTACCAGCAGTCGTCGGTCGTCGATTCGACACGCTCGCGATACGGGTTCGCCTCGCAGAACGAATCGGTGTAGAAGTGAACTTTCACGTTCCGGATGCGACACGTCGCTGTCTAACGGCTCCTGCTCATGCGCTCTCTACCACGTGACGCCAACTTCCCGGTTCGTCGCTACGCAAGTACACGCTAGACGGCAAAGCTTGAAACCGACAAGGCGGCAAGCACCCAATTTCGTACCGAGCCAGCGGACCGAGCTTGAAGGGACCATGCAGGCCTTGGAGAGTCAAATGCAAATCTCGCACCATTTTCCCCATGTACCCGACCAGCGGTGATGATCTGTGCGAGCCGTGCCCGCGACAAGTCGGTTGTCTGGCCGCAATTACATGACGTCACGAGCGTAACCAGCCGTCCGTTTGTCTTGCGGTGCAGTGTGTGTCGACTGGGGGGCCGCCGCAAGGTCATAGCGGCCGCACAACGAATCAATTCCAGAATTCCGCGAAGCCCGGGTGGTGGTAGGCAGCGTCGCTATCGAGCATTTGTATTCTTGGGCAACTCGGAGGGGACTCAAGTCCCTTGCGAGTGAGTATTTGAATCGCCACCGCCGATCGCTGACGAAAGTGCGAGGCTCGCAGGCACTGTGAGACCATGGGATCTCCTTCTGTCGTAACTACTTCGGCGATACCAGGAAGCTTTTGAGCAGCGTATACGGCGCACTGCACCAGAGCTAACCAGCTCTCGGCATCTTCGCAATCCAACCAGGAATCAACGATCCGTGCCTGCCCCAACACACAAGACAACAAAAAGTAGCCCCGGATTTCACCAGCCCGTTCCATGCTATGCAGGGTCAACGTCGCAGACGGGCAACTCAAAAAATAGGAAAATGCAGCGAGGTTGCGCTCAAAAATCGGTGTTTTACCGCGGGGCTTGGGCAAAACGCTCGCGACGCCTTGCACTTGGTCCAGTGCGAGCTGGCGTGAACTCCAAGCGCCGAGCTCGGCAGCGGGAGTACCAAGGGTTCTGAGTACGTCCCGGCCAAATTTTGGTAACGTCTTCCAGTTCCAATGCGCCTTGCTGGTCAAGTAGCGCAGGGGATGAATTGTTCGCACGTACCGGTAAGTAGTGCCGCAATGTTGGAACCCCAAGACGGGTAGCATCCTTAGCGTGTCCTCGCTGCCCCCGGCTGCAACCAAGTAGTCGGCCAGCCCGCTGATATATTTCATCAGCATTCGACCTCCGAGGGCTACCTCGGGAATCGCCGCCCAATCGATGACGTGAATCACGCTCGAACGGTGATCTCCCCATGCCAGCGTTCCTGGAACTATGCCCGCGTGCCCAACGATTTCGTCGCCCTTTGTTAGCACAAGTGAGCGCGGCCCCGACCAATCCGTTCGCTCGCGCCAATACTTCCAGTAAAGCGCCCGCTCCTCTTTCAACGGATGCAGGCCGGCCTTACGCATGGCGGAAACAATTGCTGGGCCGTCGCTAGGGACGGAAGGACGTATACGAAAATGCATAGATGCAAGGGCGTTGAGGCAGCCAAAGTCGCGGGCAAGTAGCGTTAGGCACTCGTTCTAGAGTGGACCGAGCAAAATCTGCCTGGTCTTCTAGCCTTCACCGCCCCAAATGCCGGCGGCATTGTAGAGTAGTTCGTCACAGTCGTCCCAAGCTGGTCTGAAGACCATCCGCTGGACGGCACTGCGTCCCAAATCGAACTAGCCTTGGAAATAGTGAACAAGAACTCCTAATAGCAACGCGCCGCTACCGACATTGTCCGAAGCAAACACAGTTACGGTGACGGCAGTTCCGACGTGCCCACGCTAACCTTCTTCTACGGTCATGCTGAAATCCCAAGAAGGGCAGATGATGGCCGAGGTATTGACATTTCATACCTTAACACCCGACTCCTTATTGCATCTAGTAACCCCCCAGCCGAGCAACGATACCTATCGCAAAACTGCAACGATACTGACCGCTGCCGTGCGCAAATCATTGCGCAGGACAGAACGGTCTGCCGAACATCCTTCGGAGCCAGAGGAAATGCGAGGCGGCAGAGCTCGTCAAAATTCGGTCGAGCGGCCGCCGCGGCCGCGTTGGCGGCGGCACTACGAAACACAGGGCCGACGTCACGGCCGCCGGATGATTCCGAACGTTTCCCAGCACGTTCCAAATGCAATTGAAAGTGTCACCCGCGTCCACGCTTCGAGTTCCCACACCTGTTGAGGCCCCAAGTAGATGAAAGCTGCGCTGGCAGGCTATGACGGGGCCACAGATGGTGCCGCTGTCTTTTCGGGTCTCTCGATTTCACTGTGGGATTGGGAGTCCGGCGCAGGATGATCGAGCGATTCAAACGCGCTCTTTTACTGTGGAGTATTGACAGTACCGAGATTCCGCTGTGGCTTCGCCGGTAAACGCTATGGCCGAAGATCTGCTTTGCTTGCCCTCTCTCGCCGTTGTCAGCCTGTCCGAGACGGAGAAGAACGCCTTCCTCATCGCTGCGCGGTTGACCGCGGTCGGGATTCGCCCTTGGCCACATTGCGGAGGGCGGGTTCATGCCCCCTGCACTTCTTGCGCCAACGAAAAAACGTCCGCTCGGCAATAAATATTG
>Ga0187769_10000790_pt1 | contig 17488 bp, 12 predicted proteins | sample 0116_SJ02_MP02_1_FD_133140 | JGI IMG/M metagenome (GOLD analysis project Ga0187769, IMG submission 133140) | Tropical peat soil microbial communities from peatlands in Department of Meta, Colombia - 0116_SJ02_MP02_10_MG | ecosystem: Environmental > Terrestrial > Soil > Wetlands > Peat | place... | reverse complement strand
CGAAGTTGATCGCAACTCGCTGTACCTCCACCACACGGTAATGATAGGTATCGGCGATGAAGACATCGCCCGCTCCATCCGACGCTAGTCCCAGTGGACCACTCAGCCCACTGCCCACCGTGTTTTGGCAGGAGCCGGAAGTACAGCCGGCGGGAACATCCACCACCCGGCCGTTGCCCGTGTCCGCGATGAAGACATCGCCGAGGCCATCCAATGCTACGCCGGCAGGGTACCTTAGCCCGCTGCCCAGCGTGATCTGACAGGAGCTGGTGGTGCAGCCGACCGGGATTTCCACGACCCGGCCGTTGTAGTAATCCGCGATGAACAGATCACCGGCCAAATCTACCGCCACGCTAGCCGGGCCGTTCAGCCCGCTCCCCAACGTGCTCTGACAGGAGCTGGAAGTGCAGCCGGCCGGGACTTCCACCACCCAGTTGTTGTTGAAATCTGCGATGAAGAGATCGTCCACTTCATCTACCGCGAGGCCTGCTGGCAGGTTCAGGCCGCTTCCAACCGTGGTCTGGCAGGAGCTGCTGGTGCAGCCGACGGGCACCTCTACCACGCGATGATTGTGAGTGTCCCCGATGAAAACATTGCCGTATCCATCCACCGCAACGCCTTCCGGCGAGTTCAGTCCACTGGCAACTGTAATTTGGCAGGAGCTGCTCCTACAACCGACTGGAACCTCGACGACACGGTTGTTTCCCGTATCCGCAATAAAGACATCGCCGGCACCATCCACTGCCACAGTCTGGGGCTGATTCAGTCCGCCAGCCGGCACCGTGGCCTGGAGGCCTGCGAAAGACACGGTTTGAGCTCGAACGGGCAGGGAGAATACTGCCAGCAGCATCACCGTGCACAAGACAGCCACCGCCACCCGAGCGGCCCTGATTCGCTGGCTGGACGTGGAACTACTACCACACAGCGGTTCGGCCAAGTTCCGAAACGTGAAACTACGCGTGTTCATGACAAATCTCCGAGAGGATTGATGCTTGTGAAACGCCAGAATTGAAAATGGATTCAAGAACAAGGGTTAGCATGTTTTGGATCAACCTGCCTTGGCGGGGCAGGACAGAGCACGCAAACCAGCTCCGAAAATGTGGGCCCGGCCTGCCGTCAGAGGTGTACTGCCCAACAGCATCATGGTCCAGATTTGGTTCTCAGACGTTTTCCGTGCTCATCAAAGAACGTGCCTGAGATTGACGTTGGGGGCACGCCAGATTGAAGCTAAGTCACCTACTCGAGTGCATGCTTCGGACCAACTCGCCATGCTGCAACCTGAAGCAGGAGATAGACTTGCGTGCCACTTACACCGAAGCCTTTGAAAATGTGCAATTATTTTTCACACCAGTGCTAGCCAATGATGGGCATGCAGTAGTTGGCTCAGGTACCTTGCTGAACGTAATACGAACAAACCTGCTCCGCGAGGCAGGTCCGGCAACGTGTCCCCTAGACCGGAGTCGAATCCCTCACTTGTTCTTCTAGCGGCCGCAAGCTCATCGAGAATTCCTGAAAACTCACCTCCGCATTCGGCGACTTTCCTACTCTCGCAATCGGTTTGGCCGGATTTCCACGAACCATGATCTTCGGCGGGACGGATGTCGTCACGACGCTGCCCGCTGCGACGACGGCGCCGCGGCCGATTACTACATTCGGCAGCACAATCACGCCTGGGCCGAGGAATGCTTCTTCCTCGATCACCACCGGACGCTCCCAGTCGCGGAAATGAGCGATTATGATGTTGCGAATTCCTATGGTGGCACCGTCACCAATCGTGACAAGATGTGGTTTTGCCGTCTCAATGATGGAGTCGTATCCGACCCAAACCTCCTTTCCCATCTTCACACCGCGCCAACGATGCAACAAAGGTCGGATAGATTGCGCACCGGGTACGCCGCGCGCAATTTTCTCCAGGATTCGGTTCTTAAGGCCGGAAAAGAATCCTTCGGTTCGAGCTACTTTGTGGCCCATTTCTCATTCCTCGCCCGATCTCAACTTCACCTTCAAGATCTTGCCCGAGTCGTTCTTTGGGAGGGCATCGACTACGACCACCTCGCGGGGAACGAGTTGCAAAGGCATGTGAGTTTTGCATAAATGTTTCACTTCTTCGGGCGTCGTACTACCACGGTGGCGTGGTACTACAAAGGCCTTGATCGCCTCACCCATCACGTCGTCCGGCACCCCCACGACCGCAACTTCTGCGAGCTCGCAGCACTCTAAGATCTGCAGCTCCAACTGCCGGCAACCGATTCGAGTGCCGCAGCACTTCAGAAAGTCACGATCACGGCTGACAACAGTGATGAAACCTTCCTCGTCGACGGTGGCCATATCGCCCGTATGCAACCGTCCACTGCGAAATGTGCGTTCGGTCTCATCGGGATCGCACCAGTAGCCCTGAGCAACGTTCTCCCCTACAGCGACAATTTCGCCAATTTCTCCTGGTTTCACGAGATTGCCGTTGTTCTCGACGGTGAGCCTCACACCTGGGATACCTTTTCCAATCGATCCCAGCTTTGTATCAAGCAGACCGGGAGGGAGGTAGGATAGACGCGCCGTAGCCTCGGTTTGACCGTACATGACAAAGACCTGCGTAGTCGGCAAAGCCCCGCGCAGGCGCTGGATCGCGGCAGAATCCAGGTGGCCGCCAGCTTGCTGAATGTATCGGAGATGCGGGAAGGTTTTCTTATGAAGGCTGGTCTTATCGAGCAGGATTTGGTAATGGCTTGGGACGCCAGCAAAGCCGGTGCATTCGGTCTCCTGCATCCGCTGCAACACCTTTTCGGGATACATAAAGCGTGGGTCGACCACAAGCGTGCCACCGACTCGCAAGTGAGTATGCAAGAGGGACGTTCCGAAGCAATAGTGGAACGGCAATACGACCATGATCCGGTCGCCTGAAGTGAGTTCCATGTATTCGATGATCGATTCCGTGTTAGCGCGTATGTTTTCGTGGGAAATCATCACAGCCTGCGGCCGACGTGTCGATCCAGAGGTAAACATAAGAGCGGCTAAGTGGGAAGAATGCGTCGACGCTGCCGGTGTTTGGGGAGGGGGGTCTTGTGCGAGGAGTTGAGGCAGCGCACTTAGAGTGCCGTCACCGTCAAGGGCGTGGTCGAGCAGTATGGACTCCGATGAGAACATGGCTCCAAGCCTTTGGGCCAAACTCGCCTGGGCAAGCGCGAAACGCGCGCCAGTGTGCTCGACGAAAAACTGCAGCGTTTGTGGTGCTGTATTTGATGGAACGGGAACGCAGACGAGACCAGCGCGGAGGATTCCGAGATAACCTGCCACCCAAAACAAGGAATTCTCTCCGGCCAGAAGAACGCGATCACCCTTTTTAGCGCCGCGCTCGATTAAATAAGTCGCAATCGCGGAGGACGCGATCCGCAGTTCGCCATACGTATGACTGCCTTGCAGAGTTAAAAGAACAAGGTCGCTGTCGGCTTTTCCGGCTAAAAGGTAAGCAGCAACATTGAAATGTTCAGCGCTCATACTCTGAATTCGTTGTGAGAAAGAAAGGTGTGCGCAACTAATTGCGTGGAGAGGATTCCCACCAAAGCCATGTCGTCACGAGTCGTCACTTTTTGATGACTCTTAAACTTTGCGACCAACTTGGAAACGGCCTGCGGCTCAAATACTCCGTACTTCTTCACCGCCTCCGTGGACAGCAGCTCATCCACATACTCCAGCGGCTCGCCGCCGACAAAACTTGCTCCATCCGGAGCCCGGTAAGGTTGCTTGGTACGCTTTACCACGGTTTCCGGCACCAAACCCTGAGCCGCCACCTTCAAAAGATACTTCTCGTTGAGAACGCTCATTTTCAATGAGGGATGAAGTTTTGCAGCAAAGCTGCTGAGGCGGTGATCCAGAAATGGGTATCGCGCCTCCACCGAATGCGCCATGGACATTCGGTCGCCTTGCGCGGAGAGAATGTAACCGGGCAGTAGATGTGCAATCTCCAAATACTGAGCTTGGCAGAACGGCGGCCATGACGAGTACGGCCCAGGCAATAATTGCTCTATCTCCGCCAGAGCGTCGTAATCGGCGAGGTCTATCTTCGTTGCGTTCGAGTAAAACCTTTTGATGTTCGATGTAAGTTCCCAACGCAGCAAGTGTGAGAAGAGTGGGCTCGCCAAGTCGTCGTCTGTAACACGGAAGAAATTACGCAAATAAGCTTCCGGCTGTCGTTGCAGCTTGTCGAGATATGGATAGAGACGGCGCAACAAGAGTGGCCGCATGCGGGAGTGATATCGCTGCGCCCAGAATCTTCGGACCTTTGCTTCCTTGAAGATGTCGTAGCCGCCTAGGATCTCGTCTGAACCTTCTCCGGTAAGTACCACTTTAAAGTCATTCTGATGGACAAGCTTCGACAACAAGAACATCGGAGCAGGGGCAGTGCGTATCACCGGCTGCTCGATGTGGCGGATTACGTCAGGGAAAATTCTGCCGATGTCCTGGCGCGTGCAGCAAATTTCCTGATGCTCGGTACCGAGGTATGCGCTGGCTTCCGCTTGAAAGTGACTTTCGTCGAACTCGCGATCCCCAAATGCAACGGAGAATGTGCGCAGCCGGTTCTTGGCAAAGCGAGCGATCAGTGCCGTAATGAACGTGGAATCGATGCCTCCGCTCAAATAGGCACCCACGGGTACATCGGACCGCAAACGGATGCGCGCCGCATCCTCCATGAGCGCAAGTAATTCTTCCGCTTTTTGTGGAATCGAGTTGCGATCTGCCAGATCAACGGAAAATTCCGGCTGCCAGTACCGTTGGATTGAAAGTTTGCCGTCGTTGAGCGTCAATGAGCATCCCGGCGGAAGTTGCTTCACTCCTTTAAAGACGGTGTTCGCAGGCAGCGTTACCCAAAAAGTGAAGACTTGATCCAGTCCTCTCAGATCCAGTTCGCGATCAACTCCAGGGCAGGCAAAGATCGCCTTGATTTCGGATGCGAAGATGAAATGCGTAGGGGTTACTGTGTAAAAGAGAGGTCGGACTCCGAAACGGTCGCGCGAGAGGAACAGCTGGCGCATGCGGCGGTCCCAGATCGCAAAGGCCCACTGTCCGTTAAAATCATGGACGCAATCTACACCCTTTTCGAGGTAGGAGCGGAGGATCACCTCGGTATCGGAGTGCGTCGAAAAACGGTGACCGCGACGGATGAGGTCCCCGCGCAGTTCGACATAGTTGAAGATCTCGCCATTGAACACAATGGTGACAGCGCCATCCTCAACCGACATTGGCTGACTGCCCCCCGCAAGATCGATGATGCTGAGCCGGGCATGCCCGAGCCCGATCTCGTTGTCAGTGACAACCCCACCGGCGTCTGGGCCTCGGTAGGACATGGTGCGGATCATGCGGTGCAGCACGTCACGATCAACCGGTGCGCCCTTTAAATTGATCAGTCCACTAATTCCACACATGGAAAGACTCTGAACACTGAAAGTCAGACTGGCTGGTTCGCAGGTTGCAGAAAAATCGCGGAGAACGTCATCACGAACGCCTATCTACTTCAACAAACGAAACGGGTGTATCTCCTGGCGAACTGCCCACACCGCTGATTTCTTCGATTGGTTGCATGAGTTGGGCTGGCATATGCAGGTACCGCGTCGAAACGATTTTCGAGTCGATGTTCGCGTAGATTCTTTGCACCTGCTGTTCCGTCAGTTTGGTAGTTTCGGCAACTTCAGCCGCACTAATATGGTGATTTTTTCCGTAGAGACATAGGTCCAGCGTCTCGAGCGGAACGGAGAAGAAAAATTCCTCCTGTGACTGTTCCAGAGAATAAGTGTCGGTAGTAGGCGGACGCAGAAGAATTTCCTCGGGCACATCAAGGTAGCGTCCAAGTTGATAGACCTGCGTTTTGTATAGGTGAGCAATTGGCTTGAAATCTGCGGCACCGTCGCCGTTTCTTACGAAGAATCCTTGCGTGTATTCGAGTCGGTTCGGAGTCCCTGCCACGGCATACCAGAGGCGGTCGGCATGGTAATACTCGAGCATCTTGCGGGTCCGCTGTTTGAAGTTTGTGGCCGCGACTATCCCGAGATACGCATCTTTGGTGAGCCGCGCCTTGCGGAGTTCACCCATCGGAGACTGGGCAACCACGGAATAGAGCGAATAGAAAGCTCCTTCGAAAAGGTCGGGAAGGACAATCTTACTTTTCCATCCCGGGCCATATTCCGGAATGACCCTTCGAATCGCTTCATCTCTGCGGTCGTAGCATCCCAAGGCACGCAGAGCTGGCGCGATATCTTCCACCACCGCAGCAATCCCCAGGCTCTTAGCCAGCAGGCGTCCGAGCTTAAGGCTGTCTTCGGACGAGTCCTCCTCAGGCATAAGTACCCCGAAGACGCGATCTTTACCAAGCGCAGTCACGCAAAGGGCCGCTGTGACGCTGCTATCGACCCCCCCCGACAACCCGACTACTGCACCGTTTCGTCGCAGGCGCCGAAAGACGGTATTACGAATAGTCTGAGAAAGGTCCCGGACCACCTCGTCCGGATGTAGAATCAAAACCTCACGCGAGAATTCGGCGTCAGCTTTCATTATTTAATCGCTTGCAGGAAAAAGATTGTGAACAATTCCCCATGCTGCTTTGTTATGTCTGACAGTGTGTGTTTGGGTGGTCGAGGCACTGATAATCTGGTGTTCCCTTACAGTGGCGCTGACAATTTAGTCCTATATCCCGCTTTTTCGTAAAACTGTCCATTGCGTGCTTCAATCCATGGCTGAAGCTCGCCTTTGGAAATAGCGCAGAAAAACTTGTTGCCTTCTGCTCGTAAAGGCGGAACTGCGTTCAAGACGGCCTGTGTGGTGCGGAGCCCCCTGACAAAATTACGCGGCCCTATTGTCTGCGCTAATTTCGCTGTACGCGACTCCCTGCGCCGTAACGGACTCTCTTCATCCCACGCCTCGAAATCCCAGTACGTAAGCGCGTGGACCTCGATCTTGCGCTCCGGATTATATGCAGCCACGCACTTTCTCACTTCGCCTTCGGTCCACCGATACATGTAATTGGGGATCGAGCCATTTCGCATGCCGCCTTCTAGATACCCGCGGTCTACCGTGATCCCAACCTCATAGGGAAACGATAATTTCAGACGCGTCAAAAGCCGAAAGACCCACGAATCGTTGGCATCGAGAAAAAACACATGCTGGCGGGCAACGCGCACCATTTCACCGAGAGCCTTGTGCGGGCACCGGCAGTGATGTAAAACGCCATGTGCAAAGACTGCCGAGTAGCTGTTATCGGGAAGCTTCATGTCTTCCGCATCGAGGCACAACTCACAGGATTTCAAGTTTGACAAAACGACGCTCTGAAACCCCACGGCAGATAGAATCGCCAAGTCTTCCTCTCCTCCGCCCACCACTAACACAGACTTAGTCAGATCCACCGCAAGCGCTTTGAGGTAGTGTTCAAAAATGGGCAACATGCGCTTATCTTTCGGTTTGGGCGGGATCCATTCGACAGTGACGGCGTTAGAATGTGAGCTCATCGACAACTCCATCGAAAACGAAGGTTCCCTCTGAACAAGATTTCAACTTGCTATTGCGGGCGGAGCCAATCTCACAGAGGGTTTTCATTTTGTTTCTCAGAACGAATTGGTTTCTTGGGCCGTCAGCCTTTCGGGACGAATGTGGGTACAAGGTTCGAAGCACGCGCCCTGGAGCTGAGTTTGTTATCAACGAAACGGGTAATCCGACGCACAGAGTCCCAGTTTTCCGGAATAAGTTCTTCGTCTTCGATCACAATCGCGTACTTCTCTCTTACGAAGTCCACTAATGTGAGAACTCCCATCGAGTCGATTATTCCTTTCTCAAGAAAAGAGTCATCATAGGAGAAAGGTTCATTAGTCTGACCGAATAAGAAATTGTCGACCACAAAATTCCGGAGTTCCTCTTCGATCTCCATATTTACGTCTGGCTTTCTATTCATAATCCATGTCTTTGGGGCTTCCTAGATTACGATCCACATTCTGCACGTTCCAATCGGCGAGATAGTCTCGGCAATGGAACTTTGTCTAAATTGCGCGCGCAAGCTGCCCTGTCCAGCGCCCGCATCTTATCCGACCACCATAGCTTAGTCGCTGGTCGATCGGTCACCGGAAAAGGGCTGCTTCCCTATTGTGAGGTGTATTTGTGCCAGTGCAACTGGCAAAGATCGACGTAGTCGATACCCAGTCGCTCAGGCTGCAGTCGCCTCTCCGAATCACGTCGTGCTCACGAAGGTATCGTGGTGAAATCTTACTCGCCACAAAGACGCTATCTCACATCCCGCGAATGGCCTGACCCGCCACTGGCTTAGGGCCGAAAAACTGTCCGTTAGCTGCCTTTTGTCGAAGTAAGCGCTCGCAATGCCGACACCGCACTCACCACAAACAACATCATGCTGCCCTCAAACAAGTTGCGTTGGGACAAGTGAATAGAGCGGAACAAGCCTGCTGCTAAACCGAAATGCACGAACGCTCCCACCAGGGCGAGCAGCCATGCGACGTAATAGGTGATCCTTGACGTTAATGTGAGACGACTCACGCTGTCCATCTGTCATTCCTCCCGATGTTCAAAGAAGCCCGGACATGGTGAAACGCAAAAAAAAACATCGCGTTGAGAGCAATCACAGCCATGCAGCGATCGCGAAACTATTCTTCTTGGTCTGTGTCACAGTTGCCCGGCCAGAACGTTAGCGATACGTTCGCCTGCGTGTCCCTCCCAAAGAGGCGGTACAGTGCCCTTCTTCGCCTTCCCAGCAAGGACGTTGCAGATCTCCGTTCGTAGCCTCTCGGGATTGCGGCCCACCAGTACATTCGTTCCTTTCGAAACAGTTATGGGCCGTTCTGTATTATCGCGCACTGTTAGGCAAGGTACGCCTAGATAGGTAGTTTCTTCTTGGATTCCCCCTGAGTCCGTAATCACCATGGTTGAACGCGCTTGCAAGGCGAGAAATTCGATGTAGGGCAGTGGATCGAAGAGGCGCAATCGGTCAGCATTGAACCCGAACTCGGCGATGCGCTGACGCGTCCGAGGGTGGACGGGAAATACTACGGAAAGATCGCAGTTAACCTCAAGCAACAACTCAAGAAGCCCCTTTAATGTTGCGCTGTCGTCGACATTGGACGGGCGATGCAGCGTTACCAACACATAACGCTCGGGCATCCTATTATGATTCCGCCGATTATCGTTAAGACGCTGCGCGATGGGCAAAAGCCTCACCAGCGAGTCGATCATTACGTTGCCCACAAGGAAGACCTTCTCCGCGGCAATTCCCTCGTTTCGCAGATTGAGGTCCGCATCTTCCGACGGCGTGAACAGCATGTCCGCTAGCTGGTCAGTTATTAGCCGATTAATTTCCTCCGGCATGGTACGGTCGAAAGAGCGCAATCCGGCTTCGACATGGCCAATCCGGATGCCAAGTTTCGCGCAAACCAGCGCCGCCGCCACGGTCGAGTTGACATCGCCATACACGAGCACGATGTCGGGCTTCGCCTTAAGAACGACGGGCTCGAACCGGATCATGACGTCGGCGGTCTGTCTCGCATGTGTTCCCGAGCCTACGTCCAAATTAACATCCGGCGCGGGAATACTTAATTGCTGGAAGAACACGTCCGACATGTTGGCATCGTAGTGCTGACCGGTATGCACCAGTGTCTGCACCACGCGGCGATGAACCTTCAGCGCGTTCAATACGGGCGCGACCTTCATGAAGTTTGGCCGTGCGCCGACGATGTGGACTACCTTCACTGCCTAGCCGATCCTGAAGCCGGTTTCTAAGGTCAGATTACTGACACGGGGATTCTAGGGCCGCGCCCGCAATGTCGAGACTTCCAGTCCCACTTTAAACGGTAGCTCGCCCTTCATGCGTCTTTAGGTTGGGCCCAAATACGTCCAGAAGATTCAGTCGCTCTCACTCAACGTAACTGCCATTGCCCAGGCAGAAATGACTACCGGTGATTCGGTTGTAGACGCGCAAGAACCACAAAAAGATTGCCGCCTCAAAAGGGGTTTGGAAATAACCAGTCTTAAAGCGAAGCCATGCGGCGGGAAATAAGAGCTTGTTCACCAGAAACACGATCGGACGGATTTTCCGCGATCGTACCAAGCGGTAAAACTGAGGATCCACCAGAGGAAGATAGAAATTCGCAAAATACTCGAGGCGCCATTCGATTCCTTTGGGCGCCCAGGGAGCTTTAAATTTGCGCAGGGTGTGCTTCGCCCATCCGACCAGCCGCTGCGGTGGAGTAAAACCCTTCTGTTTTGCCGTCTCATACAAACGAGTGCCAGGATACGGTGTGAACAAAAAGATGCTCGCTCGCAAGCTGCGGTGCGCCAGCTTTGCTCGCCGGAGCATATCAATCGTCAAGTTGAAGTCACGTCCCGAATCTGTGGGGAGGCACACCATCGTAGAAAAGCGTGGCAAAATCCCATGGCGGGTGAGCATCTCAACAAAGCGCAGATTCTCCTCGACGGTCGCGCGCTTGTTAAGAATATCCAGCGCTTCCTGATCACCCGATTCAGCACCGATGTAGATTTGCCGGCAGCCCGACTCGGCGAAAAGCCGCACGTCGTCATCGGTGTATGCTTTAGTGAAAATGTGGGCGTGCGCGCTGGTTTCCCATTTCAAATTCAGCTTGGCGTCAATCATCGCCCGGGCGAGCTCGCGCGCGAATTGGGCGCGCACAAAAAAGTTGTCGTCCTCGAAAAGCAGGCTGTCGACGCCGACCTTTTCTTTGAGGAATCGGAGTTCGGCGACGATTTGAGCAACGCTCTTGTGATACCAACGGCGCTGATAGATTTCTCCGATGCAACAAAAGCTGCAGTCCAAAGGGCACCCGTGGGTGGCAAAATAACCGATGAAACGCTCCGGCAGGCGGCTCTTATTCAGGTAGTTTTTGAGGTCAAGACGACCGAGATCAATCGGCGGGAACGCGTCGAAACCCTCAACCGGCGCAGGCGCGTTTATGGTCACACAGTCGCCGCGTTTGCTGGCCAGTCCGCGAATGTCGGACGGATCTTTGCCCTCTAAGAGCCGATCAACGAGCTGGCGAAGCGGGCGCTCGCCCTGCCCGACAACGACGTAGTCAATATAGGACTCACGCAGCGTTTGCTCGGGCAGTAGCGTCGCGTGCCAGCCACCCCATACAACCGGGGCATCGCAAAGCTCGTGCACTTTCTTGGAGAAGGCAATCCCACCTGTGATTTGCTCTCCGGTTAGCGAACTTACTCCCGCGAGCAGAAGCCGGTCGCAGTTCGCCGCCAAAATCGATGCGTAGTCTGGCTGTAGCTGTTCGTCAATTAACACAACCTCCAGGTCGAGGTTACGCAACATGCGCTCAAGGTAGAGTAGTGAATACGGAACCCGAGATTGGGTCGAATCACCAGGTGAGGGATTCGGAAAGAACAAAATGACAACGTCCTTCCCGTGCCTCCTTGCTACGAAAGCTTTCTCTTCCACGCTTGCTGAGATGACGGAACAGAACTCCATGTTGCCTGTACGGGAGCTGCTTGCCATACGGAGTTATCTCCTCAATTTCTTTCTGATGAACGCTCGGTTTGGCGATTATACGTTCGCCTCTTGCTTTGCCAGACTAAGAACATAGCCTGCCATCCATAAGTTAAAATGATTAGTGAAACGTTCGGGCGAAATAGAGTCTACTTCCATTCTAGCCAATACTAGATCGCGACGGGATGTTCTGTCGTTAAATTCGAGTCACCGATGAGACTCGGTACCAACCAGATCTCGAACACACGGCCATTTACGCCTTGAGGTGATACAATAGAAGGTGAGAACGGCTCCGCAACCACCAAACCAGAGACCTTCGTGGTTTAGGGTTCAGCTTACTCGTTGCTCCGATGCGGAGTAAACGGCCACAGGCCCGCAGCAAGGATGCCGAGCAACCAACAAACTGAAAAACGCGAGAGCACCATTCTTCATTTCACCTCAAGAAAGCCTGCATCTACTATCGTCGAAAATTGGGCTTCAATTCATCGGGCTCGGCTACCGGGCCTCAGGCGCCGCCAGCCCAAATCTCGCGATCAATTTCTGCACGATAGCAGGCTTGTACGAGACAGCTCCAAAGGCCGTACCCAATGTGTTGTTCAGCCAGTCCATGGAGTCGGAGTCGCGCGTAGGCAGATAGTATTGCGTTGCTTCAATGAACAAGCTTACCGCACAACCAAACATGATCGTAGAAAGTATGGCCCGCTTGAGGGATCTAGAACGTGAGAAATACAGGCAAAAGAAAAACCCCAAGGGTATAAAGCCACCTATGTTGATAAGTGTATCCTTCCAGAATCCCCACGACCACCAGTCCCTAGGTTCCCAAAGAGCCTCTAGCAGCGGCGGATGAAGGACTAAATAGTGGTCAGGTATATAAAGCTCGATCCCGCCTGGCACCTGGTTATGAGCGACGTTTCCCATTCGTTCATCGAATCTAAAAACCGCAGTGGCTTCTTCTTCCGCGATTGCCGTAGGCCCGCCGTGCTCTACCCATTCAGCATAGTTCTTCCTAACGTCCTGTGCTGTTAGGGCGCGGGCGTACAAGCCAACTCCACGAAGAACTCCAGACCAACTGTCGTTTGCCCATGGTGAATTGCCGACTACAATTCGCCCGGACAGATCTAACCGAGTGAATTTAAACTCCGAATAGGAACGAACGAGCTCTCCATTCAGATAAATGGACGTGCCTCCTGTACTGGATGTCAGTGTGACGAACGACGACTTGTCTTGGTGGAATGCGTGTGCAATATACAGGAGTCGAGGTTTTGACCTTGGCTGATTGCTGGACTGCCATTCCAAAGCTAGATCGTCCAAACTCTGTCTCAACGTAAACCGCACCTGCGCACTTGGGTTGTCGAAAGCCAACATAGTGTTGACATCCCCAATAATTGCCGGTTGGGTCCAAAATTCTATACTGCACGGACCATCGGACGGCCCTCCCCAGCGTACCGGGACAGAACTCATGATGGATGCGTATTCGCCGAAACGGAGACCGTTACTGTTATCCGTCCAACTAACCTCGTTCGGCGGGTGAGCCGTGAAAGGCGAAAGTCCGAAGGCTAAAATGCCGCAAAGTATCCCGCCACATAGGATCAATAAAATCCTGTCGGCAATCCACGGCGAGATCAGTGGTTTGTAGCCACTGGGAAGATCCAGATCCTTGACGATTTGATTCACGCTACTTGACTCCCGTTCTTCCCGTGACTCTCGGCTTTCACCCTGCGAAGGTACAAGCCTGAGTAAGATTCGAGCGAATACTCCGGATAAAACGGAATCCAGCAACTCTGATCGGGGGCAGACCATGCGTCAACTACAACATAGCCAAGTGACTCGAGGTCGTGGAGAAAGCGGTCTCGCTGGAACACACGATACGGCGTTGTAACCCAGCCCACATTCTGCAATGTGATACATTCGAACTGTGCGTGCAAGGGCAATCGATTAAACACCAAGTGCTGAGGCGGAAATCTGAGTCCTCGCAAAAGATCTCCAATTGAAGACTCCATGCATTGTAGGGATCCGGACGCAAGGAGGCAATTGAACCCATCTGCATCCTCAAATCGCGAAGTGAAACTTAGGCGCATCTCGCCCTTTTCCTTTGAGAGACGGTCGCCCGCCCGCGCCACGGCTGGTAGGTCACACACTAACCACTTCAAGTCCTCCGGATATTTCAGATATTTCTCCCAAAGGTAGAACAAATTTCCGACGCTGCCGCCAAAATCAAAGACGCTTGCTCCGGTGCCCAGGGCTTCGCTAAGCCACATCATTGCTGGATAGTCGCTCGGCCACATTCCGTAGTCCCTATACGCACAGGCGATTTCATCATGATCAAACCCCAATAAAACACCTCTGGCCGCGTTCGCCCGGGCTTCTTCAAACGACGAATAGACGCCTCGAAACTTGATCCAAGAAGGAAGGCATCGACTTATTCGACGTCGGTAAGCGCGATTATGACCCCCGAGAACACTGAGATATGAAAAAGGAGGCACGTCGAGAGCAGCTTTAACCAATGCCTTAATGCGTGCTCTTGAACTGAGGGCAGTGCCTTCAATCGCAGCAAGAATCTCCACTCTCGATCTCTGCTTCATTGTCATTATCCGTAGCTCCAGATCTGCGGTTTTTTGTTTTGCGGAAGGCTAACAGCTTGCGGACGCAGATTCCACCGGCAGTCTATGAGTGGCGAACGCCATGTATGTCGTGGGAGTCATCGAATAGTACGGGAGATTGTCACCTTCAAGGCTTCCGCAAGGTGCTTCACAAAAGGCTCGAGCAGCATGCCAGCGGGATACACGGGCAGCGTTATGATTTCAAGCCCACCCAGCGCGAGGCGATCCCAGTCGTTCGCCGCGGGTCGATACTTCGCATATTGACGCATGGGGCGGAAGTCAGTGACTACACCCTTGTAGGGCTTTGCCTGATAAGCCACACCGGCTCGGTCGTTGATTTGCCACATCTTGCCCAGCGCACGCGATTCAGATTTGTCTTCTGGTTTGTTTCTGCTGAATTTGTTCAACAGAATTCCTCGCCAGACTGGCATCCGGCTGCGCAGGACTTTTGTCTTCTCGGCAAAGAACCTCCTCTTCTCGCCTGTGTCGAGCAACAGAAAGTTCTTGACGTGGAATTCCAGCCTCTGGGTGATTTGCCGCAATTTCCGGTAGAGATTGTCAGCAGGAATGGAACACCAGTTCATCGTATCGAACAACGCTAGCAGCGCGACTTCCTCGCCTTGTGCCTTCAACCGCTGCGCCATTTCGTACGCCACGTTTCCGCCCATGCAATATCCGCCCAGGTAGTAAGGACCGTGGGGCTGCACCCGCTGGATTTCTTTGACGTAGAGCTTCGCCATGTCTTCGATCGTTTCCAGATACGGGCGCTCCCCGTCCAGTCCCTGGGCCTGCAATCCGTAGAACGGCTGCTCGGATCCAAGATGCTTCGACAGATCGCGATAGATCAGCACATTCCCTCCGCCTCCGTGGATGCAGAAAAATGGCGGCCGGGAGCCGTGCGGCTGAATCATCACCAGCGGCGACCAAGCTTTCTCGTGTCCGCCCTCGCGCAGATATTTTGCCAGTTGCGCGATTGTGGGCGCGTCGAACAGGATCGAAAGAGGAAGCTTCCGATGAAATTCCTTTGCGATCCGAGTGAACATCCGCACCGCCAGAATGGACGTCCCGCCCAGCTCAAAGTAGTTCTGATTCAGCCCGATCGGAGCTATGCGGAGTAGGCTTTCCCAAATCTTCGCGAGCCTTCTCTCCGTCTCATCAGCCGGGCGGCACGGAGCCGAATCGGTCTCCTTCTTCGGCGAGGTGATTGGTGGCAGTTCGGGCCGTTTGGGCGGCGAAACGTGCAGCTCTTGCAGGCGGGCCTCCGGCACATCCCGCATTTGTTCGAGCACCTTCTGAAAATCATCAAGAACTCGGCGGATCGTGCTCGCGTCGAAGAGGTCCGGATTGTATTCGAGTTGTGCGCGTATGCCTTCGCGGCGTTCCAGCAGTCCCATTTGCAGTTCAAAGTGCGTGCCTAACCCAAAATCCGGCAAGGGTGCCACCGTGAGCTGGCCAAGTTCGCGCGGCCTCAAGAATGCGAGCTGATAAAAGAAGTAGCACTGCGACAGCGGGTTCCTTCCATGCACAGACCGCACCGCGAGGTCATCCATCAGAATTTCAAACGGTACGTCGGCGTTATTAAGGGCATCCAGAGTTACATCGCGGACGCGAAGCAGCAGCTCTTTCAGCGTGGGGTTGCTGGCAAGATTCAACCGTAGCGCGATCGGACTGGCAAACGGTCCGATCAGAGGCTCCGTTTCTGGCCGGCGATTTGCCACCGGTGAACCGATCAGGATCTCATCCTGCTCAGCATAGCGGCAAAGCACCGCTGCGTAACCGGTCAGCAAAACGGTGAACAGAGTAACGCCTTCGGCACGGCTTAGTTCTTTCAGCGACTGCGTCAGATGGTGGGGCAGCAGCAAGGTTTCCATCGCCCCGTATGAGGCTGGACGATTCGTCGGCGGACGATCCGTCGGAAAGTTCAGCACCGGTAGTGGCGGCTTGAGCTGCTTTCTCCAGAATTCGATTTGGTCCGCTGCCGCCTGCGACTTTAGCCACTCCTCTTGCCAGTGCGCGAAATCGCCATATTGAATCGACAACTGCGGCAGGTCCGGTTGCATCCCTTTCGACACAGCGTCATAGATCTTCCAAAAATCCTGCTGGATCACAGTTTGCGACCACCCATCCACAATAATGTGGTGGGCGGTGATCTGGAGAACGTGTTCCTCAGCAGACAGACGGAACAAGCGGGCCCGCACTACCGGTCCTGCGCCAAGATCAATCAGTGCACTCGCCTCAGCTCGAATCGACCCCCACAACTTCTCTTCGCGGTTCGCTTCCGGAATTTGGTCGAGCTCTGTGATCGGGAGCTTGATCGGCTGCGTAGAGTGAATAATCTGGCGTAACTCGTCTCCCTCTTTCTCGAATGTCGTGCGCAGAATTTCATGCCGGTCCACCAACAACTGCAGGCTCTTTTCAAGGTGCGAGATGTTGACTTGCCCATTGAGCCGGACACACGCGCGCATGTGGAGCGCAGGATTCCCGGGCACGATCTCCTCAAGTTCGAAGAATCGCCGCTGGGCTGCGCTTGCCGAAAGCGCGCACGACTCGGGATGTGGGGTTTCCGATCCACTTTCCTTGACATCGTCCGGCTCCGCTACAGCTATCGCCGGGGCGACCGCCGCGGCCGCCCCAAGCGAACGCGCAGAATGAACCGCATTTTCTGCGGACTTCGCGGAAGCGCCGCTTGCCAGGTGCCTTTGCCTCGATTGCGAAGCCCCTTCGGAAACTGGGAATTGGGAAATCGGCCGATTCGGATCCTGGATGATGTTTTCCAGCAAGGCCTTGAAATCCGCGAGCAGGCGCGTAATGGTCGCCGCGTCGTAGAGATCGGTGTTGTATTCACAGGCAAGCCGCCAACCCTCGTTGCGCAAAACGAGGAAAACGTGCAAATCGTATAGCGCCCCCTGTGATTTTGAGGGAATCACCGTCAATTTGATTCCGGCAAATTCCTGCGGCTTAACCGGATCACGTTGGCAGATGAAATTAAGCCGAAACAGTGTGTGGTGACTCGGATACTCGTCGGGCCGCAGTTCCTTGAGCACCTGCTCAAAACGCACATTCTGATTGGCAATCGATTGCAACCCAACTTCCTGTACCCGACCGAGCAACTCGGGAAACGTCGGGTCGCCGGAAAGGTCGAGCCGCAGCACGACGGTGTTAATAAACGGGCCGATGACCGGTTCTAGTTCCACGCTCGCGCGTCCGGAAACCTGCGTGGCCGCGCCAAAATCGGTTTGGCCGGTGTACTGGTGCATCAGGATTCCGAGTGCTGCCAGAACGGTATTGAAAAACGTGGCGTTTTCGCGGTTACCGATTTCTCGGACAGCATCAGTCAGCGGGACCGGCAGCAGAATTGACGTACTCGTAGTCTTAAAAGTTGGCGAAGCTTGCCGTG
>Ga0187769_10000789_pt1 | contig 17488 bp, 16 predicted proteins | sample 0116_SJ02_MP02_1_FD_133140 | JGI IMG/M metagenome (GOLD analysis project Ga0187769, IMG submission 133140) | Tropical peat soil microbial communities from peatlands in Department of Meta, Colombia - 0116_SJ02_MP02_10_MG | ecosystem: Environmental > Terrestrial > Soil > Wetlands > Peat | place... | reverse complement strand
CTAGGTCGGTTTGCACCTTGTGGATAATCTCCTTAAGCTCGGTTGGTGATTCCAGGAGAGAGTTCCTTCCGTCGACGCATCCGCATCCGAGAGTTTTGTCGAGGTCGTACTCCTTCAATGAGCTCAATCGAGTGGAGTAGAAGTCTATACCCACACCATTAATGGGACAGTCGAGAAGGGCCTCTATCGCATGGCTGGCATCCCCAAAGTAAGTATGAATCATACTCTTTCCTTGTGCACACGTCTCATAGGCATGCTTCAGAGTTTCCAACTCTGATCTGGTTCGTTTAGGTTCGCATACGCATGGTTCATTGAACTGAAAGTACTCGTAGCCAGATCCCCTTAGGGCCTTCACGACATCTTTCAGGGAATGAGCGAGAGCGTCAACCAAGTCGGAAAACGATTGGTAAGCCTTGTTGTCTGATAACAGGGCGAAAGTGAGGGGACCGGGAAGGACAGCTTTCTTTCGGCCGTGCTTCGGCAGCAGATGGACCCGGAAATATTCTTGTAGACCGCTTCCACTGAACGCTATCTTCCGAGCAATTACCGGCTTACGGTAGAAGGTGTTGTTATCGAACCAGCGTGTTAGACCCCCTGGCTCGACCCCGGTGAATATTTCTGTGAAAGGCCTGAACAGGTCCTGCCAATTCAACTGGCCATCAACAAATGCGTCCAGTTTGGATTCTTCTTGCAGGGTGGCCAAGGATCTTATGTCCTCCTGAAGAATGGGCTCGACTTCAGATTGTTTGAGATTTCCGCGTGCCACTGCCCTCGTCGCCGCGATGAGCCTTTCCGACCGAGGGAAGGCTCCTGTTAGATGCGTTTCTATCATTCTGTGCAACCCTGTGAATTTAGTCCGCCTCAACCCAGTATTCCATTATTAATATTCTGAGGTCTGGTTAATTCCGATAGGAATAGTGGGTTTTCCAGCGGACGGATGCTCAGTCCGCTGGGGTGAAGAAGTAGCGCGGCCAACGCGGCCACTCTTTCAACATTCCGCTCTCAAAATCCACCTGAAGATCCATTCCAATTCGCAGGTCTTCGTGCTTGACGTTTCTTATCATGCCAGGGAGCTGCGGGCCCTCAGCCAGTTTTACGATACCTACGGCGTAGGGAGCTAGTGCTTGGAACTGTGTGGGCGGAAAATGGATCACCGTGTAGGTCAGCAACTTTCCCTTCCCCTGCAGCGGGACCCATTCAAACTTGTCCCCGAGACATTTCGGACATATCGCCCGGGGCGGCCAGATCAACGTACTGCACTCAACACATCGTGTCCCCATCAGTTTCCTTTGACCACAGTAACGATAGAAATTCTCTATGACCGGTAGGATGTCTCCCTGTTCGTTTCGCACCAAAGCCTCCTTCTCTTCGGAAGAACCAACCATAGGCCCTTTCAATCTCCCCTACCGTAGACTTGGACGACTCCCGTAGAGGCGGCTCCGCCGACGTTCTCTGTCAATCCAATCTCAGCGCCTGCAACCTGTCTTCGACCGGCCTGGTTCGTAAGCTGGAGGTATATCTCGCAAGCTTGCGCCGTCCCGGTCGCGCCGACCGGGTGCCCTTTCGCCTTAAGACCCCCACTTGTGTTTGTAGGAATCCTTCCGCCCATGTAGGTTGCTCCCTCATCAATCAGTCTTCCACCCTTTCCTCTCTCACAGAACCCTAGGTCTTCGTAAGCAATAATTTCAGCAATCGTGAAGCAGTCATGTAGCTCGGCAACGTCAATGTCTCGCGCGGTTACTCCCGCTTGCTTGTACGCTTGCTCCGATGCGAGTCTTGTCACTCTCATGCTGCTGAAGTTCTCGCGATCGAATAGGCTCAGCGAATCCTGTGCATGGCCAGATCCGATTACGTTTACGGGTGTGTCCGTGAACTTCCTTCCTGCCTCTGGGGATGTCAAGATTAGGCAGCTCGCGCCGTCACTTCTCGGGCAGCAGTCGTAGAGTTTCAGCGGCCATGCCACTGCGCGGGACGTCAGTACCTCGTCCACTGTTATGCGCTTCTGGAAATGCGCCTTGGGGTTAAGAGTGCCGTGCTCATGGTTCTTGACGGCGACTTTGGCCATCTGCTCTTCGGTTGTTCCATAGCGATGAATATGGTCGACGGCCATCATTGCGAAGATTCCTGGAAATGAGATCCCATGCCACTGCTCGAATGGAAAGTCTGAGGCCATCGCCAGAATCTCCGTGACCCCTGTCGTGCTGACATGAGTCATCTTTTCGACGCCTCCAACGATAACCACATCGTACATTCGGGAAGCGATTGCGAAGAGCGCAGTTCGCATAGCTACGCTCGAAGAAGCGCATGCCGCTTCGGTCCGAAACGCAGGATTTGGCGTCAGGCCAACCCAATCCAGAAACAGCGGCGCCACGTGAGCTTGATGTTCGTAGGAGTCGCTCATCATTCCGACAAATAATGCTTGAATGTCACGTCTTGGATCTAAGTTGGGACACTGAGCAAATGCTTCCTTTGCAGCTTCGGCGAACAATTCGCGGGTGTAAAGACCTTCTCGAACCCCGAACTTCGATATTCCGGCCGACACGATGGACGCGATTGGTTTACCCAGAGTCGGCAATATCACAATCACTATCGCTTAGACAGTAGGGCAGCGATTGTCAGTGAGGAATAATTGAAGATATTGTATTCAAATTGCGAGTTAACAAATATTAGAACCTGAACGACCGTGAATTAGCTTAAATTTGGGATGAGTTGTCTGCGTAGCCAGCTGGGGATGCTGACTTCTGAGAAAAGTGGGAATCGTCGGAGTCGGTATGACGCAACTGAGTCGAACTACTCCCGAAGTCTCGTACAAGGAATTGATTTTCGAGGCAGCGGTAAAGGCGTATGCCGATGCTGGAATAGACCCGCGTCGGGATGTGGAGAGCTTCGTTTGTTCGTCTGAAGACTTCTATGAAGGGACAAGTATCTTCGATGAATACGTCCCAGATCAGGTAGGGGGGGCCCTGAAGCCCGTCTGTACAATCTCAGCAGATGGGATGTACAGTGTGGCCACGGCCTACATGCAAATTCTGACTGGGGCATTCGACGTGGTCGCGGTTGAGGCTCATAGCAAGGCCTCTGACATCGTCAACATATCACCGATCTACGACCTGGCTCTCGATCCCGTCTACATTCGCCCGCTCGGTTTGAATGCGAACTTCATCGCAGGCCTTGAGATGAACGCTTACCTCCACTCCACCGGAGCGACTCATGGTCACTGCACTAGTGTCGTTGAGAAAAACAGGAGAAACGCACTGTCAAATCCCGTAGCCATGAGCGCATCTGGGGTTACCCCTCGGAATGGAAGCAAGATGCTTTCGTACCCTCTTTCCGATCAAGATGTTGCACCTTTGGCCGACGGGGCGGCAGTAGTTGTTCTCGCCGCTGAGGATGCAGCTAGGAACTTGCGCAAGGATCCGATTTGGGTTATGGGCACAGGTTGGGCGTCGGACAGTCCCAGCCTTGAGACGCGTGATCTTGAGAAAGCAACTTACGCCGAACTAGCGTCTAAACAAGCCTATCGGCAGGCTGGAATCCGTAATCCGACTCATGAAATTCAAGTCGCAGAAATTGACGATACTTACTCGTTCAAGGAACTTCAGCATGCTGAAGCACTTGGTTTGGCCGGTCAAAGCAGGGCTCACAGGATGTTAGAACAAGGCGTCTACGAGCTAGGTGGCGCCTTGCCTGTCAATCCGTCCGGTGGCAGCATAGGGATGGGACACACCTTAGAGATGAGTGGACTGGTACGAGTCATTGAGGTTGTGGAACAACTTCGAGGAACAGCCGGAAAGCATCAGGTGGACGGAGCTCAAGTCGGAGTTGCCCAAACCTGGAGAGGTGTTCCTACAGGCAGTGGAGCGGTCGTCGTACTCGGGAGATGAAGATGATGATTCCAAAGAAACGGGTCGCCGTCGTGGGAGCTGGAATGACGAAATTCATGAGAAGAGCACAGGAAACCGGAAAGGAACTCGCTTTCGAAGCTGCAAGGCAAGCGCTAGACTCCGCAGAGATGCGGATACAAGACATAGAATCGGTAGCACTGGGGAGCGCTCCCGACGCCTTTGACGGAGTTCACATGAAGGGGGAGTATCTACTTGACGGAGCAGGGGCATGGCAGAAACCATATTCACGCTCCTTTGTCGGAGGAGGAAGTGGCGTGTTTAGTGCGATCCACGGGTGGTGGCATGTGGCCTCAGGTCTCTTCGATACATGTCTGGTTGTGGGAGAGGAAAAGATGTCTAGCTGCCTACCGCATCCGCAGACAGCATTTCTCACGATATTCGACAACATGATCGAACGGCCTCTAGGACCTAACCTAATCTGGATATTCGCTTTGGAAATGCAGCGGTACATGCAGAGGCATAAGATTCCGAAAGAACAAATCGCCCAAGTCGCCGTCAAGAATAAGCGAAATGCGCTTGATCACCCATCTGCTCAGATTCCGCAAGCATTCACGCTTCAAGACATCATGAACTCTGAAGTGTTGGCTTGGCCAGTCCAAAGGCTCGATATAAGCCCCGTGAGCGATGGAGCCTGCGCCGTCGTTCTCGCCTCAGAAGATGTTGCTAGGAAAATCACTGATTCCCCGGTTTGGATTGACGGGGTCGGTTGGAACCTTGACACAACTTACTGGACGAACCGTGACCTGTACTTCCCAAGGTACGTGGCCAACGCCGCACGCATGGCTTACAGGATGGCAGGCATCACTAACCCTCCAAAGCAGATTGATTTCGCTGAACCGTACGATCCATTCGACTACAAGGAATTGCATCACATGGAAGGGCTACTGCTATGCCGCAAGGGTGAAGCACCAAAGCTCACCGCCGAAGGTGTTACAGAGAGAGACGGAAAACTGCCGATATGCCCCTCTGGGGGGCTACTGGGCGTGGGGAATCCGATCGCAGCGGCCGGATTGATGAAAGTGTGCGAACTGTTCTGGCAGCTCCGTGGGGAGGCTGGAAAGCGGCAGATCCCTGGAGACGTTAGGACGGCGGTCGCACAGGCATGGGGAGATCTCATGCAGATCGGAACCGTGGTCGTGATGCGCTCATAGGAGTGATTATGTTGAACAAGACCATGCCAAATGAGCCGCAAGGCACAGGACTCAAAGAGGGAGACTTGGAAAGCGGCAAAGTTCTCGCTGTATCCTATCAGCCGAAGGCCCAATACGCGTGGGCAACTGGCATTGCCATCGGTCGTTTTCTAGCAGGTCTTAAGGCCGGAGAGATAACGGGGACTAGATGCGATCAATGCGGGCGAATCGCAGTTCCACCTCGGATATTCTGCGAATGGTGCTTTAGGAGGTCGGACACGTGGGTTAAACTTCCGGATACGGGTAAAGTTAACACCTTCTCGGTCTCTTACATAACGACGGATACCACTCGAGTGAAAACGCCCAAGATCCCGGCTGTTATCGAAATAGACTCGGCAAACAACGCTGGCTTCCTACATCTTCTAGGGGAAGTGAAACCTGACGAAGTGAAGCTGGGGATGCGTGTGAAAGCAGTCTGGGTTGACCCGACAGAAAGGAAGGGCTCCATAACGGATATCAAATATTTCAAACCCATCAGGTGAGATGAATGACAGCAAAAGTTGAAGGAGATTTCCCGATCCATTTCAGGTATACCGCTGGGATAGCTGGCGAGAAGTTTCTGCGCGAGATCAAAGAGAACGGCAAACTGTTGGCGTCAAGATGCCCAACCTGCCAGTTGAATTATCTCCCACCTAGGATTTACTGCGAACGCTGCCTGTCAAAGCTAGAAGAGTATGTTCACATAGAGAATCTAGGAACAGTGTCATCCTACACTGTTTGCACCCAAGACAATGAAGGCAAACCCCTTCCGCAGCCTGTCAGAGTGGCTTTGGTCCGGTTCCCAACCGCACACGGTGGGCTAGTCCACAAGACGAAGGATGAAGTCACAGTGGGAGACAAAGTACGCGTTGTGTTTAAGGAACGATCGAAGCGAACAGGTTCAATCCTTGACATCGAACATTTCGAGAAAGTGACCTAATCCGCAGCACGTACCTGTTTCCAACGCTCTTTCCGCACTCTGCCTACGATGTGGTCCACAATTGTCTTAAGCGGTGTTCCAGGTCCGTAATTTCCAGTAATTCCAAGTTTTTCGAGCTTGGGCTTATCCCCGTCGGGTATTATTCCTCCACCGACTAGCAGTATGTCGCTTGCCTGCTTTCTTCTCAAAGCGTGCGCGACCTTCGGGAAGGCAGTCATGTGTGCTCCGTTCAGAAGGCTTAGAGCAACAACATCCACGTCTTCGTCGATCGCCATTTGTGCAACTTGTTCAGGGCTTGCCAGGAGGCCCGCGTAGATAACCTCCATCCCAGCGTCCCTTAGAGCTCTGCACAGGACTAGAGCCCCGCGATCATGCCCGTTTGGCTGTAAGTCTTACTCAAGCCCGGGCTTCGCGACAAGGACCCTAATCTTACGCTGTTCAACTCTCCCAATTACATTGGACCGAGGGATTGCTCTCCACCTCCGGGTTTAGAGTATTGACGGTTCCTTCCAATCTCCGAAGACCTGTTTGCCAACGTCCACAATCTCTCCCAGTGTGGCATAAGACTTGACTGCTCTCAGCATTGGGTATATGCAATTTGAAGTTGGGTCCTCAAAGGATTTGCGAAGTCCATTTAGCGTACGCTTGACAGCTACGTCGTCTCTCGTCTTTCTGACTTCTTGGAGCCGTTTGATCTGTCTGCTCCGAGCTTGTTCATCGATCTTGAGCGTTGCGATGGGGGAAGTTTCGTTCATCGAGTAAGCGTTGACGCCTACGACGAGTCTTTTCTTCTCCTCCGTTTGCCTCTGGTATTTGTATGCTGTATCTGCAATTTCCCTTTGTATGTACCCCTTCTTGATTGCCGTGAGGATGCCGCCCAAATCCTCTATCCTCGCTAGGTATTCGTAGGTTCTTTGCTCCATCTCATCCGTTAGCCACTCCACGTAATACGAGCCGCCCAATGGGTCGGCGACATCCGCAGCCCCAGTCTCTTCAGCAATGATTTGTTGTGTTCGTAAAGCAATCAAAGCCGCTTGTTGCGTTGGCAGGGCCCAAGCCTCGTCGTATGCGTTGGTGTGCAACGATTGAGTCCCGCCAAGCACCGCCGCTAGCGCCTCTGTGGCCGTCCTTACTATGTTGTTTAGTGGCTGCTGCCAGGTGAGGGATACACCGGAAGTCTGTGTGTGAAATCTCATCAATAATGACCGAGGATTCTTCGCGTGGTACCGTTCTTTCAGGACGTTCGCCCAGATCCTCCTTGCCGCCCTGAATTTCGCAATCTCTTCGAAGAAGTCCATGCCGCAATTGAAGAAGAACGATAGGCGTGGTGCGTAGTCGTCAACTTTCAATCCTGCCTCAAGGCCTAGGTCGACGTAGGCGAAACCATCTGCCAGCGTGAATGCAAGTTCTTGTAGGGCGCTCGAGCCCGCTTCACGAATGTGATAACCGCTGACGCTGACGTAATTCCATTGAGGCAGGTGCTTCGTGGAGTACAGCATCATGTCGCGAATGATTCGGAGGTGAGCCTCTGGAGGGTAAACCCATTCCTTCTGAGCGGCATATTCTTTCAGTATATCGGTCTGAACCGTACCGCGAAGCTTAGACGGAGAGAGGCCTCGTTTCTCAGCCGTAGCCAAGTACATGCATGTTAGGACTGACGCCGGCGCGTTAATGGTCATTGAAGTGCTGACTTCATCAAGAGGTATGCCATCGAAGATTACCTCCATGTCTTTCAATGACGAAACAGAAACACCGCACTTACCTACCTCACCCTCAGCTCTCGGATTGTCTGCATCGATCCCATAGAGAGTGGGCATGTCAAAGGCTATGCTCAGCCCCGTCTCGCCCTCCTTCAAGAGATACTTCAGGCGAGTGTTCGTTTCCTCTGGAATCCCGTAGCCTGAGAACATCCGCATTGTCCAGAGGCGTCCGCGATACATTGTGGGGTATATGCCGCGAGTGAAGGGAAATTGGCCCGGGAGGCCGGAATCCACGTTATGTTCGTGATGCGCTATGTCGATCGGTGTGTAGACCGTCTTTAGTTCAATACCTGACGGATTTTCGAAAGCATCCTTGCGCTCGGGAGCGCTGGCTGTCCATCTCTTGAGCGCGTTCTTCTCCCACTCTCGCTGCATGGCGGAAATCTTGCGCATCCGTCGTTTGTCGAAAAGACCTTCCGTCGTGCTCCTGCGCTTCAGAATGCTATTCGTCTTGTTTCTCCAATAGTTGGGTCGTGGCTTTGGCATCGACTTCACGTTGAGATTTGGAAGGCTTGAAGAAAAAGGAACTAATCACTTTTTGGGTGAAAAACCCGCAGTTCCATCAACTATTGGGGTAGCGCTAAGCATTGGGCTTCTAAATAGGGGGCGGGGCTCCCCCTTTTTGCCTGCGCCACGGGCTTCTCCACCCCCACGTGCAGGGACTGGAGTTGCCTTGCGTTTTAACTTGCACTTGATTTTCCATCAACTTGGCTATGGTGTGTAGGGCAAACCATGGGTGTATCACACGGTGTATCCCACTCACGGGTGAGTTGCCTCCTAGAAACGCGACTCACAGGCGAGTTGGGTAGAAAGTGTAGTTGGCCGCAGGTTTCGGGGACCTGGCGGGTTGTAACAAACTGCATCTTCGGGTCTATCGCCTTGATGGTGAATATTTTTTGCCCGCCGCTCATATGGCCCAGTGTCTAGGAGTAGCTGTTCTTGAGCGCCGACGTATCTTTCACCCCTTCCGGAATTCCCGTCCGAACCGTCTACGAAGCGTCAGACCTTAACCAATCTTGTAACGAACAACCTGGGGTATTCCCATTTACGCGTGGCATTTACCCGTCCATGTATCATGAAAGACTATGGACCATGCGTCAGTATTCGGGTTTCGGTAGCCCGGAAGCAACAAACAAACGATTCAAGTTTCTGATAGGGCAAGGGCAGACCGGCCTCAGTGTGGCGTTTGACCTTCCCACGCAGCTCGGTCACGATTCTGATCACATCAGATCCCAGGGTGAGGTGGGTCGCGTTGGAGTCCCGATCAGCACAATCGAGAACATGCAGACACTCTTTCAGGGCATCAGCCTTGAAAAAGTCAGCACCTCGATGACGATCAACGCAACCGCGGCGGTCATGCTTGCTATGTATGCCTCCCTGGGTGTGATGCAAGGGGTTCCGATCGACAAGCTTAGGGGAACAACCCAGAATGACATTCTGAAGGAATACATAGCTAGGAACACCTACATCTTCCCCCCCGAACAATCGCTTCGCCTCACCACGGACATAATCGAGTTCTGTTCGCAGAAGATGCCGTTATGGCATCCGATTAGCATCAGCGGATACCACATACGAGAGTCGGGAGCGACAGCGATTCAGGAGCTAGCTTACGCCTTCGCGAACGCCAAGGAATACGTTCGTGCGTGTGTACTGCGGGGCCTCGCAGTTGACGAATTCTCTCCGCACCTCTCGTTCTTCTTCGCGTCACACAACGACATAATTGAAGAGATCGCCAAGTTCAGAGCCGCCCGCCGCATTTGGGCACACATAATGAAAGACGAATTTCACTCCCTGAACCCCGAGTCCATGAAACTGCGCTTTCACACACAAACTAGCGGCGAAACGCTAACCGCGCAGCAACCGTTCAACAATGTCGTGCGCGTAACCCTTCAAGCTCTAGCCGCCGTGTTAGGCGGAACACAGTCTCTACACACAAACTCCCTCGACGAAGCCCTATCCCTTCCAACAGAAGAAGCGGTGAAGCTCGCACTGCGCACCCAACAGCTAATAGCATACGAAAGCGGCGTAACAAGAACCGCCGACCCTCTGGGCGGTAGCTATTACTTGGAAAACCTCACGGACGAAATAGAGAAAGCCACCTGCGAAGAAATAATCAAAGTCGATAAACTGGGAGGATCCGTAAAAGCCATTCAGCGCGGGTACATACAAACGCAAATCCGCGAGAGCGCATTCAAGCAACAAATGGACATTGAATCAGGAACAAAGAAAATCGTGGGAGTCAACATTTTCAAAGATACGAAACCACAGAAGATAACGATTCACAGAATTGACCCCCGCTCGATCAAGAAGCAGGTAGCCGACGTTAAGTCGTTCAAGAGAAGACGGCGCAAAGCAGAAACCCAGCGCAGTCTTACCAAACTCAAAAACGCGCTCACCAAACAGCAGAACCTAATCCCGGTGATTATGGCTGCGGTGAGAGCAGGTGCCACGACTGGCGAAATAAGTGACGCCGTGCGAGAAGCCTACGGCGAATTCCACCCGAAAACAATCATTTAGACCACCTCATCCGAAGGAGCTCTCAAACAAATGAAGCGAATGGGTAAGAACGAAGAACTCGATAAGCTGCTACGAAGAGCGCTTGGAAGAGACAGGAGAGCAATTTCCCAGTTAATGTCGGTGGCGGAGAACGACCCCTATTCACGCATAGAAATCCTTGCGAAACTATACTGGCATTGGAAGCGAAGCGATGTAGTGGGGATCACGGGATCTCCGGGTTGCGGGAAGAGCACCCTGATCGCACAACTGGCAAAACACTACCGGAACGCGGGGCGTATTGTGGGGATAGTTGCTGTTGACCCTTCAAGCCAGATTACTGGCGGAGCACTGTTGGGCGACCGGATTAGAATGGGCGACCTAGCCGCCGACCCCAAGGTATTCATCAGAAGCATGGCAACCCGCGGTCACTTAGGAGGAATCGCACGCGCAACCGAAGACGCCGTACGTATTCTCGCAGCCACTTCCATCGACCCGGTTATTGTCGAGACCGCGGGAGCCGGTCAATCCGACGTTGACGTCAAAACACTTGCGAACACAACCGTCGTCGTAACCTCTCCGGGGCTCGGCGACGAGATTCAAGCTCTGAAAGCGGGAATCATGGAGATCGGCGACATTTTCGTTGTGAACAAGGCCGACAAAGAGAACGCGGATCAAACAGCCCAAGAGATATACTCCATGGTGACCATGACAGAACCCGTCAATGGTTGGCGACCGCGCGTCATTAAGACGATAGCAACGACTGGAGAAGGTATCTCAGCGCTCGCTGAAGCCATCAACCAACATTCCGAACATACTCGAAGATCTTCCTCGCATGAGGCGAGCGACGATAAATTGCGCGAAGAAATCCTCGACGCAGCGAAACGATACTTCGATGATATCAAACTCAAAGAGATAGAATCGTCAAAGAATTTTGAGAGAGTGGTTTCTCGAGTGAGAACGCGGCACTTGGATCCATACACTGCGGCACGCGAATTAGTGGAAAGAACCTAATGCCCTTTCATTGGGTTGCTTGGTTAGCCTTAGAGAAATGAATTCGAATGGGAGAAGCATGTTGATCGTTGAAGCAACAAGTCGATTAATGTACCATTCAGAGTCGATGGAGTAATTTTCGTTTACCAACTCGGCTGGAAGAGCTCGGTTCTCCGTTATTCGCGACCTATCATAGGTTGCGATGTAATTGACCGCTTGGCCAGCATGGACTTCCCCGCCCTCACGATCAAGGTGTTGGGCGGCGATGGCCTGGGGAACCATGTTTCGATATTCGCTAGGGTTCTTGCTTAGACGTTTCTCAATCGTTAATTCAGAAATTGGCACGGCACCATCTCGAATCATATCAGCATAGGATCTAACCAAGGTCAGGGCTTCAGGGATAAGCGCTTTGAACTCCTCAGAGTTTCGCGCGTGCGCGAAAAGCGCCAACATGTCGGATTGACAACGTCTGACAATACCGGGCGTATCATGCCTCCGAATATCGATGCCGCGTAGTTTGAGTTTTCCATCCTGAAGCGCGCCATAGTATCTGTTAAGAACTGGGATGCGTGGGTTTGTGTGCGAGTTTAGAAAGACGATCCATTTGTAAAGCCCTTCAAACCCAATTGGAAAATGCAGTTGAGCCTCGATTTCGCGGCAGAGGTCCTCATATTCTACGGGGGCTGCACCCGGTTTCTTAAGCCACATCGAATCGACGATTCCATGAATAAGCTTGAAGCCTCTCGATTCAGCTATCGCAACGGCCTTTCTGAGGATTTGACGAGAGAAAGCGCAGGTTGCGATGTGCGCGTCTATTCGCCCAAATCTCGCGTTTTTGAATCCCAGGTAGCCAATTGCCCGCCGTTTTTCACGGCTATGAGCAGACCAGGATCCATTTGAGCGCGGCTTGGCGTTGGTCATACCGCAGCCTAGTCGGAGGGTCGGGTGCCTCTTTCTTGTACTTCTTGTAGATCGCTCTCTTTCGAAGTAGAATGTCTAATGATTTTGAAGCGATGCCGTCCCATCGTTCGCAAATGTTCCACCCAAGTTCGGGGACCCGGTTGGCGGAGTTTGGGCAGCAGTTGCAGCGTACGGTTTCTCCGCTGAGGTTCATGGTACGCATTATGGTTGGGTAGAGGGAGGAAAAGTCCAACTCTCCAACTGACTCCTGTAGGCCGAATTGCGGTTCATAGATGAAACCGCCCCGGTCGGCAACTATGAGCTCGTTCCCATTCTTCCATTCCTCCGGCTCGTTCTTGTTCCAAGGGATGAGCACATCTGCTTTCACCGCGTGGTAAAGTTGGAGGGAAGTCATGCTTGTACCAATTGTCGTTCGCGACGCACGCTGTAGGGGTATGATGCATGTGCGCGCCACCTCGAAGAGGCCTTCAAGGCCGCAGTCACTGCTGATGAAACCATTTGCTTCGTCTACATGTAACCGTCCCAATAGTCGTGCAGCAGTTTGTTTGAACAGTACCTTCCCATACGAGAAGTAGCTGTGCCCTTGCACCTCATAGACACGAAGTGGAGTCGCCTCTCTACCGAGAATCATCTCGTGGAGAATGCCATGGTGCTGTGCTCTTCGAGCGAGGTACGGGAAGATGAATGAATCGCCCCCTTCTGTCAAAATAACATCAGGGTCCAATCTGCGGAAAGCATTCACTAACTGTACGATTTTGTCGGATTCACTGCCCGAGTCAACAGCTAAGGTTTCATTTTCGGTTTGAATGGTGATGGAGCTTAACTCATCTTCGAAGGTGGGAACTCCTCGAGTTTTCCTAGTGCTGATCCCAAGTCGCAAAGTCCGGAGCGAGGGAAGTCGGTAATCTACGTGCTCACGTGAGTCTTCGATGGTCCATTCGATGTGGTCGTGCAGGTTATTTGCTTCAACAAATGCGAGTGGAAATAGGTCCTTGTTGTATAGGTACATTTGAGTTGATGGAATGTCAACATCATAAAGTCGATATTTTGAATACCCGCCGCGGCGGAAGATTTGTCTCGCGAGGGTTTGAGCCTCAAGTTCGTGTTCAACTTCAACTTCGAGAACTTTACTTCGCTCCTTGTCGCCCGCTTTCTCGAATTTGTCGACTAACCTGCATGCTGGGATGAACGGTTGGAGATTTAGAAGGTCGTCAAGCGCTCCGCCGATGTGGAAGCACGGTTTCCACGTATCAACGAGTGAGATGCATGACCCATCCGACTGTTTTAGCCAGACAACCATTCGTCCTGGTTTCGGGTAAAGGTCCAGTATCCAACCTTGATGTGTCAAAGGCCATGTGCTTCGAGACGTTTCTCTAACTCGGCGAGTTTCTTGTGGTGAGCGAACAGCATTGAGATGATGAACGGGATCTGTTTTATTGGTGAAGCCATAACGCTAGCAGCGGAAGCGAGTAGCTTACACTGGTCCAGCATATCCTCGAATATGGCCTTGTCTTCCTGTCTGAGGAATTCTTGGAAGCGTTTCAGTTTCTCAATTTCGGCTTCGACAACCATTCGCCATGATGGAATTGTTCGTCCCATTACGAGTAACTCTCCAGAATCTTAACGCCAGGCGCGGTTGCGATTGAAGTGCGCAATGGGAGGTGTGGATGTTTCAATAGTGAGAACTGAGTGAGGCCGGGCTTTTGTTCGATTCTCACAAACGCATGTGCGGCATACGTGAGACTGCGATCTATCTGGAGGCTTCTTTGTTCGAGGTGCGTGGCGATTATCAGACATTGATGTTGCCTAGCCAGCATCCGAAGGGTGTGAACGGTCTTATCGAAGATTCTCAGTGAATCATCCTTGTCATCGTCTCGCACATCTGGATCGCAATACAGTTGAGTTATGTCAGAGACGACGACAAGCTTCGCTTTGAATTCCTCTACGGCCTGAGGAAGCTTGTCGATTATGATGCATGCAAGTTGATGGTGCGTGAAAGCCCTGCTTACGTGTAACCGTTCCAGAACACTTTCTGGATCGAGGCCTTGCTCAACTGAATTGTTCGCTATTGAGTAGGGGTCGAAATTGTTTCCTCCATCTATGAAGAGGGCGTTACAGTTTGGACCTAGAGGCTGCGGGAGCATAGCACGTACACAAAGTAGCACGCAGAGCGCATTAGACGGTCTACCTTGGAAGACAATGAATTGACCAAAATTAAGAGTTAGAGCACTGTCGAAAGCTTCAACCCCAAAGGTTAGGTCAGGTAGCTTTTGTTGGCCATTTAGAAGAAAGTGATCAGCCGTAACGAAACTCTGGACTTCCAGCGAAGTGGTTGATTGAACCATAACTTGCCGTAAACAATACAACCACATAACCGCAGAGAGCACAGTAATAACGACGGTCAGAGACGGGTGAATGGTAGCCGATATACGATCAGACGGAAGGTCCTGAGAGTCTTGCACTACGCCTATTCGATTTGACCTAAGATTTCCTTGTATTGTTCCTCATCGATCGTGCCCAAAGTGAGAAGCGCCTCTGCGATGCGTCGCACCGTTGCGAACGAATGAAGCTTCATCTGACTCTTCCGCAAGTTCTCGTCCGCGCCCTGTTGTCGATCAAGCAAGACAACGGCGTCCTCGACCATTCCTCCCTCAGCCCGAATTGCGTCCGCAGCTTCGAGAATGCTTTTTCCAGTAGTCACCACGTCATCTAGGACTACGACTCTGTCCCCCGGCTGCAAGAGGCCTTCTATCCGCCTGCCGCGTCCATGCTCCTTCTGTTCGCCTCGCACGTACAGAAATGGCTTAGATACATTGAGGGCCACAACGGCTGCGTAAGCGATCCCAGCGGTTGGAACGCCAGCTAAGCGTTGAGCGCGTTTGATTATGTCCGGTTCGAGAACGCTTCTGTACATTGCTACCGTGCGTTGAAATGCCTCTGGGTTGCTGGGAATCAGTCGCAGGTCAACGTAGTACGGGCTGAGCAGGCCGCTGGCAAGTTTAAACGTCCCAAACTTTAGGCTCCCAGTCCTAAGTAAGATCTGGCAGAACTCATCAATCATGGTTGCCATCGGTCTCTTCCCATATCCCTTAAGCGGGCATGGTGGTTTATTCTTTTGCACGTCGACGCCCGTCGCGAAAATGCAACAACCGCGATTTTGCTCTCAAAGTTTAACCGCTTGACCATTACCCGTAACCGTTGGTGCTCACGTGTTGGTGGAAATATGGCTCCCCTATGGCCGCTCAGAGATACCCGCTAGGATACCGGATGAGCACTTGGTTGACATCCTACAGCGAGAAAATGCAGACCACTTATCCGACCCAGTCGGCGAAGCCGCAAAACTTCTTGGATCAAACGAGTCCTTCCTCCGCAAGGCACGCGGCTCATCCCGGAGCTGTGTTGTGCTAGGTTCTTGTGGGACCACCCAGCTGGCGACCGATCTCACTCGAGCCGTTCTCCAACACCTGAATAATGCCCAGAGCTCAACGACTATACTCTGCACCGAAGAATCACCTGAGCTTGAAGCTGAGTCTGTCGGTGCGAATCGGGTTCTGCGACATTCGTTCAAGTCAGAGACTAAGGAATCCCATACGGTCAAGGGCGGGTTCACACCGCAAGTGAACTCTGAGTTTGTCAACGCCGATCTCCGAGTCCTCATTGGGGAATTGAGACCACATCAGTTCCTAGGATATGCTGGTTTGTGCGACCTCATCTTCCCAGATTTGGCTTCTGGGGCCTCGACGCGAGCTCACCTGTCCGACAGGACGGAGTTAGGTTTAGGAGATCTGCATTCGGAGAGAGTGGAAGTCGCCAAGTCCTTCGACAGCCTATTCGCCTTAGGCCTTGCTTTGGATGCGGAGTCGCGCCCGACGGCGCTCAAGCTAGGGGGGATTGAAGACTGCCTTACCACATTGAAACCGATGGTGGACGAATTGTATTCGAAGCAAGTCTCAAAGCGATGCGAGATCCTAGTTATGAGCGCGGGCGGGGCACCCTTCGATTCAACCCTCAGTCGCGCCGTCGAAAGTCTCCCAACCGGACTTTCCGCTTTAAAAAAAGACGGAGCCTTGATCGTGGCCGCCGAGTGTGGAGAGGGGCATGGTGGAGGACAGTTCTATGAGTGGGCCTCTGAGCGCAAGGAACCTAGGCACCTTGAATCGAGGCTTCGCCACCACTTCAGCTATGAAGGCTTCAAAGCCTCGTTCTTGGCAAGGGTTCTGCAAACCCACCGCATATATCTGGTATCTACGATTCCAGACTACTACGTCGAACATGTGTTCGGCATGAGAGCTTCGCCAACTGTCAACGCTGCACTGCAAACCGCACAGCGGGCGCACGGCTCCGATTCCACGATATCAGTCATCCCCAAGGCTCTACGTGTAACCTCCAAGACCCCAGACACCGGAGCGCAATAAGCTCGGGCTAACCCACTGGAACCGAAGGAGAGTAAGTCCATTTCCTCGCGGTTGTGGTATCATCTCAAAATGAGTACAAGAAGGATAAGCAAGATGACCGCGATCACTATGGGCAAAAGGGTTGTTTGGAACATAGCGATAACGATCGCGACGTAGTCCTTCCACTCGAAGTCAGTTGAAGCGTCAATCGATTTCTTCCTCTCATCGTCCGACATTTAGAGGAGTCAGCCCATGAGGGTTGTGTCTGGGTCAGCTAATAAGGATAGCATGGGACAAGCTGGTGGCAAGTTAATTTGTGGCGACGCATATTTTGACATGCCTAGGCGAAGATATCTGGAACATATTGAGAAAATGGTCACACCGGCTTCCGTTGGACTCTTGTTACTAGGCTTGTTATTTGTGGCCGGTGGGTCCGGCGTGTTCGTTGCGGGTCACCCAGAAGGCATGCTCGTTGTTTTCGTTGGAGTAGCAATGCTTTGGGCGGGCTGGAATGGCAGCCAGGCTAGAGGGCTTTCATGTTTGATTGCAGCTGCTCTGAACACACTTGATGCTTCCATTACGCTCGCGAGCTGGAATTACGAGGTTAACCCCTTCGTCGTTAGCGCGGGTCCTACACTTTTTCTCTCTGCGAAGTTACTCCTTTCATTTGCAATAGTTGCTTACGCCAGAACTGCTCCCAATCCTAGGAAAGGAGGGTACCTGCTGTCGGGGGCTCTTTCCCTTATCATCGCATGGAATCTCGGACAACTGGCGATAATTAGCTATAATTCGCGTTCCATGCTCGAGACCCTGTTCTGGGGAAGTGCTGCGAGCATACTTCTGGCCCTTGTCACGCTGATGGTTGTTACTTTGAAGAGGAAGGCGACGTTGCGATTCTTGTCGTTCCTTTGGG
>Ga0187769_10000788_pt1 | contig 17511 bp, 17 predicted proteins | sample 0116_SJ02_MP02_1_FD_133140 | JGI IMG/M metagenome (GOLD analysis project Ga0187769, IMG submission 133140) | Tropical peat soil microbial communities from peatlands in Department of Meta, Colombia - 0116_SJ02_MP02_10_MG | ecosystem: Environmental > Terrestrial > Soil > Wetlands > Peat | place... | reverse complement strand
AGCCGACGGCGAGATGCAGCTTCTCAACATCAGCGGCCTCGCCGAACTTGATGCCCTGCAGCATTGGATCGATGCTGCGGAGTAAACCGGTCAAAACGCCGCCTGGACCGACCTCGAAAAATCGATCGACGCCTTGCGCAGCCAAGTATCGTATGGCGGCCTCCCAGCGAACGGCGTTGGGAATCTGCTCGATCAGCCCGCGCCGGGCTTCGGAAGCGGTGTGAATCTCGCGCGCTTCGAAGTTATTGATGAGAGGCCAGTCCGGGTCGTCAAAGGCCGCGGCATTCAATTCGGGAGCCATGCGGTCTTGCGCCGGCTTCATCAACGGGCAGTGGAATGGCGCGCTCACGGGCAATAACACAGCCCGGCGCGCTCCAACGGCCTTTGCGAGTTCCATAGCCCGGTTCACGGCGGCGGCGTGCCCGGCGATCACCACCTGATCGGGAGCATTCAAATTGGCTGCTGCGACAATTTCGCCTTGAGCGGCGTTTTGCAGGACCTCCTCCAGCCGGCCCGGCGGGAGCTTGAGCAACGCAGCCATCGCACCTACGCCCGGCGGCACCGCCTCCTGCATATAGCGGCCGCGCTTGCGCACCAGGCGCAATGCATCACTGAAGCGAAGCGAGCCCGCAGCAACCAGCGCCGAGTATTCGCCCAGGCTGTGGCCGGCGAGGAAGTCGGGGCGGACGCCGAGTTCACGCAGCACCGTAAAAGCGGCGATCGACACCGTCAGCAGAGCCGGCTGAGTGTTTTCGGTGAACCGCAAGTCCTCTTCGCTGCCTTCGACGCAAAGCCGGGAAATTGGGAAGCCCAGCGCCTGATCGGCGGACTCGAACACCAGCCGTGCGGCCGGATAGGCTTCCGCGAGCGTCCTACCCATGCCGAGGTACTGGGAGCCTTGTCCCGGAAACAGTAGCGCGGTTTTGCCCATTCGATGAGATTGTATGATGGACAAATGCATTCCGCTACTCATACGGGTGTCTCTGAGGCGCAGCAGATCATGGAGCTCGAGCGCGAGTTTCTGGTGCAGAACTATTCACGCTATCCGCTGGTTCTGGAGCGCGGCGAGGGATGCTACGTATACGATGTCGAAGGCAACCGGTACTTGGACTTTATCGCCGGCATCGGCGTGAACGCTCTGGGTCAGGCGCATCCGCGCATCGTGAACGTGATTCGCGAGCAGGCCGGGCTGCTCATTCATTCGTCGAACCTCTACTACCACCGTTTCCAGGGAGCGCTGGCAAAGCGTCTGGCGGAGGTCAGCGGTCTCCAACGTTCGTTCTTCGCCAACAGCGGCACCGAGGCTATGGAAGGCGCGCTCAAGATGGTACGGGCGCACGGCCACAAAATCAGCCCCGAAAAGATCCAGCTTGTTTCACTCGACAACTCATTCCACGGCAGGACTCTAGGTGCGCTCTCGATCACCGGGCAGCCGAAGTACCGTCATGACTTTGAGCCGCTGGTTCCCGGCGTTAAGTTTGTCCCGCAAAACGATATTGCCGCGCTCGAGCAAGCCTGCAGCGAGCGGACAGCCGGCATCATCATCGAGTGGATTCAAGGCGAAGGCGGTATTTTTCCGATCTCTGACGAGTATGGGCGCAAGGCTCGGGAACTTGCAGACCGATACAACGCGCTTCTGATATTCGATGAGATTCAGTGCGGCGTCGGGCGGCCTGGCACCTGGTTTGGGTATCAGCTTGCTGACCCAGTCGTGCTGCCGGATGTCATGGTTGCGGCCAAGCCGCTGGCGTGCGGCCTGCCCCTGGGCGTCATCGTGGCGAACGAGAAGGCGGCGTCAGCTATCGGCGCCGGAATGCACGGATCGACGTTCGGGGGAAGCGCGCTGGCGTGCCGGGTAGCGCTCGAGTTTTTTGACATTCTGGACGGTCTGCTACCCGCGATTCGGCGAGTGAGTGATTATTTTCGCATGCGCCTGGAAGAACTGGCCGGCAGGTATGCGTTCATTCGGGAAGTTCGCGCGCGCGGTCTCATGGTTGGCGTGGACATGAGTGTGCCGGGTAAGCAGATGGTAGCCGACGCACAGGCTCGTGGGCTGCTCATCAACTGCACGCATGAGACCGTGTTGCGGTTCTTGCCGCCTTATATCATTACCGAAAAAGAGGTGGACGAAGGAGTCCGCATCCTGAACGGCATCTTCGCCGCACAAGCCTCACAATAGATCGCTGCGACGATTCTGTTCCAGCAGCTTGACGATGTTGCCCACCTGCTGCGCGCGCGCGCGGTCGGCAATTAGTAATGCGTCGGGCGTATCGACTACTACGAGGTTTCGAGCACCCAGCAATGCCACCACCTTATTGCCGGCGTCGATGTAGTTGCCGCTACTGTCCGCGCAAATGACGACGGATCGCGCCGCATTGCCGTCGCGGTCGCGGGGGAGCAGTTCATACACGGCGTTCCAACTTCCCACATCATTCCAGCCGATATCGTCGCATGCGAAGCCCACCACGTTGTTCGCGCGCTCCAGCACGGCGTAGTCGATCGAGATGTTTTCACAACGCGGAAAAACCTCGGTAACCTTTGCCGGAAACTGACGATCGGAGAAGCGGGGCAGAGAGGCAAGCAGCGTTGCAGTTTTCGGCAGGTGCCGGCGCAGAGCGTCCAACAATATATCGGCGCGCCAGAAGAACATGCCTGCATTCCAGTAGAAGCGTTTCGCTGCGAGATACTTGGAGGCGGTTCGAGCATCCGGTTTTTCGCGGAAGCTGCTGACCGGCGCAGGATGCAGGGACCCGGCTCGCGTACCGCGCGCAAATTCAATATAACCGTAACCGGTTTCCGCCCATCGGGGGACGATGCCAAGGACGACGATCTTGCCACCAGCGGCAGCACGAAATCCCGCGCGCGCGAATTGCAGGAAGCGGCGGGGTTTCGCGATCACGTGGTCCGCGGGGAACACGCCCATGACGGCGTTACTGTCCAGCGAATGCAAAATGTGCGCGGCGAGCCCGATGGCGGGCGCGGTGTTGCGCTGCATGGGTTCCGCCAGAATCTGGCGTCGCGGAATCGACGGCAGTTGGCGAACAATCTCTTCGCGTAGCTGTTCGTTCGTCAGAACCCAGAGCCGCTCCGGCGGAATCAGGGGTGACAAGCGGTCCACGGTGGACTGAATGAGCGAGCGCTCGCCGAACAGTGTCAGCACTTGCTTGGCTTGCGCGCGCCGGCTGCGCGGCCAGAATCGCGTGCCGCGGCCTCCGGCCAGAATCAAGCCGTAACCATGGCGCATCGGGGTTGGTTATGTGATGGGGTACCCGCGAATCAGCCGGAAAGTGCGGCCCCAGCGGGTTTTGGTGAAGAAATGCTCCGCCAGATCGACGAGGTGATCGACGCCGATGGCTGGATTCGAGAGCGCCTCCGTAGTCGCGTCGTACGACCAGTAGATAATCAGCGGTTTCCCGATGATATTCTCCCGCGGCACAAATCCCCAGTAGCGGCTATCGAGCGAGGAATCGCGATTATCACCCATCGCAAAATAGTGGCCTGGCGGCACGACCACCTCTCCGTGCTGCACGTTGTTGAGCAGCATATCCTGCGCTTGCGCGTAGAGGCGATAGTCGGGGAGGGCGGGAAAGTTGTCGCGATAAGAGTCGGTGTAGTCCGTCTTGTTGTACCTGTATGGCTCGTTGAGCGGATGGCCGTTCAAGAACACGCGCTTATTCTCAAGGTGGATGTGATCTCCCGGGATGCCGATCACGCGCTTGACGAATGTTTGCTTGATATCCACGGGATAACGGAATACGATGATGTCGCCGCGGTGCACATCCTCATACGGCAGAAGCCGCTTAGTCAGCGGGCCGGGCGGCGCGTAAGCCAGTTTATCCACCAGCAGATGATCGCCGATTAGCAAGGTATCCTCCATGGATCCCGTGGGAATCACGAAGGCCTGCACGAGTGTGGTCGTGCCAAACAGCAGCAGAATGATGGTAACGGTCCACTCGGCGATCACGCCTCGAGGAATGTCGCTCTTGCGAGGCTGTTTGGCTTGTTCCGGCGCCTGTTCGGCGACAGTGGTATGCTCTGGACTCACGATAAGACCATTGTATAAGAGAAGGACATTAAAAAACGGAAGAAGCGGCAACCGGCGTTTGTTATGCTGTGAAGCGTGACACCGTCAGCCACTGTTCCCGTATATCACCGGCCCTTTAGCCGAACGCAATCGATGGCGCTGGTCTTTGCGTGCACGGTCCTCGGTGCGGCCGCGCAAATGCTCATGAAGATTGGCCTGGGCCATTTGAGTCATCCGGGGCTTGTGGGTTACCTCACCAGCGTGCCGCTGCTCGGCGGGTACAGCCTGTATGGCCTGAATACTGTGCTAATGGTGTTCGCCTTGCGCGACGGGGAACTTTCGATTCTCTACCCGATCATTGCCCTAACTTACGTCTGGGTCACCATCCTTTCCGTTGTTTTTTTTCACGAATCCTTGAATCCCTTTAAGCTGGCGGGTGTGGCCATCGTGGTGGTGGGAGTGGGCGTTCTGGGGCGGGGCGGCAAATCGTGAACACGCCGGTCTCTTCCATGCTGCTGGTGCTCGCCGCATCGTTCCTTGGATCGTTTGGCGCGGTGTTTCTCAAGTCCGGCGCCCAGAAGCTGCGACACGGGTTGCGGTACCTGGTCCTCAACCTGCGTCTGGCCGCGGGTGTCACGCTATTTTTGGGCTCGTCGGCCTTCTACGTTCTCGGTCTCAAGCGGGGCGAAGTATCGGTGCTGTACCCCATGGTCTCTCTGGCCAACGTCTGGACACTCGCATGGTCGCGCATATTCTTTAAGGAGCCCATCACTCATGCCAAGACCATGGGGCTGCTGCTGATTATGGTGGGGGTGTTTCTGATTGGCGTGGGCGCGGAAACCCCGTGAGGGTCAGACTCTTTCCACATGGTCGAGCGCGAGGAACTGCTGAATGTGTGGATGGTCCGATTTCTCAAGGTCCCGCACCGGTCCGAAGAAAATCACCTGCCCCTGGTGGAGAAACACCACCCTATCTGCCACGCGGTTCATCAGGTCCAGATCATGCGTTACCACGACCGAGGTCAGCCGGAGCTGCCGCTTCAAACGCAGCATCAGTTCGGCCAGGTGGTCCGACATAATGGGGTCCACCATGGTGGTGGGCTCGTCGTAGAGAATGCATTCCGGCTGCGCCGCCAGGGCCCGCGCAATCGCGACCGCTCGCTTGTACCCGGTAGATAAGTCCGCCGGATAGGCATCGCGGGCCTCGTAGATATCCACCATCTTCAACAGCCCATTGACGACGTCTTCCTTGTTCTGCTCGTCGTAATCCTCGCGCAGTTCCAGCGAGAAAAGGACATTCTCGGCGGCTGTAAGCGAGTCGAACAATGCGCCTGATTGAAACACCATGGTGACCTTTTTGCGGATGCGGCGGAGTTCGGCCTCATCGAAATCGGTTGTGTCTTCGTGCGCCACGATCACCCGCCCCTGGTCCGGCTTCAGGAAGCCCATAATATGCGCGAGGGTGACGGACTTGCCCACGCCGCTGCGTCCGATGATGGCAACCGTCTGACCACCATCGATATAAAAATTGGAGTCGACCAAAACCGGCTTGTCGAACGTCTTATAAACGTGGCGGAACTCTATGTAGTGTGGGTATTCATCTTGCGGCATTTGAGTAGGCGGCCCACTCCTCGGGCGTATTGAGGTTACGGAAGTAGTGAGAGTGGGGAACGGACCAGAAATCAATGTCGAGCGTCGCGACGCCTTCGGTCACTTTGTGGATGTGGTTCTCCAAGGCGTGCGCGACCGCAGAGGCACACTGGTGGTGGTAAACCGCGCACAGCGGCTGCGTAACGCCATCCGGACCCACTGGGATTACCGCGGCGGCCCGGCCGGCTTCTGCCCGCGCTACAAGCCGCACCAGGAACTCCGCCGTGACTTGGGGCATATCGCAAGCCAGAATCAGGTTCCACTCGGAGTGAGTGCGGGCGAGAGCCGCGTGTATGCCCGCCAGAGGCCCGCTCCCGGGGAAGAGATCTGGAATGACGGGATAACCAAGGTTAGCATACCGGCTGACATCGCCGACCAAAGTTATGTTATCCGTCACGGCACGGGCTTGGGTGGCAACATGTCCCACCAGTGGTCGGCCCCGAAACGGAAGCAGCGCCTTGTCGCGGCCCATGCGCGAGCTGCGTCCTCCGGCCAGTACGAACACGGCGCGCTGCATGCAGAAATGATAACATTGAAAAGATCGGCCGGATTTAGTTGCGTGACAGAGAATTAAAACATAAAAATGCGGATTTGTTTTATACTATTTTCCGTGATCGCAGCTATCGCCGCTTCGGCATCCGCAGCCACCGTGAGCAATGCGGTCATGGTGACGCTGGTAGTACGCGCGGACGCCCGCACGGGACGCCTGGTGCGCAGCGTAGCGCGCACCTCACGTGTGAAACCCGAAGCGACAACTCCGCAAATTGAGCTGCCCCCCGCACCAACCGAGGCCCCTGAGGCGTTCGCCAGACTTGTAGATGAGATTGCCGGGCGCCACGCAGTGGATCGTGACCTGGTGCACTCGGTGATCTCGGTAGAAAGCAACTACAATCCGCTGGCGATCTCGAACAAGGGAGCGCTCGGCCTAATGCAACTGGTGCCATCGACGGCGCGGCGGTTCGGCGTATCTGATGCCTTCAATCCGGCACAGAACGTGGAAGGCGGTGTCCGTTATCTCAGATACTTGCTCGATCACTACAACGGGAATCATCGGCTGGCTTTGGCGGCCTACAACGCCGGCGAGGGTACGGTAGAACGTTTCGGCGGTGTTCCACCTTTTGCCGAGACCCGAAGTTATGTGTACCGGGTAGGCCGGGCGTTAGACGCAAAAAAGGAAGCGCAGAAGCAGCAGGGGGCGAGTTTGCCGGCTAAGTCTGCCGACGGGTTCAACCCCATTCGGGCTTTTATAGATGCGATGGGAAGGATTTGTTACAGAACGCCTTAAGCCATGAAACGGCGCTTCACAACGGCGATGGTAGTGGTGGCCGTGGCCGCGGCAGGAGCGGAACGCAGTGCTCTTGTCGAGGTAACAGCCGTTCGGCACTGGTCTTCGGCGAACACGACTCGCATTGCCATCGAGATCACCGGCGAGGTGCATTACCGTTCGGACCGGGTGGAGAGTCCGGACCGGATCTTCTTCGATTTTACCGGTGCGCGGCCGCATATTGACGGCAAGCGCCTGTTTTCCGATGAGGTCGGCGACAAGCTACTGAAGCGTATTCGGGTAGCAGAGACAGCCCCCGGAGTTACGCGCGTGGTCCTTGATCTGGAGTCGGATGCCGAGTTTTCGGTGTCGCGTCTGGAGAATCCGACCCGTCTGATTATCGAATTGCGTCCGGCCGGGGCGAGGCAGGGGACTGAGTTGTCGGCTCAGGCGACTGGCGTCCGATCGGAAAGTGAACCCGAGGAGAGATCTGCAGTTCAGCGCGAAGCCAGGCCGATGCGTGAGCCACCCCGGCAGGCGGTCCCGGCGCCACCGGTAACTCTCCCCGACCCGCCCCCCATAAGCCGTGAGATTAACAAGACGTCAGCTTCGCGCATGGCAGCCAAAGTAGTTCCGCCGGCGCTGGTTGCGCCGCCTGATGTTTCTGCCAACCCGGGATTGCCCAAGCCTCCTCCGGTCGAGGCAGATGACGCAGCGCCTGCTTCGGCTAGCGCCGCCTCGGCTCGTGTAGGTCCAAAGGCCGCGCACCTATCGGGCGATGGCGAGCGGTCATTGACTCGGGCGCTCGGTCTGAAGATTAATCGTGTGGTCATCGATCCGGGCCACGGCGGCGCCGACCAGGGAACCGTGGGCCGCCACGGACTGATGGAAAAAGAACTGGTCCTGGACGTGGCCAAGCGCCTCGGCAAGCTCGTCGAAGAACGGATGGGCAGCGAGGTAATCTTCACGCGCCAGGACGATACGTTCATACCTCTGCACACGCGCACGGAACTGGCGAATGAGAAGAAGGCTGATCTGTTCCTGTCCATTCATGCCAATTCCTCACCGCACCCCAAAGTAGGCGGTATTGAGGTGTATTACCTCAACTTCACCCGTTCGCCGGACGCGCTGGACGTGGCGGCACGGGAGAACGCAAGCTCGGAAAAATCGGTTTACGAATTGCGCGATCTGATCCAAACCATCACGCTGCACGACAAGATTGAGGAGTCGAGGGATTTCGCCTCCAAGGTTCAGGGAGCACTCCAGACCTTTGAGACCCGGTACAATAACGCAGCTAAAAACCGGGGCGTGAAAAAAGCGCCGTTTGTGGTTCTGATCGGCGCCTCGATGCCTTCGATTCTGGCGGAGATCGGGTTTCTGAGTAATCCCAAAGAGGAGCAACTCCTCAAACGCCCGGAGCACCGGCAGCGCCTCGCCGAAGCGCTCTATCAAGGCGTCTCACGATATGCGCAATCGCTGAGCCATTTTCAAGTGGCGCAGCGCGCTTCTTCCGAATAGCCGGCGGTGCACGTTCTCGCCTTTCGGCATAGCCCGTCGGATGGCCTCGGCTTGATCGCCAGCGTTTTGAATGCGCACGGCATCGCCTGCCAATGCGCTGATCTGTATAAGGCGTCGGTGGGAGAAACTGGCATCCCGGAGGCTGATGCTTTGATCCTTCTGGGCGGTTCTATGTCCGCTAACGACAATCTGTCTTTCATCCAGCGTGAGATCGAACATGTACAGGTAGCCGTGCAAGCGGGCAAGCCAGTGCTCGGGATCTGCTTGGGGGCGCAGTTGATTGCTAAGGCCCTGGGCTCGAAGGTGTATCGGAATGCACAGACCGAAATCGGCTGGGCGCCGGTGACGTTCACTAATGCGGCGCGGAATGATCCGCTGTTTCGCGGCTACGATTCAGAAGTGATTTTTCACTGGCACGGAGAGACTTTTGACTTGCCCGAGGGCGCTAGCTTGCTCGCATCGTCGGCAGCTTGCCGCCATCAGGCATTTCGGCTTGGGGACCGGGTTTACGGTCTGCAGTTTCATCTAGAAGTCACGCCGGAAATGATTGCGCAGTGGTGTCAGGAAGATGCGGGTGAGACAACCGGACCGATTGACCCATACGCTCATTCAGCGCGAACCATGGAACTGGCTCGAATCGTCTTCGGCCGCTGGTGCGAACTGGTCAAAGAACCAACGGAAGCGCGCGGGGGCTCTTCCTTACCGTGAGGATTCCGCGCCGAGCAGTTGCTCGAGAGCCAGGCGGGCTGCGTTCTGCGCGGCGTTCTTTTTCGAGTACCCTTCGGCCTGCGCGGTCCAGTCTTTACCCACACGGACTTGCATGGTGAAGGTCTTGGAGTGATCCGGCCCGCTCTCCTTCAGAATGACGTAACGTGGTAAGGGGAGGCGACGCGCCCGAGCCAATTCCTGCAACGCACTCTTAAAATCCGTGAGCGCGGACGGCGGTTGGTCCGTGGAAAACATGCCCGCTACCGCCGGGTCACCGGCAATGTGGTGCTTGACGAATTGACGAGTCGGCTCAATGCCCGCATCCAGGTAAAGCGCTGCAATAAGCGCTTCGAGGGCGTCTACCAACAAGGTCCGTTTGGAGCGCCCCCCACTCACCTCCTCGCCCCGGCCCAGTTGCAGATACTGGCCCAACCGAAGCCCTTCTGCTACGCCATAGAGATGCGCGGCACTGACCATGTGCGCCTTGAGCTTGGACAAGCGCCCTTCTGAGTACCCCGGAAGACGATCCACCAGGGCCTCGCTAATGAGGAACCCGAGAATGGCATCAACCAGGAATTCGAACTGCTCGTTGTCCACCATTTGCCGCGGTTCGGCAGACGACCTTTCGTGCACGTGAGAGCTGTGCGTGAGCGCGCGTTGTAACAGTTCCCGGTTTCGAAACTGGTGCCCGATCGCCGTCTCGAGAGAGGAAAGATCGGGGTGCATGCCGGCACAATCGTGTGGACGCCTATTGCTTCTTGATTTCGACCTGCGGAGGAGGCGGTGACGAGGCCGGATTGGCGCCGGCAGCTTTCAGCTGCGTGGCACGTACCTTCTCGGCCTGCGCGAACTGCTTGACTGAGGCCGAGACGTCCGTCATCGCCATGACCTTCTCCAACAAGGGCAGAGCGTCGTCGGGTTTTTTTTGCAGATCGTACACGACGGCGAGCTGGACCATCGCGATCGGATCGGAGCCTAGGTCGAGGGATTGCTTCAGTTCGGTGACCGCAAGATCATAGTTCTTGCGTGCCTTTGCCACGTTGCCGAGCGCCGTATGAGCTTGCGCCAAGTATTCTCTCTTCGCCTGCGCCCATTGATCGTCACTTATCTGTAGGTTGGGCTTGGGGAGATCCTTCACGATTTCCATCGCGTCTTTGGCGTACTTCTCGGCGCGCGCCAGCTTCTCTTCCCGGTCAAGGTCAAACTCGCGGGTACGCTGCGCAGTGGCTTGCGCCAGCAGCAGCATGGCCTGGTATTGTTTGGGATCCGCTTGGATCGCCTGCTCGCCGTAGACCACCATTTTGTCGTAATCGTTCTTCTGCTGGTAAGACATCGCTTCCACGTAAAACGCGAGGCCCTTGTAATCCGTGTCCGCGAACTTGGACAACAGGTCCTCGGCGGCCTTAATCCGGGCATCGGGATCCTGCTGCCCGAGCATCTTCTGCAGCGCCTCGAGTTCCCCTTTGGACTTCGGCGTGGGCTGTTTTTGATCAGCAGCAACGAGCGCTAGCGCTGCACAAAACGCCAGTATCGGGATCGTGAAGATTCGTACCATCAAAGAACTCCTTCAGTTTTGTTGTTTCTTATATGACTCGTGTATACCCTGTTCCGCCGCATGACGCGCCGCCGCTGACGCCCCCTCCACTGCCAGTGCGGTCTGATAGTGCTTGGCCGCTTCATCACGATTGCCGGCAATGTCGGAAAGGCGGCCCAAGTAAATGTGGGTCCACGCCTTCACCCACGGATCCGGGTCGCAGTCCAGGACTTTTTGAAAGAGCCGCTCACCCGTCTCCGCGTCATTTTGCAGCACGGCGATGCGCGCCAGGCCATAATACGCCCGCGCGTGTATGGGTCTTTCGGTGGTCAGTTCGAGAACTCGAAGATAGGACTGCTTGGCGCCCTCGTAATCCTTATTGCCGTACAGCTTGTCGGCCGCATCGACCGCTTTTTCGCTGGGGCTGGGCTCGGGAGCGCGGGCCTGGCCCTCCACCATCTTCGCGGCGCGGACCCTGGCGTGCTCGGCGAACTGCACCTTGGCAAGGCGCTGGTCCTCGCGCACGACATCGAGGCGCTTGATCATCTCCGGAAAAAACAGACGCATAGCCTGCGGCTGCTTTTCATAGATCGTGAGCTGCTCCGCGAAGAACGGCGTCAGGATGTAGCCTTCCCGCAGCGACTCGCCGACGGTCTCGGCGTTGCCAGGCAATCGTGCCTCGACCGATTTAATCAGCGACTCAGTGGTCAAGAGCAGGAAGTCGGACTTGTACGATTCAGCCAGCACCGGTGCGCCCTGCGCGTAATCGATGAGCGAATTCCTCTTCAGGATGTCTTCGCTGTACTTGGTAGCCAAAGGATCCAGCAAGTAGTGCAGATAGGCGTGGCGAATGTCCTGCACGCGAGGCTCCGCCGATGGCGTCACCACCACAAAATAATCATCGGCGTAGCTGCGGGTTTGTACCTGGTTGGGAGCGCCCAGCAGATCCAGGTAGATTTGAAAGTTCCGACCGAGGTAGCCCGACGTGGTGTTGCGCAGATACGCGTTCACTTCCAGGATGGCGCGGGAAACAGGCGCATGATACTGGGCCAGAGCGCGCTCGAACGCCGGCTGCGACCTGCTCCACAGCTCCGCCACGTTTGCCTCCCGGTAGAAGCGAACCAGCAGTGGCGCGAATCCTTGCATTTGCCGAACATCCGGCGGTAGCTCTACGTCCCGATACCGGAATTTGAAGTCGGGTGGATCGCCCACTGAGAGCGCGTAGGAAACATATTGAGCCAGTTCCGCGGTGGCGTCGTTCTGATGATGTTCGGCGAAGAACTTCTTGAGGTCTCCCAGCACTGGCGCGTGCGAAGCCTCCACCGCTTTGCGCACCTGTTCGCGCAGAGGATCGCTGTTCGGAGAGGCAAGGTCGACGTCGTAACCAGCCGCGTTGATAGCGGCTAGAACGGTGAATAACGACGGGCTGAAGTCCAGTTGGCCGCGCTCGGCCGCACTTGCATGGAGCGTCAGCGCAACGGCGAGGGTTAACCACAAGAATCGATTCAAACGGTTTTGCCTTGGACGTTTTCAGTTTAGCTTATTTTGAGACTCCGGGATCTTGGTTGAACTGGCAGTAGGGTGGGCAACACAAGCGCGAGGCGGCGTATAATCAGAAGGAAATACACTTCAACCCCATGGGCGTTTCGGCCGCTCGGAGAAGGATCTTGCATATAGATGTCTACGATTGAGGTTTCCCCGGCTTCGCCGCGTTCTGGCGAATTTCAGCAACCCGTCGTTAACGATTTCAGCATCCAAGTCGCAACAATCAACGGTTCCGGGAGCCAGACCGCGAACAGCGTTCTGATGCGTGCCATTTTCCAGATGGGCGTTCCCGTCTCGGGAAAGAACATGTTCCCGTCGAACATTCAGGGATTGCCCACCTGGTTCACGATCCGGGCAAGCAAGCACGGATACATCGGCCGCAAGAAGGAGGTCGATTTCCTGGTTGCCATGAATCCTGAGACGGCGCGCGAAGACGTCATGAAACTGGATCACGGCGCGGCGGTGGTTTACGACGAGCCGCTCAAGCTCGATGCGCTTCGTTCCGATCTGCACTTTTATTCCGTGCCCTTCGACAAGCTTGTGGGCCCGGTTTGTCCCGAGGCGAAGTTGCGCAAGCTCGTGCGCAATATGATCTACGACGGCGTGGTGGCTTATCTTCTCTCCATCGACATGGAGGAGATCCACAAGGCGTTGTTCAAACAGTTCGGCAAGAAGAAGGCGAAAGCGGCAGAGCTGAACTGGGGCGCGTGCCAGGCCGGGTTTGACTACGCATCCAAGACCTTCACCAAGAGCGATCCCTACCGCGTTGAGCGGATGAACGCGACCGCGGGCAAAATCATCATCGATGGCAACGCCGCCGCGGCTCTCGGCTGCGTTTTCGCCGGCGCCACTGTGGTGATCTGGTACCCGATCACGCCGTCTTCATCGCTAGTCGAGGCCATGATCGGCTATCTGAAGCGCTTCCGCATCGACAAGGAGACCGGAAAAGCGACCTATGCCGTGGTGCAGGCGGAAGACGAGTTGTCAGCGGTTGGCATGGTGCTAGGCGCGGGCTGGGCAGGGGCTCGCGCCGTGACGTCAACTGCCGGCCCCGGCATCTCGCTCATGGCTGAGTTTGTGGGCCTCGGTTATTACGCCGAGATTCCCGCAGTGATTTTTGACGTCCAGCGCGTCGGCCCTTCGACCGGCTTGCCGACACGCACCTCGCAAGGGGACATCCTCTCGACGGCCTTGCTTTCCCACGGCGATACCAAGCATCCCATGCTATTTCCGTGCTCGCCGGAAGAATGTTTCAGCATGGCCGGCGAAGCATTTGATCTCGCGGAGCAATTCCAGACTCCCGTGTTCGTAATGACCGACCTGGATCTCGGCATGAACAACTGGATGGCCAATCCGTTCGAATATTCGAGCAAGCCCTTCAACCGCGGGAAGGTGCTGACAGCCCAGGACGTGGAACGGCTGGGCGGTTTCGCGCGCTACAAGGATCTCGATGGCGACGGCGTCGGATACCGCACGCTGCCGGGAACCGGCCATCCACAAGCTGCCTACTTCACGCGAGGGAGCGGCCACAACGAGAGAGCCCAGTACACCGAGCGCGAGGACGACTACGTTCACAACATGGACCGCCTGGCGCATAAGTTCGAAAACATTCGCAAGCATGTGCCACGACCGGTGGTGGATTACAATCCCAAGGCGGAGATCGGCTTCGTGGCCTTTGGCACTTCGCACTACGCGGTGGCGGAAAGCCGGGATCAGTTGAAGGCCGAGTTCGGCATCGAGACCAGTTACTTGCGGTTGAAAGCCTATCCATTTACGCCCGAGCTGTTGGATTTCATCCGGCGTCACGACCGCGTTTACGTGGTGGAGCAGAATCGCGATGCGCAGGCCCTTGGGTTGATGCGCCTGGATTTCGACGCCGAAGACGTGGCGAAACTGAGAAGCATGAGATATTACGGCGGTCTCCCTCTCGATGCGCGAACCGTTACCGATGATGTTGTCCATCAGGAGGAAAAATGAGTACCACCATTACGCCGCCCAAGAAGGTGAATCGGATTGGCCTCGAAATTGCCAATTACAAAGGCGCTAAGACGACACTCTGCGCCGGCTGCGGCCACAACGCGATTTCCGAGCGGATCATCGAATGCTTCTTCGAGCTCGGCGTGCAGCCTTGGAACGTGGCGAAATTCTCCGGCATCGGCTGCTCTTCGAAGTCGCCGGCATATTTCCTCGGGCTTTCCCACGGATTCAACGGCGTTCACGGCCGCATGCCGTCGATCGCCACGGGTGCCATGCTCGCTAATCGAACGCTGATCGGGATCGGCGCCACAGGAGACGGCGACACGGCCTCCATCGGCCTCGGCCAGTTCATGCATCTATTGCGCCGCAATCTGCCATTCATTTACATCATCGAGGACAACGGCGTATACGGCTTGACCAAAGGACAGTTTTCCGCAACCGCTGATTTAGGATCGAAGCTGAAAACCGGCGTTGTTAACGACCTGCCTCCGTTCGACTGCTGTGCGTTGGCCTTGCAATGCGGGGCGACGTTTGTGGCGCGGTCGTTCTCCGGCGACAAGAGGCAGTTCCAGGCGATCTTGAAAACCGCCATTGCCCACAACGGCTTGTCTGTGATCGATGTGATCTCGCCCTGCACCACCTTCAACGATCATGAGGGCTCCACGAAGAGTTACAGCTACATTAAGGAACATGACGAACTCCTCAACGAGCTCGACTTTGTGCCCTTCTATGACGACATCTCCGTGGAAATCGCCGAGGGAGAGGTGCAGGAGGTTCAGATGCATGACGGCTCGAAGCTGCGGATCAAGAAACTGGGTCGGGACTATGATCCCACCAACAAATTCGACGCCCTGAAGGCAATCGATGAAGCCGCAAAGCAGGGCGAAGTGCTCACCGGCGTATTTTACGTTGACACCAGCAAGCCGAACTTCATGGAGCTTTTGGAGCTCGTAGATGCTCCCCTGGCTACGCTGCCGGAGTCGAAAGTCCGGCCGCCCCGGGAGGCTCTGGACCAGGTGATGGAAGAGCTTCGTTAAAGCACCCGGTGGCGGCAGGCGGGCTTCGGCGCGCGGCCGGATTCAACTTAAGATGTCACGAGCTACGGCCTCTCCAGAAACAGAAGTCATCAGCCGGGAAGAACTGACGCCGCTATACCGGGTGGTGCTCCTCGACGATGACGACCATACCTACGATTACGTCATCGAGATGTTGCAGAAGATCTTCGTGTTTTCGCGCGATCAGGCTTACCGGCACGCGCAAGAAGTGGATACCTGCGGCCGGACCGTCTTGATTACGTGCGAATTGCCCCAAGCGGAATTCGCGCGCGATCAGATTCATGCCTATGGCCCGGACTGGCGTCTTCCGCGATCGAAAGCCTCGATGTCGGCCGTGGTCGAACCCGCGGGGGTGCCTGAGTCGCACTAGCCTTGCTGGTATCATGATTGCATGTATTTATCGAGGTTTTTCTTAATTTCAGGTGGCGTTCTGTGTATTTGCGCGCAAACGCCGACTAACCCGCCTGCGGCGCCTCCCGCCCGTATCGAGGTCACCCCAGGCAATCCTTCCATTACGCCTCCTCCAGCGCCGGTTCCGCCGGACAAAGTGATTCTGACGGTCGGCGATGAGAAGATTACCGCTGGTGAATTCGACCAGATCGTCGACGCTCTACCCGAACAGGTGCGAGCCCAGGTGAGGGGCCCGCAGAAAAGGGTCTTTGCCCAGCAGCTGGTGCGGGTCAAAGTCCTGTACCAGGAAGCCTGCAGGCAGAAGCTGGATCAAAACCCCAGGGTCCAGCGGCAGATCGAACTGCAGAAGGAGAACACGGTGGCGGGCGCTCTGATGCAGGAGATGACCGCCAACGCACAGGTCGATGACGCTACCGCCCGCCAGTATTACGAACAGCATAAATCGGATTACGAAACCGTCCACGCGCACCACATTCTGATTCGGGCGAAAGGCTCCCCGATTCCCGTCCAACCGGGTAAGAAAGAACTCAGCGAGGAAGAAGCTCTTGCAAAAGCTCAGGAGATACGCAAGAAGCTGTTAGCCGGAGAGGATTTTGCCGCATTGGCCAAAGCCGAATCCGATGACGTCCGTTCAGGAGCGAATGGGGGCGATCTGGGCCCACAAAAACATAACCAGACCGTGGCTCCGTTCGATCAGGCTCTGTTCAGTCTGCCGCCCGGCCAGCTTAGTGAACCCGTCAAAACCCAATTTGGCTATCACGTCATTAAAGTCGATACGCGTGAAGTCAAGGCGTTTGACGAGGTGAAACCCGAGATCGAAAAGCGGCTCCGCCCGGAACTGGCGCGCAGTGCCGTGGAGAACCTCGAGAAGAAGACCACCATCATCTACGATGACGGCTTCTTCGGGCCGGCTCCCGCAGCGCCCGCACCGCCTGCACCGAAGCCAGCCGCTCCGACGCCCCCTGCGAAGTAGGTTGGAGCGCTCCGGCTCGGCCAATCACGGCCGGCGGAAAAAGGGACTGTCGGATTCCTGTAACGTGGGAAACGTCTTGGAAATGTGGTCGTGCCAAGTCAACTTCTCTTCGTCCACCAGCGCCCAGAGCAGGCCAGCACCGCCGGCGCAACAGCTCAGGCACGCGCCGAACATGCGCATGACCCTGTCCCGCCGGCTTGCCGGAAATCCGTCGAAGTCGATCAGCCGCAACCTGGTCCAGCGCATACCCAACGTTTCGCGGCCGGACCAAATCCAGAGCAGGCTGTAAAACAAAGCGAGCGTTCCGAACACGCCGATGAGGAAGGGAATCGTTTGACGATTCAGGTGGAACATTCCGCCCATGAGATGGAAGGTGAACAGGAACGCGCCGAACCCTATAAAAATCATCCCACCATCCACCGCAGACGCAATGGCGCGATGCTTCGGGCTGGCGACGACAGCGTCGCAGTAAATCACTGCTTCCACCTGCGTCTTCAGCGTTCTTGGCCCCTGGGGCGGAGGCACTAGGAAATCCAGGCCAGGCTGAACGTTCCGCTCCGGGCCTGCGACGGAGCGGCGTCGCGGTTCGGTTTTGGAGGTAGCAGTTGTACGGGTTGGCGTTTGGTGGGCTTCCCGCGGTTGTGGCGCCGGCTGGACCACCGGCTGAATGCGATGTGCAGCAAACGATTCAAACGGGATGATGTTGCATGAGGAGCTCTCATCGAAACCCAATTGCTGTGGAACAGGTTGGCGGCTCAAGACAGGAGGCGTGGATGCTTGTGGGGTCAAACCGGTGCTCGGTTGTTCCTCCAATGCCAGGGCCGGCGCGGACCGGCTGGCAGGATACCGCTGT
>Ga0187769_10000787_pt1 | contig 17542 bp, 18 predicted proteins | sample 0116_SJ02_MP02_1_FD_133140 | JGI IMG/M metagenome (GOLD analysis project Ga0187769, IMG submission 133140) | Tropical peat soil microbial communities from peatlands in Department of Meta, Colombia - 0116_SJ02_MP02_10_MG | ecosystem: Environmental > Terrestrial > Soil > Wetlands > Peat | place... | reverse complement strand
GACTGGATAGGTTGCGGTGTTGCTCACAGCACGCCGCGCCCTGCTTTGCACACCCGAAAACCAAACATGCACAGCGCCGGAGAGGTGGCAGAGTGGCCGAATGCGGCGGTTTGCTAAACCGTTGTACGGGCTAACACCTGTACCGAGGGTTCGAATCCCTCCCTCTCCGCCAGATTTTCAATCACTTACAGTCCTTCAAATCACTTCACAAATCAGTTAAGCCCGTGGGAAAGCGAGCCGAACGATTTTCGCGTGCGCTTGCTGCATTTCGGTGGTCGCCGCTGTGCCGTACACGTTCATCGTTGTTCTGATGTCCGTGTGCCGCATCAACCGTTGCTGCACACCTATCGGAGTACCAACGGAATCGAGCCACGACCGATGCGTGTGCCGGAACGCGTGCGAACTGAGGTGACCAATACCTGCTTTGACCGCTGATCGGCAGAGCGCACGCCACACTCCCGCATAGGAGAAGGGCAGACGTCCGATCTTGACCGGGGAGGCAAATATCCAGTCATCAGCATTGGAGAACTGACTGCGCTGTTTCCACGCTTTCAGCAACTCCAGCACTTCGCTGTCGATACACATAGTTCGTTGAGACTCGGGGGTTTTGACATCATCAACGACCTGATGCACAATCCCACGTTCAATGCGGAGCGTGCTGCTTAGCCAGTCCACATCTGACCATTTCAACGCCAGGCATTCACTGATACGCAACCCGCAACACACGCACACCAGAGCCATTGTGCGAAAGGGCTCCTCCAACTGTTCAACCAGCCGTCGGAACTCTTCCACGGTCAGGCTACGTGGTCTCTTCGTGCGCTTGGTTGCGCCTTTGATGGTGACCAACTCCATGGGGTTGCGCTGAACCTGAACATCACCTCGCCACATCGCGAACTCCCATATCGCACGAACGAGTCCGCGAATGTGTACCTTGCTCTTCGGTGCCAATGAGAGTGATTGGAGCCACAGGTCCACAGGACGCGCCTGTAGCTCTTGTAGGGCGCAATCACCCCACCTAGGGATGATGTAGCCGTTAAGCCACGTGTTATAGCCCTGCTTGGTCATCGCTCTCCGTGGCATGCGTTCTCCACGGTAATGTTCGATAAGGCCCCGCACTGTAACCGCAGGCCCTTGGCCCGTTGCTGTTTGCTCCAACCGCTGTCGCAATGGCGCCGCCGCGTGCCATGCCGCTGCCTTGGTCTGGAACTCCTGTGCTGAGCCAATCACCTTGGAACGTCGGTGACCGTTCTCACACCACAAAAAGTTCCACGTTCCGAACCGCTTGTTAAATACGACACTACCTTGGTTTACCCGTGCCGCTCTTTTCAAGACATCCTCCTTTCAGAGCGCACGGACAGCGACTCGGATGGTAGCACGGCAGATTCCAGAAGGGCAGCGTCCAAGTCCTGCTGACGAAAGCGCCAAACGCGACGTTTGATGCCGGAAAGCGCAAAGCCTTTCACTTTTCCCTGCCGTACCCAGAGCAACAGCGTACGCACTTTGACTCTGAGGTACTGAGCTGCCTCATTAGCAGTCAGCCATTCGCTATGCTGCGCCGTTTGGTTGATCATCGCTTTTCCTGGGCTCGTTCGATGGTTTCGAGGGTTGAGTCAAGGCATACAGCACAACACCAAACAACAGGACAACACCAACAGCAACCAACATTCCTACGAATGTGATTCTCATTTCGATCCCTCGCTCCAGATGGCAATGCCTTCGCAGCCCCGCTCCGGACAGCGGAACCCCTTCACACTGCCGTCAAACATGCTCGTCTTGATCAGCCTTGGCGCAATCCAGAACTTGTGACCGCAGTCTGGGCAAGTAAGCCGGTATTTGTGCTCCATGTACGTGAGTCGCGCCAGCAGAGTCTCCTCGCTGGTGCTTTGCAATAACCGCCTGAATTCCTCGATCCCAGCAGGTCCACGGACGAAAACTTGTACACCACAGGGGTCGCAATGCAAATAGGGTTTGTCCTTCTTGGTCATCAAGACTTCTCTCGGTCCTGTACATACGGGGCAAGGGAACATCGTTTTTCCACCCATCGGCTCGCACCTCCAATCCGACGAGAATGGCCGTCTGCAGGTAGTTTAAGGCCGGTTTTCAGAAATAGATTGTTTCGGGGACGGGGAGCTTGATCGAATCGAAAATACTTTTCCGCTTAAATCACGCGCCTTCCTCGGGAATTTTCCGTAAAATTTAGAAGACCACTATGGGGAGAAATTCCGTAAAAGTCGGGAAGAATATACGGTCGCAGAAAAATGCTGATTTTGCTCTTGACACGACTTCAGAAAAACAAGCGCGTGGGCGTCCTAGGAAGATCGAGCCCGATTGGGTAAGGGGGACGGCGGACAACTACCGTTACGTGTTTGGCCTGATCTGGCGGCATATCTGGCCTGGACTTTCCAAGGCGCAGACGCAGCAAGACGTGATTCAGGCCATCTCACGCCCGGAAGTTGGTTCATACGCCTTAGACCTGATCCAGAAAGCCGACCTAATTCTCCAGATCGTCCGCGATCCGAAATTTCCAAAACGCAACGCAGAAGCGCAGATCAACTTCATCGCAGATTCCATTGGCGGTCATGGCCTGGTAACGCCGCGAACCTCGCGGGATATCTGTGCGAAGGAGCGAGAAAGAATCAAACGCATTCACCGCATCCTTTGTTATGAGTACTACATTGAATGTTCTTGCGGCTACAAAGGCTCTTCCCGCAATCACGGATGTCCAAAATGCGAAGCAGTAATTCAATTCCCGATCCATTGACCGTTTGGCATCGATCCATAGCCAGCTACGTAACGTACGTACGTAACGTTGAGATCGACACATTCACAAACAAAAGCGACGTTGCCTCTGACCTTTGACCGCCTTCGTTCCTTTGTGATACAGAACTGTCTTGGCTTTAGTGTCATGCAATGGTTGCGAACACATTCGGTTTTGTCATTCCTGTCGTCGATTAACAATCTGCAAGAATCTCGTTTCCGCCAGCCGCTCATAACTGAGTTGCCATGAACTTTAATTTGCGACGGGACGGGCCTGCCTCTACGGGACAGTCAATCTGGGGTTTCAAAACGCCCAACCATCTTGTGAAAAAGTTTTTCGTTGACATTCACCAGTTTCTTAACTAGATTACCCACACTCAGCGTGCAGGATGCACAAAGGGCGTACAGACAAGTAGGAACCCCGCCATCCTAATCGTTGCTTCCCTCGAAGTGTAATTCTTGCTGCACCGTCCATCACTCGCCTGAACCGTGCACGTTGCTTGACGTGATCCCCTCTTTCGGAACAAAGCTGAGTATGATTTTTGCGAAAGAAAGGGGAAGGGTGTATGTCGAGGAGCAGGCACACGGAAGCGCAGATGATCGGGGCACTGAAGCAAGTCGAATCAGGGCGAAAAGTGGAAGACGTGGCGCGGGAAGTGGGGGTGTCGAAGCACACGCTCTATGCGTGGAAAGCAAAGTATGGCGGCATGGACGTGAGCCAGGCGCAAGAGGCCAAACAGTTGCGGGATGAGAACTCGCGATTGCGGAAGCTGGTGGCCGATCTGAGTCTGGACAAAGAAGCGTTGCAGTCGGTGATAAGAAAAAACGGCTGGAGCTCGTAGCGTTGAAGGCGGCTATCGAGCAGGTAAAGCAAGAGTACGCCTTCAGCGAGCGGCGGGCCTGCCGGCTGATGATGTTGGCGGTGACGACGTACCGCTATCGCAGCCAGCGCAGCGATGAACCGTTGCGCACGAAGCTGGTGCAGTTGGCGCGGGAGAAGCCACGCTTCGGGTATCGGCGGCTGCACGTGCTGCTGGGACGGAGTGGAGAGCGAGTCAACCACAAGCGACTGCATCGGATCTATCGCGAAGCAGGACTGATGATTCGAAGGAAGAAGCGCAAGCACTGTGTGCGGGTGGGAACACCGCTGGTGGTGCGCACAGCGGCCAATCAGGAGTGGGCGCTGGATTTCGCGCATGATGCGGTGGGCTGCGGGCGAGCGATCCGGGTGCTGAGCGTAGTCGATGCCTACACGCGGGAGTGTTTGGCCTTGGAAGTGGATACCAGTTTTGCCAGCCGGAGAGTGACGCGAGCGCTGGAGGCGATCGTGGCCGAGCGCGGACAGCCCTCAGCGATCCGCTGCGACAACGGGCCGGAGTTGACGAGTCGGCATTTTCTGGCGTGGTGTATCGAGCGGCAGATCGAGTTAGTACACATTCAACCCGGCAAGCCGACGCAGAATGCACACGTGGAAAGCTTTCACGGAAGACTGCGCGAAGAGTGTCTGGCAGTAAGTTGGTTTCAGAACTTATTCGATGCGCGGCGGAAAATCGCAGTCTGGCGGAAGGAGTACAACGAACAGCGTCCGCACAGCAGCTTGGGTTATAAAACCCCGAAGGAGTTTGCTGCGCAGGCCGCGAGCTTCTCCAGAGCTGAGCGAGAGGCAAGGAACTCAAACGCCGTCCCTTGCCCCTCGCGCTCCCCCATCCCGGCTCAAACCCGAGAGGGAGCAGCGGGAGTTTGTCGTATTCTTACATGAACGAAAGCAGGGGGCAGGTCATCACAAAGACGATGGGATACGTCTACTACCTCGGCGGACAGCTAGAATACTTGTGGTATCCAAGCGGCGACCGAATGGTCAATGAGGTCACTGCCGCTGGGCGCACATATGGAGTCATCGACGAAACTAACAACTACGTTTTCGGCAACGCCATGTTCACGCCCAGTGGAGCGTTATCGGGCATGTCGCAGTTCTCACGGTCCGGATCCTACACAGGCTATGTATCGGTAAACTTTTTTTACAATCAACGCCTCCAGCCGGAGCTCACATATGCATCCAATGGCACATTCTTTTACCAGCACTGTTATGACTTTCACCTCAAAGGTGGGATGAACATATCTGCTGGCGGTGCCACCTGTTCCTCATCGGTTACGTCGCCGGGAAACAATGGCAACGTTTACCAAATCACGAACAACCTGAACACCGCGCGCACTCAGAACTTTGTCTACGATTCCCTGAATCGAATCAACCAGGCCTACACCAGCGGATCAACTTGGGGTCAGCAGTTAAATATCGATGCGTGGGGGAATCTGAGCTCTGTAATGGGTCTAACAGGATATCCGCTTGTCGGAGGATTCACGTCCACAACGCCGGTACCCGTCACAAACCACCTCACAGGTACCCAGTATTCGTACGACGCCGCCGGGAACATGACGAGTGCTGGCAATGGAGGGATGACCTACGACGCAGAAAACAGAATCATCACGGCTTCGGGGGTGAACTACACCTATGATGGTGATGGCAAGCGCGTCGAAAAATCCAATGGGACCCTGTATTGGACGGGCGTCGGCACGGATGCTCTGTCTGAAAGCGATCTGAGTGGAAACATCAATGAGGAATACGTGTTCTTCAACGGGATACGGGTTTCAAAAATTGACCGCCCCAGTGATACCGTCCACGCGTTCTTTACCGATCACCTTGGGTCTTCCCGTATGTCGGTAGTCGCATCCGGCTCGAATACGCTATTGGTGGAAGATGACTTGGACTACACGCCGCACGGCGTCGTTGCCTACGGGACACCGACTGATCACTACGAGTTTACCGGCAAAGAACGGGATAGCGAATCTGGCCTGGATAACTTCTGGTTTAGGTACTACGGGTCATCGCTTGGGCGCTTCATGAAGCCTGATAACGGTGCTGCCCAAGACCCCGCCAATCCGCAGGGCTGGAATCTTTATAGCTATGTCATGAACCAAGCGACAGTCGCGACCGATTTCGACGGCCATGATTGCATTTACCAGAACCCGGACAGTGGTCAAATAACGGGCTTTAACAGAGGAGACTGCGATAACTCGACTGAAGAGAAGGCAAATTCTGGTATCTACATCGAAGGAACCGTTAACCCAGGAGCGACGTACGACCCCAACACCCAAACTTTGAACTTTACCTACACGCCATACGAAGGAGGGGCTGGCGTAGGTGCTATCACGGGCGTACCGGCAACACCAGCACTTTTTGCAAAAGACAGCGGGGCGGTGAGTCCGGGAATGCTAGGGCCAGGCGACCTGATCTTGTTTAGCGGTGTAAAGACGCCCAGCTTTGTGACTGACGTTCTTGGAAAAGTTCTGGGGTCCATCTTCGGAAAAACCGTTGAGGGGGCGGGCGCAGGCGTAGAGGAGATCGTTACGAAGGCGGGCTCTTCGATCGGGAATCAGTCAATAAAAGCTTCTAGCCGGGCCACAGCCGAAGAAGCTGCAGAGGCGTGGGTTGGTGCCGGTGCCCGACCGATTTTGAGAGAGGGTGAACAGGTCGGTTTTGTGAGTGCTGACGGAACCAAGGTGGCCCGGTGGACGAGCGCCGGGAAACCCGATCCCTACATAAACTTGACTAACAACACTACAGGCGGAAACCTGCACGTGCATTTCTGAAAGATAGAACATGACACCAGAGGCGATTGCGCTGCTTCAACAGAATATCGGCAAGGTGGTCCGACTCACGCGCCCTGACGGGGAAGTCATATTTGCAAAGATCACTTTAGTCGATCCGCTTGACGAAGAGATTGTTTTCGATATGCTTTCCACTACTGACGAGTCCAAATATGAGAAGTTTGATCGGCAGCCAGCTTACCTGCTCTATTTCAGTGACATCTCTGCGGTGGACGTTGTGACCGATTCGGTTAGGGGCTGAAGCCTGTATTTGGGAACGGCTACAAGTTCACTGGCAGGGAGCGGGCGAGGGCGATGGCGACGCATTTCTCCGTGTGCGCTGCAAGTATGGAACCGTTGGATTTTTCGCGCTTCTGATCACGGTGTTCCACGGAGTGAAGAATGAGTTACTGGAGGCGCACGTCGGCCAAGAGGCTGAGAAGGATTCCGAGCACAAGCTCCGAAATCTTGTTGGTCTTTGCCTTGTCGGGAGTCTTGGTTTTCACCTCGCCTCTTCTTGCCCAGCAGTCCTACGGCAGCTACCAGCGTTTGTCTGGCCGAGTACTTCCGAACGCGGCTGCGCCTGGCAAGAAACCCTCCACGAGCGCTGCCTCTCCCGACGCAGGCGTGCCGACGAAGTTCCGAGGCTGGAAACATCCGGGCAGGTTTCCGGCAAAGTATTCCGCCCACTTCTCGCGCCCGAGAGCCAGAGCGGCACGCGCAGAACTCTTGCAGAATGTCGCGCGCAAAGCTGCTCAGCAGAAATCATCGGCCTCGCCACAGTTTTCCGCTTCCCAGCTTGCAGGAATTCTTCTGCGCGATTCCCTGCCTTCAGGCTTCATCCCAACTGCCATTGCCAGCGGAGACTTCAATGGCGATGGCAACCTTGATTTCGTCGTCGCGAACGGTGGCGACAACACTTTGTGGCTTTACTTCGGCAACGGGAACGGGACATTCAGCCTGCCGACGATCGTGCCCGTCACGATGGGCCAATCACCGGTGTGGATTTCAACCGGAGACCTGCGCGGCATTGAAAGAACAGACCTGCTTGTTGCGGAAGCGGACAGCAACAGCGTCGGAGTTTTTCTCAGCAACGGCGACGGTACTTTCGTCGAGAGCGTGGTTGCGCTTCCTAGTACTGCAGTTTGCTTGCTGGTTGCGGACTTCAACAACGACGGCAAGCTCGATATCGCCGCCCCAATGAACGACGAGAATTCTGAGACCGATCCTAACGTCTATATCGCTACCCTGCCGGGCCTCGGCAACGGCAGCTTCGGAGCGCCCGTCATTACGCCATTGGATGGCTATGTGCCATTCATTGTTTATGGTTCGGTTGCTGACTTGAACGGTGATGGCAACCAGGACCTGCTGTTGATTTCCGATGGAAGCATCCAGGAGATCGCAGCGCAGGTGTTTCTGGGCAACGGCGACGGCACATTTACTCCGGGCACGGTCGTAGGCCAGGATTCCCCGGCCTCATTGCTCACAGCCAGTGCTCTATTCGACGCCGATGGTGAAGGCAACCTCGACGCCGTGCTAACGGATGCCTCCGGTACGCTCTGGGTCTATCACGGCAATGGAGACGGTACATTCAGCGCGAATCCATCCGGCATGTTTGAGATGGGCAGTTCCGCATTTGACATCGCAGTTGCGGACGTGAATGGCGACGGCATCCCGGATGTCGTGGTCTCAGATGCAATCGTAGATGACTCTGGCCTGTATGGCACGGATGCGGGCGACCAGATTTCCGTCCTCTTAGGCGATGGCAAGGGGAACTTCAGCGCCCCAACGGTCTATCGCGGCGACAGTTCGTCGTATTCCCTGGTGGTTGGTCAGTTTAACAACGGCGGTCTTCCGGACGCGGTAACCGCCAATCAGGATAGCGACTCGGTTACGGTGTTTCTGAATAATGGATCGGGCGGATTCGGAGCACCTAGCGGCAGTTGGGTCGGGTACCAGGGGGTCGGAGTTGCCAAAAATGTTCCGGCCTCGGGTGTTCTCGCCGCTGACATCGATGGCAACGGGACCACCGACATCGCTTTCCTTGAACTGCCACCGGAATCCAGTACTTACTATCAGCTAACCGTCTTGTTGAATGACGGCACGGGGAATCTGTCGGCGCCGATTCGCTCCGATGCGGCAGACGCGTATTTTACCGACTGGGTCCTCGCAGACTTCCGCAATACCGGCTCCCCGGATTCTCTCTCGATTTCGACGAACTACATCACGAATGCCAGCTACTACTTCTTCGTTCCTAATTCTGGTGGTGGGCATTTCGGCCCGCTTACGCAGACGAACTTGCCCAACGCCTACGGAGTAATCGGCGTTGGCGACTTCAACGGGGATGGCAAGCTCGATTTTGTGGCCGCTGGCTACGGGATCAACAATCAACCACTGAACGGCATAGCGGTCTTTCTGGGCAATGGGGACGGAACGTTTCGGACCGGCTATGTGCAAAACTTCGGCGTCGCAAATGAGCCGAGCCCAGTGGCGGTCTACGTAGGAGATTTTAATCGCGACGGAAATCTGGACTTACTGGTTCTGTTGGAAGGTAACGGAGGCTTTCTCGACGATGCCAACGTTTATGAATTCCTGGGCAATGGCGATGGGACATTTAAAACCGGAACGGTCGCGGTACCGAACATCGGTCCAATGGTCGTAGCTGATGTGAATGGCGACGGGTACCCGGACATTGTCGGCATGCTAGACCCGCGAGCTCCGTTCGGGATGTTAAACCCGGTGCTATTTTCTATCTATATCGGACAACCCGATGGAACTTTCACACTCACCAATACATACCAGCCGTACAGTGGGGGCAGTGCCTTGCCTCAGCAATTGTTCGCTCCTCCCTACGGCAAGTACGCTCCGATGGTCGCAGACTTCAATGGCGACGGCATCCTGGATATCGCTGCGTTCCAGCAGATCGGTACCCAAAACATTGATACGTACGTTCAATTGCTCCTGGGGAACGGAGATGGCACATTCACTCCCAGCTATGACATTTTCGATTTTCGTCAGCCGTCTGTAACAACATATGCGGTCGATCTCCTGGGAACTGGACACGCCGGGCTTTTTGAAATGAACGGATATCTCTCTACATACGATTGGCTTCCACCGATTGTCGGCCCTCCATTTCAGGTCAGCCTTCTCCAAGACCCCATCCCTGGAACTCAAGGTTCCGGCCTCCTTTTATTGGACGTTCCCTCGACCTCCGCAACGACGATTAGTCTCACTGCGAGCGACCCAGCGATTCAGGTCCCTGCCACGTTGACGGTCCCCGCGGGAAGTGTTTCGCAGACCTTCAGCGTCGATATTGGTCCTACTTTCAATACCAACCACGTTTTTGCGATCACAGCTCAACTCGGGTCTTCATCTGCGGTGGCCTATGGAACGGCGGTTGCGTCGGGGGCGGTTGGATTCCAGGCAGGGGCCGGAGGCCCGTCTCCTTGGCCGAACGTGAATCTTGGAGCTGGACAGAGCGTCAACAACCTGGGCATCTATGCCTCGTCATTGAACGGCTATACCGCGACCATCAGAGCGCAGTGTACTGGCCTTTCTCCAGTGGCACAGTGTCAGATTAGCCCATCGACTTTTGTGATTCGCCCTGGCGACCGTTCTAATGCGACGTTCTCTATTTCTGTGGCGGCCAATGCTCCGCAAGGCTCTTATCCCGGGAACGTGCAGGTGTCCGATGGACTCACAACGCAGAATTTCCCGTTCACGGTAAACGTTGGTGATTTCTCGATGAGTCTGAATCCCCAAGTCCTTCAAGTCTTTCCAACGAGCCAGAACGAAAGTTACAACTTGACCGTGGGAGCAATCAATCAGTTTGACCAGATCGTCAACCTTGCATGCGGCGGATTGCCAACCGGTGCTAGTTGTTATATCGAGTATCCGACGATAACTGTTGGAGATGGGCTGCCTGGAACTGTGGCAGTTCAGACGCAGTCGGTTGCACCCGGCAATTATCAGATTACGGTTACCGGCACAAGCGCGCCACTGACGCACACGGCCACTGCAGAATTGCAAGTCTGGGATTTTAACCCTTCCGTCAGCCCATCCAGTGCAACGGTCAATGCGGGCGGCTCAGCGAATTTCAACGTAACCGTGGCACCCGTGAACGGCTTTACTGGAACTGTCACCTTTGCTTGTACGAGCACATCTGCTCTAGTCTCGTGTTCGTTCAACCCCACTTCCGCGACTGTTTCCGGAAATGCAAGTGTTGGCTCCACTTTGACAATTACCGCGAAGTCTGCAGCGGCGCGCTCGAAGGGCGCTTCCCTTTCGGCGGAGGACACCCTCGGAGTTCTTCTGATTAGCTTGTCCTTGCCAGTAGGCGCGCTCTTCATGAGACCAAGACGTAGACAAGAATGGTCGGCCATCATCTTCCTCACCTTGGCTTTATTTGCGACCCTCAGTTGCGGTGGCGGGTCCGGAACCGGTGGTGGCGGCGGGGGTGGTGGATCACAAAGCTATTCGATCACTGTGCAGGTGAATTCGAGTAACAGCTATACCAAGACGGCTGGACCGGTAACGCTGACTGTGAACTGACGTGTCGGGACCGGCTCGCAAATCATTTGCAAATCAGATCAATGGTTTTTCATGGACTTACATGCATCAATTTTGCTGTCCGTGCGCGGTTAAGCCCTTTGTTTGACGTTCTTAGGCGGATTCGAATCCCTCCCTCTCCGCCAGCAAGTCTTAACTGGCCCCGGTTCAGTGTTATTGGCGAGTTTCCACCCACGCTGGGTTTGACCATGGAGATGGAGTCTTGGGAACCCGTTGCTCGGACGCGGTAGCTTACAAGTCCTGCTCGAGGGAGGGGCTCGATGTAAGTTGTTTGGTCCGCGGGCAATATCGCGCGCTGTTCCCAGCTTCCCCCGTCCGGCGACCGCTCTAAAATTGCAAACTGCAGAAAATTCGATACTTCTTGGCCTCGTTTTGCAAAAAGGTTACGATAAATGCACACGCAGGGCTGGTGGGACGACTTCACCTCTCCTGTGTCGCTGGAGACGATCGAGTCGCTCGATAGCTCGATTCAGCTGTCTTTCGATCGTGGTCTCATAGCGAAGCATCCTGTCGAGCGCCTCGGGATTCGGAATGGCGTGTCGTCCGAAGGCCGCTTCCCTCACGTTAAGATACCTCAAGATACCTCCGCTGACCAAAGTGTTTCAGGGAGTCGATCGCAATCGTCAACATACCTCAGCGAGCGCATGAGCTAGAGAGGTCCCCTCCGACGGCATAATGCCCTGTGGAGGTAGTCCATCGCTCTGGCTTTCGCTCTACAATTTTGAAGCCTGCCCACGTACGCAATCGCCGGCTGCAGACACGGTTGCAGTAAACAAAGAACTTAGTGGGTTCGTTTGGCAAAAGCCCCAATTTCATGCGTTCTTTCCGACCCTCCACGGCGCATGGGCCTATTTACACAGCCGCTTCGCTACTCTTCACCTCCCTGAGGTACAGGCAGGTCTTCCGTTCGGCCTGCGTGCGGAGAACGTAAGTCTTCCGCCGCCTTTTCGTCAGACAGAAGGCCCGCATCTGCAGCAGGAGCCCGGCCTTCGATTTGCCTCAAATCTGAAGACGGATTCACAATTTCGGCGACAGCATGGATACTTGCATTCACAACACCAGGCCGAATTTCCGCTTGTTCCAAGTCTGCAGCCGGTGCATCAATGCCTTTAGCGTCGGTATGAACGATCACGTCGACAGCAGCAGGCACAGGTAGTGCCTCGCCCTTTCTCATCCGTTGTAACCGCTCAAGCTCGTGCAGCGTCCGGAACAGTCTGGCAAGGAAGGTGGACTCGTAACGCTGAAAAGTGCCAACCAGTTTTTGAGCGTTGTCCGAATTCACCGATGCGGGCAAGCCAGGGTCGAGAATCGCGCCAAAAATCTCCTCGTTGTCGCCAAGCAAGCCGGATCCGCGCTGCGGTGGATTCAGCAGACCGGTGATAAACTCAGCTTCGAGCCGCCTGGCACGCTGCAGTCTAACTATCTCGATAGCAATAGTCGTAATAAGAAACTCCTCTATTGGGCCGACTGGAGTCTTCTCCTTGATCAAGTTCCGCCGCAGAGTTTCATAACCCTCGGCTTCGTCGAGTTCGGTGACACCGTGTGTCAGTAGACTGTGCTTGGTGGCGTTGTATCTGGTCGATTTGGTGTTGATCGGCCCATGCGTTTTTCCGCCGTTACCCCGATTTGCAGCTGTCTTCCTGTTGCTTGTTGCCATATTTCCCCCTCCGGTTATGTCGGCAAAAGAGACAGGCAGTGCGATTCTCGGAAACTTGCAAGCTCATTTCTCAATCCCTGAATCCGCGCAATGGGCGGGGCTGGATCGAAGACATCACGATCACCATGCGCGGCCCCGATTCTTGGCCACGATCCGTGGCCGCAAGGTTAACTGAGATCTTCATCTTTGGGGAGTGACTAAATTGGTGCACGCCCTGTACACGGCGACAAAGCCGATACTAAGAACCTGGAAACAGTTGGAATGACGTCTAGCGTCTGTGCCCTATCGAGAGTCTGCGTACAAAATCTGTGACTGCGGATCCTCAGCGCGCAGGAATCGTTGTGCTGTCAGAAACCGTTCAAAGCATTTATAAGGTGTCTCGGGTTCGGTGCGATGAAATCTGTGCATCACGAGAAGGTAAAGCGAAGCTCCCTGTCGGCAGTGTGCGCCCGCTATTTTCGGGTTGGCTTGTCCGGCCTCGGCTGAACCCTAGACTCACGTTGATCCCACATCTGCGTGAGCATTACTTCGAGATAATTCGTTACCGACCGCTTCTCCTTCGCCGCCTCTTCGATCAGGCGACGTTTGAAGTCTGTCGAAACACGAAGATTTAAGGTCTCAGTTTTTGCCATAAGGCTCGAACAAGCTAGTCACGCACCGTGAATGCTAATCAAGGTAAAGATGAGGGTCAAATCAACCTTGACATGTAACGCTTAATGCGTTACAATAGCGGTACGTTGAGGAGAGCCACATGCCAACTGGATCACACAGAAAAAATGTACTGTTTCTATCAAACCTTCGCGTCGCCAGATCCAAATGGGGGGATATAGATCGACCAGCGGTCGAACAATTGAAGAAACTCTCAAGTGAGCTACAGGTTTCAGTCGCCTCTGGAGATCTCCTTCTGCTAGATGCGCGATGGTATGTGACCCATACGGGCCTAATCCGTTTAGCAGCCCGAAGACACTGCAGCGGAGTTCGAATTCAATGCATTCTGGAGTTTTCGGATGCTCCAAAACGTCGCTATGCATTCAAGGCAACCGTCTACAAGTCCCGCACCTCCCAAGGCTTTGTAGGTTACGGTGACGCCGATCCATCGAATGTCTCACCGCTGGTTCGCGGCGCTGAGATGCGAGTCGCCGAAACACGCGCCGTTAACCGTGCTCTGCGCAAGGCCTACGGCATCGGCATCTGTTCCGTCGAGGAGATTGGTTCGCTCGCTCCGGTGGAGAAAGCGTCGCCGCAAAACGCGACTGGCAACGGGAACGGCAAGGCGAACGGTCATGCGAACGGCAATCGAAACGGCAACGGCCCCAGGGTTCGCGACCGTCTCTGCCAGATCATCCGCCAACATCAGCTCGATCCCAGTTTGGTCAAGGCTTACGCCACCGACTTTTGTGGGGTGAAAACCCTGCGAGACGCGACTCGGGATCAAGTCGAGAACTTCGTCGTTCACCTCGCCGACTGGGCCGAAAAAGACCGCAATGCCCTGCTCTGCCAGCTCAACAGCTACGCCCGCCCCAACATGCAGGACCCCAGCCAGCAGGAGGCGAGCGCATGAAACGCCAAGTCCATGGCCTGGCTGACGCATCCCGCGATTCCCGCCCCGAGATTCCCGACGGCATTTTCCTCGTCCGGGTCAATGGTGCGCAGTTTCGCTGGCACGCCCAGAAGCCTTTCTACGTGCTCCGTCTCTCTGTCCTCGAACCCGGCGAATTTGCCGGCCAGCCCATCGTCGGCCGCCTCTACTGCACGCAGAAGGCGATGTGGAAGCTGGGCTGGTTCCTGCGGGATTTTCTCTACGACCCGGAACTTCTCGCCCACGAGCAGATCGATGAGAAAGCCCTGCCCGGTCTGCGCGGCGTCGTCAAGATCAGCCATGTCGTGGTCCACGGCATCTCGCTGGTCAACCTCGATGGGTTCGCTCCGGCCAGCCAGTGGGAAGAGTTGTCGGCCGCTTACGGTTCGAAGATTCTTCCCTCTCCCTCCCCGGAGACCCGGCGATGATCTACAGCTACACCCAGATCAGTCAGTACCTGACCTGCCCACGGCGTTATCGCTATCGCTATCTGGACGGCTGGAAGGAGAAAGACACTCGGGCCGCCATGCTCTTCGGCCGTGTCTTTGAGCAGGCACTGACCGCCTACTTTCTCCGTGAGGACCCGGGAGCCGCCCTGTTTCGCGAATGGACCGCCTGCCAGAGTCAGGAGCTGCGCTATGCGAACGGCGACAGCTGGGACCGGATGCTGCAGCAAGGCATCATGCTGCTCGACCGCTTCTGCCAGGATGATCGTATTCGTGTTCTTCGGCCCCGCCAGAACCTGCAGGTGAAAGTCGCAAAGCAACTCTCCGAAGGCAATGAGTTCGTCGCCTACATCGACGCGATTGGGCAACTCGACGGCAGCCACTGCCTGCTGGAATGGAAAACGACCTCCAGCCGCTATCCCGAAGAACCGGATGGACTGCTGGCCCTCGACCCTCAGCTCGTCTGCTATTCCTGGATGACTGGCATTTCAGATGTCGCCCAGGTCGTCTTCGTGCGCAAGCGCCTGGTTGAGGTGCAGTACCTGCACACGACCATGACTGACGAACAGCGCCGGGAGTTCGGCCAGGTGGTCGAAGACACGGTCCGCCGAATCGAATCCGCCGAGTTCCTGCCCCACAGCGGAATCCGGTTCCCACAGAACCCATGCACCAGCTGCCCTTATGTGGGCTTTTGCCTCGGACGCCAGGACGTTGCGGAAGCCGCCCTGGTGCGGCGCCCAGGAGCAGATGATTTTGGTTGGCTTGACGAGCTTGCGTACTAACGACCCGCCTATGCCCCCGAAACTTGATCGTCGGCGAGCCCAATTTGTGCTGACCAAGATCGACGAGATTCTGGCTTGGGAGCAGCGGAAGGAAACCGAGCGCGACACCAGATTCGTTGAACTGGGGCGCTACCTGTGCGAGGTACGATCGGGTCAGTACTGGCGACTGGAGAACCTGCACTCGTTCGACGAGTTTCTGGAGAAGCGGTTTCCGGAGTCGCGCCGCAAGGCCTACTACCTGATGTCAATCCACGAACACCTGCCGCCACAGGTCAGGAACGACCTGAAGGAAATCGGCTGGACCAAAGGGCGGGAGTTGGCCAAGCTGGCCCGCCGGGACGGGCAGCACTTTGATTGTGCACCCTGGGTGCACAAAGCACGGCAGATGCCGCGCGAGGACTTTCGGCGGGAGGTGGAAAAGGAACTGACGGGGAAGAACGAAGAACCGTCGGAGCTTATCTACTTCAAGGTGTACAAGAGCCAAACTGTAGTGATTGAGCAGGCACTGGACACTGCGGCCCGGATGCTGGGCTCGGACCGATCGCGCGGCTACTGTCTGGAGATGATTTGTGCCGACTTCCTGGCTGGAGCCAACCTGGACAATCAGAATCCAGCGACCCTGCTGTTCTCGATGACGCGATTCTTTCGGTTTCTACCCGAGCCGCAAAAGGAAGCTTTCCTGGACTCCATCCTGCCCAAAGCATCATGAACCGGATTCAACCGAAACAACCGCGTCTGCGCCTTGATGCCGACGCGTATCAAATGCTGTGTCGACAGGTACTGGAGCGGGACAACTGGCGCTGCCAGGCGTGCGGAGGGATGTCGAATCTGGAAGTCCATCACATTGACTTTCGCAGCCGTGGTGGGGACGATTCGGAGGAGAACCTCATTACACTCTGTGCTGCCTGCCACACTCACAGGCACTGGGGTTCGACTCCTGCATAAATTGCGTTTAGCACATGGCCGAGCGGGATGGGCTTAGGCGACGGATAACGGCCGATCAATCGCACTTCTTTTTGTCGCTGCTTTTGTTAAGCCAGGGGGAGTCGACAGCGAGAAGTGTCCAGCTCGCCCGAAATCCTCAACAAGGAGTGCGCCTATCCGTCACCGCAGGCAAAGGCAAAAAGCAGCCATCGTAGGCCGTCAAGCAAGAACGTCAAAAGTGCCAGGATTAGTCCTCTGAAGTCGGCTTTGTCCGTTTCACTTTCGGTTATCCCGTGATACTGTTTTGGGAATTCTGCTGCAACTTCTCAAACCTGCTGCGCGAAAAACGTCGGAATGAGGTGAGCCCCTGGAGCAAGGCTCTATTCGGGGTTGCAAGAACTTGCAACCTTACAAATCCTGTTGACAAAGCGCTTAGACACAGAGATACTTTCACTCCCGACGGGGTCTGGCCACCCTTCTTGCTAGTTGCCCCTGGGTGCGTTGTGCGGAGCCTGTGCCAGCAGGCAATCTTTTTCGGTCCCTAAAACTCTTGTGGAATGGTTGCGTCTGCGCGACCGGTCCACGGCTTGCTTTGCGTGTGATAAGGCGATCACGAATTGCCGCTCGATTTGTGCGGAGTACAACTCATACGAGTCGGGATTGATGTCGAAGTGGCCCTAATCTGTGGATCACGTTACTGCCTGAGGAGGCTGGATATGCCTAGCGACATGCGGAACATCATGCGAATTGCAGCTCTGTCTTTCCTGGTGCTGGGTCTTGTCGGCACAGCAAGCGCGCAATATGCAGGAGGCATACCTTGGCATGTTGATGATGTAGCCGTCTGCTTCGGAGACGGGACTTGCAACATGCTCAGGGTCACCGGCACCAACACGGTCACACTCCTCGATCAGTTTAAGGATGGTCTCAGTGGGGCGGCGGCGACCAACGGGGCTGCGATCAACAACAGCCTGCATCTGCTGGTCACGGACGCGGCCTCTGGCGGCTCAGACATTGTGGAGTACTCGATTGCAAGCGTCAATCCTTCTACGGGTGCCGCCATCGCTCACACTCCTGTGACTACTTTTAACGGCGAAGGAACCAATGTCCTGGCTGTCGCCCTGAACAACGCCGGGGACATGTACGTGTTGAACAACAACAGCGGTAGCCCGACGATTGTCGAACT
>Ga0187769_10000786_pt1 | contig 17542 bp, 16 predicted proteins | sample 0116_SJ02_MP02_1_FD_133140 | JGI IMG/M metagenome (GOLD analysis project Ga0187769, IMG submission 133140) | Tropical peat soil microbial communities from peatlands in Department of Meta, Colombia - 0116_SJ02_MP02_10_MG | ecosystem: Environmental > Terrestrial > Soil > Wetlands > Peat | place... | reverse complement strand
TCGCATGCGGCGGCGTACGCGCTCGTTGCCTACCAGACGGCGTACCTAAAGGTGCACTATGCGGCGGCGTTTGCCGCCGCCAACCTCTCTGTCGTGATGGACGTCACCGAAAAGGTGCAAGATCTCGTGACCGATGCGCGCGGCGGCGGACTCACAATCTGCGCCCCCGACATCAACGCTGGCGTTTATCGTTTTGTCCCGCTTGACGAAAAGACCGTGCAATACGGACTGGGTGCCATCAAAGGCACGGGTGCCGCGGCCATCGAATCGGTGCTCGAGGCGCGTCGTGCCGGCCCTTTTGCCAGTCTGGCAGACTTTTGTATGCGAGTTGACAAGCAAAAGGTCAACCGGCGCGTGATCGAGGCTCTGATTCGCGCTGGCGCATTCGATCGCCTTGACGCTGACAGATCCCGCTTGATGGCCGCGTTGGGCAGCACGTTGCAAGATGCCGAACGGGCACAGGCGCATGCCGGTCAGGAGAATCTATTCGGCAACGGGCAGGCGGTGCTGCCCGAACCGGTGCAAGTAGCATCGAGTGCATGGACTCAGCGCGAGCAGCTGGCTAACGAGCGCATGGCCCTGGGGTTTTGCTTCAGCGGGCACCTGTTCACCGAATTCGAAGCCGAGGCTCGCCGCATAGCGCCTACGCGCCTGGCTGATTTAAAGCAGGCGCGCGACGCCGTGCGCATCGCGGGCATCATTGTCTCGGTACGCCAGCAAAACACCCGTCGCGGCCGCATGTGCGCGGTGCTGCTTGACGATGCCAGCGCGCAGCTCGAGGTCGCGGTTTTCTCCGAACTGTTCGATCGTCGCCGTTCCTTGTTAAAGGAAGATCAACTCGTTTTTGTCATTGGGCGTGCGCGCTACGACGAGTTCTCCCAACGATTGGCGATAAGTGCCGACGATCTTATGGATCTGGCAGAGGCGCGTGCCCTGTCGCAGGCCGCGCTGACGATTCTAGTCGCCGGCGAAACTGATCCTGGCTGTTTGAGCGAAATTTTGGCCGCGTATCGTGTCAGCGCTGCGGAGCCGCCCGGCGGCACGGGTTGCCGTGTGGTCATGAGTTACCGTAACCAGCAGGCCGCCGCCGACATCATGCTTCCGGACTTATGGCGTGTCCGCGGCGAGGAGCGACTGATCGAGGACCTGCGAACGCAGGCAAAGGTCAGCGCCCATTTCCAGTACGTTTGAGCCGGCCTGCGAGGTGGGGATCGTTCGTGCCAATTCGCTGCTGCAGAGGCAGCACCAGAGGCCAGCGCGATTTTCTGACGGCCGAATGGTTCGGATGATCGTTTCGGGTCTGCTGGGTGCCCTGGTTGTGGGCCCGCCCTCCGATGCCCAGCCATCGAGCATCGAGCCCAACAGTGCTGCGCAGATTGCGACTGCAAAATCTCTGGATGCCTGGCATGTCGGGCATCTGGACTTTAAAACTTGCGAGGTCGGCGCACAGCGCGCCAACGGGGTCCCTACGCAGGCAGGTTTTTGCACAACGTATTCGGTGCCCGAGAACTGGGACGAACCAGCCGGGCGTCACATTGATTTGCGCGTGGTACTGGTACGCAGCCTTGCCGCGGAAGCCGATCGAGATCTGGTGGTTTTTCTCGACGGGGGCCCCGGAGGCGCTGCCAGTGAGGACTACCCGACTGTAGCCAGTGCGCTGTCCGCACTGCGCAAGCACCACCACATTTTGCTCGTCGATCAACGCGGCACGGGGGCTTCGAATCCGCTTGCCTGTGCGGAAGCGCTGGCTATGGAGGTTGACGAACCTTCGCATCCCCTAGCCACTGAAGCCGACCGACAGCGCCAACTGTCTGGTGTGCGCAAGTGTCTTACCGAGCTTGCCCACAAGGCTTCGCCGCAGTTCTACACCACGACTGACGCGGCGCGGGATCTGGAGGCGGTGCGCCAGGCGCTGGGCGAGCCGCAGCTGGATTTGGTCGGAATTTCCTATGGGACAAGGCTGGCCCAACAGTACGCCACCCGCTTTCCGCAGTCGGTGCGAAGCATCGTTCTTGACAGCGCGGTGCCCAACCGGCTGGTGCTGCTAAGCGAACATGCGCGCAATCTCGAGGACGTTGTGAAGCGTCGGCTTGCGCGCTGCCAGGCAGATGCCGCTTGCAAAGGGCGCTTTGGCGATCCATATGCGAAGCTGCAGGTAGTGCAGCAGCGCTTGCGTCGACAGCCGCAATCGATCGAGATGCACGATCCTTTGACCTTTGCGCTTGTGCGACGCACACTCGCCGCTGACGATGTAGCGGCGCTGGTCCGTTTTTACATGTACAGCGCGGCCACTAGCGCTTTGCTGCCGTTTGTTATCTCCGAGGCGCACGAGGGCCGCTTTGGACCATTGCTTAGCCAGGCGCAACTTGTGGTCGGTCAGCTCTCCAAGAACTTAAGCGGCGGCATGTCCGCTTCGGTACTGTGTTCGGAGGACGCGGACCTGTTGCACGAAAGTGCGCAAGATGAGACGACGCTGCTGGGCAGTGGGCCGATACGCGCGGCATTGCTGGCTTGCTCGGTGTGGCCACGCGGGGCGCGGCCCGCAGATTTTCATGAACCCTTTCGCTCAGATGTGCCGGTACTCGTGCTGGCCGGTGAATTTGATCCGGTGACGCCGCCCCGCTATGGCGCGGAAATCGTTACAGCGCTGCCGCACGCGCGGCTACTCCTGGTCCCGGGACAAGGGCACGCGGTTCTGGGCGCGGGCTGCATGCCGCGCCTGGTGGGACAATTCGTGCACGACCTGGATCCCGGACGCCTGGATGAACAATGCCTGCGAAACCTGGGCGATAGCGCGATGTTCCTCGACGCCAACGGTTCGGCACCGTGATCGAAGCACACGACCTCTGGAAAGCGTTTGGCACTACGCAAGCCGTCGCCGGCGTCTCGTTTTCTGCGCTCGACGGGCAAATCACGGGCTTGCTCGGCCCCAACGGCGCGGGCAAAACGACTACGCTCAGAATGCTCTACACACTTATGCGACCCGATCGCGGCCAGATCCGCGTCGATGGCATCGATGCGGCAAGCGCTCCGATGGAGGTACGCAAACGAATCGGCGCGCTACCTGATGCGCGCGGACTCTACAAGAGGCTTAGTGCGCGAGAAAACATCGAGTACTTTGCCCGCCTGCATGGCTTAAGTGCCGCACAGGCTCGCGATCGCTGCTCGGAGCTGCTGCGCGCTTTGCAGATGCAGGCGCTTGCGGAGCGCCGTGCCGAAGGATTTTCTCAGGGCGAGCGCGTCAAGACGGCAATCGCCCGGGCTTTGGTGCATAACCCGCGCAACGTAATCCTCGATGAACCTGGCAATGGGCTGGACGTCATGGCCAATCTCGGATTGCGCGAGGTGTTGCGCAGCCTGCGTGCCGAGGGTCGTTGCGTGCTGATATCGACCCACATCATGCAGGAGGTCGCTGCGTTGTGCGATCGCATCGTCATCATCGCCCACGGCCGAGTGGTTGCCGACGGCACACCCGAAGCGCTGCGCGAGCATTCGCAAGAACGCAACCTGGAAGACGCATTCATGAAGATCATCGGTGCGGCGGCGCGTGAGGAAAGCACGTGAACAAGGCGCTCATTGTCTTCTCTAAGGAATGCGCGGAGAGTCTGCGCGATCGGCGGGTGCTGCTTAATGCTCTCGTGCTTGGTCCGCTGCTCACACCTTTGCTGTTTCTCGTCCTGATGCATATGATCGTTGGACGCGAACTTGAAAAGGCCGAAAAACCGCTTCCAGTCGTTGTGGTCGGCCAAAAAACGGCGCCCAATTTCGTTCAGGCCCTTGAGCATGAAGGTCTGCTGGCACTGCCTGAAGTGCCCGATCCGGAGGCCGCAGTGCGCGAGCAACGTCTGGATCTTGTGCTGCGCATTCCTGCCAGATTTGCCGACGATTGGCGCGAGGGGCGCCCGGCGCAGATCGAACTGATCTACGACTCATCGCGTCAGGATGTGCGTGGAGAGGTCGACCGCATCGAATCAATGATCGAGGGGTTTTCCCACCGCACCACGTCGCTGCGCCTGCTTGCCCGTGGTATCGCGCCCTCCATCGCCAACCCGGTCGTCATTGCCGCCCGTGACCAGGCCACGCCCCAGGCGCGAGGTGCGCTGCTTTTGGGCATGCTGCCGTATTTTCTGATCCTCACCGCGCTTATCGGAGGAATGTGGCTGGCGATCGATTCGACGGCTGGCGAGCGCGAGCGCCAATCACTTGAACCCTTGCTTGTTAACCCGGTCGGGCGGGGCGCAGTGCTGCTGGGAAAGATGCTCGCGACCGCGACTTTCAGCATGGCCAGTCTGATACTTGGTTTGCTCGCTTTTGTCCTCGTCGGGCATTTAATGCCCGCCGATGAGGCCGGGTTGGGGCTAAGCATCGGCTCTCGATTTGTTTTTGGTGCGCTGACGGTGATGGCGCCGCTCGTGCTGCTGATTGCGATCGCCCAGATCTGGGTGGCCTCCTTTGCGCGGAGCTTTCGCGAAGCGCAAACCTACCTGGGACTGGCACAGCTCTTGCCGCTAATACCGTCGGTGCTGATGATGGCCGTGCCAATGCGTCCAAAGCTTTGGATGTCCGTGGTGCCGTTATTTGGTCAGCAGGTGACCGTCTTGCGGATGCTTCGAGGCGAAGGAGTGGACAACCTGACCATTGCATCCGGGATGGCGGTCACGTTGGCTAGCGCTGGCCTGATTTTTTACCTGACTTTGCGGCTCTTTCGCTCCGAGCGCGTAGCAATTTCAAGCTAAAGCGCTATCTGCTTAAGCCGCGCGCGCAGCACGCAGGCGCTCCAGCAGTGGCGCCCAGCTGGCTTGAGGCTGAAATTGCGCCCCCGCAGCAAGAGCGCGGGCGTGCAGCTGCGGGTACTGCGCCACCGCTGTACTGGCAGCTTGCAGCAAGGACGATGCGCTCGCATCGCTTAACACGATGCCCGCCCCCGAGCGCTCAACGATGTGGGCCATGCTCGTGCCGGCGAGGGTGACGATCGGTGCGCCGCCGCGCAACGCATCAAATGTCACTGAACTCATCTTATCGGCGTACTCGGCGGGCTCGTATGGCTGCAAGCACACGGCCCCAGGGAAAAGGGCGGCGTATTGCGTGGCATCTAATGTGTCTTGCACCATGCGAAGCAGCGGGTAGTTGATCTTGCGAAGCCGCGCCAGGTCCCGTAGCGTCTGTTCGTCGTAACGCCCGTAGTGATCCCCCGAGGTCTGCACCGTGATTGGCAGCTGTGAGCCGGTGCTGGCCATCAGTTGCACGAGATCGACGATCTTTGCAAAGCCCTTGTCGGCGCGCGCGGCGCCGGCCGCAAGCAGGTGACGAAACGCGACGCAAGTGGTCGAAGGCGCTGTGGCCGCGAGCACGGGCAGTACGCGCCGCACGTGCGCAAATCCTGCCGCGCGCAGGCGATCAACGATTTCCTCAGACGTACCGAAGAGCTCAAAGTCCGGCTGGCGCCGCGCCAACTCCTGCAAGGCGCGGGTGCGCCGCGCGCCCGCGCGCAACTTGTGAAAGTACAAAAAGACCCGGCGTTCGGGAACGCGCACACGAGCGGCAAAATCGAGCGCGCGAAGATCAAAATACCCCGCGGTCGGTACAAAGATCGGCGTTCCGGCTTGCAACAAGCGTCGATACAGCAGCCACGCCTCGATCTTTCGTAGCCGCCGGTGAAATACGGGGCGCAGCCATACATGCCGTGTCTCCCAGCTCGAAAGCTGGGCTCGCCGGTCCACCCACAAACGAAACGTCAGATCCGGTGCCGCGGCCTGCAAACCTGCGAACAAGGCTGCACAATGCCCGGCCTCGGTGACGAGCGTGGGCTCAACGACCTCGATGTACGGCTCGTTGGCGCTGTGCGCTGCATTAGACAGCTGCTTCATTGCGCTTTCCGTTGTGTTGGATCCCACGCCTGGCCGTCGAACTACGCTCGCGCAACTAGCGGTCTACGGCAAAAAGCGATCAGCTAAAATGATCAAATGCCATCGAACCCCGAGCTTGCAAATCCCGCAGCTGCTCTACCGGCGAGCGCTGCGAGCAGCCATTTGCAGGCGAAGCGTAGCGCGATGCAAGGCCCTGGTGGGGGCGTGCCGCCCGTGCCACGGGTAAATGACGTGGTTGACGCGGTACTGGTGGTTTCGGTCCGATCTTTTCGCGATCGCATCGAACACATGCAGGCGGAAATGGCCCGCTTTGGAATCGCGTTTGAGTGGGTGTTTGACTTTGATCCCGATGCCATAACGCCCGAACTTCTGGAGCGAACGTTTGCGCCCAGTGATCTGCGGCTTCCGCATCAATCCGCGGTTCTCAAGCATATTGCGACCTGGCGAATCTGCGTGGAGCGCAAGTATCGCCGGGTCCTGGTGTTCGAAGACGATGTGGTGCTCGCGGCGAATTTTCGCGAGGTTCTAGCGCAGGCTATGGCCGAAGTCGATTTGCTACGCACCCCCTACCTTGTGTATCTGGGATGCGGGCAAAATTATTACGCGCCTGGGGCCCAAAAATCGCCAACCATGCTGGTCGAGGGTGGACCGCTGCCGGCGGCCGAGGCGATCGTGTTTGACGAGCAGTCCGCCGCGATGCGCTTGGCCTGGCTCGAGCAACACAAAGTAACTCGGCCGCCCGACTGGCTGCTGCGCGAAATCGACGCGCAACTGGGCATACCGCACTATTGGCTACGCGAACCGGTGGTCGAACAAGGCAGCATGAACGGAAAATTTGCCAGCTTGCTTGATGAAAAGCGTCGCGGCCGCGGTCGTCTGTATGCATGGTTGCGCTTTCGCTGGGACCGCTGGCGACACCGCGCGGTCAGTGGTCGGATCGTACCCACCGACCAAAAATAGGCGTCGCGTGTCTGACTCCCTGGGGCAACGCTCGCAGCTCCGGATGGGCAGCGCTGGGCACAAGTGGCCCGCGTGTGCATGCTTCTTTCCGCGGTCGGTTGTTTGACCTCTCCTCCGCTTACCAACATTGATGCGGCCTTGGGTTTGATAGCCCTTTTTTCATTCCGGGCGCGTGGAGTGCGTTGCGCGCCGCTGCCGCGCAACCCATGGGAAGGAGCGTACTGGTGCTGCTTGCCGTAATGGCGCTAGCGATGTGCTGGTCCGAGGCGCCTTGGGCGCGGCGCTTTGACGAGTGATGGAGCTGGCGGCCATTGCTGCTATTGCGGACGCCCCTGTTCGCGGTCGAGCAGACCAAAGATCGCTTCGCACTGGCGCTCGTCGTTGTGCTTGTGCTGTGCGCCGTGGCCTCATTTTTCGCTATGTTTTTCCTCGAAGATATTTGTTGGTGAGCCGGGCGTTATTCTGCGCAACCACACGACGCAGGGCATGCCTTTGTAATCGCGTTGTTTATCGCCAATGTGGCTTTGGTCGCGACCGGACGAAGCGCCCATGTGGCCATTTTGGTCGCCGGGGGCTTTTGCGCGATTTTCTTGGCAAAGACGCGATGGCGCTGGTGGGCGGCCGCAGCGGTGCTGCTTTTTGGTGTTGCGATCCTGGCCTCCTCCTCTATGGTGCGCGATCGCTTTACAGAGGGCTTTGAGGAGATTGGTACCGCGGCGAGCGTGAAAGTTGAAACGCCCATTGGTTCGCGCATTGTCATCTGGAAGATTACGGGCGATCTGATCGAGAGCCGACCTTTGCTTGGTTACGGCACGGGTGGATTTGCCGCGGCCTACGCCCAGCGCATTCAGGAGGATCGCAACTTTGGCTGGCATGCCGAAGTCAAGGATCCGTAAAACCAGTATCTTCGTGTGATGGTCGACGCTGGTATCCCCGGCGCGCTGGCATTTGTCGCGTTCGTGTTCAGCGTGTTTCGTCAGGAGGCCCGAGCACCGTACCGCGGCGCGGCCCAGGCGCTGCTTCTCGCGTGGTTATTTACGAGCGTGTTTAACTCGAACTTTCAGACTTTTGCAGAGGCACACCTTCTTGCTCTGGTACTGGGAGTGCTACTGGCAGGGCAAGCGCCGGCTCAGCGCCGCGTGAGTTGCGCAGCTACCGCCGCGGCGACTTCTTCGTAACCTGGCCAGCCATTGGCGCCGCCAACGAGTTGCACCTGGGGGCCCAAGGGACGTGTTTTTGTGGGGTCGGTGACGCCGAAAACCCCGACCAGATGCGCGCCCACGGCCGCAGCCAAATGCCCGGGTCCGCTGTCGTTGGCGATCACCAGGCGGCTTTGGGCCAACAAGGCGCCAAAGGCGCCAAGATCCAGCGGCTCGATCACGCGCGCCGAGGCAGCCGCAGCGCGGGCCGCGGCCTCTTCACCCGGACCGGGGCAGACGATGACCTCGTGCCCGCGCGAACGCAAATCTTGCGCCATCCGGCCAAAACCGTCCCAACTTTTGATGCGGCCGTGATGGCGACCATGCGCGATTGGGCATAACACGATGTACTGGGAGCCAACAGCGGCGCGCGCGAGCGCGACGTTTGCACGCTCGCGCGATGCATTCGAGAGCTTTAGATGCGGTGGCGGTGGGCCCCCGGCCGTGGAGCCGAGCAGTTTGCTTGTCAGATATAAGTAGTACTCCACCGTGTGCATTGCGTCGGACCAAGCTGATGGGACGGCGTAGGCTTGACGCAGCAGCAGACGGCGGCCATCGGTTGCGTAACCGACGCTGTTTAGTCCCGCGAGTCGAAAATCCAGAGCACTGGAGAACGAGTTCGTGAGAAGCAGCGCATCGCGCTCTTGCGGTTTGCCGGAGCAAGCGGCGCGCAGCGCAGCGATTCGATCAAACCGCCCGCCACCCAGTGCAATGACCCGCCAGCCGTACGCCTCAAACAGCTCCTTGGCCCAGGGGCGTCCCGCGAGAGTCAGTTCAATACCTTGCGCAGCAAGCCGATCCAGGGTCGGCAAGCTCATGCAGGCGTCACCGAGATGATTGGGCAGTCGAACGATCAGCGAGCGCATCGGATGGGTTGGCAGCCAACGAAATTACGTAACCGCAGCAAGAGACGATAAGGGATCGCATACACTAGCGCACGCGCTGCCCAGTCGGCGGCGGGCCGCATTGTACGAAACCCACTTGTATGAACGCACCCGAGCGCGCTGCGCGCTTTGCCGACCCCAACCTGCGGCGCATGGCCGCGATGGTCTTCGAGCACCGGTCGATTCTGGCGCTGGCGGTTTGCACGATGCTGATCGATTCGTCCTGCCAAGGGGTGATTGCGCGCTTGACCAGCCTGTTGTTGGCGCGGGGCATCGTGGAGAAGGACCCCGCCTACGGCTATTGGATGCCCGTCGCCTTTGTCGGCGTGTTTCTGATCCGTGGTCTTGCCGCTTATGCCAGTTCGTTTCTGGTCAGCGCCGTCTCCCAGCGCGTGCTCGTTACGCTGCGTCAGTCGATGTTCGAGCGCCTGCTGCGCTGGCCGCAAGCTACCCTGGAGAACACACCCTCGGGCCTGGTCATTTCAAAGTTCATCAACGAAGCGAGCAACGCATTGAGCCTGGCCGCGGAGGTCCTTACCACTGTGGTGCGCGAATCGCTCACGACGGCTGCGCTGCTTGGACTGCTGCTGTACGACAACTGGCGTCTTACGCTGCTGACCGTAATCGTCGGCCCGCTTATTGCCATTGTTCTGCGCAGCTTTGCCGCACGGCTGCGACGGCTAAACGTCGAGAGCCAGGCAATGCTGGGCGAGATGACGCGTGCCGTTCAGGAGGCGCACGAGGCCAGCCGTGTGATCAAGGTTTACGATGGGGCGCGCTATGAAACCGAGCGCTTCGAGCGCATCAATCAGCGTCTGCGCCGATTCGCAATGAAGATGCAGGTGGCCTGGTCCGCCGCGACCCCGGCCACACAGGTTATTGCTGCCGTCGGACTGGCGATCGTCATAGGGATCGCGATGTGGCAGGCACGCAACGGCTATTTGACGGCTGATCAGTTCATTGAGTTTCTCACGGCAGCCTTGCTGATTTTGCAGCCGTTGCGCCATTTGGCGTCGGTCAACAGCCCGATCGCACGCATGTCCGCCGCGGCCGAAAGCGTCTTTGGCATGATCGATTCGGCAACCGAGGAGGAGACGGGCACACGCGAGATCGAACACGCGCGAGGAGCAATCGAGTTTCGTCACGTCAGTTTTCGCTACCCTGGTGCCAGCGGCACGGCGTTGGAGGACATCAATTTGGAGGTTCGTCCCGGCGAGACGATTGCGCTGGTGGGTCCCTCGGGTGCCGGCAAGACGACACTCATTAATCTCATTCCTCGTTTTTTGCGGCCAACAAGCGGAGCGGTTCGACTCGATGGCATCGAGCTGTCGGAATTGACGCTCTCCAGCCTGCGCCGGCAAATTGCGCTCGTATCGCAGGACGTAGTGCTTTTTGACGACACCATTGCTGCCAATATCGCGTACGGGGGCTGCGGCAACGCCACTGCGGCCCAAGTGCGCGCTGCGGCCGAGGCGGCCTTTCTTCTGCCGCTCATTCAGTCGCTACCGGCGGGCTTTGACACACGAATCGGCGAAAACGCGGTCAAGCTCTCCGGGGGACAGCGCCAGCGCCTCTCCATTGCCCGCGCACTGTTGAAAAATGCTCCCATTTTGCTGCTTGACGAGGCCACGTCGGCGCTAGATTCCGAATCCGAGCGCTTCATCCAGCTCTCGCTTGAGCGTCTGATGAGCGGGCGCACGACCTTTGTCGTTGCCCATCGCCTCTCGACCATAGAGCGTGCCGACCGCATCGTTGTTCTGGAGCACGGCCGGGTGATGGAAGTCGGCAAGCACGCCGACCTACTGGCCAGCAACGGACTGTACGCAAACTTGTATCGCATCCAGTTTGCCATGTGAGGCCTTCATCCCGCCATGGCATTTGTGCCGCGCGGCACACCGGCGCGCTAGATAAGCACCACGTCGTACTGCTCCTGGTTATACAGCGTCTCGACTTGCATCGAAATGGGCTTGCCGATGAAGTCCGAGAGCATGGCCAGCGACTGCGACTCTTCTTCGAGGAACAGGTCGATCACTTTTTGCGATCCGAGGATACGAAATTCGCGTGCATCGCCGAATTGGCGTGCCTCACGCAGAATTTCACGCAAAATCTCGTAGCAAACCGTCCGCGCGGTCTTGAGCTCGCCTCGGCTGTTGCAGACCGGGCAAGGTTCGCACAGCACGTGCGCGAGCGACTCGCGCGTGCGCTTGCGGGTCATCTCCACCAATCCGAGCTGGGTGAACTCACTTATCGTCATGCGAGTTCGGTCGCGCGATAGCGCGCGGCGAAATTCGGAAAGCACCGCGTCACGGTGTTCGGGATTTTCCATGTCGATGAAATCGATAACGATGATGCCGCCCAGGTTGCGCAGGCGCAGCTGTCGCGCGATCGTGTGGGCAGCTTCCAGATTCGTCTTGAAGATCGTGTCGTCGAAGTTGCGCTTGCCAACGAAGGCCCCCGTGTTGACATCGATCGTCGTCATCGCCTCGGTTTGGTCGATGACGAGGTACCCCCCGCTTTTCAGATCCACGCGCCTTGCCAGCGCCTTTTCGATCTCGTCATCGATCATATGCAAGTCGAACAGGGGCCGCTCGCCTGTGTAATGCACCAGCTTGGATTGCACACCGGGAACGAACTGTGCGGCAAATGACATCAAAGCGGCAAAATTCTCGCGCGAGTCGATCTGAACCGATTCGGTCTGGTCGGTAACGAGGTCGCGTAACACGCGTTGTGCCAGCGACAGCTCCTGATAGAGCAAAGCCGGCGGCGCCGATTGCGTGCTGTCGAAGCGGATTTGGGTCCAGCGCTTGCGCAGGTACTCGATGTCGTTACTCAGGTCCTCGGCGCTGGCGTCCTCGGCGCTGGTTCGCACGATAAATCCACCCGATTCGTCCGCGGGAACCAGCCGCGTCAACAATTCGCGAAGCAGCGCCCGCTCAGTTTCATCTTCGATGCGCTGCGAAACGCCGATGTGTGACTCCTGCGGCAAGAACACCAAATTGCGTCCCGCCAGGCTGATCTGGGTCGATAGGCGCGCACCTTTGGTGCCGATCGGATCCTTGATGACCTGCACCATCAGCGCATCGCCCTCGTGCACCATGTGCTCGATGGGCGGCTTTTCGGTGACGTACTGCCGGGTCTCCCAGATATCGGCGACGTGCAAGAACGCGGCGCGCTCCAATCCGATATCAATAAACGCCGATTGCATGCCGGGCAAAACGCGCACAACTCGGCCAACGTAGATGTTGCCGACCATTCCGCGAGTTGCCGTGCGCTCGATGTGCAGCTCCTGCACCACGCCGGCAAGCAGTATTGCGACGCGGGTCTCCTGCGGTGTGATGTTGATCAGGATGTCTTCAGCGGACATGAGGGTAAAACGGCAAATTCCTGCGCCGCTTTGGGCTGCCTGAGCGCTAGAGCAAGCGCACTGCGGCGCGCGAGAGCAGCGCTGCGGTTTCCGAGAGCGGCAGTCCAACGATGCCCGAGTAGCTGCCTTCGATGCGATCAATAAAGATCGCCGCACGCCCCTGGATCGCGTAGCCGCCGGCCTTACCGAACGGTTCACCGCTGGCGCAATAGCGCGCGATTTCGCCTGCATCGAGTGCGCGCAGCGTCACTTTTGACGTTGACAAACTGGTCCAAAGGTTGTTGGTCCGGCCGCCAGGAACCGCGAGCGCAACGGCGGTTAGCACTTCATGCGTGCGCCCCGACAGGCGCTGGAGAAAATTCGCCGCCTGATCGGCGTCTTGCGGTTTGCCCAGGATGTCGCCATCGACGATCACTACCGTATCGGCGCTTAACACCGGGCGTGAGAGCAGCGAGCGGGAGACCAATGCCTGAAGACCTTGCTCGGCCTTCTCGCGCGCAACGCGTACAACAAAGTCCGTTGGCGCCTCCCCGGGCTGCGGCTGTTCGCGGATGTCGGGGCCCCGCGGCGGCGTAACCCGCAGCAACAAGGTCTCAAAGCGCGCGCCGACCTGCCGCAGCAGCTCGCGGCGGCGGGCGCTATGGGAGGCAAGGTAAAAGTCGGCCATGTTTTCGGTTCCGGGATGATTCTAGCTGGACAGCGGTGCGCTTTTAGCCGCGATGATAGGGATGCGCCGACAAGATGCACCAGCCGCGGTAGATCTGCTCGATTAATACTACCCGGGCCAGGGCGTGGGGCAGCGTCATGCTGGAGAGGCGCAGGCACAAGGCCGCTTGCTGTTTAAATCGCGGATCCAGCCCGTCGGCACCACCCAGAACAAAGGCGACGGGGCGTGCCGCCTCGCGCCAGGCCGACAGCGATACGGCAAATTGCGCGCTCGTCCACTCCCGGCCGAGTTCGTCCATGGCAACCACGAAGGAGCCCGTCGGCAAGACCGCCTGCAGTCGCGCAGCTTCCGCAGCTCGTGTGCGCTCCAGCGCCTGTCCCTTGCGCGGCTCAGCCTTGACCTCGCGCAGCTCGATCTGAAAATCCTTGGGCAGGCGTGCGATAAATTCTTCGACGGCATCCTGCGCCCACGATGGCATGCGCTGACCGACGGCGGCGACGCAGATCTTCATGGTCGAGGACTAACGGCGGTGCGCGGATTTACCGCGCTGTACCCGAGCGGCTTGCACCGGTGTACGCAACTTGACGTGTACCGGCCTCTCGCCCCAGATCTCCTCCAGCGCGTAGTACGCGCGCACCGCTGGCTGCATGATGTGCACGACTACCTCGCCCAAGTCAACGAGCACCCATTCGCCGCTTTCCTCGCCCTCGATGCTGACGACGGTGCCGCCCGCGTGCTTGACCTTCTCCGCAACGTTTGCAGCCAGTGCGCGTGTGTGACGATTGGATGTGCCGCTGGCGAGCACGACGCGGTCAAAAAGGTCCGACAGCCGGGTCGTGTTGAAGACCTGGATGTCTTGCGCCTTTACGTCCTCGAGGGCGTCAACTACTAGCCGCTGCAGTTTTCTATTTTCCATGAGACCGCAAATACAGGCGATGCTCGTCGATGTATGCGAGTACCGCTTCGGGCAAGAACCGCGCTGCCTGCTCTTGCTCGCCCGCCGCCAGCCATCGGCGGATCTGTGTGGCCGAGCAGTCGACCGCTTGCATGGCAAATTCAACAACGCGACCGCAGGCACTTTGCTGTAACTGCTCGGCCGTTGCGCGGTGTCGCTGCACATACTGGCTCATCGCCCCATCTAGCACATTGGCCGATCCGGCGCGCCGCGCATACGCAATGTGAGCCAAACCGATCAATTCCTGCCAGCGGTGCCAGGTCGCGAGCTGGCGCAGCTGATCAAAGCCCAATATCCAAACCAAGGGGCGCTGCGGTCCGCATTCGTCGCGAAACTGTTGCAAGCTCTCGACGGTGTAACTTGGCCCCGGGCGCTCGATTTCGCGCGTATCCAGCTGCCAGTTCGTGCGCCCTTGCAGTGCAAGGGCCAGCATACGCACCCGTTCGGCGGCCGGCGTAATTGAACCCTTCTGCCAGGGTTGGCCCGCGGGAAGAAAGCGCACCTGGCTCAAGCCGAGGGCCGCTTGGGCATCGGCGGCTAACTGCAAGTGTCCGGCGTGAACCGGGTCAAAAGAGCCGCCCAGCAAGCCCAACGGGGCGCCCGCAGCAACACTCATGCTGCCGATATCCAATCGCGCGGCGGCAGAAAATCGGTCAATAAGCGCGCCTCTTCGGTTCCAGGCGTCGGGCTCCACTCGTAGCTCCAACGCACCGTTGGCGGCAGAGACATCAATATCGACTCGGCCCGTCCGCCCGATTGAAGTCCAAAGAGGGTTCCCCGGTCATAGACCAAGTTAAATTCCACGTAGCGCCCGCGGCGAAGCGCCTGAAAGTCGCGCTCGCGCTTGCCGTAGGCCATCGTGCGGCGACGCTCGACAATTGGCACATAGGCAGTCAGGAAATGATCGCCGACCGATCGCAACAGGGCAAAGCTGCGCTCGGGGTCCAGTTCGTTGAAATCGTCAAAGAAAATTCCCCCGATGCCGCGTGGCTCGCCGCGATGCTTGAGAAAGAAATACTCATCGCACCAGCGTTTGAAGCGGCCGTAATACTCGGTTCCAAATGGCAAGAGCGCGTCGCGACAGCAGCTGTGAAAGTGGCGCGCGTCCTCCTCAAATCCGTAGTAGGGCGTCAGATCCATGCCGCCTCCGAACCACCACGCCGCGCCTTCCCCCTGAGTAGCCTCTAGCGCGCGTGCACGGAAAAAGCGCACGTTCATGTGCACGGTCGGCACGTAGGGATTGCGCGGATGCAGCACCAGCGAGACACCCAAAGCGTCAAAGCCGCAACCTGCGACCTCAGGATGGGCCGCACTTGCCGACGGCGGCAGGCGATCGCCGCTTACCTGGGTAAAACCCACACCGGCGCGCTCAAAGAGCGCGCCTTCTTCCAGTATGCAAGTAGTCCCCGAGCCGCGCAGTTGTGCGCCCTCGGGCCGCTGCCAGTTGCTTGAGGCAAATCGACCTCCGTCAATGCGCTCGAGTTCACGCACGATGCGCTGCTGCAACTGCACGAGGTATGCGCGTATCGGCGCAGTGTCGATGGGGTCGTTCATTGCGCGCGGGTCGCAGAAGCCGCTGCTGTCAATGATCCTGCAGGCAAGGCGTTGGGCACGATCGGCATGAGCTCTTACGGCGAAGCCGGCAAAGCGCGATTGCCGATGTCGGTACGAAATTGTGCGCCATCGATCCGGAGCTGCGCGACCAAATCGTACGCACGCCGGCGAGCCGCCTTCAGATTATCGCCAAGCGCCGTGACGCACAGCACCCGCCCGCCGCTGGTTAGCAGTCGGCCATCGGCGCTGCGGGTGCCCGCATGAAAGATAACAGCGTCTTCGACATCGGGCGGCAGCCCCGTAATCTCATCGCCCTGGCGCGGTTGCTCCGGGTAGCCGTGTGCGGCCAGCACCACGCCCACCGCGGTACGTCGGTCCCACAGAACTTCGCTGCGCTCCAGCCGCCCCTCGATGGCATCTTCTAGCAGCGTAGCCAGATCGGATTTCATGCGCATTAGTATGGGCTGGGTCTCGGGATCCCCCAGCCGACAGTTAAATTCCAGTGTGCGTGGCTGCCCGTCGATGCCAATCATCAGTCCCGCGTACAAAAATCCCGTGTATTCGATTCCTTCAGCTGCCATGCCGGCGATCGTCGGATCGATGATCTCGCGCATGATGCGCGCGTGCACCGCGGGAGTAATTACCGGTGCCGGCGAGTATGCCCCCATGCCGCCGGTGTTGGGACCAAGGTCGCCGTCGAGTAATCGCTTGTGATCTTGCGAGGTGGCCAGTGCAAGCGTGTGCCGGCCATCGCACATTACGATGAAGCTTGCCTCCTCGCCCTGGAGAAAATCCTCAATGACCACACGAGCGCCCGCACCCGCGAGCTTGCCCTCTTCCAACATGAAGGTCACTGCGGCGTGGGCTTGCTCGGCCGTGTGGGCCACGACCACGCCTTTGCCCGCGGCCAATCCGTCGGCCTTGATGACGATCGGTGCACCGCGCTCGCTCACGTAGGCATGCGCCGATGCTGCATCGCTAAACGTCCGGTAGGCTGCCGTCGGAATCGAATGGCGCACCATGAAGGACTTGGCATAGTCTTTGGACCATTCGAGCCGGGCTGCGGCTCGTGTTGGACCGAAAATCCGCAAGCCGGCCGCGCGAAAGGCATCGACGATGCCGGCAGCAAGTGGCGCTTCGGGCCCGATGACGGTAATCTCGATGCGCTCCTTGCGCGCAAACGCAATCAGTTCGTCTTGCGACTGCAAGGCGATATTTCGGAACGCATCGTTTGCCTGCGTGCCGCCGTTGCCCGGCGCTAGGTATACACGCTGCACGCGCGAGGACTGGGCAAGCTTCCAGGCAAGAGCGTGTTCACGGCCACCGGAGCCGACAACCAGGACTTTCATTGCGGCCCGCTTGCTGGCCGCTTAGCTGCGCGGTGTGCGCCAGCGCTTGTCATGTTTCGAGGATTGCCGACGTGTACACGTGCTGCGTGTCGTCGAGATCTTCCAGGGCATCGAGCAGATGACGCATTTTTTCGGCCTCGCCACCGTGCAAAACGATTTCGTTAAGCGGTTTCATCGTCACCTCGGCCACAGCGGGCTTTAGATCTGCGCCTTCCAGGGCCTTGCGCACGGCCTCGAACTCGCCCGGTTCGCAGATCACTTCTATGGAACCGTCCGGATCACTGATGACATCCTGGGCACCGGCGTCGAGCGCCGCCTCCATGACCTTATCTTCGTTGGTTCCGGGTGCAAATACAAAGTGCCCGCAGTGGCGAAACTGAAAGGCAACGGAACCATCGGTTCCCAGGTTGCCGCCGTACTTGCCAAATGCGTGCCGCACCTCCGCGACCGTGCGGGTGCGGTTATCGGTCATCGAGTCGACGATGACGGCAGCGCCCCCGATACCGTAGCCCTCGTAGCGGACTTCGTCGTAATGCGCGCCTTCGAGTTTGCCGCTACCGCGGGCGATTGCCTTGTTAACAGTATCTTTTGGTACGTTGGCTGCGGAGGCTTTATCGAGGGCCAAGCGCAAGCGCGAATTGGAAGTGGGGTCGGAGCCGATGCGCGCGGCGACGGTGATTTCGCGAATGATTTTTGTCCAGACCTGTCCGCGCTTTGCGTCTTGGCGACCCTTACGATATTGA
>Ga0187769_10000785_pt1 | contig 17553 bp, 18 predicted proteins | sample 0116_SJ02_MP02_1_FD_133140 | JGI IMG/M metagenome (GOLD analysis project Ga0187769, IMG submission 133140) | Tropical peat soil microbial communities from peatlands in Department of Meta, Colombia - 0116_SJ02_MP02_10_MG | ecosystem: Environmental > Terrestrial > Soil > Wetlands > Peat | place... | reverse complement strand
TCCCCCCCGAATCCCGCCCGACGCAGTCATCCTAGACAGGTACATGGTCCCACAACGGGCGGACCCGGAAGCGGGAGCCGAAATCACAGTTTACGAGCTCGATTCGCTTGGCAGGTATTCCGTGTCCCTCCCGCGCCTCGATGAGGAGGAGCAGGAGGCACTGAGCCTCCTGAAGGGGAACCTGAGGAACGCGATTCCCGTCGACGCCGAGGGGAGCTCAGAGCAGGTGGTGGAGAAGTACCTCTGGGAGACCGCGGAGAAGGCTGGCGTCCTCCCTCTCGTCAGGAGGGCGCACGCGAAACTGCTCTACTACCTCCTGAAGGACTTCGCTGGGTTCTGGGAGGTAGACCCGCTGGTCAACGACGACGCTATCGAGGAGATCTCCCTGACCCGCTACGACCGGCCGGCGCGGGTGCTGCACCGGAGGTTCAGCGAATACGTCTTCATGGAGACTGACGTTTCGTTCCAGAGCGAGGAGAGGCTTCAGGCCTTCATCCGGCGTATGGCGCAGTTCGGCGGGACGACGGTGTCGCTGGCGCAGCCCTCCCTGGAGGTGACACTCCACGGCGCCTCCGACAGGAGGGTTACCGCGACCCTGGGGGACGAGATTTCGAGGCCGGGCTCCACCTTCGCGATGCGGAAGCAGAAGGAGAACCCACTGACGATAGTCCAGCTCGCGACCCCGGAGCAGGCAAGCCCGAGGCTCCCGTGTGCACGTGAGGAAGGCGGGCCGGCGGCGGCCTACGAGGAGGACCACTTCCACAAGACGCTGTCCGCCCTCATGGCTGCCTACTTCTGGCTGCTCCTGGAGAGGACGACGAACGTGCTGGTGGCAGGGGAAACGGGCTCCGGGAAGACCACGCTGATGAACGCCGTCCTGTCGCTCACGAACCCCCGGTCAAAGATCGTCACCGCGGAGGACGTCCTCGAAGTGAATCTCCCCGACCACCTCCACTGGCAGCGTCTGAAGACCAGGTCTCACCGGGCGGGTCTTTCTCCCTCTCTTGGGCGGTACGAGTACACCCTGGCCGACCTCCTCAAGCTCTCGCTGCGCTTCTCCCCCACCATCCTCAGCCTGGGCGAGATGAGGGGGGAGGAGTCCGAGACTGTTGCGGCAGCCATCACCCTGGGGTTCTCGACCATAACGACCATCCACGCGGAGAATGCGGAGCGCTGCATTCAGAGGCTCACCACTCCGCCCATGAAGTTCGCTTCGGGCCACGTCAGGGACATCACAGCCATAGCCACCATGAGGAAGACCCCCCTTCCCGACGGGAGGGTGGTCCGGCGCCTGGTCAGCGTGGACGAGGTGCGCCCGGTGGGAACCGACGGCCACGAGATACTGAACGTGTTTCGCTATGACTACGTCCACGACTCGTTCGCCCCCACGACCCCGGCCGAAGTCCTCGACAGGAGCTTCAGGCTCAACGAGATCGCCAGCAGCTTCGGGTGGAGCTCCTCCCGCGTGCAGCAGGGGCTGGCCAATCGGGCCGCCTACATCTCCCAATCGGTGCAGGCCGGCGAGCTGACGCCTGAGGCCCTCGCCGCGATGGTGAAGCGCTACTCATCACGGGAGGCTGCGCGGGAACTGGAGAGGCAGCCCGCTTGAGGGCCGGAGCGACGGGGAGGCTCCTCCTTGTCGCGGCGCTCGCCTCCTTCGCGACCGGCTCCATGGTCGCCAGCTTCGCGTGGCCGCGCCAGCCTGGGCTCGCCTTCAGCCTGGAGCAGGTCTTCCTCCTCAACGCAGGGGCGGGGGGCGCAACTGGGGCCGCCTACCTCTCCCTGCGGTCGGTCCCCCGCCTCCAGGCGCGCGCCGGGGCAGCACTTCAGCGGGCCGTCCGGCCCGCCAGGGTGGTTGGGATGGCGCTCTTCCCCGCCGCGGCGGCGCTGTACTTACTTACCGGCGCGGTGGGTTTCGCCTCCGCCCTGCCGAGCCTCGCCTGCCTGCTGGCGGTCTCCGCAAAGGGGTTCAGGCCCGGTCTCCGCGACCCTCGCGGGACCATCCGGCGCAACCTTTCGGACGACCGCCTGGTAGGCTTCGTCACCAGGCGGAAGCACCTGAAGCTCTTCGCGGAGTCGAGGGCGCCCAAGATCGCGGGACTCCTTCTTAAGGCGGGGAAGGTGGGCAACCCCTACAACCTCGCCGCCAAGAGCTTGGCGCTGACGGTCGCCGCCATGCCCCTGGCGTCGGCGGCCGCCCTCTGCCTTTCAGTTTGGGTCTCCCCCCTGTTCGCCTTCATCGCGCTTTCGCCCCTGGTTCCCTACTTCGCCGTCGAAGTCCGCCTCCGGGACGAGATCTCGCAGCGCCGGGAAGGGGTGGACAGGGAGCTCCCCTTCTTCTCGATACTCGTCAACGTCCTCGGGAGCGCCGGCGAGCCGATGTATGCGATCCTGCTCGGGCTGACCCGCTCGGACGTGTTTCGGCGGATCCGCAAGGAGGCGCTCCTCGTCAAGAGGGACGTCGAGGTCTTCGGCGCAGACCCCAATGCATCCCTGGAGGGGCTAGCCTCCGGCCATCCATCAAGGAAGTTCGGCTCGTTCTTGCTCGGTTACACGAGCAAGGTGCGAAGCGGGGGCGACATCCCCGCCTACCTTGCGGGCGAAAGCGGCTCCCTTCTCCGAGAGCTGGAGGAGGGATGGACGAGGTACGCGAGCCGGGCGGGGATGATAGGGAGCTCGATGATTACCATGTTCGGAGTAGTCCCGCTCCTCCTCATGGTGGTGGGGATATTCTCCCCCGGCGCCTCGGTGCTGGGCCTGACCGTCTTCACCGGCGTCTGCGTCCCGTTGTTCACGGTGCTGCTCGTCTACGCGGCGGGGAGGATGCAGCCCGTCGGAGAGCAGCCGCTGCAGGGAAACGCCGCCCGGAGCGTCCTGCTTTCCCTCCCGGGGCTCGGGATTGCCGTCCTCCTGGGGCAGGCGTGGGTCGCGGCGGCCTCCGCGCTCTTCGTCTTCCTGGTCGTCTACGGCGTCTCGGTGAGGGAACAGCGGCTGGAGATGCGGGAGATCGACGAAGCGCTCCCGGAGTTCATGAAGGACGTCCTCGAGTACAAGAGGCAGGAGTACGACCTCACGAAGTCCCTGTTGAGCATCGCCGCCCACAACAGGTACACGCCGTCGTTCGACAGGGTGCTCGCCAGGGCGGCCGGCCAGCTGAAGTCGGGCACCCCGGTCGACGAGCTCGACGTCGACCCGAAGACCCGGCTGGCGAAGATGGCCTTCTTCGTCCTCGGCCAGATGGGCCATTCGGGAGGAGGGACGGTCGAGACGGTCTACCAGCTCTCCGCGTACACCGGCAAGGTGGTGGAGATGAAGCGGGCTACCCAGGCCGAGATGCGGCCCTACATGGTCCTCGCATACGCATCGCCCGTCCTGCTGGCCTTCGGGGTCTCATTCGTCGAGGCTGTCCTCCAGTCATTCAGCACGGCCGTAAGGCCAGCCCTGGCCGCCGTCCGACCATCGGCGGTGACGGTCGGGGCGATGCCTCCGGCGCTGCTCGAGGTCTCGAACCTCCTCATAGTCATCTCCGCCGCCGCCCTGGGGGTGATAGGGGCGAAGATGACCGACTTCACGGTGAAGAACACCCTGAAGGCCTCGGCGAACGTGATGGTGGCGGCCGTCGCCACATACGCCCTGTCCGCCGTCGGGCTGGCCACCCTCTTCCACCTGTAGGTCCGGCCCCCTTGGCCGTTTTATACGGCCCTCGATTCTAGGGCCGATGAAAATCAAGAACCGTTCGGCAATCTCCCAGAGCCTGGACCTGTTCATCATCATAGCCGCGGTCCTGGGTGCCGGTGGGGTCGTCACCGCAGCCATCTACGGCCTGATCAACGGCAACGCGTCGACAGTCAGCCTGCAGTTCTCGACGGCAACGGTGGTCAGCAGCGGGTCGAACAATCCGCTGGTCACAGTCTCCATGAAGAACACGGGGAGCGCGGCATACGTGTGCGGCGCTTCGAGCTGCGTGATCACCCTGTCCAACCTCCACTGGACCGCCGCGCCCGGCACCTGCAACGCGAACGTCGCGACCAGCTGGGGGCCCGCGGCCGCGGCCGCTTCGTGCCCGACCAGTGGGTCCGCATCCATCACCCTCGCCAACGGCGTGGCAATCCCTCCGGGCGGGCAGTTCACCGTCGTCACCTCCTATTCGGGAGGCGTGGGGAGCACGTGGACCGCAGGGCTTTCGGACACCATACAGGCCCAGATCGGCCCTACGCTGAACTCGGTAAGCGTCGTCGGACAGTAGGGGGGCCGGATGTACCCCCCTCTCCTCTGTTTTGGCCCCGGGTGCGCGGGCGCATGAGGGCTTTACGGCGGGGGGTCAGCGAGCTGTACTCTTCGGTGCTCATGATCGCGGTGACCCTCGTCTTTGGCGGCATCGTCACCTCTGCTGCCGTGGGGCAGTTCGACGGGTCCACGAGCGGGGGGGCGCTGGGGGTGAAGGAACAGGAGGCCTCGGTCGGGAAGCAGGTGTCGCTCGTCTACGGAACGGTCGTCGCCGGGAGCGGCGGCTGCACATCAACGTACAGCGGGCCGGGCGGAGGGTCCTACGCCGAAGGGAAGACCTACATCCTCGTCCTGTACGACTACGGAGGCGTCCCGTTCACTCCATACGAGGTCTTCGACAACGGGACCCTCCTTGCGGTCGGGGGGTACTCCACCGTGGCCGCCCAGTCTGCTGGGGACCCCCCGGGCCCCGTTTCTAACACGCTGACCCTGGCCTCCTGCGCCCACCCCGCCGGCCAGTCGTTCCTTCTGATCGACGCAGCCGGAGACGAGGTCGCCGTTGGCACCTAGGCGAAGGGCCGTCTCGACCTACCTCGAGACCTTCCTGCTTGTCGCGGTCGCAGCGGGGGGGTCCGCCGCGGTCTCGTCGGCCATGGGGAGCTACGTTTCCTCGGCAGGAGGCGCAGCCTTCGTCTTGTCCGGCGCCGGGGTTAGGCAGGGAGCCTACGTCGCCGTGGAGAGGGTCTCGGTCGCCAATACGGGGGCGGTTGGACTGGGGTCCTTCACTCTCACCTCGGCCATCCCTTCCTCCCCGCGGTACTGCGCGACCCTCGCCGACGGCTCCGACGGCGAAGCTGTCGGCTTCTCGCCTCCCCCTCCCGCCTGCGGCTCAGGGACTGCGCCCGACCCCGCCTCGGTCACCATCAAGCCGTCCCAGGCGGTCCCGCCCGGCGGTTCGGTCGTGCTTTCCGTCGTGATCTATTCCGCCGACGAATTCCAGGTCGGGGCGGAGTACGGTATCGTCGTGTCGTCGTCGGGGGCGGCGGAAGTGGTCTCGGTGGTGGCGGTCCCTGGCTAGGCGGCGCCCGCGCGGGCCGGGGTCGGGGAAGAGGAGAGGGGTTGCCTCGGTGGTCGGGACGCTGATCTTCGTCTTCGTGCTCATGATGGCCATGGGGGCCCAGCTCTACATGTCGGGGCTTCAGGCTCAGGCGAGCCTGGCGGACGGCCAAGCCCAGCAGGTGCAGCAACTGAGGGGGGAGGAGTCTCTGGCGTACACGTTCTCGGCGCCGGGGCTGACCGTGATGAACGGGGGGCGGTCGACCGCCGAGGTCGTCGGCATGTACGTCAGAGACCCCAACGGGTCCGTCTACTCGGCGCCAGCCTTCCCGCCTGCCTTCATCCCAGCCGGCAGCGAAGCGCCGGTGGCGGAACTGGTGCCGAGCGGCGTCTGCCTCCCCTCGGGGACTTCCTCCTGCCTAGCGAGGTACTCGGCGGCCGTGAGGGCCCCCGGGGCCGGCTACGAGGTCGGGCTGACTACCTCGCTCGGCAACACCTTCTGGTACCCTTCGGGCGGGGGAGCCCAGGCCAACGTCTCGGTCTACTACGCCACCCTGGGGACCACCTACGCCGACTACGGCCTTGCCTCGGTGGGGTGCGGCGTGGCTCTGGCCAGCCTGCAGGCGACCAGCGTCCGCGTCGACGCCACGGTCGGGGTCTTGGGGATCGGGTCGTTCCAGACCTGGGTCTACGTCTACCAGTCGACAGCCGGCATCCCCGCCAGGGGGACCCCCCCGCCCGCCACCGACGCGCGGGTCGCCCAGTGCTTCCTGAGCGGCAGCGCAGCGGGGGAAACCTGCTCCTTCGACTTCGTGGACGGCGGGCTGACCCAGGGGGCCTCCTACTACTTCTACGTCGCCGCCTCGACCATCGGGAGCTTCGATTCGGAGATACTGGGGGGGACCCCGGTGCAGACCTCGGTCACGGTCGAACCGCTGTAAAGCGAGCCCGGTCAGATCCTGCGCGCGTGCTTCGCCGCGCGCTCCTTGAGCGCGTCCACGGCCAGCTCCACCTCCGAGGCCGGCCTCTCGAGCCCCAGCTCCCTGACCAGCCTGCCGCTGAGGAGCCCAGCCCGCTCGTCCGACAGCGAGCTCAGCACGTCCTGATTCTGGCGGCGTCCCCCCCTGGAGGGGCCGAAGGACCCCTTCACCTCAATCATGACCCTGGCCACCTCTCCCCCGAGGAAGGAGTAGTTCTCGGCATGCTCCCTGAGGGCCAGGAGCTGCTCCGACTTCGCCCTCACTATTTGGAAGGCGACCCCGTCGAACGCGGGCTGCGTCCCCGCCCCCGCATGGCGGGAGCCCAGCAGGTCGTACAGGAGCGATAGCCCCTCCAGCCTGTCGCCGCACTCCTTGCGGGACGCGATCTCCAGCCCTGCGCCCATGGTGAACGCCTCGAAGTCCTTCCCGCTCCCCTTCGAGTGGTCCTTCAGCTGCCCCAGCAGGTGGCTCGGGGACGGCATCACCTCCAGGGAGTAGAGCCACGAGCGCGCAAATTCGTAGGACGCGACGAGGACCCAGAAGCTGGCGTCCCGCCGCTCCCCCTGGAGTAGCGCCTCGTCCGTCCTGCTCAGCGCCTTCAGGCAGGCCGCGAGCCGACCCTGGGAGGCACGCCCCGAGCTCTCTCCGATGACCGCCTGGTTCGCCGCGACGCTCGTGGACAGCGTCAGGCCGGAGTCCCTCACGACCTTCGAGAGGGCCAGCGACACCCCGGCCTCGGGGTCGGGGGGGTTGAGGGCGTCCTTCTCGGTGATGAAGTTCAGGTCGCAGAAGGACCTTCCCAGCCTCAGGGAGGTCGGCCTCAGGTGCTCATCGGTGACGACCAGCGCGTCCAGCTCGCACGACTCCCTGGCGATGCCCGTGGAATGGCACCCGACCACCGCGACCGCCGAGTCGCGGTAGGTGTCGAAAACCGGCCTGAGGAGGTCTGCGACGGAGCTGGACTCCCCTTTCACACGGACGACCCCGGACCGGTGGGGATAAAACCATTCAAGGGAGGGAGCGGCCGTCGCCCCGGCTGAGAACTCTTCGGGAATTGCAGAAAGCCATCAGGTTTCCTGCGGGAAGTGCATGACTGGAGCGCAACGCTTATATAGGGAATGAACTCGTTTTCTTTCTTCCCGTTGGGAGATATAACAGTTTCGGTGAATTAGCATGTTTTCAGACAAAGATTACTCGAGGCTGATAAAGCTGCAGAAGGCGCTGGACAAGTGTCCGCGCTGCGGGAAGGGCCCCATGATCGTCGACACCGCAGGGGGAGAGCTGTTCTGCGGGTCCTGCGGCTTCGTGGTAAAGGAGAAGATCGAGGAAGTGGGCCCGGAGTGGCGGGCATTCTCCAAGGAGGAGAAGGACGACAGGTCAAGGGGGGGCATCCCCACCTCCATAGCGATGCACGACATGGGCCTGGCGACGGTGATCGGCGGGATCAACAAGGACGCGTCGGGGAAGTCTCTTTCGGCCTCCATGAAGGCCACGGTCGAGAGGCTCAGGACCTGGGACAGCAGGAGCCAGGTGCACGAGCCCGTCGACAGGAACCTCAGGCAGGCCTTCAGCGAGCTGGACCGGCTGTCGGACAAGCTGTCGGTGTCTGACGCGGTCGTCGAGAGGGCCGCCTATGTGTACCGGAAGGCCCTCGAGAGGGGGCTGGTGAGGGGCAGGTCGATCTCTGCCATCATAGCCGCGTCGCTCTACGCGGCCTGCAGGGACACGCAGACGCCCAGGACCCTGAAGGACCTGGCTGCCGTGAGCAACGTGAAGAAGAAGGACATCGCGCGCTGCTACCGCCTTCTCCTGAAGGAGATGGACATCAAGATGCCCGTCGTCGACCCCACGAAATGCGTCTCCAGGATAGCCTCGAGGGCAGGCCTGTCCGAGAAGACCAAGAGAAGGGCGCTCGAGATCCTGAAGAGGGCAGAGGAGACCCGCATCTCGGCCGGCAAGGACCCGATGGGGCTCGCCGCCGCCGCCCTCTACGTCGCGTGCACCCTCGAGGGGGAAGACAAGACCCAGAAGGACGTGGCGGAAGCCGCCGGGGTCACCGAAGTCACGATAAGGAACCGCTACAAGGGGCTAAGGTCGGCCCTGGGCATCTAGGCGCTAGTCTTCCTTCAGAAGCCTGTTCCTGTACATCTCTTCGACCCTTTCGTGGGGGAAGAGCCTGGGGAAGTTCTTGGACAGGATGTCGACGTACATCGAAATTTCCTTCTCGTCCATGAACTGGAACATGTACTTGCCGCTGTAGGGAGAGGGCTCCCCCTCCCTCCGAAGGAACTCGATGTGTATGAGGGGGTCCCCCTGGCGGATCGTGATGGGCGTCCGCTCGTTGCTCAGGTTGACCAGCTCCAGGGCGAGCCTCCCCACGAACCCGCTGTGGACCTTGACGGAGTTGAGGAACGACAGGCCGAGCCTTCCGAACCTGCTCTTCGACGTGAGGTGGGCCACGCAGTCGGGCGGGGTGAAGACTATCTCCCTGGAGATCATGTTCCTGTGCTCGAGGTAGTTCAGGGTCCTGTCCTCTCGGACGGTGAGGACGTACCCGTCCCCGTCGAACGCGCCGGCGGCCGACGGGTAGACCACCTTGTACTTCTCGACGAGTTCCTTCAGGATTGATTCGCCTAGGACTGTCATTGCTACGCCCGACTCCCTCGAATTCGCCGCTTAAGAATCACGCCAGGGACGACTTTCCCTGCCCCATGAGCCGCAGCACCCTCCTGGCACCGAGGTAGGCTACCAGAAGGAAGCCCAGCAGCCCGATCCCGTAGACGAGGTCGTAGGTGACCCACTGCTGGAGGACGTAGCCGGGCTCGGACCCCCAGGGGATCCCTTGGGTCCCCTCCCCGAAGAACGAATAGACGCTACCGAGGTAGTCGACCCCCCAGTGGGTCAGCACGGCTATGTGGAGACCGTACCTGATGTAGAGGTATCCGAGAACGAGCCCCCCGAACGCAGCCTCGGGGAGCTTGCCGATCTCCCACCCGGACCCTGAGGCTACGTGGGCCAGGCCGAAGGCCACGGAGCTCGCGACCAAGGCGACGAGGATGACCGCTTCCTCCCCTGACCTGACGTCCCTGTCTTCGTACGCCGAGGCGGGCCTCCAGAGTGCGCCCAGCAGGCTCCTGCGCTGCGCCCCCAGGCAGAGGATTACCGCCACCAGGCCGATTATGCATACCCTGAACCCCAACTCCTCAACCAGGGGCGAGGTGGCCGTCGAGATGAAGATGGTCGCGTCTGACCCGCGGAGGGCGCCAATCTGCCCCCCCGCAGCCTCGGTGAAGGCGTCGACCGCCGTGGCCGTGGAAGTCAGAAAACCGATGGAGACCATGGCGACCGAAAGGTCGCTGGACAGGAATGCGCCGAGCCTTCCCCTCGCCCCGTCTGCGAGGGCCCTCGCAAATCCGGTGCCCCGCCGGGCCGCGACCGCGAACAGCAGGAGGTAGACGGCGGCCATGGCCGCGAAGACCACGCCGAACGGCGGCATCACGGGGAGGAGGACCGGCAGGGGGCCGAGCCAGAAGTAAAGGGGGAGGGGGGTCGCCGGCCCCACCCCCGGCGTGAGCGTGGTGAAGAAAGCCGTGTAGGCGCCGACCGGAAACGACAGGAGCGCGAGGACCAGGGTGAACACCAGGAACGCTGCGAATAGCAGTCCGATGGCCTCGGCCCACGGGGCCCTGGCCTCCTTCCCCTGGTCTCCTGTCAAGCTCCTTCTTTCTTGTCCCGATTGAGCTCTATGTCTTTTTCAAGGAACAATGTCCCGCGGTACCCGCACTGCGGGCAGATGTAGTCTTGGGGGACGAGCCAACCGCCTAGCTTGGTCCCCCTCTGAAGGGGCTTGAGGCACCTGGGGCAGAGCTTGGTGGTCAGCGTGAACGGGCTCTTCCTCGTGAGCCTCGGGAGATCGTCGTCGGGCTTGTCGCCGGGCTGCAAAACACACCCGTCCTGGGCGCGGCGGCTTAAAGAGTTGGCCTGGGGCGTGCCGCCTCCTGGAGCGAGCGGCCACACTGGGCTCGTCAGCAGCCCAACGCCGGCTCCAGGCAGGGAGTGGGGCAGAGATATCCGGGAAGGGGAGCAGCCCCTGCGGGCCGCCCTCCTACCTTAGGAGTTCGCTCTCGGGAGGCATGCACTTGATCCTGTCTCCCTTCATCAGGAGCTCGGTGCATCCGCGGGAGCACTCTATGATGGCCACGGCCTTCTGGTAGAGCTCGTCCCTGCTGGGCTTGATCCTGGCTACGCCCTGGTCGATCGACTTCTGGGCGCAGGCGACGGCGACTCGCGGGTAGACCTCCCACTCGTCCATCCTGGGGATGAGGTCCTTCTCGTTCATGCCCCTGGCCTCGGCGAACCTCGCGAGCTCCTCTGCGGCGGCGACGCACATGTCGTCAGTGACCGTGGTGGCCCTGACGTCGAGGACGCCCCGGAAGATCCCCGGGAACCCTAGGCTGTTGTTCACCTGGTTGGGGAAGTCGCTTCTGCCCGTGCCGATGATCTTGGCGCCGGCCTCCTCGGCCTCCCAGGGCCAGATCTCCGGGATCGGGTTAGCGCAGGCGAAGACGATGGGGTCCTTCTTCATCGTCCTGATCCACTCGGGCTTTATGACTCCCGGCCCGGGCTGTGCGGCGCCCACCACGGCGTCCACGTCCTTGAAGGCTGCCGCCATGTCTCCATGCCTCCCCTCCGCGTTGGTCATCTGCGAGAGCTCGTACTTCCAACGGTCGTCCTCCTTGACTATGTCCTTTCTGCCGGGATAGATGAGCCCCTTGGTGTCGACGAGAAGTATGTTGCCGGGCTTGACCCCCCAGGCCTTGAGGACGTAGGCGGTCCGCAGGTTGGCGGCTCCCGCTCCTACGAGGGTTATCAGCGACTCCTTCGGATTCTTTCCGACCAGCTTGAAGGCGTTGATGAGCCCGGCCAGGACCACCGTGGCGGTCCCCTGCTGGTCGTCGTGCCAGACCGGTATCTTCAGGCGCTTCCTGGCCTCCTCCAGGATGTAGAAGCACTTCGGCTTCTCGATGTCTTCCAGGTTGATTCCGCCGAAGGTCGGCTGTATGAGCTCCAGGGTCCTCAGTATGTCCTCCGGGTCACGCGTCTTCAGGCAGAGGGGGAACGCGTCAACCCCGCCGAGGTACTTGAACAGGATGCTCTTGCCTTCCATCACAGGGAGCCCTGCCTCTGGGCCGATGTTCCCGAGCCCCAGGACGCGCGTCCCGTCGGTCACGATCGCCACGAAGTTCCACCTGTTCGTGAGCTCGAACGACTTGTCAGGCGACGCCTGTATCTCCTTGCATGCTGCCGCGACGCCAGGCGTGTACCAAATCGCGAAGTCCTGGTAGCTCGTAATCGAACACTTCGGCATGACCTGGAGCTTCCCTCCGTAAAACCTGTGGAGGGGCGGTGCCAACAGCGAGGGTTTCTTGGCCTTTGCTAGAAGTTCGTCCGCCGTCGGCCTGTGGCTGTCGATTCTTTGCTTGGACATTGAATTTTGGCGCGCTCCGTCGGTATCTTAAGGGCAACCATACAGATGCGAGCACATGTGAAGAGCCCGTCCTGCCCGGCGGTCCGGGGTCCTAGGCCGTCGGAGGGCCGCCGAATATCCTGAACGCGTCCTCGACGCTCGCGCCGTCCCGCACGACGGCTCTTACCGCGCTGATCATCCCGACCGGGTTCGAGGACTGGAAGATGTTCCTCCCCATGTCCACCCCCACCGCACCCTTTGCGACCGCGTTGCGGGCGAGTTCGAGCGCGTCCCTCTCGGGGAGTTTCTTCCCCCCGGCTATCACCAGCGGTACCGGGCACGCGTCCACCACCTTCTCGAAGTCCTCGCAGTAGTACGTCTTGACAACCCTGGCCCCCAGCTCAGCCGCCATCCGGCAGGCCAGGCCGAGGTACCTCGAGTCGCGGTTCATCTCCCTGCCGACGGCCGTGACGGCCAGGACGGGGATTCCGTAGCGCTCCCCCTCGTTCACCAGGCTTGCGAGGTTCATCAGGGTCTCCCGTTCGTGCTCGGAGCCGACGAAGACCGACACGGCCACCGCCGACGCGTTGAGCCGCACCGCCTCCTCGATCGAGGTGGTGACCCCCTCGTTGGACAGCTCCTTCAGTATGCTGGTCCCTCCGGACACCCTGAGGACAATCGGCACGTGCACGTTCGAGTCGATGGCGGTCCTGAGGACGCCCCTGGTGAGCATCAGGGAGTCGCAGTGCGGAAGAAGGGGGGTGATCGCCCGCCGGGGGTTCTCGAGGCCAGTGGTGGGGCCCTGGAAGTACCCGTGGTCTACCGCCAGCATGACCGTCCTTCCCGACGGCATCAGCCTCTCGAGCCTGTTGCCGATCCCCCAGTCCAAGGTCCAGTCTCCTCCTTTCGGGCTGGCGAGCGGCGTCGAGGCGTTTTAAGCGTGACTGAGGGGGGAGGGCTATGGGGTGATTACGACTTTCATGGCTTCCCCGTTCATCATCGCCCTGACTCCGTCTTCGAACTTCTCGATGGCGAACCTGTGGGTGATGAGGGGCCTCAGGTCCGGGCGCCGGGAGGACAGCGCCCCTATCGCCTTCGCCACGTCAGACTCGTCTGCGCCGTAGCTGGACATTATCTTCACGGTCGAGCTGTAGACCCTGCTCAGGTTCAGCACGATGGCCGACCCCTCGGCCGGGATTCCGAACAGGCAGACTACCCCTCCCTTCCTCACCGACTCCATCGCCTGTCCGACGGCCTTGTCGCTCCCGGAGGCGACGACCGCTATGTCCGCCCCTTCTCCGCCGGTCTCGCCTCTCACAACCTCCGGGACGTTCTCCTTGGCCGCGTTCAGGACTCTGCCGACTGACATCTTCTCGGCGAAGCCGAGCCTCGGCTCGGCGATGTCGCTGACGACCACCCTGGCGCCGAGCGACTTCAGGAGCAAGGAGTGCATCATCCCGATGGGACCCGCGCCGACCACGAGGACGGAGTCTCCGGGCTTAGCCGAGCACCTGTCCAGCGCCCTTACGCAGCACGCCAGAGGCTCGATCAGAGTCGCTTCGTCGAACGGAAGGCCGGTGGGAAGGCGGGAGACCCCGCCCTTGCCGACGTTCCAGCTTGGCACCCTCACGTACTCGGCGAACCCGCCGGGGTCAAGGTTGCTGGTCTTGTACTCCCTGCAGACGGTCTCGTCCCCCCTCCGGCAGAGGTAGCATTCGTGACAGGAGACGTGGTGGTGGGGGAAGACCCTGTCGCCCTCAGCCAGGCCCGGAACGCCCCGGCCCAGGCTGGAGACGACTCCGACTGCCTCGTGCCCGATCACCGGCATCGCCGACGTGTACTCGCCCCGGATCTTCTCGATGTCGGTCCCGCACAGCCCGCACGCCTTCATCTCCACGAGGACCTCGCCCTCCCCCAGCCCGGGGACGGCGACGCTCGAAACCTCGACGCCGGACTTGCGAGACTTCGAGAGGAGGACCGCTTTCATTTCGACGGATCGGGCGAGGCGGATGCGGGGCATATAAGCCAGACCGTGAGGCAGACGCCTTCACCCGGCCCTCTTCCTTTGCCCTGCCCGGGAGGAGGCGGACGACAGGGCTGGGTCCGGGGCTTCAGCCTTCCTTGACGACTATGGTTCCTTCCATGTGCGGGTGGATGACGCAGTGATACTGGTAGGTCCCTGGGACCGTGAAAGTTATCGTGAACTCCTGGCCCGGTTCGACGAGGTTGCTCGCGGAACCGAAGGCCTGGGCCCCGGTGGGAACGCTCGTCGAAGTGACCGTGTGGGCGACGGAGTCGAAGTTCCTCCACTGGACGGTGTTGTTGACCCCGATGACCACAGTCACCACCCGCGGCTCAAAGCTCAGCGACGCGTTGCCGGCTGCTCCGTCCGGTATCCTGATCTCGACCGTTTGGATTGTGACGGTCGGGGTGGTGTTCCCGCCGGGGGGGACTATGGCGAGATACGCGATCGAAACGGCGACCGCCACCACGGCCACGAGCAGCGCCAGCGCGGCGACGCTGATCCCCCTGGAGTCGCTGGCGGGCATGTGAGACGAACGGCCCTGCTCGGCTTTAATTTTTCCGCAGCCTGGGTCTGCGCATTTTTCGAAAAGATCGACCGCTTACGTTAATACCCGCTCCTGCGGTCGGGCCAGCCAAGGAGCGACTCTGTCTTGGGGCTGCCCGAGAAGATCAAGAGAATCGAAGACGACTTGCACAGGACCCAGGTCAACAAGAAGACCGAGCACCACGTCGGGCTCCTGAGGGCCAAGCTCTCCAAGCTGAAGTCTGAGCTGGAGGAGCAGCAGACGAGGAAGGCAGGGGCGTCGGTGGGGTACGATGTCAAGAAGTCGGGAGACGCCACGGTCGTCCTCATAGGGCTGCCGAGCGTCGGGAAGTCCACGCTCCTCAACAGGCTCACGAACGCGAAGTCCAAGGTCGGGTCGTATCAGTTCACGACTCTTGAAGTCGTCCCGGGCATCATGGATTTCAAGGGAGCGCGCGTCCAGATCCTCGACCTCCCGGGCATCATCCAGGGCGCTTCGGGGGGAAGGGGGCTGGGAAAGAGGGTCCTGGCCGTGGCCAGGAACGCCGACCTCCTCCTCTTCATAGTGGATGTGTTCCAGCCCGAGGCGAGGGCCATCCTCGAGCGGGAGCTGCGGGCGACCGGGATCCGGGCAGACGAGGAGCCCCCCAACGTCCTCCTGGAGCAGAGCGGGGCCGGTGGGATATCGGTGTCTGCGCAGGTCAAGCTGACAAGGATGAGCGAGCAGCTCGTCAAGGACATACTGCGGGTCTACAACGTGAACAGCGCCCGGGTGGTGATCAGGGAGGACATCGACGACGGCCAGCTCGTCGACGTGCTGCTGGGGAACCGGTCTTACATCCCCTCCCTCACCGTCGTCAACAAGATTGACCTGGTAAACGCAGGGTTCACCAACGAGCTCATGAAGAAGCTCCCGTACGGTTTTGTCCCCGTCTCCGCGGAGTCGGACGTGAACATCGGGGCGCTGAAGGAGGAAATCTACAGGCGGCTGAACCTCGTGAGGATCTACATGAGGCGCAGGAGCGGCGAGACCGACTTCGACGAGCCGATGATCATGAGGAGTGGGTCCACTGTCCTGGAGGTGTGCAACAAGGTCCACAGGGGGATGAAGGACGACTTTCGCTACGCCCTCGTCTGGGGGAAGAGCGTGAGGTTCGGGGGCCAGCGGGTGGGCATCGCCCACAGGCTGATGGACGAAGACGTGCTGACGATAATAACGAAGTGACTCCAGGAGCTCGCGATTATCCGTAAGTCAGCGCTGGGGGGTCGTTCTCAGAAGTAGAGCTATACGCGTCGCAGGACCAACGCGCAGACATGAGACAGGCGCCCGCCGCCTTGGCTTTGGTCTGCGCGGCTCTGTTCGTTCTCCTGGCGCCTGTGGTCCTGGAGACCGCGAAGCTGCCGTGCTGGGCGGGCCTGTGCACTCAGCCCGTGCTCGTCGGCAACTACTATGCGTCGGTTTCTTGGCATTGTGTGGGGCGCATGCCGTGGTGACTTCCAGGTTGTCACCAACGCAAGAGCTTCCCCCGTCTACTGCAAGGGTCGGGCGGAGGAGCCAGGGGCTGCCCAGACCCCCCGGGAGACACGGAAGTCAACAACCCGAGACGCGAAGGGGGCAAGAAATTGACGGCACGCTTTTATACCAGAAACGGAGCAAACAGGTCGGAAACGATGGCTGGAGGCGTAGATGTTTCCCTGATAGAGGATATGTTGCAGTTTATCGGCGTCTTCGTCTCTTTCTCCATCGCCTACGTCGCGTTCAGGGGACTGAAGCAGACCCGAAGCCCCGCCCTTCTGAGGTTGGCCACCGCGTTCCTCTTCCTGGGGGTCGGTTTCATGGTGCAGGCAGTGCTGGGGCTCGACGGCGTGGTGACGGTGCTCCCCGCCCTGACCACTACCGCGGTAGCGGGGCTCGTAGTGGCGAGCGCGCTCATGGAGACAGCCGGGTACTTCTTCCTCGCATTCTCCCACGCCCTGGACGTGATGTTCTCCAGGAGGCTCAAGGTGTCGCTCCTGCTCTTCCCCGTGTTCACGCTCTCGGCGGCCCAGACCACAGACGCCCTCAGCATACTCTCCTTCTATTTCATCCTGTACGGAGTCCTCGAGACGATTACCGCCTACGCCAGGAACAGGAAGCCCGACACGCTGCTGATCGCCCTCGGGCTGGCCCTCCTGGGCGCCGGGACCTTCGTCGCTTGGTTGTCCCTAATGTACCCCGTAGTTTACGTTCTTTCACTCGTCCAAATTATAATCAAAGAGGTAGGATTGATGATACTGTTCATACCCGTGCTGAGCTACGCTCTGGGAGGAAAGGCAAATGGCCCAATATAGGACCCAGGCTAGGATAATCGCCGACGTCCTGACCACAGCCAGAGACATGAACACCGAAGGCAGCGGCGTTGGCATCACCACGCTGCTCAGGAAGGGCAACATGTCCTACTCCCGGATGAGCAAGCTCCTCACGGAGCTCGTTGGTTCCGGCCTCCTCCTCGAGCTCAACAAGGAGAAGATCTCGAGGTACAAGATTTCCGACAGGGGGCTCCAGTTCCTGCAGGCCTACTACCAGTTCGAGGACTTCGCCCAGTCCTTCGGCTTGCGGCTCTAGGCACACTCCGTCCTGCCGTCTTCGGCTTGGAGGGCCTCGTCCTAGCCGGAAGTGCCGGTGCTCGCTGGCAACCAAGGTTGAAGTAACGCCCGTCCCGCGCCCGGGCAGATGAGGGTCAGGGTCCGAAAGGCGGAGCTTGCGGACGTTCCGAGCATTGAGCGCCTCGTCGGCCAGCACTGGAGGGTCAACCTGGACTATCGCAGGGAGGTCAAGAACGGCGAGTCGGTCTTCATGGTCGCAGACGCCGGCGGCGGTCAGACACGGGCGAAGAGAAGCCTGACCGGGGTGGCGCTGATGTGGGTCACGAGATGGAACCGGACGGGCTACCTCGCGGAATTCGCCGTCGATAGCGCTCACAAGAGGATGGGAGTCGGTGCGGCGCTGATGGAGGCGCTTGCCGCCAGGGCAAGGGAGGAGGGGCTGCGCGCCGTGATCGTCGAGACGCAGCCGGACAACAAGGAGGCGATGGACTTCTACCTCGGCCACGGCCTCAGGCTGTGCGGCTACAACGACAGGTACTACACCAACAAGCCGAAAAACTCGCACCAGATCGCCGTCTTCTTCTCGCTCGACCTGTAGCGCCAGGATGCATCAGCAGAAATCCTCCCACAGGCCGTGTGATCGGCATCTCCCTTCGCTCACATTCAAATATCTCTGAGTTGGCCCTCTG
>Ga0187769_10000783_pt1 | contig 17568 bp, 16 predicted proteins | sample 0116_SJ02_MP02_1_FD_133140 | JGI IMG/M metagenome (GOLD analysis project Ga0187769, IMG submission 133140) | Tropical peat soil microbial communities from peatlands in Department of Meta, Colombia - 0116_SJ02_MP02_10_MG | ecosystem: Environmental > Terrestrial > Soil > Wetlands > Peat | place... | reverse complement strand
CGAATACGCTTTATCCACAATGATGTCCGGTGTCGCTCCCGTCTCAATCGCCAGGAAAGCGTCCACCTGAAACGAGAACTGCCCGCCGGACAGCGTCCGCAGCCCGTAGTCGGTCCCCTGCGTCAGGCAGATCGACCCTGTCGGGCTGTTTCCGACTATGTTGGTGACGAACAACTCCGCGCTCACTACCCGGCAGTCAGCCAGTGGAATCGGGAAACTCCAGCTTCCGCTGTAAGGACTGCCGAAGAAGTCCTGCACAAACGGTACGATCAGCACCTTCTTACTGAGTTCGTACTCCGCGATTCCGCTCGCATGCGCCGCCGCCGCCGATCCATCCACGCCTCGTGTGATCTGGTATTGCGTGCCGTTGTTCAGTACCGCCACCACTTGCGCCACCTCGGCTTCCATCTGAATCATCGTACCCGCCTGTGCCGCGCCCGCGGTCGTGAGCGTGATCATTGTGTCCTGCGCTCCAATCGCCGCTGCTAGTGTGGGCGGCGGCATGGTGGTCAGCTCCGGCCAGTAATAAATCGTCAGCGTCCCCGCCGTGATCGTGTGCGTGTTGGTCAAGTCTGTGAAACTGACCCCACTTAGCTCCAGAGTTCCGCCGCTTGTCGTCGAAAGACCCAGACCGAAGTAAGGCACCGGTGGCGCCGCCGCGTCCGCGGCCCCTGATCCTCCGATCACCCACCGTGTCACAGTGCATAACGCGACCGGTGTCTCCTCGTTCAGTGCGTTCGCCGCCCGGCCCGTTATGTGGATGGTCACTCCCGTGCGGTTCGGAATCTGAAACTGCACCGGGCTGGTGGTTGCACTAGCCGCCGCGTGCCAGGCGGCTTCGGCAATCACAAAGTAACTCGCGGCGTTCGGAATCGTATCCCAGTTACTGCTAAGTTGCAGCGTCGTAGTATTATTCGATGTTATGGCTCGCTCTTGTCCCGCTCCCTGACCACGGGTAATTCGCACCACCATTCCCTGGTAGACATTCGCCTGCATCTGTAGAGTGTCATTGCCTACCGAGCTTGCCGATGCAATGGTGGCGGAGTATTCCGGCTGCAATTCCAGCCGCCAGTAGAAATTCGCGTGATCGAAGTTGGAATCGGGAGGAGGCGCGATTTGCTCCGCGAAGCCGGTATCCGTAAACTGAGTCGCCAGCGGCTGGTTCGAGGCAATCCGGCAAAGCTCCGCCGGGTTTTGCCCGCGGTACACGTTGAATTTGGTCGCCGCTGATGGAAAACTGAGGCCGGTGAGCGTTACTGTGTTCGTGTTCGGTCCCGCCGGAATCGTCGCTCTGACGATGAATGACAGACTCCCTTCCACTCCCGTCGCGTCCACCGAGCTGGCCGCGTAATACCAGCTCACAGCGCCGTCCAGCGTTCCTCCTGTGCCGCCGATTACCGGTGCCAGGCTCAGCAGGGGTACTCCCGGCGCGCCCGCCGGAATTCCTGCCGGGACCGAGAACGCCACAACCGCTTCTACCAGCGGGGTTCCGTCGGCGGCTTGAGTCGCCGTCTCTGTCACTCCAAATTCCACATCGCCGTTAGCATCTAATACCGTTCCTATCAGTGGTCGCGGTAACCCCACCTCCGACCCTGGTTGGATCTGCGCATTCGAGTTGCCTGGGGTCTGCCCGTTCGTATCGTCGTACCACGCGTCATCGTGAATCTGGGCCGTAATGACTACCGTGCGGTAATTCATGTCCGGAGCAATCTTGATCACGCGAAACGGCTGCCGGTTGAAACCCTCCTTCATGTAAGTCAGCGTAATTAAATCGCCGGCCTGAATCCCTAGTGCCTTTACGCTGGTCTGAAACTTGACATAAGTATTGCCGAGTATCGACCGGTCCAGATTATACTTCAGAATGCGCGATGCCTGATCGTAATTGGGAATACCCAGCGCCATTAGTGACGTTGTAATTTGTTGGCCGGTAACCTCGATGTCGTTTGTATCGTACAAAGTGAAACTATCCTGCTGATATCCGTTCAGGGAATCCTGAAACTCTACTGTGAGCCAGTTAGGGGTATTGGAGATGTTCTGAGTGGTAACCGTTACACTCGATGCCCCATTGGCCAAGCGTGCAATGTTGGCGGGGCCTGAAGACCCATCGCTGAACTCATAACTCGGCCACCCTCCATTGTAAGTTTCTGTGCTGTTGCTCCAACTGAGCTGCGTCGGTTGCTGTAAGGCAAACGTGTTTTCCGCGCCTAATTGCAGTAACCCGTTCGTTCCATAAGTTAAATACAAGCGGCATGCGTTGCGAATGCCGCGAATCAAATCGCCCGCCGTCCGCGACCACATGAGCGCCAGATTACACTGAAAACGCGGAATCGTAATGGTGTTCCCGTTTAGATCCTGCGTCTCAATCTCCTGGTCGGCATAAGCCGCCGTCGCGGCGAAGCTGGCCACGTCAATTCCGCTCAAGTCCCAGCCGCACCGTTGTAGTATATCGAGCAGAATCCAAACAGGATTGCTTGTAAATACCTCGCTTAGAAAGCTGCCGTCCGCTGCATAGGTATTCAGCTTCAATCCTTCCAGCAACACTTCTATCGTAGGTAAGGCGCTCCCGTTGTTGATTTCGTTCGGCACCACCACGGAAAGCGCCGCCATACTGCCGTAAGGATCGCCTAGCGGATTGCCGTTTGGATCGGTGAAATCCAGGTTAAAGCCGCCCGTTCGCGTCCCTGTGCTGAACAGGTTGTACCAGCCGGTTCCGGTCATGTTCTTGCCGGCCTGCCCCTGCGGAATCACGATGCCGTTGACTAATACCGTAATCACCTGGTTGATCTCGTCCAGGCCCAGCAACACCTCCATGCGAGTCAAATTGCCGTCATTGCGCGCAAAAACGATAGCCGGTGTATACCATGCCGTTCCATAAATGAGAGGAACAAAGTCGTTGTATTCGGCGACATTGTCCAGCACCGGAGTCCAGTGTCGCCCCTGCTCTCCATAGCTGCGCACTAAAATCGACGAAGGCACGAACTCAATTCCGCCGAACCTTTGAGTCGTGTTCAGCGCGTTGTCTTTGACAAACATGCCTCGCGCCTGACAATCCGCCCGTGTGTAGCCGCAAGAGGTATAAGGTGTGCTGCCGGACAGGTTCCCCGCGCCCCCCGGCACATCCGGTGAGTAACCGCAGCGGTAATATGGCGAGTACTCTCCCGCCGCTCCGCCGTTTACAGCCTCCTGTCTTTGCGCCAGGTTCGATGGAAACGTCCATGGGCACCGCCGCTGCACCCGAACCTGCGGCAGTAACACCCGTTGCATGTTCATCCAGTTGATCGCGGTTAGCCGAAACGTAGACTCCGTGATTTCGTCTGGAGGATTGCAAACGCCTTTGAATAGAGTCACCGTAGGCGTCGTAGGTGCATTCTGCGTCAAGTCATAAAACACGAAGCTGACCGTAAGCGCGGCGCCTTTGAAGCCCACGCTCCGTTCCAGCTCAGAGAAATATGAATCGGCGTTGGCCAGCGAAATCGAAATCTTGGGAATGGAGTCCACGCCCTGGTTGGAAGAGGTTTGAATTTCGTAAACGTTGTATTGAACAACCCGTGCCAGGTAGCTGTTTCCCGATACCGTGACTGCGTGGGTCGACCAGCTTTCCGCTTGCCCGTTCTGTAGCTGGCAGTCAAACAGAAGCAGCGGCGTATCGGTTACCGCCTGCTCCTTGACTTGGAATGGGGTGCTGGCCATGACTTAATGGGCCGTAATGGTCAACTTGCACTGATTCCGATTAGGCGCCGTTGTAGTAACGGCCAATGTATCCCCGCTAAAATGCGCGTTGCTGTACACTCCGCCGGTTTCATAGCTCGGCTTATAAGGAGACGCTGTAGGTTGCGGCTCTAACTGAAATCCAAACATTGTTAATGACTGTCCCGCCGAGATCGTGACACCAACCGTGACAGTCTCGGCCGTGGTGCTTGTTTGTCCGCTAAGGCTGACTCGCTGCCAGGAAGAACCCGTAGCATATAGACTCGCATCGGAGATGCCACTTGCCTGCCTCACTAGAGAGACGTTCACTCCCGATTGGCTTTGCACGAATGTACTGAAAGCGTACGTATACCAGCCCGGCGCGCCGATCGTTTGCTGGACGGTCAAATCCGTGCTCGTGGGATTCGTGATCTGAGTCGCCGACGTCCCGCCATTCGGATCGGCTGCGCCCGTTGAGAACTGAAGGAGACTGCTGGCTTGCCACACCGGCTGCGTGAGATCTTCACTCCACAACAGCAAATTACCCAGCGGGTCAGCGAATGTGAAGGCGTTCAGCTGCCCTTCACATGCTGCATAGAACTGCTGAAGAAGTGCAATCTCGGAATCTGACAGCTCCTGAAACTGCAATTGCCATTGCACCATCGGCGCGCCCGGATCGGCATACTTGATGGTGCTCCCGTCCGGAAGCGTGTTGGTGATTGTTCTTTGAACCAGGTTCTTACTTATGGGGTATTGTCCCACTGCTCCCGATGCGAGCTGGGGAAAGTAGAGCATTTAGGTGCGGTTTTCCACCACCACCACACTCAGCGTTCCTTGAGACAAGTCCGCCACTTGATACGTCAGAGTGTCCTGGCTGAGGCTGCAGCTAGGATAAATAGTCTGTGTCCAGGGATCCACGAACGAGAATATTCCGAAGCAACCCTCCTGGCTTGCAAAGAACTGTTCGAGCGCGTGAAGTTCCCCTTCATCCAGCAGACTTAGCTTGATGTTCCACCGTAGGAGGGCCGGTGTGTACTGCCGGTATCGCTGATCACTGCCGTCCAGGAAACGCACTACAAAACTCGAGTACTGGGTCGTTTTGACTGCCGGATACTGTAGTACCGCTCCGGTCTTGAGGAGAGGAAAGGCCGCGGGCATTTATAGGTCAGCAATTACGTCATTAATTGAGTGCATGTTCAGCATCGCGTCGCGCACCGCCTGCGCGATCTCACTACTATGATCCAGGAAAGAACGGCTATCCATGGCCTGCACCTGAACCGTGATCTGCGGAGCGGGCGCCTGCGTCATGGTGCGTGGCTGTCCGCTTTGGCCGAAGTCTGCTCCCGGCAGTTGAGGCCCCGCGGGAACGGTCGCATTCGCTGCCTGAAAGTTGACTGTCGGCGGCAGAAAGAACGGTGTCAAGGGCGGTGGCCCGCTTGGCCCGCCGCCTCCAAACAAGCTCATGATTCCCGAAAGAATCGGCGAAATCGAGAGCAAGCCGCCTGTCAGGGTAGATGCGATCCCGCCTAACGCACTCGCCACGCCTCCCGAACTGTGTGTCTCGGTGTTCTGCGCTAGCGCTTGTGTGTTCGCTAGCAGCGCCTGCGCCTGCATTTCACTGGCCGGCGTCAGGTAACTGATGCCCTGTGTCAGTTGATCGAGCTGCTCGCCGAGGTTATTTACGGTCGGCATAACAGTGCTGATTAACTCGGTTAGGTTGGAGTTATCAGAACTTAACTCCGCTGGCCCTTGCTGGCTTGCGTTATTCTGTGGCACGCTGCCTCTCCGATAACACCTGCTCTTCCAGAATGAGAAATGCTTCTACTTGACGGACGTTCGTTTCTAAGTTGAGCGTAAGTCCCAGTCTTTTCCAGATCAGGTACTCTTCGATCCAACCGATGCTTTCTGCCGTGATCATCGACTTCGGACACACATCCGTCGCCACCGGGCCCCTGGCCCACACGACATGACTTGGCGTCTCGATCGCTGCCGGTATCCAGCCGCACCTGCGTTTCATTTCCAGGCCCGCTCTCCGGCACTCGTCGCACTTCCACGCGGCTGGATTAGAAAGTTGAAACTGGAAGGCGACTATTAGTTTTTTCGTTCGGCCTCGACTAGGCCGCATTCCGCTTTGATCGCGGAGACCGCCTCACGAAACAAATTTTCAGGGCCTGCCGATGCCAGCAGCTCCGGTGTAGCCGCGCGTCCGTCCACTTCCAGGCCGATCAATTCCTGCAGCCCCCAGCTCACATAAAGCTGGTCGATTTGCGCCGATAAGACCGCCGCTTCTATTTTTTCTTCCGCCGACCTACCCGAACTTAGGAACTCGCAGCGGAGAGCCAGCTCCCGGATACGCCGGACCAGTTCCATGCGGCGGCCGAATGACATCTTCGCGATCACATATGCAACCCCCGGGCTGATTTTGGATTCCACCCGGGTTGAACTCTCATAGGTCATGCTCTATCCAAATGCGATGATAACTTCGTTGTCAACCGTTCCCTGTGCGCGGGAGCTCGCAAAGTGCCATTGCAACCGCGCACTGCTGTCATCATACTCAGGCACCTCCGGCAAGACGCTCTGCATATAAACACCGAACAACTGACTCGGTTGCTGGCCGAGTTGAACCATCGCGCTGATTGGTGATTGCTGTTTCGCCGCCTGATAAAGCGCTTGGGTCGCCGTGTCGTCCTGTTCGTAAAGCTTGAAGTCGATGGAGACAGTCCTGGTACCAGGTGCGAGAGCCAGCGGTAAACTGGAGCCAAATTCCTGGGAGCGGGAGTCCAGGTTATTCCCGATCACGAGTTGAGCATCAGTGAGGGTAAAAAACTGATTAGGCGTACTGCCAAGCCACACTTGGCCGAGGTTCCCTGGAACGATTGAATAGTCGAAAGCTCCCAGCGCTGGTTCCGCGGGAAATGCCGCCAATTGGCCGACGCCGCTCGAAAAGCTTGTACTGTCTGCTAGATCTTGTGCCACTCCGCTGAACTGAAACTGGTGGAAATCGCCATTAACTTTCACTGTCACCTTATCTACGCCGGCGCCACACAGAATCCTGTGGACCGCCGTGCTGGGGGACCAGTAATCAAAAATGCTGACACTTGGCAAATCCGTCGCTGGAAAGTAAGTGACTGTGGGTCCGATCGCCGTGCCCGCGGTCGGAGTGGTCGAGAACGGAGCGCTCATCACGACCGACATGTTGTTTACGACGGCCGCGACGAATCGCAGTTCCCCGAGATAGGTCACCGCCTGTCCGGATGTTAGGCCGTGGGGAGCGCCAAACTGCAACGTCGTCGAACTTGAGCCGGCAGCGGCTGTGCCCCCAGGAAACAGCAGTGGCGCGCCGCCGAGCGTCGCTTGGAACAGAGGTCCATAACTCGGTGGAGCACCGGTGACATCCCATGTGGTCAGGTAGGTGGTTAATTCAAATGTCGTTTTTCGTCGGCCTCCCGGCGGTAGCCCGGCGAAAGTTCGGCTTCCTGTCTTATCTTTGCGGCTTGTGACTTCGAGCTGTTGCTTTGCAGTCAGTTTTCCAGCCGGAATCCGGTTGCCCTGCGTGATCGCCGAAACCTGCCCATACGTGTATTCCGTGGAACAGTAGAATCGGTTCGCATTCGATGAGATGTAGACGGACATTCCCCAACCTTAGTTGACGCTGGCTTCGACAGGAAACGTTATTTTGACGGTCTTTATGAAGTTTTTACCGCCGTGCTTCACCGGCCCGAACGAGACATCATACGTTCCCGCATAAAACAGACCGTTCCCCCAATCTCCTCGAATTTGATTGAGTGTCTGAGTTACAGACTCCGAATAGAGTTGGGAGCTAAGTTCCAACCCGTCGAGCCGGTCCTGTGATACACGGACCTCAATAGCCATTTGTAACTGCCCAGAAAAGCTCCTGAATTTCTCGTTTAGTGTATTTGCGATCTTGTCACAATATACGTACACGGCTGTATACTTGACTTCTTCGCTCTTCTCGGCGATGTCGCTAGCGACATTGTTCGTAAAGAACTGCCTTGCAGCTACTGGCTGTAACGGAGTACTCGTTTCCTCCGCAATGGCGGAAATTGTGGCGTTAAGGCCGCTTGGAGCACTAAGCCATTGCACAATTTTGGAGGTGGCCGAATTGGCGATACTGGTCAAGCTCTATCCTCGCTGTAAGTATCGCGGCAACTGCCTGAAATAATTTGGTGCTTGCCCTGTGCCGGGTGTCCGTCCCGAAATCAAACCCCCGGAAGGCAAAAGCCAGGATTGGTTCAGAGGGATCGGGTTGGAATTCTGCAGCGTAATCGAATCAATGGACACGCCAACGTACACGTTCCACCCCGCGGCGTTCGCCGGTGGACTGTTGGGTGTTACCTGCAGTGAGCTGTTGTTGGACGCGGTCACCGAGGTCGTAGGACTGGCGAGTCCCTCCTCTGATCGCGAATTAAGCCAGGCGACTTGCACGAAGTAAGTCGCAGCAGCCTGGGTTCCCGCAGGAACGTCTATTTGAGGGCTTGGAGCGATGATGATTGGGTCAGCTACAATTCCGACGCCTGTTTGTAGTAATAGTGCAGCAGCCCACTTGCTCAAATCCTTATAGGCATTCCACTTCCCTAGATAGCGATCGTTCAGCTGGTTATAGTATGCATCTCTATATATCAGCTCAAGCGTATGAAAAGTGTGCCACATCTGCAGGGGTGGAGTGATTACAATGCTTGCAAGCTGCACACTGCATGTCAAAATCATTCCGGGCCACCAGATCGAGGAGCTTGTGGGCGAGAAGGGTGACCGTGCCCCGGCTGCCACTAGCTCCGCGCCAATTTCGGTTTGCGCCAGCGACAGCTTTGCTGTGACATCAATGCCCTCGCTGCTTGCGACGTCCAGTACGGCCGTATCCTGCGCCGCCAATTGATCTAGCGTGGAGATGACTGTGTCCGTAAATAGCGCCATCTGTCGTCCGCGAAAAGGGTTATTCCTTGCCGGGTCGCGTCGACTTTCTGAGGTCCGCCGCTGGAACAACCGTGACTTGCATCTTGTTGGCTATCGCTTCCTCGTCGGCTGCGCGCTTTGCGTCCGACATTTTTTGTCGGAAGTCCCGTGCTTCGTCACTGCTGGCGACGTGGGCGCGTCCCTCTGCAATCATCTTTGCCGCGAGCTGGGAAGGGACTTCGGTGAAAAGGCCGTCCCTGCCACCGTCAGGAGTTGCATGGCTCACTAAAACCACGAACGGCTCCGTTAGAGTGCGTTCGACATCGCGGATTTTTTGGTAGTAGGCTTTCAAGTTCATAAACACTATTCCTTCGAACGAGATCCGTTCGGATACATCACGAATCGGTAGTCGGAGAATCTAGGAATTCACTTGAACAGCAAAGTTGTTACGAAGAACGGCGACGCCGTACAACACGTCAACCGTAAACTGTTGGGAGAGAGTATCAGGCTGGTAACTCATGATCACCCGCATGCCAAAGTTCCCAAGGTCCGCATATTCTGCGATCGCACCAGTGCCGGGGAGAGGCTGTGGAAGCCGGCGAATTACCAGGCCGATCGCGTCTCGCACGAATGCGAGATTGTGCGTGGTGATCGGCGAACTTCCCGTCTTGGAGATAAATTGCGATCGAAATACAAAGAAATCCTTGATTTTTCCGAAAGTCCCGTCGATGAGTGCTCGCAGCCCAGCTTCGCCGGCAGTCTGAAACTCGCTGAACCGGGAGATTTGTCGCATCTGGGAGTAGGTATTGCTGTCGACCACCAGGTACTTTGGCTGGCTGGAGGGAACCATTGCGGAGAACAGCGCGGTTTCAGCGCCGTCAATGACCGCCTCGGTAACCGGCGTGCCTGCCGTGCCGACGGGCGTGTTGGCGGTGAAGCTGGCATAGAGACCAAGGAGGTCGGCCTCGATCTTTTCGGCGATGGCGATTACCGCCGGCTGCATATAGACGCGCAGCAAGTCCGGAACCGCTAATACCTTCGTCACGTCGGGTATCTGAAACGTTGCCTCGACATGCGTATTGAGCACAATCTGTGCGTTTCCGATGTTTGGATTTTGTGGATTTACTGTACCACCTTCCGCAATGTTGTTTGCCACCATGGTGGGTGGAATCGGCACGTTAACGGTGTCGCCGGCTTGGGCCAAGGTGGGCTCATAGTCTCGGTTAACGAGGTTACCCATGATTAGATTACCGACGAGCGCCGGTAAGGCATCCGCCGCCACAAGTTTCACGATAGCGGTGGCAACATTAGAGGACGTAATTGCTGGCATTGGTTTCTCCTGTCTGAATCGTGCGACTCACAATAGCTGCCTAAGATCCCTGTAGTGCGTTCGAAGCAATGCGGGCAATCTCTTGTCGCGCACGCTCCAGGTCTTCGGGGTTCATGCCAGGGCGGATCTGGTCCAGATCCACACTGGCGCTCCCTGCGGAAGGCTCTTTTTGGTTGGAAGGAACTCCGGAGCCGCCGGAGATGCGCGCCGGCAGAAACTCCGGGTTGGAATTTACGAACCCCGTTAAGTATTCTTTCAGCCCTAGTTCACCGGTGTCGGTCTTTGCCACGAGGCGTCCGTCCTCGGCCCTGCCAATGTCGTCTTTGACGGCTTTGAAGGCCAAGTCGACCTTGCCAACGCCCAGGCGCTGTAACTCCGCTCGAATTGCAGCGCTGCGCTCTGCTTCGTCCGCCACCTGCCGGCTGCGTTTGTTTTCTTCAACGAGATCGTTGACGCGGCGCTCCAATTGCTCTCGCCGTTTGCGCTCTTCCTGTAGTTCCATCTTGTATGCCGGCTCGGTCTTAGCTTGTTGTAGGCGGGTGAATTCTTCCGCCACCTGCCGGACCAGCGAGGGTACGTCGACTTTCTGCGGCCCCGCTGCCGTTTTATCCTTTGTTTCCTCCATGGTTCTTCCTTCCCTCACTCGATCAGCTGATCGAGCGATCGATTTCATCAGCTATCTGATTCTTGACGTCCTGACGAATGTCGCAGAAATACTTGAATGCGAGCTTTTTGAATAGCTGCTTCTTAAGGGTGGCCGACTGGATCCCCAGGTCCAACAGTTTCTTTGCGTCATCGAGTTCAACGCTGAAGTCGCCTATGTCGAATTCGTCCAACCCCGACACATCGATTACAAGACCATCCTGGCGCGCGCTTTCGATCGCGTTAAGAATCTGCTTGATCGTATGCTTGACCGTATCCCCGTACGCGCGCAGAACCTCCTGTGTGATACTGAAGTCCCGCTGCTTGCTCAGGCCGGACTGGCTGGAAAGTGAAGTACTGGTTCCACCGGCCTGAACCATTAGGTAGCAAACCCGGTAGATCTCATCTTTGAGCCGCTCCAGATTGTCGGCTGCTATCTGAAACACGTGGCCTTCGGGTTCTGTCCATCCGAAACGATCCTCGGGACCAAGTTGAATGTAGTAGGATTCACCGACGATCTGACTCCACTCCCTTTCAGAGTAGATAACCGGCGTCGCAAAAAGGCCCATCGTTAACGCCCAGGCCAGTGCATTTGACTTGTTGAAGTGCTCCAGTTGCAACAGGGCGGCCTTATTCATCAGCCAAAGGCCGTCGGAGATCCGCAGTTGAAACAGAGGTACGCGACGCTGGGCGGCGAGACCGTGACGCCCCTCGTCGACTAGGTCGATGCCAACTGAACGGCCGGTTGCCTCTAAGACCGATCGGTATATGCGAAATGTTTCACGATCGTAGTAAATCCAGCGCGTTTCCTTCTTCCAGGTGTCGCCTCCCGTCTCGTCCTGCCGCAGACATGAGGTGCGGAGAACCACCCATTCGAGCTGTCCATTGCCGTCGTAACTCCAGTTGATCACTTCGTCGGAGGCGTAGTCCGCTAGAAACGCCCGAGACTTGCCGATCGCGTCCTCTTGCGCCCGGTTTGCGACGGGAACCGTCACGCGCGGAAAGTCTACAACAACGTAGCTTCTGCCCGAGACCAGTGCTTGCACCAGTTGTTGACGGAAGAACTCGGTGAGGGTTGTGCCTTTGAGATCGCAGTCTTCCGCGAATACAGTGTAGAAGTGCTTACCCGCTTCATTCGTTCCGTCGTAGGTGATGATCGGCTCTCGTCGCATCAGAGTGGCGGCATACCAGTCGATAATCGAACCGACGTAGTTTTCGTAAAAGACCCTGGCCAACCTTTCAAAGTAAACGTCATTCGGTTCTTTGCTTCGTCTGACCAGGTACTCCGGCGCTCGCTCCCGAAGTTGTTCCCCGCCGGTATACAGATCGTGGTACTTGCGCCACATTGTCCGGCAACGAACATAATCGGGATGTTCAATATTGATGTGCTGCATTAGAGCAGGCGCCTGCCACGATCCCCGATCTGGGGCAACGGCCGGCACTCCTGCCAAAGCAGGTACCCCAGAGCGTCGGACACGTGAGTTCTCCGCCGGTCTTTATCCTTATCTGGTACCGTGCTGTCGGCCTTGTAGCAAACCTGCTCGAAATCTTTGATCAGCTCCACACATTTTGGGTCGATAAAAAGCTGGACCTCGCCCGAGGCCGTTCGGAGCTTGGAATTAGTCAGGGTGACCCGGTCGCGAACACTGGGGTTCGCCTTGGGAACTTTGTAATGCAGGGAATCGGAATAGTTCTCTGCGAAAAACTCACGAACGATGTGATAATCGGAGGTCCCCGTGGTGTGGACGCTGTTTCCCGACGCATCTCCGTATACGACGACTCCGCGGGGGTGGCTGGGGAAACGCCGGTGAAATTCCTCGCACGCCTGCAAGGTGCTGGAGTGGCGCAGGACAATTTCATCCAGAACATATACGGTTCCGGCGACGATCTGCGCCACCACCGAGCACATGGGATCGACGTTGAAGTCCAGCGCCCAAAGCAGCGGCGCTTCAGGCCGAACGTGGGTTTCAGTAACATGCGCCTGGCGGCTAAAAGCGTAGTAAACCAAGCCGGCTTGCACGTTGAGATACTTACCCAGCGCCTCCTGTTGAAAGAACGCTTCGTCGTAGCTGCTCTTCAGAAGGTCGTAAAAATCGGGAATCTGCTCAAGCAGGTACCTGTTCTCAAAGGGCTGGGCGAGCGTCGTTTCATATCCGCGCCGGGGTTCCGAAACGAATTTGCGATAAACCCAGTCAAAACCTTTCGGAGTCCAGACGCCGAATCCACACAAGCGCTCGGCTCGGGGGTCTCGCAAGCGGCCCTCGAGAACCAGCCACGCCGCCTCGGGCGTGTAGGTCAACTCGTCCAGAGCGAACCAAGCAAGGTTAGTGCCGCGCAGCCGCTCAAACTCATCCACGGAACGGCAAAGAACGCGCGACCCGGTGTCCGTCATGGTCAGCACGTTATCGCCTTTGCTGTATTCGTATGGGATGAAGTTGGCATCTAAAATCTCAAATAACGTGGCCAGAGTCGCATCGCGCAACATGGGATAGGTCGGGGCTCCGATCAAACCGACGCGGCCGGCGTTTACATAACTGAGCTTGATGGCCTCCTGGCAGAGCGCCTGACTCTTGCCAGAGCCGATCGGACCGGAAAAACCCTTGAAGCGCGCCTCGGAACGATGGAACTTGGCCTGCGACGGAAGCGGCGCATACTTTATTCCTCGGAGGCAGACTGCGGCTTGTTCGGATCGATCCATGTAACCTTGATTTCGCGGGGCTCGTCGGTTTGGAGCTCCTTCTGGAGCTGGAGCAACCGGATGAAGTCAGCGAAGGTTGCTTTGACATCGCTGGATCCCAGTTTCTGTTCGATGCTCTCAATGGCTCGCTCCACCAGGTCGGCTCGCTTGGAGCCGCGCCTCCGCGGCGGGTCTTCCCGATGAGATTTCTGCTTTTCGGGGTCCTGTTCTTCCGAGTTCGGCATCGGCTCACCGGCACAACCCTACTTGCAATTCAAACCTACAGCGGGGAACGTAGGTGGCAGCGGCCGGACGGACATTATCTGATTGAGCCGAAAACTGATAGAAATTTCGAAAAGAAGTGATTTATAACCTGGCGGGCAGCTTATGTGGACTATTTGGCGGCTTCGCCGGACTTTTCGACGATCTTACGAGCCAGATAATTCACGACCTTGGCGTCGTTGCGGGCGACTTCGTAAAACGCTGCTTTCAAAAGCTGGTCCTTGCGATTTTGCAAGGTTTCGCGGATGGTTTGCTGGACGCGGGGATCGGTCAGTTCGCGCTGGCCGGAGGGTTCCTTGGAGATGATCTTGAAAATGCGGAAGCCGTCGGGCGCGGGCAGGATGGGGGAAATCTCGCCGGGTTTCAAGGACATGACCAGGCGGCGCAGCTCGGGGCTGGCCTTGGCGAAGGCCGACTCGGGTACGAAGCCCAGGTCGCCGCCGTTCTGGGCGGTGTTGGGATCCTCGGAATAGTTTTGCGCCAGCATGGCGAAATCCTCGCCCGTTTGCAACCGCGCCTGAATGTTCAGGATTTTTCGTTTGGCCTCGTCGGGGTTGCGCGCCTTGTCGTTTTTCAGATTCCGGACGTTGGAGTCAGGCTGCGGGGTCACCACGATCTGCGCGATGTGCACCTGGGGCTCCGCCAGGTTGAAGCTGGCCTTGTTGGCGTTGTAGAAATTGGTGACGTCGGCGTCGCTGGGCAGGGGGATGCGCGAAGTGACTTCGCGGTTAAAGAGCTTTTGAATGCTGAGGTCGCGGCGCAACTGGAGCTTGAGGTCATCGACGGTCATCTTGCGATTGCGGAGCTGGCGCTCGAATTCCTCTTTGGTGTAGGGCGCGCGGAATTCATTGAACTTGGCTTCGACCTCGGAGTCGGGAGCCATGAGGCCGAGTTTTTCGGCGCGCTGGAGCATGATTTCGTTATCGATAAGAGTGCGCAGGAGCTCGAGCTTCTGAATCATGATCTGGTCTTCGCTGGAGCCTTCCTGGGGGGTGGTGATCTGGGTCTGGAAATTCTTTTCGAGTTCCGCGTAGGTGATGGGGCGGTTATTGACGGTCGCCGCCACGTTGTCGGACTGCGACCTTCGGCATCCGGCGGGCAACAGCAGAAGCAGCACGCCGGCGCAGCACAGCAGTCGTTTCATATTCGGAAGACTTCATTGTACTGGAGATGCTTCGGCGGCGCTGCCAGCCGGGAACAAAGGCGGCCGCGGTTTTTGCCGTCCTACCGGGAGGCGGCGCCTGAGGTTGCCTGACCGGGAGCGCGCCGGCCGGCGTCAGTTAGTTCCACGTGCTGTTGGGTACGCCCGGCGGAATCGAGCAGAGCTTTGGCTTTGGGCAACGCGGTTAGCGCACGTTGCACCATGGCGTCCGTAGCCAGCAGGAGGCGCGGTGTTTCCTCCAGCCCAAACCGATTCCGGAACATGGCTTGCCGCAGGCGTTGCCGGATCCATTCGTCGTGCCGGACAGATTCCGCGTTGGTGAATGTGAAACGGTGCTGTCTCAGGTAATCGCGAAACTCGCGGACCATGGCTTGGTCCGGTTGCCAGCTCTCGTCCACTACGGTGGGATGACGGTTCAGATAGTCAGTCACAAATTCCGTGCACGCAAACCGCCTGGCCAGAGAAGACTGAAAGTGGTCGTATTGGGGGGCATAATGTTCATCCGGACCAATGCCGGCACCGGCGTAGACAGGCCGGCCGCTGTCGGTCATCCAGGCGACCAGGTCGGGCGCGGGCTGCCGCTCGTAATGTCCCAGCGCCACGTTGAAGCGCCTCCGCTGCAGCAGACGCCCGCTGGGCGTGTAATACCTGGACTTCACCAGCGCCAGGCCGGTATCCTCCGGCAGCGCATTGAGAGTCTGCACCAATCCCTTGCCGTAAGTATCGTCTCCCAGAACCCAGGCGCGATCATGGTCCTGCAAGGCGCCGGCCAGCGCTTCCGCGGCTGATGCGGTGTTGCGGTTCACCAGAATCACCAGGGGATATTCGTGGCCGCCATTGCCGTGGCGGGCAGTGTACGTGATCTCAGAAAACGCCCGCCCACGCTGATAGAGGATGGTCTCGCCGATACGCAAGAACTGGTCCGCCACGTCGGCTGCGGCATGCATGACGCCGCCGGGGTTGTCACGGAGATCGAGTATCAAGCCCTCCATTCCCTGTTGCTGGCATTTCCTGAGGTTCGCCTCCAGTTCGGTGGGAGTGGCCTCATTGAAAATCAGAATCGCCAGGTAAGCGAGGCCGGGGCGGATCCAGGTTACGTCCGCGACGCTTTTGCGGGACATTAGCTCGGACTTCAGGCTGAAATCGAGCGGACGGCCATCTCGCTGGATGGAGAAATGCGTGGTGGTCCCTTCGGGGCCGGACAGCAGGTGGAGGACCTCGGTGACTTTCAGCGTATCGGCCGGCTTCCCATTGATGGCCACGACGAGGTCACCGGGACGGATGCCCGCGCGCAGGGCGGCGGAATTACTGTGACAACCCACGACGATGAGCTGGTGATTCTGGTATGCCAGTTCCACTCCGACGCCGCTGTGCTTACCATTCATCGCCTCGGTGTGCCGGCGAAATTCCTGCTCATCGAGGAAGGTAGAGTGCGGATCGAGGGAACGAAGCATTCCAGGAATGGCGCCGTGATAGATCGCCTGCTCGGGCGAAAGCGGATCGGCAAAGTTGGCGGAGACCAGGGAATAAACCCGCTGAAAATACCTGCTCTCGGGGGCCACGGCCACTCTGGCAAGATGGCGCTTATAACCCATCCTTAGAACGCTGCTGATGGACAGGATCAGCGGGCACAAAAGGACAATACATCTAACTACGTGAGCCCAACCTCGTTCTTTGAGCTTGATCATATGAAAAAGAGCGAATGAGTCAGGCGGCGCGGGGGAACGCCGTTCTCCCGTTCGAGCATTGCTACCGTTCATTGGACACTTTGCCGCATGCGGAATCAATACTGGTAAACGGGTTACATGCTTCGTTGACAGAAGTTTGATGCCGAAAGTTAGTAGAAGCCGCAGCGCGGCGCTGATGCTGGGGGGTGGCGCGATATACTGCATGGTTCCACCATGAACCAAGACGGCTTGCGAGTAGGCATGATCGGCACGGGCGCGATTTCGAACCTGCATGCGCGGGCGTACCGGAATATCGGCTACCGGATCACGGTGTGCACGGACATTTTCGAAGAGGCCGGGCGGCGGTTTGCGGAGACCAACGGCGCGCAGTTCGTGAAGACCTTCGAAGAAGTCTGCCGGCATCCCGAAGTAGATTATGTGGACGTGTGCACGTTTCCGGATTTCCGGCTGCAACCGCTGCGCATCTGCGCTGAGACGCGCAAGCACATCCAGGTGCAGAAGCCGATCGCCACGAACCTGGAGACGGCGAGGGAGATGATCGAGACGGCGCGGCGGGCAGGCATCGTGCTGGGCGTGGTGAGCCAGCATCGTTTCGACGATTCCAGCCAGTTTCTGGCGCGGGCGATGGCGGCGGGACGGCTGGGGAAGCTGCTGGAGTGCGATTGCTACGTGAAGTGGTACCGGTCGCCGGCGTATTATGCGCGTCCCATCAAGGGGAGCTGGGCGACCGAAGGCGGCGGGGCACTGATCAACCAGGCCATCCACCAACTGGATATTTTGCGCTGGCTGGCGGGACCGGTGAAGGAACTGTTCGGCTACTGGCAGCTCGGCGCGCTGCACAAGATCGAATCCGAAGATGTGGTGAACGCGGTGGTGAAGTATGCTTCGGGCGCCACGGGCGTCTTTCAGGCGGCGACGGCGTTCTGGCCGGGCTACACGGAGCGCACGGAGTTTCACGGCACCAAGGGCACGGCGATCATTTCCGGCGACAGGCTGACAACATGGGACGTGGAAAATGATTCGGGCGAGCCGGCGCCGATTTCGAAAGACGTGGCGTCGGGGTCGTCGGATCCGATGGCGATTTCGGTGGAACCGTTCGAGCGGCAGTTCCGCGACTTCGGGGAAGCGATTCGCGCGGGGCGCAAGCCGCTGGTTGCGGGCGAAGAGGGATACCAGGCGCTGGAGCTGG
>Ga0187769_10000781_pt1 | contig 17590 bp, 14 predicted proteins | sample 0116_SJ02_MP02_1_FD_133140 | JGI IMG/M metagenome (GOLD analysis project Ga0187769, IMG submission 133140) | Tropical peat soil microbial communities from peatlands in Department of Meta, Colombia - 0116_SJ02_MP02_10_MG | ecosystem: Environmental > Terrestrial > Soil > Wetlands > Peat | place... | reverse complement strand
CGGGTGAGCGATCGAGCCTATATCATCGAGAAGGGACGCATCCGCTATCGGGGCACCATGGACGAGCTCGCGGCGGACGAGGCGGCACGCGCCGCCTATCTGACGATCTAGGGAGTCGCTGGGCAACAAACAAAAAAACCGTTTCATTTTCGTCATGCCCGCGAAAGCGGGCATCCAGGGCCAGCAAAACGGCGCATTGTCCGACATCCCTGGACACCCGCTTTCGCGGGTGTGACGACAATAGGAACGAGTGTGTGAGGATGAGGTCTCGGGCCGGAGGCGGCATAGCCGGGAGGCGCGACCGCGCCTTGCTCTTTGGCCGCGGCTTTGCCAGAGTGTCGATTGTTCGAGTACGAATGAACCGGTGCCGAGACCGGGAAAGCAAGGGAGGAGAACATGGCGGAAGCCCAGGCGTCGGCAGCGGCCGGGAAGCTCGTCATCCGCAACATCGGGCTTCTGTTGTCGGGCGATCTCGCCAAGCCCGTGCTCGATGCCGATACCGTCGTCGCGGAAGGCGGGCGCATCAGCGCCGTGGGCAAGGCGAAGGACGTCGATACCGCGCGCGCGGCCGTGACGGTCGACGCCAAGGGGACCACGCTCACCCCCGGCCTCATCGACAGCCACGTGCATCCGGTGTTCGGCGACTGGACGCCGCGCCAGTCCCAGCTCAACTGGATCGACAGCTTCCTTCACGGCGGCGTCACCACCATGGTCTCGGCCGGCGAGGTGCATCTGCCCGGACGGCCCAAGGACGTCGTCGGCCTGAAAGCGCTGGCGATCACGGCGCAGCGCGCCTTCACGGGTTTCCGGCCCGGTGGGGTCAAGGTCCATGCCGGAGCGCCGGTGCTCGAGCACGGCATGGTCGAGAGCGACTTCAAGGAGCTCGCGGCGGCCGGCGTGACGCTTTTGGGCGAGGTCGGGCTCGGCGGCGTCAAGGGAGGGGAAGAGGCGCGCCGCATGGTCGGCTGGGCGCGCAAATACGGCATCAACAGCACGATCCACACGGGTGGGCCTTCGATCCCCGGCTCCGGCCTCATCGACAAGGACGTGGTGCTCGAGGCCGATGCCGACGTGATCGGCCATATCAACGGCGGCCACACCGCGCTGCCGATCGAGCAGATCCTCGAGCTTTGCGTGCGCTCCAAGCGCGCCATCGAGATCGTCCACAACGGCAACGAGCGCGCAGCCCTTTTCGCGTTGCGCACGGCGCGCGAGATGCGCCAGCTCGAGCGCGTGATTCTCGGCACCGACAGCCCGGCCGGCTCGGGCGTGCAGCCGCTCGGCATCGTGCGCATGGTGGCCCTGCTCGCGAGCCTCGGCGAGGTGCCGCCCGAGCAGGTGTTCTGCATGGCGACCGGCAACACGGCGCGTCTCCGGAAGCTCGATTGCGGGCTGATCGAGGTGGGCCGCGCGGCGGATTTCGTGATCATGGACCGCGCGCAGCACAGTGCCGGCAAGACGCTCCTCGAAAGCGTGGCGATCGGCGACATCCCCGGCATCGGCATGACCGTCATTGACGGCGTCGTGCGCTCAGGCCGCAGCCGCAACACCCCGCCCGCGACCGTGATGCCCGAAGTGGTGGCAGAATAGCGGCACCGCTCGAGGTCCGCGCGCGATGGCCCGCTCTCCGAGGCGCCGCAGCTCCAGTGCCGCGGAGCGCGCGGCAAGCCAAATGGCCGGCTACGTGCTCGAGGCGCAGATCGGCTTCGTGCTGCGCAAGGCGCAACAACGCGCGACGGCCATCTTCGCGCGCCATCTCGGCCGCCATCAGCTCACGCCGACGCAATGGACGACGCTCGTCCGCATAGAGCAATACGGCAGCCTGTCGCAAAACCATCTTGGACGCTTGACCGCGATGGATCCCGCCACCATCCAAGGTGTCGTCAAGCGCCTCATCGAGCGCAAGCTCGTCACCCGCATCGCGGACCCGGATGACCGCCGCCGCAAGCGGCTCGGCCTGACCAAAACGGGGCAGCGCCTCGTGCGCCGGCTCGTCGCCAACGCCTTCAAGGTGAGCCGTGACACATTGCGCCCGCTCGCGAAGCGCGAGCAGGCCCTTGTCCTCGCTCTCTTAGAGCGGCTTGGTTAGCGCGTGGCGAAGAGCACCCTCTCCCGCTTGCGGGAGAGGGGTCAGCGCGCGAGCCGCGTCGGCGGCATAGACGCCGCCGGCGGTAATCACGAAATCGACGCGACCGTCGCTGAGTGCCTTGAGGCACTCCTGCGGCGCGTTCACGATCGGCTCCTCGTGAACGTTGAAGCTGGTATTGACGAGCGCCGGCAGGCCGGTCAGCGCCTTGAAGGCGCTGAGGATGTCGTAATAGAGCGGGTTCTCGCGGCGCTCGATGATCTGCGGCCGGGCAGTGCCGTCGACGTGAACGACGCCTGCGAGACGCTCCCGCCACTCCGGCCGCACGGCGCAAGTGATGGTCATGAAGCGGCACGCATAAGCGTTGACGGCCGAGATATCGAAGACGGCGCGCGCGTCCTCCGCCGCGACGACCGGGGCGAAGGGCATGAACTCGCTGCGCTCCAGCCGCTTGTTCAAGTCGTCGTTGATGCCGCGCTCGGCCGGGTTGGCGAGGATCGAGCGGTTGCCGAGCGCCCGCGGCCCGTACTCCATGCGGCCGAGGTAAAGCGCACCCACGAGACCGCGCGCGAGCAGCCGTGCCGCGGTCTCGGCCGGCGGTCCGGGAAGCTCGCACGCGCCCGCGGCCGACAAGGCCTTGCTGCTCTCGGCGTCGTAGTCGCGGCCAAGCGACACGCTCTCGAGGCGATAGCGGCGCTCGAGCCAGGTGCCGAGCCCGTCGCGTTGGAGGAGAAATTCGAGCGCGCCCCCGGCAGCTAACCCCTCGTCACCCATCGCGGGGAAGATGAAGACCTCCTCGACCCCCGTCGCTTCGGCCATCAGGCGGTTGAGGCGCACGTTGGCGAACACGCCGCCTGCAAGTGCCAGCCGACGCCCGCCCTCGCGCTGCAAGAGGCGCTTGGCCGAGAGCAGCATGTAGTCCTCGAGCAGCTTCTGGATCGAGGCGGCCATGTCCTCCCGGCTGACCTTGGCCGCCATGCGCCGGATATCCCGCGCCATGGCGCCGTAGTCCCTGTAGTCGCTGTCGATGCGGCCGGCGTCATCGACGCGGAAATGCCGGGCCATCTCCTCATAGAGGACGGGCTGGCCGAAGGCCGCGAGGCCCGTGAGCTTGCCCTCGTGGCGCAGCATCCTGAAGCCGAGTGCCGAGGTCGCGAGACCATAGGCCATGCCCAGACTGTCGATGCGCCGCGGCCTGAGCAGCTCGCGATCGTCGCCGAAGAGCGTGCGGAGCTCCCCCGAGGCCAGCCGGCGCACGCTATATTGGACGTTGTCGCCGCCGCCGTCGGCCGTGTAGACGAGGGCGTCGTCCCACTCGGTGAAGAAGAGTGCGGTAAGCGCGTGCGCGAAATGGTGATTGCAGAAGTATAGCGAGACATCGGGACGAAAGCCGAGCTGGGCGCGGAAGCGCTCGCGGTTGAGGAGCTTGATTGCCTCCGGCTCCTCCCGCGCCTGCATCTGGCCCTCGATCGATTTCGGGCGCTTGGCGCGCCGGTCGGGCAGATGCATGCGGATTTTCTGCAGGAGGCCCCAACGCAAGAGCGCGCGCGGGAAGACGCCGCGCGTCATGGCAACCACGTCGACTTCGCGTCGCGTGATACCGCCGATCGCCAGCACCTCGTCGATGGCCGCCTCGGGAATGCCGTCGCCGTCGCCCTTGACGCGCGTGAGGCGCTCCGTCTGCACCGCCGCGACCAGCCGGTAATCGTCGAACAGAACGGCGGCCGAATCGTGCCACGCCGGGTGAATGCCGAGGATCAACAAGGACCTGCGTCTCCGCCGCGATGCCGAGCTCACGTTGCCCTCGTACCGACTTTCGCGAGTTCGTGATTCGCCGCAGGCGAATCACGAGCCGGCGAATCGGTACGTCAGTCAATAGCTTGTACCCGTGCCCGCTGGCCCGCGCCTTTGGCGCGGACGAGCGGCGCCGGGTACTAGTGCCAGGCGCAAGAGCTAGACGAGCAAAATCGCGCCGTCAATTGATCTCTCGCAAGAGGGCCGCGCGCGGGACCAGAGGGGAAAGCCACGAGGGCCGATATTTGGCGTTGGCGCCTCGCTTTGATAGGCTTTAATAATGCCGTTGCCGCGCATCGCGCTTGAGCCTTCGAGGAGGATCGATGGCAGCCAAGGCATTCGCATCCCAAGCCGATCTCGCCGAGAAGCGCGAGAGCTTCGTCAAGCTCGCCGAGAACGCCTATTGCCTGACCGCCGAAGGAGACCCGAACACGGGCGTCATCATCGGCGACGACGGCGTCATGGTGATCGACACCCGCGCCACGCCGGTCATGGCGGAGGACGTGATCCGTCATGTCCGCGGCGTCACGGACAAGCGCATAAAATACGTGCTGCTCACCCACTACCACGCGGTGCGGGTGATGGGGGCTTCCGCCTACAAGGCGGATTACGTGATCGCGAGCCGGGGGACCTACGAGCTCATCAAGGAGCGCGGGCGGCAGGATTTCGAGAGCGAGGTGCAGCGCTTCCCGCGCCTCTTCCGCGCCGTCGAATCGGTGCCCGGACTCACTTGGCCGAACCTCGTCTTCGACGCCGAGCTCACGCTGTGGCTGGGCAAGACCGAGGTGCAGCTGAAGCACATCGGCAAGGGCCACTCCAAGGGCGACACCATCGCCTGGCTGCCCAAGGAGCGGGTGCTCTTCTCGGGCGACCTGGTGGAGGAGGGCACGACCCCTTACTGCGGCGACGCCTACCTCAAGGAATGGCCCGCCACACTCGAGAAGCTGCGCGCCTTCAAGGCGGAGAAGCTGGTGCCCGGCCGCGGCGATGCCATGATGACGGCGGAGGCCGCGGACAAGGCGATCGCGGCCACGGCCGCATTCCTCCGCGACATGCGCCGTCACGTCGAAAGAGGTGTGGCTGCGGGCAATGGCCTCAAGGTGGTGTTCGAGGAGACGAAGAAGGCGCTCGAGCCGAAATACGGCAAGTGGGTGATCTTCGAGCATTGCCTGCCGTTCAACGTCTCGCGTTGCTTCGACGAGACGAGCGGGGTCGTCGATCCGCGCATCTGGACCGCCGAGCGCGACATGGAGATGTGGAAGACGCTCGAGGGCTGACGCTGCGGCGGCCCGCACCTCGTTCGGGGATACCGTTCTTTTAGAAGGGAGCGGTGGCAGAGGATCGCTCGATGCCGACCAACCGACCGCCGTCAAGCTCCCTACCCGAGCCGGCGCGCGTGCTCCGCCTGGGCGTCACGGGGCACCGGCCGAACCGCTTGCCCCCGTCGGCACTCCCGCGCTTGCGGCGTCAGACGGGCGAGGTCATCGCTCTCCTGGAGAGCATCGCCGGCGAGGCCCAGGCCGCTCAAGCCGAGGTGTCGCGCGCCGGGCGGCCGGTGCTGTTGCGCACGCTCTCGGCACTTGCCCAAGGGGCCGACACGCTCGTGGCGGAGATCGCACTCGAGCGCGGCGCCGAGCTCGAGGCGCCGCTGCCTTTCGCGGTCGCGGAGTACGAGCGCGATTTTCCCGTGGGGCCCCCGCGGGAATGCTTCCATCGCCTGCTCGGCCGCGCGGCGAGGGTATTCCCCCTTGGCGGCACCCGCGAGCGCGAGGCTGAGGCCTACGAGGCCGTGGGTCGCCTGGTCGTCGAGCGCTGCGACGTGCTGCTCGCCATATGGGACGGCGAGCCGGCGGCCGGTCAAGGCGGGACCGCACTGATCGCCGCCTATGCCCGGGAGCTCGGCGTGCCCGTCATTTGGATTCATGCGGCAAGCGAGCGGCCTCCCTGCCTGCTCGCATCTGATGCCGGAGCCGCGCGCGAGGCGATGCCGATCGAGGCCCTGCGCGGGCGGCTTTTGACGAAATTGGCGTCTCCGGCTCGCTAGCTGCCTCCCTCACCGCCCTCTAACTCTCTTTGCTTGCGCGAGCCGACGAGTGGTCGGCTGCAAACCGCGGCTTATATTTGGACGCCGGGCCAAGGTGGCCTAGAATGCCAAGACGAAGGAGGGCGAACGTGACGGCGATCACCTCTAAGCCTCGCTCGGCCTCGGAGCGGCCGGTGCCAAGGATCGAGAGTCTTCGCTACCACTCCGGCTTCGGCAACGAGCACGTGAGCGAGGCGCTACCGGGCACGCTTCCCGAGGGGCAGAACTCGCCCCAGCGCCCGCCGCGCGGACTCTACGCCGAGCAAATCTCCGGCACGCCCTTCACTCAACCGCGGGCCCAGAACCGGCGCTCCTGGCTCTACCGCATCCGCCCGGCCGCGATGCACGGCAGCTTCCGCCGCATCGACAACAAGCGGCTCTTGAGCGCCCCCTTCAGCGAAGTGGCGCCGTCGCCCGACCGGCTGCGCTGGGACCCGCTTCCCTTTCCCGCCTCGGCCAAGGACTTCGTCGACGGGCTCGTCACCATCGCCGGCAACGGCGATGTGAGCGCGCGCGTGGGCGTAGGCATCCACATCTATTGCGCGACCGCTTCCATGCGCGACCGCGTCTTCTACGACGCCGACGGCGAGCTCTTGATCGTGCCCGAATGGGGGCGGCTGCGCTTGGCGAGCGAGCTCGGCGTCCTAGGAGTTGCGCCCGGCGAGATCGCCGTCATTCCGCGCGGCATCAAGTTCCGCGCCGAGCTTCCGGACGGCAAGGCGCGCGGCTATGTCTGCGAGAATTACGGCGCACACTTCCGCTTGCCCGAGCTCGGGCCCATCGGCGCCAACGGGCTCGCCAATGCGCGCGACTTCCTCTACCCCACCGCCGCCTTCGAGGACCGCGAGGTGCCCACGCAAGTCGTCGCCAAGTTCGAAGGCAATTTGTGGGCGGCCGACTTCGATCACTCGCCGCTCGACGTGGTCGCCTGGCACGGCAATTACGCGCCCTACAAATACGATCTGGCGCGCTTCAACGCTCTCGGGACGGTGAGCTTCGACCATCCCGATCCCTCGATCCTCACGGTGCTCACCTCGCCCACGAGCACCGTGGGCACCGCCAACTGCGATTTCGTCGTCTTTCCGCCGCGCTGGGCGGTGGCGGAGCACAGCTTCCGCCCGCCCTGGTTCCACCGCAACTGCATGAGCGAATTCATGGGCCTCGTGCGCGGCGTCTACGATGCCAAGGCCGAAGGGTTCCGGCCGGGCGGCGCCTCGCTGCACAACTGCATGTCCGGCCACGGCCCCGATGCGGCGACCTTCGAGCGGGCAGTCGCGGACGAGCTCAAGCCGCATAAGATCGCCGACACCTTGGCCTTCATGTTCGAGACCTTCCTCGTCATCCGCCCCACGCGCGCGGCACTGGAGAGCAAGGCCTTGCAGAAGGATTACGATTCGGTCTGGCTCGGCTTCAAGAAGCTGTTCAAAGGCTGAGCGCCGTGCCGGCACTCGACGAGACGCACGATCCCTCGCGGCGGAGCTGGGTCGCCTCGGCCATCGGCGGAAGTGCCGACTTCCCCATTCAGAACCTCCCGCTCGGCATATTTCGCCCGAGCGCCGCGAGCGAGCGGCCGCGCGGCGGTATCGCCATCGGGGACCACATTCTCGACCTTGCGGCGGCGCATCGGGCGGGCCTTTTTCGAGACAAAGCCGACGAGGCGGCGGCTGCGGCGAGCGAGCCGACGCTCAACCGGCTGATGGCGCTCGGGTCCGCGTATGCCTCGGCCTTGCGCCGTGCTGCCTCGCGCCTCCTCGCCGCGGGCGGCAGCGACGAGGCTGCGCGCCGCAAGAGCGCCGAAGCCGCCCTCGTGCCGATGGCGGATTCGGAGCTCCTCCTGCCCGCCGCGATCGGCGACTACACCGACTTCTACGCCTCCGTCTTCCATGCGACCAACGTCGGCAGGATCCTGCGGCCGGACAACCCGCTTTTGCCCAACTATAAGTGGCTGCCGGTCGGATATCACGGCCGCGCCTCCTCGGTGGTGCCGAGCGGCACACCGGTCAGGCGGCCGCAGGGACAGGCCAAGGGCCCGGGCGAGGAGGCGCCGCGCTTCGGTCCCAGCCGCTCGCTCGATTACGAGCTCGAGCTCGGATTTTTCGTCGGCCCGGGCAATGCGCTCGGACGGCCGGTCGAGATCGCGGAGGCGTGCGCGCACGTCTTCGGGTTTTGTCTCCTCAACGACTGGTCGGCGCGCGACATCCAGGCCTGGGAGTATCAGCCACTTGGCCCCTTCCTCGGCAAGAGTTTCGCGACCACGATCTCGCCCTGGATCGTCACGCAGGACGCCTTGGCGCCCTTCCGCACCGCGGCCTTCGCGCGTCCGGCGGGCGATCCCGCGCCACTCGCCTATCTCGCTTGCGCCCGCGATGCGGAGGAGGGCGGCATCGACGTGACGGTCGAGGCCTTCCTCTCGACGGCGCGCATGCGGCAGGCGGGCGTTCCGCCACAGCGCCTGAGCCGCGGCAATTTTCGCGATGTCTACTGGACCGTGGCGCAAATGCTCGCGCACCATACCGTCAACGGTTGCAATCTCAATGCCGGCGACCTCATTGCCAGCGGCACGCTCTCGGGCCCCTCGAGGGAGAGCTGGGGAAGCCTTCTGGAGATCACCTCGCGCGGCAAGGAGCCGATAAATCTGCCGGGCGGGGAGACGCGCGGCTTCCTCGAGGACGGCGACGAGATCGTCATGCGCGGCCATTGCGCGCGGCCGGGCTTCGTCGCAATTGGCTTCGGCGAGTGCCGGGGCATCGTGACGGCCGGCGCGGGCAGGGACCCATGAGGATGCCAAGGCGCAAATCGCGCGCGCGGGAAGAGCCGGCGCGCGCGGGTGCCGGAAAGCGGCGGCGGGCGAAGCACAGCCGCGGCCCCGACGGCAGCTCCGGCGTGATCTGGCTTGGCACCGAGCCAGCGCGGCACCGCGACCTCTATGCCTGGTTCCTGATGCTCTCTTGGTGGGCGGTCCTGGCGCTTCTGGCGGGTGCCTATATCGTCATGAATCTTCTCTTCGCGCTCCTTTATCTCGCCGAGCCCGGCAGCATCGCCAACGCGCGGCCGGGCAGCTTCGCCGATGCCTTCTTCTTCAGCGTCCAGACGATGGCGACCATCGGCTACGGCTCGCTCGCCCCCGCGACATTGTTCGCCAATCTGGTCGTCACCGCGGAGACGGTCGTCGGCCTCCTGTCGTTCGCCCTGATCACCGGCCTTCTCTTCACCCGCTTCTCGCGCCCGAGCGCCCGCGTGCTCTTCAGCGATGTCGCCGTCATCGCACCCTTTGACGGCGTGCCGTCGCTCATGTTCCGCATGGCCAATGCGCGCCGCAACAATATTCTCCAGGCCGAGGTCCGCGTAACGCTCCTGCGCCGCGAAGTCAGTCCCGACGGGAGCGAGATGCAGCGCCAGCGCGACCTCAAGCTCGTGCGGCACCAGAGCTCGTTCTTCGGACTCTCCTGGACGGTCGTTCACCCAATCGACGAGACCAGTCCGCTTTACGGCGAGACGTCCGACTCGTTCCGCAAGTGCGAGCCGGTCATCGTCGTCCTCCTCGCCGGCACCGACGAGACGCTCAACCAGACGGTGCATGCGCGCTTCACCTATTCCGCCGAGCGGGTCTTGTGGAACCGCCGCTTCGTCGACGTCCTCGCCCGCGCGCCCGACGGCCAGCGCATCATCGACCTGACGCATTTTCACAAGACGCAGCCGCTCGAGGCGCAGCCGAGCGAGGCGGCGCCGGCGCCAGGCCGGCCCGAGACACGCGCACGGCATGCAGGCGATTGAGGAGACGGATCATGGCAAGCGCTCAACCGCTCCCCTTGACGATTACCATCGGCGGCGATCTCACGGTCAAGCGGCTCGGCTTCGGCGCCATGCGCCTGACCGGCCGTGGCATCTGGGGCTATCCGCCCGACCGTGCCGCGGCCATCGCCTTGCTGCGCCGCGTCGTCGAGCGCGGCGTCGATCTCATCGATACGGCCGACTCCTACGGACCCGAGACAAGCGAAGCGCTGATCGCCGAGGCCTTGCATCCCTATCCAAGGGGTCTCGTGATCGCGACAAAGGGCGGACTCGTTCGTCCCGGCCCCGAGCGCTGGGAGGCGGATTGCCGGCCGGCTCACCTGCGCCAAGCGTGCGATGGCAGCCTCAGGCGGCTCAAGCTCGAGCGCATCGACCTCTATCAGCTCCACACGATCGATTCCAAGACAGCTCTCGAGGACTCGGTCGGCGCGCTCGTCGAGCTGCAGAAGGCCGGCAAGATCCGCCACATCGGCCTCTCGAACGTGACGGTCGAACAGCTCGCGCGGGCGCGGAAGCTCGCGAAGATCGTGTCCGTGCAAAATCGCTACAATCTAAGCGACCGGAGCCACGACCCCGTGGTCGATGCCTGCACGCGCGAGGAGCTCGCTTTCATTCCCTGGTACCCGCTCGACGCGGGCACGCTCGCCCGCGCGCAGAAAAGTCTCGCGGAAATCTGCCGGCGGCATCATGCCTCCGCCTCCCAGATTGCGCTTGCGTGGCTGTTGCACCGGTCGCCCGTCATGGCTCCCATTCCCGGAACCTCCTCGCTCGCGCATTTCGAGGAGAATCTCGCGGCCGCCGACATCCGGCTTTCGGCCGATGAAGTCGCGGCGCTGGCAGGGAGCTAGTCGGGAATCACGTTCCCACCTTGAGCGGGCTCACGAGCGCGCGGAGTGCGGCGATGGCGCTCAAGGCCGTGATGCGCCCGGTGCGCGGGTTCTCCTCGGACGGCACGTTCTCGATCTCCATCGAGAAGCGGGCGCTGTCGGCCTCCACCTCGATACGGTGGACGTTGCGGCTGAGCCCCGGGTCGGCCCAGATCTCGAGCCGGGTCTCGTCGGGGCCGATGCCGGCGAGGCTCAAGGCCGCGGCCACGTTGACGTTCGCCGGGAAACCGCGCGCCCCCTCGCGCGCACTCCCGTCGAAAACCTTGAGCGGGCCGTTGAGCCCGTCGAGCGAGATGCCGCGCTCGACGAGATAGGGTGCGCCCTCGAGGCCTCGGGGCGGCTTGCGCGTCACCATGCGGGCTGAGCGGATCACGCCTTCGGCCGCAGCACGCACCGCATCGAGGCCGATGAGCGCACCCGTGGGCACGAGGATGCGCGCGCCGTGCGCGCGCGCGAGCTCGACGAGCTCGGGATGCGAGAGGAGCGAGCCCACGGAAAGCGGCATGAAGATGCGCCCGGCCTCGAGCGTGGGCCGCGCCACCTCGAGGAACACGGCGGCCGGAGCGCATTCGAGCACAACATCCGCCGCGGCCGCGAGCTCGCCGAGCGGGACCACCGGGACGCGGACGCTGAAGCCGGCCATGCGCGCTTTCGCCTTCTCCCGGTCGCGCGCCGAGACGGCCGTGAGGCGCAAGTCCTCGATGCCCGCATCGAGCCGCCGGGCGACGGCCGAGCCGATCGCACCAAAGCCGCCGATGGCGACGCGGAGCGGTGCGCGCTGCGGCTGTGGTTGTGATGCGGCTTCGGTCATGGCACCCATGTCGGGATGATGAGCTCCGATCTTATGGGGAGAGGGAGACTATTGCGACGGATTTTTCCAAGGTCATGCGGCGCGGGGACGCCGGACTTCTCGCGAGCCTTCACCGCTCGCTTGAGTGCAGCAAAGGCGCCGTGCCTCTATGGCGGCCACGAATTCCGACGTCCGGCTCGCCAAAGGCGAGAATGGCGTCTTCTCCCGCACAGACTGAACCCGAGCGCGGGCCTTTGCGGCAGCCTACTTGCGCGGGATTTCGTAGCTGAAGGGCGTCAGGACCTCGCACCCTTCCTCGCTGACGAGCACGGTCTCGCTGCACACGGCCCCGCCGAGCCCCGCTATTTTGAGATCCGGGATGAGATGGAAGACCATGCCTGCCTCGAGCAAGGTCGCGTCGTTCTCCTTGATACTCTGGATACGGCCCTCGCCCCAATCGGGCGGATAGCCGATGCCGACCGAGTATCCGGTCCTGTGCTTGAAGGCATCGCCGAAGCCGGCCCGCGCGATGAGATTGCGCGCGGCGAAGTCGACGGCGCCCGCGCTCGCCCCCGGCCTCATCGCCTCGCGCGCGGCGGCGAGTGCGGCGCGCGAGACCTCGGCCATGCCGACGAGCCGGGCGTCGGGTCGGCCGACGAGCACAGTGCGGGAGATCATGGCATGGTAGCGGAGATAGGCGCCGCCCATTTCCATGTAGACGCAGTCATCCGGCTTGATCCGCCTGCGGCCCCAGGTTTCGAACGACAGCCCAGCCTCGGTGCCGGCGACGATCTGGAATGAGTGTCCGAGATATTCCGAGCCGGCCGAGATGAGCGCGCGCGAGGCCTCGGCCGCGATCTCATGGTCGTGGGTGCCGGCGCGGGTCGCCGCGAGGGCCGCGGCGAGGGAGGCCGTCGCCGCCTTGGCCGCGTGCCGGATGCAGGCGATCTCCTGCGGCGACTTCCTGAGCCGCACGGCCTCGATGAGCCCCGAGCCGTCGAGGAGCTCGGCGCGGCCGAGCCGCTCGCAGATGTGCGTGTAGTGGGCGACCGAGAGAAACCAGGCATCGTTCTGGTTGGCGATGCGCATCCGCTCGAGCTTGTATTGCTTGAGCACGCGGAAGGTCGCCTCGGCGGGACTCGAGAGGTCGTCCCAACCCTCGACCCGTTCGAGGCAAGAGGTGAGCAGCACCTTGTCGAGGTTGAGCGCGCGCGTCAGGAAGATCATCCCACCCTCGAGCGGAATGATCAGGACCTGATAGGTGAAGTAGCCCATCGAGTCGTAGCCGGTGAGGTAATAGATGTTCTCCGGGATGGCGGTGATGAGGACCTCGATGCCCTTGGCCGCCATGCCACGCCGGACGGCCGCAAGGCGCCTCGCGTATTCCGCGGGCTCGAAAGGAAGCGTCGGCTTTGTCATTGGAAGCCTCGGTAGCGACGGCGAAGGGCGGTACCGCTCGCGCCATGGCAAGCGCAAGCCGAGGGGACGGGCGGGCTCAGCTTGGACGAAGCGGTTCCTGCTGGCAAGCCGCTCGCCGTCAGCGGCCGTGCTTTTCCGAAAATACGCGCATGCCGTCGAGAATCGCCAAAGCTTGATCCCGCGCGTGCGCTGGTCTATCTAGCCGGCGGCTCGGCGCGCGGCACGCGCGTAAGGGGTTGAGCACCGTATGGCGATGTGGGACCGTATCTGGATCAATCTTCGGCTTGCCACGCTCGAGCCGGGCGGCGAGCCCTATGGCGCCATCCGCGACGGCGCGATCGCGGCTCAGCACGGGCGCATCGCCTACGTCGGTCCGCGCGCGCAACTGCCCGATCGGCCCGAGGCGCTCGCGCGCGAGGTGATCGACGCCGGCGCGCGCTGGATGACGCCCGGGCTCATCGACTGCCACACGCACATCGTCTTCGCGGGCGACCGGGCCGAGGAATTCGAGCTCCGCCTCAAGGGGGCGACCTACGAGGAGATCGCGCGACGGGGCGGCGGCATCCGCTCGACGGTCGCCAAGACGCGCGTCGCCTCCGAGGAGTCACTCTTTGAGTCGGCACGGCACCGTCTTGGGCGCCTGATGGCGGAAGGGGTGACCACGGTCGAGATCAAGTCGGGCTACGGGCTTTCCACCGAGAGCGAGCTGAAGATGCTGCGGGTGGCAAGACGCCTTGGCCGCGAGCTGGCCGTCGACGTGGTCACGACCTTGCTTGGCGCCCACGCCCTGCCGCCCGAGTACGAGGGACGGCAGAAGGAATATGTCGAGCTCGTCTCCCGCGAGATGATTCCGGCCGCAGCCGAGGCCAAGCTCGCCGATGCCGTGGACGCCTTCTGCGAGCGCATCGCCTTTACGCCCGAGGAGACGGCGGCGGTGTTCGAGGCGGCGCGCGAAAGGGGGCTCCCGGTCAAGCTCCACGCCGACCAGCTTTCGGACTTGGGAGGCGGCGCGCTCGCCGCTCGCTTCGCGGCACTCTCGGCCGATCACCTCGAGTACAGCTCCGAGGCCAGCATCGCCGCCATGGCGCAAGCCGGCACCGTCGCCGTGCTTCTGCCGGGAGCCTTTTATTTCCTCGGCGAGCGCCGCTTGCCGCCGCTCGAGGCCTTGCGGCGCCATCGCGTGCCTATCGCGCTCGCCAGCGACTGCAACCCCGGCTCCTCGCCGGCGCTCTCCCTCCTGCTCATGCTCAATCTCGCCGCCACCCTCTTCCGCATGACGCCGGAGGAGGGGCTCCTGGGGATCACGCGCCATGCGGCAGCCGCACTTGGGCTCGGCCGTGACCGCGGCCGGCTCGCGCCGGGAATGAAGGCCGATTTTGCGCTGTGGGACATCGAGCATCCGGCCGAGCTCGCATACTGGATCGGCCGCAATCCTTGCGCCGGCGTGGTCAAGGACAGCGTCCCGCTCGTCCGGCCTTAGGGTTTTCACCACAGAGACACGGAGAGCACGGAGACGGATTTGAGGAATGAGCGCGGAGGTCGCGAAGTATGCGCGGCGGGCGCGACCAAAGAGTAATGTCTTCTCCGTGTCCTCCGTGTCTCTGTGGTCAACCCACTCGATTGCCGCACTAGGCAAGGCACCGGCTGTTGACGCAGAATGACCCCTGGATCGGAGGATGAGAGATGGCCCAGACGGCAACGGCCGGGACGAAGAAGACGGTCACGGAGGTAGTCGGGCGCTTCGCCGAGCGCGAGCCCTTCAAGGAGGCGGTCGGGGAGCTGCTTAAAGCCGGCTTCGAGCGCAGCGACCTCTCGGTGCTCGACAGCCACGATTCGCTTTCGGCCGCCGAAGGCAGGAACGAGGCGTGGCGGCGCACGCTCGCGGGCCTCGTAGGCGAGGCCAAGTATCTCGAACCGATCACGGCGGCGGGCCTCATCCTTCTTGCCTCGGGTGCGATCGGCGCTGCGGTCGCCGGCGCGATTGCGGCGGGGCTCGGCGGCATGGCCGCATTCGAGCTCCTGAGCGAGGTGCGCGCCACCCCGCATACGCGCGAATTCGCAACCGCCCTCGAGCAGGGTGCGGTGCTGCTGTGGGTGCGCGCCGAGACCCCCGAGCGCCGGCAGCTCGCGCGCGACATCCTCACGCGCCACGCGGCCGCCGACGTCCACAGCCACACGCGTTAAGCCATCCAAGCCGACACCTGCCCCGACGCTTGGCAGCGACACCAAGGAACGGAGAGTGCCTTGCCCCGCATTTCCGGAAAGCGCGCCTTCATCGAGCTCTTGAAACAAGAAGGGGTCAAGTTCCTCTTCGGCAATCCCGGCACGACCGAGCTTGCGCTCATGGATGCGTTCGCGGTCGAGAACGAGCTGCGCTACGTGCTCGGCCTCCACGAGGGGGCCGTGATGTCGATGGCCGACGGCTACGCCCAGGCGAGCGGCAGCCTCGCGGCCGTCAACCTCCACGTCGCCCCCGGCCTCGGCAACGCCTTGGGCATGCTCTACGATGCGCAGAAATGCGGAGCGCCCATCCTGGTGACCGCAGGCCAGCAGGATCAGAGCTTCAGCGTGACCGAGCCGTTCCTGTGGGCCGACCTGCCCCCGATCGCGCGGCCCTTCGTCAAATGGTCGGCCGAGGTGCGCCGGCTCGCCGACCTGCCGCGCATGGTGCATCGCGCCGCCAAGACCGCCTTGGCACCGCCCACGGGTCCGGTCTTCCTCTCCCTCCCCGGCGACGTTCTCAATGCCGAGGACGACATCGAGCTCGGCGCGCCGACGCGCGTGGCCCCGCGCATGCGCGCCGACGCCCAGGCGATCGAGGCCGCCGCCGCCCTCCTCGCCGCGGCCGAGCGTCCGCTGATCATCGCCGGCGCCGCGGTCGCGCGGTGCCGCGCGCATCGCGAGCTCGTCGAGCTCGCCGAGCTCATCGGCGCCACGGTTTTCGCCGAGGGGGTGGCCAATACCGCCTCATTCCCGGCCTCCCATCCGCTCTTCCGCGGCACCGTCGCGCGCCTGGCGACATCCTGGCACGCGGCGCTTGCCGAATTCGATCTCCTCTTCTCGGTGGGCGGCGATCTCTTCACGCTCTCGCTTCCCTCGGCCGGCGAGTCCATCCCGGCGGGGCTCAAGATCATCCACCTCGACATGGATGCTTGGGAGCTCGGCAAGAACTACAGCGAGGAGGTGGCCCTCCTGGGCGATCCGGCGGCGACGCTCCCCGAGCTCACGCGCGCCTTGGACGAGCGCATGACCGCCGACGCGCGCACGCGTGCGCGCGCGCGCCTCGAGGGGGTCAAGCGAACGGTCGCCGCCGAGCGCGCGGCCATCAAGGCGCAGGCCAAGGCCGCGGCCGCGAAGTCGCCCATTCAGCCCTTGGCGCTGCTCTCGGCTCTCGCCGACATGCTGCCGGCGGATACGGTCGTGGTCGACGAGACGATCTCCTCCGGCGCGGGCCTGCGCCGGCTTCTCAAGAGCGACGATCCGCAAAGCTTCTACGGCTTGGGCGGGGGCGGCATCGGCTGGGGGCTGCCCGCCGCGATCGGGGTCAAGCTGGCACTCCCCGAGCGTGCCGTGGTGGCCCTTATCGGCGACGGCAGCGCCATGTACAGCTGCCAGGCGCTGTGGACGGCGGCGCATTACCGCATCGCGGTCGTCTTCGTCATCTTCAACAATCGCTCCTACCGCATCCTCAAGCAGCGGGTGAACGCGCTCAAGGGCCACGCCGCGCAAAGCGATCTCTACGTCGGCATGGACCTCGTCGATCCCGCGATCGACTACGTCGGCCTGGCGCGCGCGCTCGGCATCAAGGCCGGGCACGCCGAGACCACGCCCGAGACGATTCGGCTCGTGGAGGAGGCACTCGCGAGCGGCGCGCCTGCGCTCATCGATGTCGCCATCGACCCCGCCTTCAAGCCGGTGTGAGGCGCGCCTGAGGCCAGGACTGCGCGGGCACTTGGCTCGACAGGTGGGGTGAAACGGTTCGTGCCTCACCAGCCGAGCAATCCCGCCGCTTGCGCGATCGCAAGCAGGCCGCGCGCCGTCGCATCCGGCTCGGCCAGGCGGCCTTCGATGCCCCTCGCTCCGAGCGCCTCTCGATAGAGACGCGAGAGCGCGGCCTCGCCGATCAGCGTGACGCAGAGCGGCCTCAAGCCGAGCCGTGCCGAGACGGCGGCGAGTGCCTCGTCGATCTCGCTGCCGATGAGAAGCCCCGAGAGATAAGAAGCGATCCCCGTGGCGGGCAGCTCATCGAAGAGGGCGAGGCTGCGCGCGCTGAAGAGCTTGTGGAGGAGAGCGCCTGCAGCCGGCGATGCATCGGCGGCGCGCGCGAGACCGAGACGGAAGCTCCGCGTATCCTCCCCCTCGCCCGTCATGAGCCGGCCGAGGATGCTCTCGGCCTTGAGCACGGCATAAAGCTCGCCGGTCATGAAGGTGGCGAACCAGACGATACGCCCCGCTTCCGCGATCGCCCATTTGCTGTGCGTGCCCGGCAGCACGAAGACCGTGGGCCCGGCGGGGTCAGCGTCGGCGAGTGCCCCCAGCATCTGCGTCTCCTCCCCGCGCATCACATCGGGGGGTGCAGCTGCGGCACGAAAGACAACGCCCGGCACGATCGCGAGGCGGTGGCCGTTGCGGCCTGCGACCGAGACGAGCCCCTTCGCAAGCTCCGCCAATCCGGCCGGGGCCTCGGCATAGGGCGCCTCGCGCCAGCCTTGCCGGCTGCCGATCATGCCGCAGGCGAT
>Ga0187769_10000780_pt1 | contig 17594 bp, 17 predicted proteins | sample 0116_SJ02_MP02_1_FD_133140 | JGI IMG/M metagenome (GOLD analysis project Ga0187769, IMG submission 133140) | Tropical peat soil microbial communities from peatlands in Department of Meta, Colombia - 0116_SJ02_MP02_10_MG | ecosystem: Environmental > Terrestrial > Soil > Wetlands > Peat | place... | reverse complement strand
TACCTCGGCCTCTGGAGAATCGTGTTATCTGAATCGTTCAGGCGATTAGACCCAACGAGGTATACCGCTTAGTTTCCGTCAGCACACGGCGATAGCGACAGCCCAAGACTTCGGGCTAGCTTGCGCTAGGCTCCATCTCCACCATTTTGCTACCATAACGCTTAATCCAAAATGTGCCGAGAGTTAACAGCCAGAAATTCGCGCGAACGATGAGCTAACAAGTTAACGTTACCTTACGTAACAATATTTATATGGAGCTGTTACCTAAGGTAACAAGCGACTGTTTGAGAGGTGAAATGAAGAAATGTCTTCAGACGATTACCTTCCCGAATGGTTTAAGTCACGTAGAGGTCGACGGACACCGTTCAGTTGGATGGACCGTTGGTTCAGTGACGTGGATGAGATGTTCGAGAATATGTTCCAAGACATGTTCAAGGGCATGCCGAAGGACATGTTGAGCGAACGCAAGATGCCCGACGGATCAACCGTACGCCAGTTCGGCCCATTCGTCTACGGATACTCCATGTCCATCGGACCAGACGGCAAACCCATCGTACAAGAGTTCGGTAACGTCAAACCATCCAAACGCCCCGGCGCATTCGGCATGGAACAACCCGCCCTAGAACCCAAAAACACCCGCGAACCGCTAGTCGACGTAATCAACGAACCAACCCAAGTCCGCGTCGTAGCGGAACTTCCAGGCGTAGAAAAGTCCGCAATCAAGACCAGCATCAACGACGACACTCTAACTATCAGCGTAGACTCCCCATCCCAGAAATACTACAAGGAAGTCCACCTACCCGTCGGCGTGGACCCCGACAGCACCAAAGCCTCCTACAACAACGGCGTTCTAGAAATCGCACTGCGCAGAACGCAACCTAAGCCAAAAGGAAGAGAAATACACATAGACTAAACCATCCCCACCCGTCCTCTCTTTTTTCTTCTCCTCTACCCAACGTTTAGCGTCTAATCTGGACGATCGGCTCTACACTTTCCTCGACGCCGAGACCACGACTAACTCGGCGTTCTTGGCCGATGATGGTTTTTCAGATCTTTCCTAGTTCGGCTTTGATTTCTTCGTAGTTGGGTTCTTTTCCGGGGTCCTCGGAAACCCACTTGTATCGAACGATGCCGTTCTTGTCGAGCACGAATACGGACCTTTTCGCGGCCACGTACCCTTTCAACCCGGCGAAGTCGTTGTGGAAGATATTCAACTTCCTCACCAAATCCCTCGTGTAATCGCTCAGTACCGGGAACTGTAGGCGGTTCGTGTCGGCAAAAGCTTTGTTCGTGAAGGGGTCGTTCACACTCACCGCCACAACTTGCCCAGGCAGTTTCGCTAACGAGTCGCGGAACGTGCACATCTCCTTCGTGCAGACGCCCGTAAATGCGCCTGGGAAGAAGGCGAGGACGATGTTCTTCCCTTGAAATTCATTCAAGGACCTCAATTTCCTATCTTGGTCGTGAAGCTGGAAATCCAGCATTTTTTGATTGACATCCACTGACATGAGTTTGCACCCAATTTGGATGAATTTTCATAGCCACAAATAACCGTTTCCCACGTGACTTCTAGTGGAGGGGCTTCGGTTATGGGGGTTCTGTTTGGCCTGGGGCTGGTAGACCTTTGAATGCATTGTCAAGTTGGGCGACCAGATGCCAAGGTAGTAGGAAAGGTTGTTGAATGGTTCCAGTTACCTGCATCCCTTTCGCGTTCAGCGCTTGGATCATGGCTGCGAGGCTTGCGCAGATCGGGTTCACGTATTCCTTATGCGGGCCCGTGGCCAAGGCCTCAAGGTTCACAAATCTGACCGTCGAAGGTTTAGCCTTCTCGATCTCGTCGATCGCAGGTTTCGTGACCTTCTTTTCAACGGCCTCGAAGACTTGGCTCATTAGCATCTGGTGCAGTTCAGCGGTCGGTTGGGGTGCTTCGAGGTTCAACGGGTCAAGCTTCTTGTTGAACTCGTTCCCGTCGATCACATACTCTTGTGCAACAGCCAATGTATTCTCAACTCGAAGCGATGGGACTGAAGCATTATGGATGGTTGTTATAGCTGTTTGCAGTCACGTAGAGGGGGGGTCTTGCGATGAGGTTCTTGGTCAGATTCGGAAACGAAAAAAAGTTCCAACCTAGCGACGTGAAGGCTTTGGCTTCCTCAGCCTACAAGCTTGTCGAGAAGCTTGGGGCTGACGTTGGGAATTTGCGAGTGAGCAGCACCGCAATCGAACTGGACCTACTCTTACCATCAAAAGACGGTCTAGAGTCAGTAACTCGCGCTCTTCAGAAACAGCTGGGGCCTTTGCTCACCGTGAGGGAGCTTGATACGCCGACCGTCCAGATGGGTGAGGATCAGGCGATTCGTGAAGGGCTCGGGTTCTTCAACGAGGAGAGATATTGGGAAAGCCACGAAGCCTTGGAGTATGCATGGCGACGAGCGTCTGGGGTGGAGAAGGAGGTACTTCAGGGCCTTATCCTTGTCGCCGCGGCCCTAGTTCATCTGCAGAAGAACCAAACGGAAGTCGCACTTGGCGTGATGGCCAGAGCCAACGATAAACTATCTGCCCATCACGGCGAACGGTTCGGCGTAAATATCGACGATCTGCGTGAAACCCTTTCTCGAATGATTGCGGCTAAGCATCCTGGATTCTTCAGGATTGAGGTTAAGCCCTAGAGGAGGCGTGCGGCCGCGTGAAGCCCAACTATTGATTTTGCGTCTCGAATCTCTCCGGTCGCAACCTTCCGTAACGCCTCTTGGAACGGGAAGCGTTCGAGGGTGATGTTCTCATCCTCATCTAGATTCGTCTGGGTCCTCGTCAAACCTTTGGCTAGGTAGATGTGGATCTTCTCATTACTGTACCCTGGGGCAACGACGCACTCAGCCACCTTAGTGATTTCCCCGCAGTGGTAACCTGTCTCTTCCTCCAACTCCAGCACAGCACAAACCTCCGGATCCTCGTTTGCTTTCAAAGTCCCAGCAGGAATCTCCAGCAGATCGCTCCCGATTGCGTAGCGATATTGGCGAACAATAACCACTTCACCTCCGTCGAGGATGGGAACTATTGCTGCGGCACCACGATGCTCAACAACCTCGCGCATACCCGGATTACCATTAGCAAGCTTAACCTGATCAACCCTAAGGTTGAGGACTGTTCCTTCGTAGATGCGCTTTGTGGAAATGCATTGCTCCATTGTGGGTCCGTCCAACCTACAGAACGGATGATAATAGATGTTCGTTCAGTACGATCTAGGTTGGTACTCTTTTTATTGAATGGGCAAGCCTCAGTCAGACCCGTGGGCATTCAGATTTGACGGAGAAGTTAGTTCCGGATACATCGATCATTATTGATGGTAATGTTCCTGATGTTATAGAGAAATCGGACAGCACCGATCTCGAAATTGTGATTCCCAGAGCCGTATTAGACGAGCTTCAGGCGCAAGCATCGAAGGGACGTGAGACTGGTTTCGTTGGGTTAGAGGAAATCAAGAGGCTTCGGGTCTTATGCGAGAGTAAGGGTATCAAGTTAACTTTCCTCGGCGAACGTCCAGGCTACAATGACATTATGCTCGCTAGGAGCGGTCGGCTGGACGCGTTAATCACAGACGTCGCTAAGACCGAGAACGGAACACTCCTAACCGCAGATTACGTGCAAGCGCTCGCCGCGGAAGCCGCTGGGGTGAAGGTCAAGCATGTTCCGGGCGAGGTCAAATTGACCGGCCTTGCTTTTGAGAAGTTCTTCACGCCCGATACCTCAAGTATCCATTTGAAGGAGGGCACGAAGCCGCTGGCCAAGAGAGGGAAGCCCGGAAAATTCGAATTGGTTACGTTATCTGAGACTCCAAACACGGAGGAGGAGGTTGAACAGATAATTCGGGAAGTCACCGAAGCCGCGAGGGTCAGCAACGAAGGTTTCGTTGAAATCAACCGAGGCGGCGCCATGGTCATCCAGCTTGGCCGTTATCGAGTTGCAATAACCCGCCCCCCTCTGTCGGACGGGCTGGAGGTTACAATAGTTCGACCGGTGATAAGCCTCACACTGGACGACTACAAGTTATCGACGAAACTTATGGACCGCCTAGCGCAGCATGCGGAAGGAATCTTAATCGCCGGTCCGCCGGGGTCCGGGAAGACCACGTTCGCCTCGTCACTCGCAGAATTTTACCTAAAGCGGAACAATATTGTCAAGACGCTTGAATCCCCAAGGGACCTGCAAGTTGGCCCCGAGATAACTCAGTACGGCCCCTTGGAGGGTGACTTTGAGAAAACCGCTGAAATCCTCTTGCTCGTCAGGCCGGACTACACGGTATTCGATGAAGTAAGGCGAACGAAGGATTTCCTCGTCTTCGCCGATATGCGGCTTGCGGGCGTCGGAATGATCGGAGTCGTGCACGCAAGCGAGGCGATAGACGCGATCCAACGCTTCATCGGGCGGGTGGAATTGGGTATGATTCCGCACATCATCGATACGATCGTTTTCATTCAGTATGGTGAGGTTCGCAACATCTACACCCTAAAGCTGACGGTCAAGGTTCCGACTGGGATGACGGAAGCGGACTTGGCCAGGCCGGTGGTGGAGGTTCAAGATTTCGACACCGGCAGTCTGCAGTTCGAGATCTACACGTTCGGTGAAGAGAACGTCATCATACCCGTCAGCGATGTGAAGGCGTCTGTGAGTGGGGCCAGAAAGTTGGCTGAGGAAAGAATACTGCAGGAGGTCAAACGCTTCGACCCCGAAGCCGAGGTTAGCATGGTCTCTGACAATCGCGTGCTCGTGAAAGTGGACAATGAAGTAGTCCCAATCATAATCGGCAAGAAGGGCGTCACAGTCACAAAACTAGAGGAGAAGCTGGGGGTTAAGATTGACATAGAGCCGCTCGCGCCCAGCTCCTCGGGCAAGGAAACCCGTTATGAGGTGCACGAGGTCGGGAATCGCATTGACTTGGCTTTCGATGAGGACTTGACTGGGACGGTGGCGAATGTCTATGTCGGCGACGAATTCCTCTTCTCCGCGACAATCGGAAAGAAAGGTGCTATTAGGGTTTCTAAGAAGTCTGACCTCGGCCGAGGTCTCCTGAGAGCCTTGGTCTCCAAACAGAGGATTCGAGTGCTTACCTAAGCCGTTTGCGCCAATTGCAGCGTCATTTCAGTACCTGTGAGTTTCTTGGCAAGCGCTTGGATTTCCCTTACAAGTGCGTTTATCTGTTCCTCGGCCTGACGCTCGTTCGCAAGGGCTCTTTCCAAATCGCTCCTGAGTTCCCCTAGCAAATTCTTGTTTGCCTTTCCTTTCTTCCGTACATCCCTCAGTTGCCGAACGAGTGACGCGGTCTCCGCATCCGAGAGACATTGGTCATAAGCCAGCTTTGCCTTCTTCGCGTTTGCATGTACTTGGGCCAGTGAGCCCCCATCTACGACTTGGTCCGAGCGTTCAATTACCTTCTTGGCCTCCCGCTGCTTCAGGGCGAGTTTGCCCGAGGAGACTGAAGCGGACAGGGCTTTCATCAGGGACTTCAACCTTGGGTACCCGTCCTCTTCTGAAAGGAACGTCACGAATGGTTTGCTCACGTACTCTCTTGCGGATTCACGAACTTCGATTGGGAGGGGGTAGTTGCCGCGTTCAGATATGGAAATCAATTTCTTAATCGGTCGGCCCATTCGGCTGAAGCCTATTCGTAGGAGTTCGCTTCTGAGCTTCCTCAGCTCAGTATCGAATTGAAGGAACTGAACCATCTTAGGATTGGCTCGAATGGCCTTCAGCTGAGACCTCAGGGCTTCGTCGGTTTCCTCACCAAGCCTAATCCTCTCTTCCTCCGCCTTTCGCTGTGACACCGTCAGTTCTTTGGCGGCTTGAAGCTTGGTTAATGATTCGGTTTTGCCGTTGATTTCCTCGAGGGAGCGAAGTACTGATCCGCGGCCCATGAGGAAAGCATGTAGCTCGTCGCTTAGCCTGCGGAGTTTGTCAATGTTACCGCCCAAGGACATCATGTCTAGGATGTGGTATGGTCTGATCTGTCGCAGCCATTCCTCCCTTGTTCTCGCGGCCTCAGACGCTAGCTTTGATGTGTCCCGTTGAAGGTTTCGCAGGTTGACTGAATTCTTCTGCTCTGGGGTCGTGAGGTCTTTGCACATGTCGGGCAGAATCGTAGTCAATCTAAGGATGGCTTTGGAAGCACGGTATTGGGCTCGGTTGTCTCGTTTGGTCTCCATATCCTGTTCTGCTTTTCGGGCCAGTTGGCTGCAGAAGTCGCGAAGTGAAACCAGCGCTCTTCCTATCTCCGTGGTCAGCTTATCCCTTTCTCGTTCGGCTTGGGAGAGGGTTGATCCTAAAGTGTCCTCCAGCCAGCTTTGTAGTTTGGCCACTGGAACCTGGTCTATCATTCAGCGACACGAAGCGGGCTAATGTTCATTGACGGGTGCTAAGAACGTGTGGTTGAATTCCCAAGCGTCAGTCGCTTTACCGGGCTTCTTCTCTTAAGGTGATGAGGATGGTCTCAACCGTTTCCTCGGCCCGATCGATGCGTTTTGTCAGGTCATTGGTTACCGAATCGTATGTTTCACGTGTGATCTTGCCTTGTCGGTATTGGCCTCTTACCTGGTTCAGGCTGCTCCGGTTGACTTGGATATCGGCTTCGGCGCGGTCGATGCGGCGGATCAATTCGTCGTAGTGTTGACTGATTACTCGGATCTCCGCCTTGACCTCCATGAGTGACTTGTTTATTTCGTCCAATCTGAGTTCCATAACTTTCGATCTTCTTCTGAATTCATGTTTTACCATGCCTCCTCTAGCGACTTCCTCTTCCATCGCAACGAGTTCACGTGATAGGGAGATTCGTTCGTCGTATAAGCCAACGAACTCCCGTAGCCTCTCTACTGGGACGGGGATTGCCAACTCGGGTCCTCGTCTGATTCTGGTTACTATGAAAACGGCGGCAAGCGCTACCTCTAGGCCGAATAACCAAGGGAGGTAGTTGAAGGCAGCCCAGAAAGGAGCAAACTTGTAGAAGAGTCCAAGCGTGACGTTTGTTGCCGAGGTTACGCCATCAAGCTCAATCTGCTTGTTCGCCGCATCATACTGGACGGGAGGAGCGGCCGGGTTTGGCGTAGGGAGCATGACATTCTCAATCGTGAGGCCTCGAGGCGCCTGGATTTTCACGGTGGCGTTTTCGATGACAAAGTCATCGCGGGTATCTAGCATCGGAATCGTGAGGTTGAAGCTTCCCTGCCATCCAATCCGTTTTATATATTCTGACTGCGGGAGGTCATAAGTGAGAATGAAGGTGAAGTCTTCGCCGCCTCGAATCCCTTCGGCGTATCTGGGCGCGACGCTTACTTGGTAAGGCGGGCCTGGGTCTTGGGGCACAGTCCACATTGCGCCGACTACATCATATGCCATAATGTTAGTGGCGCCATCCGGTAGGGTCAGCGTCATGCCCGTGACCGGAATCGCGTAGTTGTGAAGATGATATGTGTCTCGTATCCTAAGGGTGCCAGTGTTTCCGATGATGATGTCTCGCTCAACATTTGTTAGATCTACTAGGTATTGGCTGACCGTCAGGTAGGGACCCACAAAATTCTCAGTTGAGTAAGCGCTCCAAGGCTTGAATTGCCTAACGAGGGCGGGAAACCCTTGGATTCTAGCTTCCTTGTAAGTGGTTGAGTTTGGCGCCACGGCGAAGCTAGAACCTATTGCACCCAGAAGTGTGACGTTGGCTTCGGCCGCGTCCTGTGTAAGTACTGGCGCCGCGGTGTAATTGTAAAGCAGCCCGTTCTGTTGAATGGAAATGACATCCGTGACGGTCGCGATTACAGTGAAGGAATAGGTTGCGTTGGGGGCGAGCTGATCTGAAAAGTGGATCCGGAACCAATAGAATCCGCCCGTCTGGTTAACGTTTGCGTCAATGGTCAAAGTTTTCCCTTCGATGTCGGTTGCGCCAATGTAGCGGACGTTTGTCCGATATTCATTGGGCACGCCATAGTCTAGGTAAGTAGCCGGGGAAGTGCCTGTATTTTTCACGGTGAAATTATCTTGAATGTGAACAACCCCCCAAATGCCGATCGACGCTGTCCGCAGAATGGTTACTGACAGATGTTGGGGCGGGGTCTGTGCGTGGGCCGGCGTGGCCATCATAATGCTGAAGACGAGGATTAGAGTGATGACTACGATTTTCGTCTTCAACCTCAGCTTGCTCCGCTTTCATCGGATTCCTTTGTATTTGAACAGCGCCGTGATTGGAAAGTTCGGTATTTATTCGTTCTGCTAGCTGTCGACTAAGTCAATTCAAGTAGTGAAGAGCGCCAATCTTGGGATAGGTCCTTGATTTTCTTCGCCGGGATTCCAGCGAAGGCTGTTCGGGCAGGGACATCAACGTTCACCATGGCCTGTGAACCAACCACGGCTCCTTCGCCGACGATGATTCCTGGAAAGAGAAGCGCATTGGCGCCGATGCTTGCCCCTTTCTTGACGGTGGGGCCGATGAGCTTGAACGGTTTCTGCATGACATACTTGTCGTTAGTGAAGACGCAGCACGGACCGAGAAACACGCTGTCTTCGACAGTTGAGAAAGTGCAAATATACACCCCAGTCTGAACGGAGACTTTCCTTCCTATCGAAGTACTTCCGTCGACAACCACGTTTGTGCCGAGTTTCGTTCCTGCGCCGATCGTAACTTTTTCTCTTACCAAAACATTATGGCCGAAGGAGACGTTGTTCCCAACCGTTACGCCGGAATAGAGTGTAACTCCTGATCGCACGATGCAACGCTCTCCGATTGCTGTTTCCTTTTTATGTCGGACTTTGTGTGACTTCCTCAGTTCATCGAGTTCACTCAGGGTATGGAATCCTATCACGGAGTTTGAACCAACATAGCTGTGGCTGCCTATTTTCACAGGGCCGTACAGTACTGCGTTGGAATCGATATGTACCCCTTCGCCCGTCCGTACGTCGCCGAACAGCCGGGAACCTGCCTCAACATGAGTATCTTTCCCCAGTATCCCTTTTTTTTCCACAAGGGCGAATCGGGAGATTCTGCGGGGGGTCAATGCAGCTAACCGTCGTTAGAGTAAGTCTTGAGCCTTAATTGGGTTTGTTTGACGAGAAGCGACCACAGCGAATAATATGAACCGGTTTTCCTAGGCTCAGATTGGTTGGGATGGGTTAATTGTCTGGCGCTCATCCATACATACCTAATAGCGATCCTGAGATTCGCCGTAAGATGCTTGGGGAAATCGGGTTAGAACTAGTCGACGAACTTTTTCTAGATATTCCGCCCTCTATCCGATCGACGGCCAAGTTATCAATTCCTCCCAAACTGTCGGAAATGGAGGGGAGGAAGTATCTGGAGACTGTACTAGGTAAGAATCAGTCTACCCGAGACATGCTATCGTTCCTCGGCGCAGGCGTCTGGCCCCATCATGTTCCTGCCGCAATTGACTCCATCGTTGGTCGGGGCGAATTTCTCACATCCTATACCCCCTACCAACCAGAGGTCTCACAGGGCATGCTCCAATGCATGTTCGAATACCAGAGCCTAATCTGCGACCTGACCGAGATGGAGTACGCGAACAGTTCACTTTACGATTGGTCAACGGCGCTAGGTGAGGCCGCGAGAATGACCGTGCGCGCCACCGGACGCAACGAGTTCGTAATACCACATTACGTTCACCCGGAACGCCTCGGAACTCTGAAGACTTACTGTGAGCCGGCCCAGATTCGAATCGTCGAAGTGGCTCAGGACAGTCGGACAGGAGCCATTGATTTGTCCGACCTAAGAGGGAAAATCTCAGAGCATACGGCCGGGGTCTATTTGGAATGCCCTTCATTTCTGGGGTTCATCGAAGAGTCCTGTGATGAAATAGCGAAGCTGACGCATCAGAACGGGTCGTTGTTCGTCATTGGTTGTGAACCCACATCCCTCGGCGCATTCAAGCCTCCGGGTCAGCTCGGAGCTGACATAGCTGTGGGCGAGGGGCAACCGCTGGGCAACCATATGAACTTCGGCGGTCCCCTTCTTGGGATCTTTACGTGCAAAGGAGAGGGATTGCTCCGGAACATGCCGGGCCGCATTATTGGGAGCAGTACAACGCAGGATGGGCAGCAAGTCGCTTACTGCATGGCCTTGCAAACGCGCGAACAACATATCCGACGAGGGCGGGCAACATCGAACATTTGCACTAACGAAGCGCTCCTAGCCGTAGCCACTGCCATGTACCTTTCACTTCTCGGCCCGGCCGGGCTAGCCGACCTAACCGCAACGATAGTCGAACGGACAAAATATGCAATCGAACAGCTCGGCAAACTGCCAGGCGTCAAGGCACCCGGTTTCGAAGCTTTGCATTACATGGAGTTCACGGTGAACTTCGATCGTGCTGGGCGAAAGGTCCGTGAAATCAACGATGCATTGCTTGGAGCGGGAATTCAGGGAGGACTGGACCTCAGTAAACATTTCCCAGAGTTAGGACAGAGTGCGCTCTACTGCTTCACTGAGGTGCACACGCACCGGGACATAGACATGTTGAGGGATGAACTTCGCGTTATTCTGGGAGGCCAGGCCAATTGACTTACGCACAAGCCAGATGGAACGAGCCCACAATCGAAAAGTTCTCCGAGCACGGAAAAGTTGGATACTTTACCCTTGCTCCAGGCGGCACGCTGGCACTAGGCTCCATTCCAGGCAAGTTGAGGCGTACCAACCCACCTGCTCTGCCGGAAGTTTCAGAGATAGAAGTGATCCGTCATTTCACTCGACTCTCCCAAGAAAACTTCGGAGTCGACCTCGGCCTGTATGCACTTGGCAGTTGCACAATGAAATACAATCCGAAGGTTTGCGACTTCATTGCCGCCTCGCATAAGATTCAGGAACTCCACCCGTACCAAGACGAGAAGACGGTTCAGGGAATTCTGGCGCTACTCTACGCGGCATGTGATCGCCTCGTGAAGATCGTGGGAGTGGAAAAGATGACGCTCCAACCCGCGGCCGGCGCCCAGGGGGAATATACTGGGCTCATGTTGATGAGAGCCTACCAGCGCGACAGAAACGAGAGTAAACGTGACGAGATAATTGTACCAGACTCAGCGCATGGGACCAACCCCGCAAGCGCTGCAATGGCAGGTTACAAGGTAGTGGAGGTACGCTCTAATTCTGCAGGTTGCGTTGACATCGAGGCTTTGAAGTCAGCGGTGAGACCGCGCACTGCCGGTTTCATGATAACGAACCCTAACACTCTTGGCATCTTTGAATCGGATATTCTTGAGATAACGCGTGTTGTGCATGATGCGGGCGGGTTGCTGTACTACGACGGAGCCAACCTCAACGCTATCATGGGAAAGGCGAAGCCTGGTGACATGGGGTTCGATATCGTTCACATCAACCTTCACAAAACATTCGCGACGCCCCATGGAGGCGGAGGGCCAGGTTCCGGTCCGATTGGGGTGAAGAAGGCTCTATCAGAGTACCTGCCCGTCCCAACCGTTGAGTATGACGGTTCGAAGTACTATCTTGATTATAACCGGCCCAAAACGATTGGAAAGATTAGGGCATTTTATGGAAACGTAGCGATAGTATTGCGGGCGTACGCCTACATTCTGTTACTTGGCGCAGAGGGACTAGAGGCGGCTTCGGACGTAGCGGTTCTAAATGCGAATTACTTAGCCCATAAACTTCGAAGAGTGAGGGGATTCTCTCTGCCGTACGCCGAGAGTACGCCTCGGAAACATGAGTTCGTTCTATCCGCCTCGCAGTTGCTCAAGGAGACGGGAGTCTCGGCTCTGCAGGTGGCGAAGAGGCTTCTCGATTTCGGGATCCATCCGCCCACAGTGTACTTCCCTATGATAGTTGAAGAAGCATTGATGGTTGAACCTACGGAGACGGTTAGCAAACAGGAACTCGACGCAATGATCCATGCGTTCCAGCAAATCAGCGACGAAGCCTACGCTGGATCTGATATGTTGAAAACGGTCCCTCACGCAACGAGTGTGACAAGAATCGATGAAGCAAAGGCGAATCGACCTAAGACCATGAAGCTGACATGGAGAATGACTACCAAACCCTGAAAGCACACGCGTCGGAGTTGTGCATTGAGCGTGAAAGTGAAAGTCCAATTCTTCGCGGCCGCCCGTGAACTAGTGGGCGCCGGGGAAGAAACGGTGGAACTGGCGGAGCACTCAACCGTTGGCGCTCTCCTAGATTCTCTTATCAAACGCCACGGAAAACCACTCCGGGACTACCTATACGACCCTAAAACCGGTGGCCCCCGTCCCTCCATTCAATTCCTGATTGGCGATCAACCCGTCTCGGGGAGCAGGGGGATGTCAACTGAACTTTCCGACGGCGTTGTCTTTGCCATAATACCTCCCGTCGGCGGCGGTTAGTTTCTCCAACCTCACAACAACTTAGCACTCTTACTGCAATTCTCCTATCAGATCGGCCGAATCTTACCTTGTTCTACGTAAGATAGCGGCGTCAGAACTCGTTGGAATCCGAATCTTACGGTTCCGTCGAGGCGGTTTTCATTCTAATCTTGGGCCTCTGTACAAATATGATTCCCTGTCCGTGTTGGGAACGCCGTCAGAGATGTTGTGTCATGCAGAACCCTAGCAGATTCCTCGCACGTCCTGCGTTCCCTTTCAAAACACAGGCGAGGCTCATCTACCGAAAATTACCATTGGAGCTTTATGAGCTCGAACCTGAATCCGGAGAGGAGGAAAGCTTGGACATGGATCTGGACCTTGACCAGCTCGAGGACTAGCTTTGTTACTTGAACTCGTAACTTAACTTGCGAAGTTTGTTGCGAACCGAAGTCGCATGTCCTTCTGCTCTAACTCTTCCTGCTCTAATCGCCTCAAGCACGTCGTTCGTGCTGGACGAGTTGGCGTCGATTATCGTGTATGCGTCTCCAATCGTTTGTGGAATATGAGAGTCGCTCCCTCCGACCTGCGGCAAGCTGAACCTCTTCGCGTCCCTTCGAGCAAGCCAGTTAGAAATGTAGAATGATAACGCGTCGGCGTTGACGGTTTCCACTGCATGAGGCTTTGTCGTCAGGCGGGAGAGTTTGATGCATACGCTTACTGGATCGTAGGGGTGTGGGATTATCACTAGTCCGTCTTGCTTCTGGATCTGACGAATTGTGTCGTCAGCAGATTGCCTGGGTTGAATCATCTCTTGTATGCCCAAGGCGATGATATGGCCGTCTCGTGAGCTAATCTCTACTCCTGGAAGGGTGAGAGCGTCAAGTTTAGGGGGATCAAATCTGTTATGCTCGGTGATTGCGACGCCATCCAATCCTCTTGCCCTGATGATGGCAGGTAGGTCTTCACGTCTGGTGTGCGCATCGGAAGACACGACGGTGTGTACGTGGAGGTCAATTTTCAGTTCTGCCATTAGGAGTTCACAGTCAGGTTTGATTGACTTTCACTTTATGGAAAAGTGGTGTCGCCTTCGCAATCTTATGACCGGCTTCGAGTCGGAATTTGCCTGCATCCCACCAATTCCTTGTACCGGTTAGCTCTAGTTGGTCGCTGATCCGCTGGGACGTTTCGGGCAGAAATGGGGAAAGTAGGATTTCTAATCCGGCAACCAGCTGACAGGCGAGGTACAGGGTGGTTCCGGTCTTCGTCCGGTCCGTCTTGATGAGGTGCCAGGGCTCACGTTCGCTGAGGTACTGATTCCCATGTCTAGCCAAGTCTATTGCGGCCGCGAGGCCATTTCTCAATTGAAAATCGTCTAGGAGTGTTGCGATCTTGTTGGGAGCCTGGATTATTTCCTTCTTGATTTCTTCATCCTTGCCGTCAAGCTGCCCAGGGCTTGGAATGGTGGAGTCGAATTGATTGTTGATGAATGTAAGCGTGCGGTGAACGAAATTGCCCAACACGTCGTTAAGTTCGGAGTTGACGTGCGTTTCAAATTCGTGCCAGGTGAAGTTAGCGTCTCTAGTCTCCGGCCTTATGGCAATGAGCACGTACCGCCAGTACTCCGCCGGTGCAACCTTGAGTGCGTCGTCGATCCACACCCCTACCTTCTTACTCTTGGAAAACTTCTGGCCCTCGAACAGTATGAATTCGGTCGAGGACACTTGCCATGGTAGGATGTAAGGCTCATGCGTTGCTTGAAGTAGCGCCGGGAAAATTATGACGTGAAACGGAATATTGTCTTTTCCGATGAAATGAACATTCTTCGTTCCCTCATCGAACCAGAAATCCTTCCACGCTTCCGGCTTTCCGGATTTTTCAGCCCATTCAATCGAGGCCGACACATACCCTAGCACAGCCTCCAGCCACACGTAGATCGTCTTTCCTTCAGCACCGGGGAAAGGTGCTGGAATGCCCCATTTGTTGTCTCTCGTGACAGCCCTGGGTTTGAGTCCTTCCTCGAGCCATCTTAGAGAGAAGTTTCGCGCGTTTTCAGGGAGCTGTTTGTTTTCTTTGACTACTTTGTAGAGTTTATCACGGAATTTTGGTAGGTCGAAGAACCAATGTGTGGATGATTTGATTGTCGGGGTTGAGCCGCAGAACACGCATCGAGGCCGGATTAATTCTAACGGGTCGAGGACTCTACCGCATGAATCGCACTGGTCGCCTCGGGCTTGTTCGTACCCGCAATGCGGACATGTGCCCTCCACGAATCGGTCCGGCAGAAATCGTTTGTCTACTTCGCAGTAGGGCAGGTTTACGTTTTGAGTGTAAATGTATCCGTTTTCGTAGACTTTCCTGTACAGGTCCTGCGTATACTTGATGTGAACGGGGCTTTCGGTTCGTGTGTAGTTATCGAACCGTATGTTGTACGCGTCGAGCAAGTCACATATCTGTTTGTGGGTCCGGTCTGTCAACTGCTTTGGCGGAATTCCGTTCTTGATTGCTTCTACCTCGATTGGGGTTCCATGTTCATCGGAACCTGTAACCGCGATTACCTCTTCCCCTTTCAACCGTAGGTATCTAGCGTAGACATCGGCACTGAGAAGGTGAATGAATGTTCCGAGGTGTGGGACGGAATTTACATAAGGCCAAGCGGAGTTGACTATCCAGCGTCCCATTGTTCATAGTCCTCCTTCAAGCTTGCGTATGGCCAAGAACGGTTGGTTAGCCCGTTGTCCTTTGCCCTATCTGCGCTTAGCTCCAAGACCTCCGAAACTTGCTTCAACTCTCCTGAATGGTCACATTAACGTTTCCTAACGAGCCACTGTGATTCGCCCTTGTGACCTGGATCACGGCGGATTGGCATGACAAACCAAGGCGTCAGAGAGCTGCCAAGAGGAACTATGAAATAGGGGGCTTCGAATCTTTCTGTCGGAAACTGACCTTGAGCAGCGAGTACGCGAAACTGTTGGACCGGGCTTATTCAACCCTCCCCAAGACCACTGGAACCGGGGAAAGGTTCGAGATTCCTCGGATAGTCGGTATCAGGATGGGGCGGAGGACGATTATTCAGAATTTCGGAGATGTTGCGAGCAGGCTGAATCGCGATCCGCACCACTTGCTGAAATTCCTTTCTAGGGAACTTGCTACCGCAGCCTCCTTAGATGCGGGAAGGGCTATCTTTCAGGGCAGGTTCGACGTGCAGACAGTAACGCGGTTACTGGACATTTATGCGCAGAGATTCGTGATTTGCCCGATTTGCAAGAGGCCGGATACGAAGGTTGAGAAGGAGGGACGGCTACTGTTCCTTCGCTGTGAAGCTTGCGGAGCTCGGTCGTCCATTCTGCCAACTTGAGACAGTGGTGAACCTGACCGAAGTATTCCTCAGGGTCTACAAGGACCCGAAATACACGCTGGTGGCGGCGTGCGACCCGAACCTGTTAGGAGAAACCTTCCGGGAAGGCAAGTTAAAGCTCGAGGTTAAACCTGACTTCTACGGCGGTGCCAAGATAGACCTTAGCCAGGCACTGGACGCAATCGACGAAGCAGACATTGCGAATTTAGTTGGGGAAACTATTGTTCAGGCTGCCGTCAAACGCAGCCTCGTAGACCCGTCCGCAGTGCTCAACATAGGCGGTGTTCCACACGTTCAAATCCTCCGAGTGTGATCGTATTAGAGCGCTGACGAGAAATGGGCATGATGCGGTGCCGCAGGTTTCTTCAGAGATTTCGGCCCAACGCATGATTTCGAATGCCGCCGCTTATGGTATGCTTATTTAGGCTCCTGAGTTAGTACCGCATCGAACCGGTGGAATGCGTGGGTAAGAAAAAAGTCCTCAGTGAAGGCGACCTTAGAGAGATGGTTATGCCTGAAGAAGGACAGTTATTGGGTGTGGTAACTCAGATGCTTGGTTACGATCGCCTTATGGTTCGTTGCGGCGACGGACATGATAGGGTCTGCCGTATAAGGGGCAAGATGAAACGCCGGGTCTGGATTAAGGTAGGAGATGTGGTGCTTGTTGCGCCTTGGGATTTCCAAGTGGACAGCCGCGGCGACATTCTGTGGCGGTATACAGAAAGCCAAGCGAACTGGCTACGCAGTCAAGGACGCATTGCCGCTTAGCGTACTCTCCCGGGTGGTATAGTTGGAGTCTTTAGCCGAGCGGAAGCTACGAAGAAAGGTCGAACACTATGAGATTCATCGCCTAATGCGCGAAAAACGTAGCGAGGAGATGGAGTCTCTCGAAGAGGTTTTCGACCGCTCGACTTTGATGATTGTTTACCGCCTGCTGAATCGGGGCTACATAAGGAACATCAACGGTGTTGTGCGCTCTGGGAAGGAGTCACGTCTCTACTGGGGAGACGGGCAAGGAAACAAAGCAATCGCCATCAAAATCTTCCTCACCACGTCCTCGGAATTCCTCAGGGGAAGAATGATGTATATTCAGGGGGACGAAAGATTCAAGAACGCAAGAAAGGACACGCGCTCACTCGTCAACCTGTGGGCCTTGAAGGAATTCAAGAACCTCCAACTGGCGAAGCAAGTAAGAGTCCGCGTGCCCGCTCCATTGAAGGTTGATGGAAACGTGCTGTTGATGGAATTCATAGGGAAGAAAGGCGAACCGGCACCGCTACTCCGCGAAAGCCCCCTGAACCATCCAGCCCGGGTTTATGATAAGATCGCCGAAGCCATAAGAACACTCTACCGTGAAGCACATTTGGTCCACGGCGACTTGAGCGAATACAACATCATGATCCTGAAAACGCAACCGATAATCTTCGACTTCGCCCAAGCGGTGATCAACGAGCATCCAATGGCCCAGAAGTTTCTAGAGCGAGATCTGCTTCGAATGAACGGATACTTCTCCAAGATCGGAGTCGAAGTCCCTCCAATCGAGAGATTGACTAAATGGGTGACGGGGGAAAATGTCGACAAGAATTAGCACAACTATACCGCTTGAAAGAATGGGCGTACTAATCGGCAAAGAGGGGTCCACGAAAGCTCGCATCGAGGACGCCTTCAAAGCGCAACTACTCATACAAAGCCAAAGCGGTGTGGTCGAAATAGTTCCACGCGAGGGATCCGATGATCCTACCACGATCCTTCGCGCTCGAGATGTGATTCTCGGTATTGCCCGCGGCTTTTCACCGGACCGCGCCATGAAACTCGTTGACGACGATATCGTTCTCGACATAATCGACTTGAGGGAGACTTTCGGCAAGAATGAGCGCGACATTGCGCGGCTCAAGGGCCG
>Ga0187769_10000778_pt1 | contig 17602 bp, 12 predicted proteins | sample 0116_SJ02_MP02_1_FD_133140 | JGI IMG/M metagenome (GOLD analysis project Ga0187769, IMG submission 133140) | Tropical peat soil microbial communities from peatlands in Department of Meta, Colombia - 0116_SJ02_MP02_10_MG | ecosystem: Environmental > Terrestrial > Soil > Wetlands > Peat | place... | reverse complement strand
GTGCACGGCGAATGCAGTTATTTCGTCTGGCTCAACCGCGGCAAGGAATCGGTGGTGCTCGATCTCGGCAACGGCGAAGACAAGGCGCTGCTGACAGCGATGCTCAAGCGCGCCGACGTGTTCGTGCAGAATCTCAAGCCCGGCGCGGTGGCCAAACTCGGCTTTCCGATCGCGCAATTGCGGCGCGACAATCCGCGGCTCATTTGCTGTTCGATCTCCGGTTTCGGCGAAACTGGTCCGCTGGCCGGGCGCAAGGCCTACGACATGCTCATCCAGGCCGAGTCGGGGCTTGCCTCAATCACCGGAACCAGCGAACCCTCGCGCGTCGGCGTTTCGGTGGTCGATATCGCTTCGGGCATGGACGCCTATGAGGCGATCCTCGAAGCACTGATCGCGCGCGAACGGACCGGCGAAGGCGCGGAACTCTCGATCTCGATGTTCGACGCGATGGCCGATTGGATGACGGTGCCGCTTCTTCAAGAGGAAGCCGGCGTGCCGCCGCGGCGCATCGGTCTCGCCCATACCTCGATCTCGCCCTACGGCGCATTTCGCAGCCGCGACAGCGTCGACATCCTCATTTCGATCCAAAGCGACCGCGAGTGGCGCGTGCTGGCGGACAAGGTGCTGGGCGACCCGGCGCTGGCGGCCGACCCGGCTTTCGCCAGCAATGTCGAGCGGGTCAAGCGGCGTGGCGAGACTGACGGCCGGGTCGCGAGGGTTTTTGGTGCGTTGGATGCCGACGCGCTGGAGCAAAAGCTTGCGGCCTCCGACATCGCGTTCGCGCGCGTCAACAGCCCCGCCGACCTGGCAAGACACCCGCATCTGCGCCGCATCACTGTCGGCACGCCGAGCGGCCCGGTATCCTATCCGGCGCCGGCCGAGCGCAGCGCGACGGCGTCGCGCCGCTACGGGGCGGTGCCGGCGCTCGGCGAGCACACCGAACGGGTGCGCGCGGAATTCGCCGCACTTGTTCCCTCCCCCCTGGTGGGGGAGGGTAGGGAGGGGGGTCGAGGCGCATCGTCAACAACGTCTGCGCCCTACTTATCCACCCCCACCCCTGGCCCCTCCGCAAAAGGGGGAGGGAAACAACAATGACGGGGAGCGCTTCCATGGACATCGGCTTCATCGGTCTCGGCAATATGGGTTCGCACATGGCGCGCCGGCTGATCGAGGCCGGGCACAAGGTCACCGTTTACGACACGCGGCAGGAAGCGATCGGCAATATCGCCGCGCTCGGCGGCGTGGCGGCGCGCTCGCCGAAGGAAGTCGCTGACGTTGCGGAAACCGTCATGGTGAGCCTGCCCACGCCCGATATCGTGCTCAAGGTCGCGACCGGGCCCGACGGCGTAATCGAAGGCAAACGCGTGCGCCGCTTCGTCGATCTGTCGACCACGGGCTCGGTGATGGCACAGCGCATTTTCAAATTGCTCGCCGCGAAGAACATCGTCCAGATCGACGCGCCGGTCTCTGGCGGTGTGAGTGGCGCCGCGAAAGGCACGGTTGCGGTCATGGCGTCGGGGCCGCGCGCCGAGGTCGAAGCTGTCGAGCCGGCGCTCAAGGCGATTGGCAAGTTCTTCTACATCGGCGAACGTCCGGGTGCCGGACAGACAATGAAACTTTGCAACAACGTGCTCTCGGCCGCGGCAATGGCCGCGACCTCGGAGTCGATGGTGGTAGGCGTCAAGGCGGGACTAAACCCGCGCACCATGGTCGACGTGATCAACGCCAGCTCCGGCCGCAGCACGGCGACCGAGCAGAAATTTCCGGAAGTCGTCATCCCGCGCAAATTCAATCAAGGGTTCACAGCGGGGCTGATGATGAAGGACGTCAATCTGTTCGTCTCCGAGGCCAAGGCGCTCGGAGTGCCGATCGAGGTGTGCGAGGCGGTCGCCGCGCTGCTCAAGCTCACCTGCGAGGAGATCGGGCCGGACAAGGACATAACCACGATCGTGCAGCCGATCGAGCACCGCGCCGGTGTGGAGGTGCGGGAAGAAGGCCCACCTCGCTGATCAGATAGTTTCGCAAAATCCCACTCTGTGTGACCTTGGTCACTGCGCTGGCGCCGTTGCGCGCTAATGTCGTGGCATGAAGATTTGGGATAGTGCCATGACGAAGGTCAGCCAGGTGACGCAAACCGGCAAGGTCCGGTTACTTGTTCGGTTCGGCCGCAACCAGGACCGGCACACGGCGCGTCCTGGCGGCGATTGGCGCGCTGGCGGGTGGTGTGAGGGTGAAATGAATTCGAGAGGGCTTTGATTTGGTGTTCGGACGTCAAACGGGTCACGGCTAGGTCCCCGGTGATCCGGGCCGACATCCGAGGGGTGGATACTCGTCCCCATGCACCCCGGTGGCCCTGAAATGGGTCAACTGAGCCCGCTCGGACAAAACAGTTCGGGCGGGCTTTTCCTTTGACCAATTCTGCCGCATTCTCTGGCGGCCGAGCGGGACCCGCATTTGAACTCGAACGCGGCGACAGGCATCATGGCCTATAACCATAACACTAGCACTCCGAGCCTGCTGTCGGCATTGCCCGGACGCCTTTCCGCCAGCCTGTTCAAGAGCGCCACACCGGCAAAACTTCGGGCCGACGAGGTTCTGTTCCTCGCCGGCGATGCCGGCGATGGCTGTTATCGCGTCGAAGACGGGCTTCTCAAAGTGACCATGGTGTCGCGCGCCGGCGGCGAGCGCATTCTCGCGTTCCTCGGTTCGTCTGCAATCGTGGGCGAACTCTCGATCATCGACGGACTGCCGCGGTCCGCCTCGGTGGTGGCCGTGCGTGCAACGACGTTGAGCTTTCTCAGCCGCGCCGCGTTCGAGGATTTCGCCAAGAAGAATCCGGACATCTACAAATCGCTCGTTACGCTGATTGCGGCGCGCCTGCGTGAAACCGACGCCGCGCTCGCCGCCGGGAGCTTCTTGCCGCTGCGCGGCCGGGTTGCCTGCACGCTCTTGGAACTGGCGGACGATTTTGGTCAAGACGTCGGCGCCGGCCGCATCGTCATCCGGCAGAAGATCGGCCAGAGCGATCTCGCCGCCATGGCCGGCATCGCACGCGAGAATGTCAGCCGCATTCTCAACGACTGGAAGCGCCGTAAGCTGGTTAGTCGGCTGTCGGGCTATTATTGCCTCGAGAACAAGGCCAAGCTGAAGGCCGAGGCCGAGCTTTAGCTCGCCGCCGCCCTACCGCCTTTGCCAAAGCCCGGCTAAGAACCCGCCATGGATACCCCTCGGCTGGCCGACTTCCGCCGCATCGTGGTCAAGGTCGGCTCCTCACTCCTGGTCGATGCCCAGGCCGGCAGGCTCAATGAAGCCTGGCTTGCCTCAATGACCGCCGATCTTGCCGCGCTGCACGGCCGCAAGCGCGACCTGCTGGTCGTGTCGTCGGGCGCCATCGCGCTCGGCCGCACCGTACTCAGGCTGCCAGCGGGGCGGCTCGAACTCGAAGACAGCCAGGCCGCCGCCGCGGTCGGCCAGATCGCGCTGGCGCGGACCTGGGCCGAAGCGCTGTCGCGCCATGGCATCACCGCCGGGCAGGTGTTGGTGACGCTTGGCGATACCGAAGAACGGCGGCGCTATCTCAACGCGCGTTCGACCATCGACAAACTTCTGCAGTGGCGTGCGGTGCCGGTCATCAACGAAAACGACACGGTCGCTACCACCGAAATCCGGTATGGCGACAACGACCGGTTGGCGGCGCGCGTCGCCACCATGATGAGCGCCGATGTTCTTGTCCTGCTGTCCGACGTCGACGGCCTCTACGATGCGCCGCCAACCACCAACCCGTCGGCGCGGCACATTGCCCGCATCGAGCGGATTAGCCCGGAGATCGAGGCGATGGCCGGTACCGCCGCCTCCGGCCTGTCGCGCGGCGGCATGCAGACCAAAATCGAGGCGGCCAAGATTGCGACCGGCGCGGGCACCCACATGGTGATTGCCTCGGGCCGCGTCGAGCATCCACTCGATGCGATGGCCAAAGGCGGGCGCTGCACCTGGTTCCTCGCTGCCGGCAATCCCGTCGCCGCACGTAAGAAATGGATCGCGGGTTCGCTCGAGCCGAAGGGAACGCTCGTCATCGATGCCGGTGCAGTCGCTGCGCTGCGGCGAGGCAACAGCCTGCTGCCGGTCGGGGTCGTGCGGGTCGACGGCGATTTCGCACGCGGCGACGCGGTCGTTATTCGCGGCCTCGACGGCGCCGAAATCGGTCGCGGCCTATGCGCCTACGACGTGGCGGATGCGCAAAAAATAAGGGGACGGTCGTCCGGCGAAATCGATGCGATTCTCGGCTTTTCCGGCCGAGCCGAAATGGTTCATCGCGACAATCTGGTCGTTGGCCGGGAATAAACTGGTTGCACGCGATCAGGAATGCTTTCACTTCAAGAGGCTTTGGCTTGCGGCCTCCCATAGAGGAACCCCGGCCGCTAATACGGCCGGGGTTCGACGCCGGGTGATTGAAGTTCCGAAGTCATCGGCGATGTCGATGCGCTGGCCGCCAGGCAGAACCACATACCGCGAAAATACGCGTAACTGGCCGTTTTCGCCGTCGTATCCCTCGACGACATAGGTCGCGCCGACTGGAAAACGCGTAGGTAGGGTCTTTGACGTGGGTCTTGGCGACAAATGCATGACAGCCTCTCGCTCGAGCATCACCGAATTCCGAACGCCATAAATTTTGGTGAGGTTCCCCGAAATCTGTGACGGCTTCGCGAAGGCTGTGAATTGCTGTGGGAATCGGGGTGGGGCAAGCGGCCATGCCGGTCGCCTCGCCGGATTTGAGTGGACGTGGTAGGAAGTTCCGAATGCAAGCCGGATCAAGGCCATGAACGCTCCGCTTAAAGCGGTCGTAGGTTCTGGGAACCTCGAAACCAAGCTCGACGCCGCAATGCGCGAAATCGGCCGTGCAGCACGTAAGGCGGCGCGGGTCTTGGCGCTTGCGTCGGCTACACAAAAGAATCAAGGGCTTGCCGCGATGGCCAAAGCCATCCGCCGTGCGCGGGCCGACATCTTGGACGCCAATGCCCAAGACCGGGCGGAAGCGAAATCCGGCGCCGCCACAGCGGCCTTCATCGATCGGCTTTCGCTCGACGCCGAACGGGTCGAGGCGATGGCGGCTGGCCTCGACGTCATCCGCAAACTGAAAGATCCGGTCGGCGGCATCATGGCGTCATGGCGCCGACCCAATGGCATGCGGATCGAGCGCGTGCGGGTTCCGCTGGGCGTCGTCGGCGTGATTTACGAGAGCCGGCCGAATGTCACCGCCGATGCCGGCGCGCTCTGCCTGAAGGCCGGCAATGCCGCAATCCTCCGCGGCGGTTCGGAGAGCCTGCGCTCGTGCTGCGCCATCCATGCCGCGATGGGCGAGGGCCTGACCGAAGCCGGACTGCCACGAGCCGCCATTTCGCTTGTTCCAACGCGCGATCGCGCCGCCGTCGGCATGATGCTTGCGGGGTTGGACGGCGCCATCGACGTGATCGTGCCCCGTGGCGGCAAAAACCTAGTCGGCCGCGTGCAGACTGAAGCGCGGGTGCCGGTCTTCGCGCATCTTGAAGGCGTCTGCCATGTCTATGTCGACGGCAAAGCCAAGCTCGGCATGGCCAAGTCGATCGTGCTCAACGCCAAAATGCGCCGCACCGGAGTGTGCGGAGCGGCGGAAACCCTCTTGGTCGATCGCGCTGGCGCGGCGAGGCTGCTCGCGCCGCTTGTCACCATGCTGCTCGATGCCGGCTGCGAAATCCGCGGCGATGCCGCCGTGCAGGCCGTCGACAGCCGGGTGAAGCCGGCGAGCAAAGCCGACTGGGGCACCGAATATCTCGACGCCATTCTGACCGCCGGCGTAGTCGACGGGGTCGATGCCGCGATCGCCCATATCGAGCGCTATGGCTCGCATCATACCGACGCCATCGTCACCGAAGACAAGAAGGCGGCCGGGAAATTCCTGCGCGAGGTCGATTCGGCGATTGTGCTGCATAACGCCTCGACGCAATTCGCCGACGGCGGCGAGTTCGGCTTCGGCGCGGAAATCGGCATCGCCACCGGCCGGCTGCATGCGCGCGGTCCGGTCGGCGTCGAGCAGCTGACGACTTTTAAATACCGCATACGCGGCAGCGGGCAGACGCGGCCATGATCCTTTGCCGTTTCCGCTGCGCATCGCAGCGGCGCGTCCGGCGGCCGGCGCGTGGGGAGGGGGTTTCTTTCCGAAAGCGATGAACGGCGACCTCGTTCCTGCGCGCGCGGCGGCCGCAAGGCCGGGAAGCCGCGGCTCGATCGTCTTGCCTCCGCATGCGCCCGGCATGCGCATTGGGCTGTTCGGCGGCACATTCGATCCGCCGCATGCCGCCCATCGCGCCGCCTCGCTGTTGGCGCTGCGGCGGCTTAATCTCGACCGCGTGTGGTGGCTGGTCACGCCCGGCAACCCGCTGAAGGATGTGCGCGGCCTTGCTCCGCTCGCCGAACGCATCGCGGCAGCCCGGACGCTGGCCCATGACCCGCGCATCGATGTCACCGATTTTGAAGCCGAACTCGGCACCAACTATACGCACGGGACTATCAGTTATCTGGTTCGCCGCTGCCCGGGCGTGCGATTCGTCTGGATTATGGGCGCCGACAATCTGCGCCACTTCCACCGCTGGCAGCGCTGGCGCGACATCGCGGCACTGGTTCCAATCGTGGTGGTCGATCGTCTCGGACCGAGCCTGTACGCGTCCGCAGGCGCAGCCGGTCAGGCGCTGAGCCGATTCCGCCTTCCCGAATCGGCGGCAAAAACCCTGCCGCAGCGCCGGCCGCCGGCCTGGATTTATCTTCACGGCCTCAAATCGCCGCTGTCGTCGACTGCGCTACGCGCGGCACGAGCCTTGCAGCGCGGCCATATGACAGGCAAGCGAACGCAAAGTGGTTGAAACTATTAACTGGCCATGACTATGTTAGAGGCTGTGAGCCTCGGATTCGGTGGCCGGGGCCGTCACGAAGCGATCAGGAACCTTGGAGCGAAAGGATAAGGAACCCTGTCCACAGTTGTAATCCCTCGGGTCGAACGTCGCGCACCCGAAGCGGTCTCCAGAATGCGTTTTGACGCCGAGGAGATCCTCCGTCTGGTCCTCACTCGCCTCGACGACATGAAGGCCGAGGACATCCTCACCATCGATCTCCGGGATAAATCTTCAATTGGCGACTATATGGTCGTGTCCTCCGGCCGGTCGCAGCGCCATGTCGGATCGGTGGCCGACAGGGTCGTCGAGGACCTGCACAAAATCGGCATCCGCGCCCGCGTCGAAGGCACTCCGCATTGCGACTGGGTGCTGATCGACGCCGGTGACGTCATCGTCCACGTCTTTCGGCCCGAAGTGCGGGACTTCTACAATCTCGAAAGAATGTGGCTGACGGGCCGACAGGCACGGCGCGCGAGCTAGTTTTCGCCTGCGTAAAGAACGTCGTTGAGCCGCCGTTGCGGCGGGCCGCCGCGCGGCAATCACACCGAAGCGGTGATCCACTGCTCCAGCTTCTGTTTCGGCGCGGCGCCGACCTGGCGGGAAGCGAGCTGGCCGTCCTTGAACAGCATCAGCGTCGGAATCGACATGATGCCGTATTTCGCCGCGGTGCCTGGATTTTCATCGACGTTGAGCTTGACGATCTTCACCTTGCCGTTGAGCGAGTTGGAGATTTCCTCCAGTGCCGGCGCGATCATCCGGCACGGGCCGCACCACTCCGCCCAGAAATCCACAACCACGGGCCCGTTCGCCTTGAGGACGTCCTGATCGAACGTTGCGTCGGTTACCTTCTCGACCATGGATTACCTCGTCTTTTCGGGAATCGGACTGGCGGGAGGCTCAACGTATGAAGGGGCCCTCGGGGCGTCAAGGCATCTTCACCGCGGCGTGACGGACTTGGTTAGGGCTTTGCCAAATTCCGCTTCTAGTGGTCCGATTCAAACATTCGCATCCCGCTTCGGCAACCGCCCTGTGCGAATGTTTGAATCAAGGGACCACTAGCAAGTGTAGTGGCGAGTGGAGCTTTGGATTTGACATTCGCTTCATGAGGTCGCGGCCCGGTTGGCAGCGAATGTCAAATCCGCTCCACCAGCGCCCTATCCATGGCCGCGGCCGGTACTTCGATCAGGTCGGGCCCGGCCGTGAAGATCAGCGCCGCGCGCACCGCCTTGTCGGGATAGAGACGCGACAGCACGGCGCGGTACAGCGCGAGCTGGGCCACATAGGGCAGTGGCACCTCGACGAGTGCCCGCGGCGGCGTGCGGTCGGTCTTATAGTCGACGATGAGCACGGCTTCGCGCGTCACTACCAGTCGGTCGACTTGGCCGGAGACAGCGATCGTCGGTGCACCAGGACGGGGGAGGCGGCCGACGATCGGCACCTCGGCGCGGCTGCCGGTTGCGAAGACTTCGGCGAAAACGAGATCGTTGAGGATCGAAAGCACCTCCCGCGCCATCTCTGCTTGCTCAGTGGCGACAAATTCAGTCGCGGTGCTTTTCATATAGCGGGCAATAGCCTCCTTGCGCGCCGCATCGGGAATATCGGGCAAGGCCTGCATGAGCCGATGCATGATGCGGCCGCGGGAGAGCGCCTTGCGGCGCTCCGCGGTGGTAGCGCCGGCACTGGTAAAGCCGCGGCCGTGTTCCTCGTCGAAAGCCGCCGAGGGTGACAGTGCCATCACATCTGCCGGTTTGATCGGCGCCCTCTGGCGCAGCCAAGAGGGAAGCGCAGTGCAGGCGGCCTTCGTCGCAGTCTCCGCCAATGCCGCCGAAGCCGCAGCTTTGGCCTCGTCCGGCTTTTGATAGCGCCAGATTTTTTCTCCGCCATCGTCCACTTCGACAAGGAATGGCTGCAGCGGCTCGCGCACGAGATTGTACCAGCAGGCCATCGGCCGCGCGCGCTCACTGTCGGCACCGCAGATAATGAGCCGGTCGGCCGCGCGCGTCATGGCGACGTAGAGAAGGCGGCGATATTCGTGCTCGGCTTCGGTGAGCGCCGCGGTACGGGCGGCGTCGACCGGCGGCACGTCGTCGTCTTTGCGCCCGGCCCAGATCACGGCGCCGTCGGGAAGAGTGAGGAGCCGCGGCGGTCTCGGGCCGCCGGGCGGCGTCATAGTGTCGGCAAGAATGACGATCGGCGCTTCCAGTCCTTTGGCGCCATGGACCGTCATCACCCGCACTTCGTCGCGCGCAATTTCCATGTCGCGCTTGACCTCGGCGCGCGCCTCCCGCAGCCAGGCGAGAAAGCCTTGCAGCGACGGCGTTTCGCGCCGCTCATAGTCGAGGGCGAGGTTGAGAAATTCATCGAGCGCATCATGCGCCTCGGGACCGAGCCGCGCCAGAAAGCGCGAACGCGCCTCGCCGGCGCCGAGGAGCTGGGCATAGAAGCTGAACGGCGTCTCGCGCCGCGCCGCCTGCGTCAATTCATCCAGACGGGCCGCGGCGGCGGCAAATTGCACGCTCTCTTCAGCTTTCTGCGTCAGCGTAACGCGCAGCGGTGTGCGGCCGCGAGCGTAAGCGAGCGTGAACAAATCCTCGTCCGGCCAGCCGAACAGTGGACTGCGCAATACCGTCGCCAGGGCGAGATCGTCCTGCGGCAACAACAGCGCATCGGCGAGCGCCATCATATCCATGACGGCGATATGCTCGGTCAGCACCAAGCGGTCGGCGCCGGCGACCTCGACGTTTTCGTTCTTCAAGGCGCGGATGATCGCTTCGAACAACGGGCCGCGCTGGCGCACGAGCACGAGCACGTCGCCGTAGCGGGCGGCCCTCTGCTCAATGCCGACCGGCTCGCGCTCGCCGACGAGGCGGCGTACCCTGCGCGCAATACGCTGCGCAAGCTTCACGCGCGGGCTCGTCTCGCTCACGGTATCGAACGGCGCGGCCCAACCTTCGATCTCGGCGCGCTCGTCGGGTTTCACCGGCTCCCAGACCTCGACTGTGCTCGGTGGCGCATCCGGCAGCGCGATGTGCGGCGGAAAGCCGTCGAGGTCGGTGGTGACGCTTCGTGCGATCTCCGCCGGCTTGAATACGACATCGACGGCGCCAAGCACGCTCCTGCCGGAACGGAATGAGTGCTCGAACTTGTGAAAGACGAAGGCGAGGCCGGCGTCCCTATAGGCGCGTTCGAAATGTCCGCGCATCAGCGCGAATTCCTCCGGTGCGGCGTCCTGAAAGGAGAAGATCGACTGCTTCTCGTCGCCGACGGCGAAGACCGTGCGCTTAAGATCGCGCGCGCCGGCGCCGGCGGTGAATTCGTCGGTGAGACGGGAAATGATCCGCCATTGCTTGGCGCTGGTGTCCTGCGCTTCGTCGATCAGCACGTGATCGATGCCGAGGTCGAGCTTGAAATGCACCCAAGCCGCGTCCACGCTGTCGAGCAAAGCGAGCGTCTTGTCGATGAGATCGTCGTAATCGAGGAGCCCGCGGCGCGCCTTTTCGGCGGCGTAGCGGCTGAGCACGGCATGGGCGACGGTGAGGAGTGCGGCGCTGCGGTCGCGGCTCGCCACGGCGTTGCGCCGCCCAAGGATGGCGCAGACGCGGCTCTGCTCGTCGGCGAGCCGCTTGACCAGAGCGGCATCCTTGATCGCCTTGGTGACGATCGATTTGCGCGCGTTGCCTTGGTCGGTGCAGAAGATCTCGAGATAGGTCTCGATGCGGTTCGCCCCCGTAAGCGCGGTGAGCGCTTGAAAGCGCCGGGCCTGCTCGCAGTCGGTCTTGTTGCCGTGGGCGAGCGTAGCGGCGATGCCGGCCCATTGCGCCGGCGCGATCAAGGCGCCGGTAAAGAATTCCGCCTCGACGTTGTCGATGGTCTCCTCCGGCATGACGCCGAGGGTGCGCGAGAGCGCGGCGATTGCTGCTTTGACGCCGTCCGCGTTCTCCACCCAGCGCAGAATGGCGTCGCGCCGCCCGATTGCCTCGCGCACCACGTCGCGAAAGGTCTGATCGGCTCCCGCGGTCATGGCGATGCCGAGCGCGCGGCCGATGTCGCTGTCGGGTGCGGAGGCGCCGTCGAGCAGCACCGCGAGCGTCAACTGCTCCAAAAGCTGCGTCTGCTCGGTCCCGTCGAGCACGCTGAAACGCGCGGCGACATTGGCCTCGAAGGGAAATTGCTGCAGAAGCCGGGTGCAGAAGGCATGGATGGTCTGCACCTTGAGGCCCCCCGGCGTTTCCAGCGCGCGGGCGAAGAGGCGCCGGGCAAGTGCGCGGCGCCGCGCGTCAGGCGCTTTGCCGAAACGCTCACGGATGGCGTCGTCGAGGGCGGCATCGTCGAGCGTGGTCCATGGCCCGAGCGTATCGAAGACCCGCTTTGCCATATTGGCGGCGGCCGCCTTGGTGAAGGTGATGCAGAGGATTTTTTCCGGCTTGACGCCGGCAAGCAGAAGGTTGATCACGCGCTGCGCCAATACGTGCGTCTTGCCCGATCCGGCATTGGCGGCAACCCAGGCGGCCACGGCGGGGTCGGAGACCTCGCTTTGCAGCCGCGACACGGTCGGCGGAATCTTGTCCGGCGCTCTCATGGCGCACCCGGAATGTCGTCTTCGGGACCGCCGGTCGCCGACCACTCCTTCACGCGCGCGAGATGATCGTAGTCGCCGTAGCGCGCCCTCCACATCGGATGCACCAGCGAACGGTAGGGCTCGGTTTCGTCCTCGAAGCGTCTGGCCAGCTCCGCAAGCTTTTCGAGCGCACGTTCGGATTGGCTGTCCGGCGTACCCTCCTTGAAGGCGACCGGTGCGAATTCGCCGGCCTGCGCGCCGCCCTTGAGGAGCACATAGGCGAGATCGGCGACCGACGCACCGGCGGCAATGCCCGCAAATCCGCCCTTGCGCAATATGGCGGCTTCGAGGGTGAGCTGCGGCGCCAGGCCGGTGCGCACCTGCTTTTCGGTACGCGCCGAACCGGTCTTGTAATCGAGGATGACGTAATGGCCGTCGGCATCGCGCTCGATGCGGTCGGCGCGGCAGCGCAGTTCGAAGCTGCCGTCGCCGAGCGGAATGTCGATCTTGCCGCTAACTTCGGCTGCGACCACGGCCATAGTAATCCGCCGCGCCGCCTCCCAGGCGCCGAACCATCGCGCGATGCGTTGAAAGCGCGGCCACCAGAAGGCCTGCGCCTCGGGAAACTCTTCCAGACCCGCGAAATAGGCTCGGCCCATGTCGATCAGTTCGCGGGCCGGATCGGCCGGCAAGACGCTGAGGAACCGCTGAGTGAATTTGCCGATGGCGTTGTGAATGACCGTGCCGCGTTGCGCGGCGCCCGGCGCTGCATCGACGCCCTCGAGCGGCCGCAGCTGCAGAATGTGCTTGGCGTAGATGGTGTAGGGATCGCGCAGCCAATCCTCGATCTCGGTGACGGAAAGACCCGTCGGCCGTGCCGCCCGCAACGGCTTCGGTGCCGGCCGGGGCGCCGGTACGACCTTCTCCGGCCGGTCGAGCGTGCGCGCCCAATCGAGATACACGCTGCCGCGATCCAACACCTGCCGCCACCGCTCGCCGGCAACGGCGGCAAGACGCTGCACGAAGCGCGAGGGCTGTGTCGGCGCACCGGCGAGCTTGGCAGCGCGCGTCAGGATCACCTCGCGCGCGCCGAGAAGCTGCGCGAAATCGTGAGCGCTGAGCCCGATGCGGCGTTCCGGCAGGTCGAGGCCGAGCTGTTTGCGCATCGGACGGCTAAGCCAGGCATCGGTTTGCGGCTCCGGCGGCCAGGCGCCTTCGACGAGGCCGCCGAGCACGACGCGGTCGCTGTCGGTGAGCCGCGCCTCGAGGAGACCGAGGATACGCGCGTGCACGCCCGGTTGCGGCGGCCGACGCACCACGCGGTCGGCGAGCGCCGCCGAAAAAAGCTCGACGTAATCGGACGGCGAAATGGAAAGGCCGGCAGCGGCCTCGCTCATCGCGAGGTCATCGAGCGCATTGGCGAGTTTAGCGCCGTCCGCGCCGACAAAAGCGATCTCCTCGCGGCCGTCTTGCGATAGCGCGCCAAGGACGTCGCGATGCCGCGCGGCGATGTCGCTGAGCGCTTGTTCGTCTGTGCCGAGGCCTTCGAGCGGCGCCACCGCAGTTGCAAGCCGCGCGACAAGCTCGTCGGCGGCGGCAAGCTCGCCGTCAGTGAGATCGATGCGCGGGTCGGAGCCGTGCAAATCGACCGGTTCTTTACGGCGGAATTTGCCGAGATCGGCGCGCAAGGACTGAAGCGCGCGCGCAAGTCCCATAGTGCCGGGCCGTGGCCGCGGCCCGCGCAGCACCGCGCGCTCGAGCGCCGTGACGGCTTTCTCCCGGTCGCGCAAGCCGAGCCGCAGCCGCGGATGTTTGAGCAAGGCAAGCAAAGCAACCGGCGCAAGGCCGCCAAGCGCCGCCTCGGCGGTAAGCCGCGCAAAAATGCCGGCCGTGGTTTCAGCCAGCCTCGTGCCCCGGGAATCTTCGGCGACGATATTCCAACGTGCCAACGCCGCAGTGACGCGCCGCGCCAAGTCAGGGTCCGGCGTGACCAGCGCCGCAGTTTTGTCGCGTTCTATCGCTTCGCGCAGCGTCACGGCGATTGCCAACGCCTCGTCCTCGGCATTGGCCGCTTCGATCATGGCGATGCTGCACAGCGCCTCCTGCGCATGCGCGGCGAAGGCAGGATCGGCGGCGCGCACCTGCCACTGGTCGGTCGCCGCCGCCGGGCGCAACGCCTCGCTGAGGAGACGCTCGCGCCGGCAGGGCGCCGCCAGACCCTCGACCGCCTCGCGTTCGATGCCGATACGCGCGATGAGCGCTTGCATGGCGTGTTGCGGATGTCCGGGCGCGTCCGCGATCATGCGCCAGGATTCCTTGTCGAGATCGGTGTCGAGGCCAGGCAACACCACGGCACCGTGCGGCAGGCGGGCAATCGTCGCGATCAGCTCGGCCGTCGCCGGGATCGAACCGGTCGAGCCGGCGACGATCACCGGCGCATCGTGCTTGCGCGCCAAGCGCTTCGCTTCGGCCTTGATCAACAAGTCGCGGCGCTCGGCGGGCTCGATCAAGCCGCGCTCGCGCAGAATGTTCGGCCATTCTTTGTGCGCGATGTGCAGGAAGCGCAGCGTGAGCTGCCAATAAGGGTCAAGCGCATTGGGCACCAGGTCGTCGAGCGCATCCCACGGTACGGCGCGCATGGTCATGTCGTCGATGAGGCGGGCGAGATCGTCGGCAAGCGCGCAGGCGGCCGCCGGGGTTTGTGCGACCAGCGGTGCATGGCCGTCGCCGCGAATGTCGGGTGCTTTGGCCCATTCGCGGATGAGCCGCGCCAGCAACAGCCGCCGTTCGAGACCGCCGAGCGCCGGCGGCAGCGACAACGCGTCGGCGGCACTGCCGCCGGCCGCGGCCTCCGCGAAGGCGACTTCATCCTCGTCGATGTCGCCGATGGGAGCGATCCGCGGCAGCATGGCGGCGTCGCTGCCAAGACCATCGAGGAAGGCGTCGCGCAGCAGCCGGCAGGCGCGCCGGGTCGGCAGATAGATCGTCGCCGCGGCCAGCGCCAGCGGATCGTCGGCGACGGCGAAGCCGAGCTTGCCATTGCCTAACGCTTCGATCAGCGTCGGTAAAAACGGCGCCGACGCCGGGATGGTGAAGACACGCGGGGTCATAGCGGAATCGCGGAAATTCGCCGCGATGCTTATCAGATTTCACGTCCTTGCCGCGAGCGCCGCAGTTGCGGCGGTGACGGCTTCCGGCGTGCCCACATGCATCCAGACGCCCTCGAGGCGCAAGCCGAACAGTCGGCCGTGTGCCGCGGCGCGGTCGAACAGCAAGGTGAGCGGAAAAGCGTCTGCCGGCGCCGCGGCGAACAGCGCGGGCGAGAGGATCGCCGCGCCGGCATAGACGAACGGCGCCGCCTCCTGTTCGGCGCGCCGCCGCAATCGGCCGTCGGGCTGCATGGTATAGTCGCCGCGGCCTTCGTAGCCGATGCTGTCCGTCGTCGGCGTCAACAAGAGCAGTGCATCCATCGCCTCGGCGTCAAACGCTTCGGCAAGGCGCGCGAAGTTGGATTTGACGCCGTCGAGCCAGAACGTGTCGGAATTGATCAGAAAGAACGGCGCATCGCCCAACAGCGGCAACGCCTTGGCGATGCCGCCGCCGGTGCCGAGCAATGCGCCACGCTCGTCGGAGATGACGATGCGCGGGTTGCGGCGTGACGTCAAATGCCGCTCCACGGCGTCGGCCATGTGATGCACATTGACCACCGCGCATTCGACGCCGGCCGCGGCCAGCCGGTCGAGCCCGTAATCGATCAGGGATTTTCCGCCGACCGCGACCAGCGGCTTGGGAATCTGCCCGTTATAGGGCCGCATGCGCGTGCCCAGCCCCGCGGCCAGCACTATGGCGCTTTTCGGCATCATCGCTTGCCCGCCCGCCCCATCTCGAATCGCAATATCATAACCCATGCGGGGTGGGCATATTTGCGGCATACCAGTCCTTGAGCGCAGCGAGCGCCGGATGCGCCAACGAGCGCCGCAGATAGTTCCGCAGCCGCGGCATGTGGCGCAGATATTGCGGCTTGCCGTCACGCCGGTCGAGCCGGGCAAAAATGCCGAGGATTTTGGTGGCCCGCTGCGCCGCCAGCGTCGCGTAAAGGCGGGTGAAGGCCGGCGTGTCGAAGTCTGCCTCGTCATTGAGGCGCGCCCGCACGTAGCGGCCGAGCAGCGCCATTTCCATGGCTTCCGGAACGTCGACGCGCGCATCCTGCAGCAGCGAGGCGACGTCATAAGCGGCCGGGCCAATGAGCGCGTCCTGAAAATCCAATAACCCGATGCGCGCTACGCCGTCGCGGTCGGCAAGCCATAACAGATTGGGCGAATGATAATCGCGCAGCACCCATGTGGCCGGGGCGGCAAGCGCCGGCATGAGCGCCTCGCGCCACAGCCTGATGAAGTTCTTGCGCGCGGCCTGCGTCACCGCGGCGCCGGCCGCGACCACGTACCAATCCAGCAGCAATTCGGCTTCGATCAAAAACGCATCGATGTCATAGGGCGGCAGCCGATAGTCGAATTCGGACGTAACCGGCAGTGTCTGCTTGAGGTGCCGGCCATGCAGCACGGCCAGCAGATCGATCGCCGCCGCGTAGCGCTCCTCGATCGGGACCGGCGGGTCGCCGCCGACAAACCGTTCGTCGCCGAAATCCTCCATAACAATGAGGCCGCGATCGAGGTCGGTGTCGAAAATTTCCGGCGCGGAGAGGCCGAGATCGCGCAGGCCGCCGGCGAGTGCGACGTATGGCACGATGTCTTCGGCGAGGTGGGCGATGGCGCTATAGGGCTTGCCGTCGCGCACCGGCGGCCCGTCGGGACGGCGCGGCGCGTTCATCAGCACCGTGGTTTGGCCGTCCCGCGACAGCCGCTCAAAAATGCGCGTCGAGGCGTCGCCTTGCATGCGCACCCGGCTGGCTTCGCCGAAACCAGCGATCTCGAGAAAGTCGCGGATCTGGGCGATGCGCTCCACCCGCGGCGCAAAGCCGCCATAACCGACGCAGCGCACGTTGCGGACATCGCCGCCGAGCGCGGGCGCCAGCGTCAGCGCGAGATCGAGGCGGTCGGGCGGCAGCAAACCCGCGGCGCGATCGGGCCATTCCAACAGCACCACGGCGCCTTCGGGCAAGTCCTCAAAACCGAGCTCGGTAAGCTCGGCGGCGCCGGACAGCCGGTACAGGTCGGCATGGATCAGCGTGAAGCGCGGCAGCTCATAGGTCTGAAGCAAGGTGAAGGTCGGGCTCGGCACCTCGATCGTACCGTCGCCGGCGAGATGGCGGATCAGGGCGCGCGCCAACGTCGTCTTGCCGGCCCCGAGATCGCCGGACAGCGTGACGAGGTCGCCCGGTTCGAGCGCCATGGCGATGTCGGCGGCAAATCGCTGCGTCGCCTGTTCGTTCGCCAAGGTCGCGGTAAAGCTTGCGCCACCGGGGGTGGTCAGAAGCATCGGCCGCTCCGCTCAGCCGTGCATGGCCACGACAGCGCAGCAAATCGCCCAGAACAGACAATATTCATAGCCGCCGATGTTCCACAGCCACTTGCCTTCACTGTAACGCCACACTGCCCATGCCGCGACGAGCAGAAACACCGCTTCCAGCGACGCGACATAGCGCGTGCAGATCGCAAGCACCATGCCTGTCGCGCAAACGATCTCGATGGCCATGCAGGGGAAAACCCACGCTTTCACGGGATACAGCCTGAAATCGCTATAGATTTTATAGGTGAGTTCCAGATGGGTCCCCTTGGCGAAGAAATGAGGCAGCAGGAACAGGCCGCAGAGGAGCCGCAGAATGTTGAACCCGTCGGTCAGGTCGAAATTCTCGCCGAGCGCCATGGCGGTCTCTCAGGCGGCCGTCAGCGTGGCGGTTTCGCTGAGCGGGAATGTACATGTCACGGTGGTGCCTTGTCCGACCGTCGAGACGATCGTCACCGTGCCGCCGTGCAGCTCGACGAAGGAGCGGACCAAGGAGAGCCCGATCCCGGGGCCGCGATGCTGCGAACCGAGCGAATGCGTCTCGAACCAGTCGAATACCTTGTCGAGCACATCCGGCGGAATTCCGGGGCCCCGATCGGTCACCGAGAAGACCACCGCGTCGGCGGTGCGTTCGGCTGCCAGCGTCACGGTTGCGCCG